>Ga0335394_10004174_pt1 | contig 16420 bp, 12 predicted proteins | sample MAT03_FD_205741 | JGI IMG/M metagenome (GOLD analysis project Ga0335394, IMG submission 205741) | Freshwater microbial communities from Lake Fryxell liftoff mats and glacier meltwater in Antarctica - MAT-03 (spades assembly) (version 2) ... | reverse complement strand
CGGCATCGATATCAGCGGACAGCGTGGACGGCAGTTCCAGGCGGCTGATTTTGAACGATTTGATAAAATTTTCGTCATGGATGCGCAAAATTTGCGCGATGTGCTGCTGCTAGCCCGCACCGATGAACACCGGGCCAAAGTGGCGCTCATTCTGGACCAAATCCATCCGGGGCAAAACCGGGGCGTACCCGATCCGTATTATGATGACAATGGATTTGAGGCGGTCTTTACGATGTTAAAAGACGCATGTGGCGCTTTTGTGGAGCAGCAATCCGGATCAAAACTTTAAGGTCATTACGCTTTACGCTCCTCTTTGTCCGATAATTTAACGGCACTTTGCCCCTCTGGAATTTTCAAGTCCGCGAGAGAGAGCAATTCCAATCCGCCGCCATGTTGCAATAACTCCGTCAGTCGGCAGCAATGGTCGAAAAAGTCTTGGGCATCTTCCTGCTTTACGCGTTTACCCGGTTTGTAGGCGATCATATAATAGTTGCAGCCTTCCAGATGAGCCGGCGGCCGGGCGCTCAGGAACTCCCGGAGTTCCGGGCCGAATTTGCTGCGGATCAAATCGTCCAACTCGCCGGTGAGTCGGAATTTTTCTGAAAAATCCGGGTGCTCCTGGAAATTAATGTCCTTGTCGACGTTCAGGGCAGTCATTAACTTATGCCACCAGTTTTCGGGTTTCAGGCAAAAATCGGGTAGGTCCCATTTTTTATCGTCAGCAAAAAAAACAGTTTGCGCCACGATCCGGGCGCTTTTTCCTGTAGAAATAACGTAGGTATAATCGAACAGGTACACGTCTGTATCGCCCACCTTCCCCCGCATCACATTGCTGATTTTGCCTTTCCTGCCCCAGCCGCTTCTTTCCCGGTGAAAGAGATCGAATTTTTGCAACTGGCGGGCCAATCCAAGCATATCCTGTTCCTGAAAAACCAACCCGTTTTGCCGGGCCAGATCAGCCATTTCCACTTGGCGCAGTGCCGCGTATTTACGCCGGCTCCAAATAATGCCGGCGACCAGCCCGGCTATGGCAATACAAAAGGTTGCAAGGCCAAAAAAGACAGAAGTGTCAAACAGTAACATTGGCGAGTAAATTTGTTGCTAAGGTAAGCAATCGCTTTGGATGGCAAATATAGCTGATATCCGAATGGCCCGGTGTCAACCGTTCGTCCAGCAATCTGAACATATTTGAACACCTTTTGAGCTTGCCACTGAACAAAGGCCTGCCCTACTTTTGTCCCATCAAAAAAGAAAAACAACGACAAGTATGGAAATCACAACCGAAAACATCCCTCCTGAAAAAACGCACCTGGTTGTTGCGCTCCCTTTTTTCGGCCAATCATGAATGGGCCATGCGCAAAGGGCTCGAAAGCCTGGAGATGGAATTGCGCCGGCTTCGGGGCGGGCAGCAGGTGCTGCCGCCCAAGCCTATGTTTCCACATAATATTTTGAATAACAATATTTTGTAAATATAATTTCGGGTTTTTCCTAAAACCCTAAACTTTTCCCGCGCCACAGTCTTGTAGTAAGATGGCATTTATTGCCATCCGGAACATCAGGTCTGCGAATTATTCGCATGGCCTTACAAACAGCGCATCCTATGTGGCACGAAGAAAAAAACAGATTGCAAGCCTCGTTTAAATTTCAAAACTTTTCAGAAGCGTTTGCTTTTATGACCGAAGTGGCCTTACATATAGAAAAAATGGAACATCATCCTACCTGGACCAACACGTATAACACGGTTGATATCCAGTTAACGACACACAGTGCGGGCAACACTGTCACGGACAAGGACCGCGCAGTGGCCGATGTGATCACGAGGGTTTATGAAAAATATCAAAAATGAGCGCCTTTTGCCGCTTGCCTTTTGCTGAAAATATCTAAAAATCAGAACCTGTTCTCCGTAGAATAAATGCCCTGCTGTATCTTCGCCCCGCCTTTAACTGTTTAAAATCAAGATACACATGCAGGAAGTTGGATTGAAAAACCCCTTAGCCACCCTGGAACCGCTTGGCCTGAAAGGCATAAAAGCCGCCTACTGGAACCTCACGCCGGAAGAACTCGTTGAACATTCCATCGCCAAAGGCATGGGAAAACTGGCCGATAGCGGCGCTTTGGTGATCCATACCGGCGAATTCACCGGCCGCTCTCCGGAAGACCGTTTTATCGTCAAGGACAGCGTGTCGGTCAATAAAGTGTTTTGGGGTAAGGTCAACATCCCATTCGATCCCAAGAAGTTCGATTTGTTATGGCGAAAAGCCTGTTCGTATGTCCGCAAAAAAGACGTGTACGTACGCGATGTAGCCGCTTGCGCCAGCGCCGATCCGCTGTATCACCTGCGTATCCGGGTGATCACGGAGTTGCCGTGGAGCAGTCAGTTTGCCGGCAATATGTTCCTGCGCCCGTCAAAAGAAGATATGCTTACGTTCGAGCCGCACTGGACTGTGCTTTGTGTGCCCGGCCTCAAAGCCGATCCTGCCAAAGACGACACGCGTCAGCACAATTTTGCCATCGTCAATTTCAAAAAAAAGAAACTGCTGATCGGCGGAACGGGTTATACCGGGGAGATTAAAAAAGGAATTTTTTCGGTCATCAATTTTGTGCTCCCTACCCGCGCCAAAGACGCGCTGCCCATGCACTGCTCTGCTAATGTGGGTAAAAATGGCGATATCGCTTTGTTTTTCGGCTTGTCGGGCACCGGTAAAACCACCCTAAGCGCCGACCCGAACCGCCCGCTCATCGGCGACGACGAGCACGCCTGGGCGGAATCGGAAGTGTTTAATTTCGAAGGCGGCTGTTATGCCAAAACCATCGATCTCACCGAAGAAAAAGAACCGGATATCTTCCGGGCGATCCGGCACGGCGCCATTCTGGAAAACACGCCTTTCTTTCCCGGCACCCGCACCGTCAACTTTGCCGACCGCAGTATTACAGAAAACACGCGGGTGTCGTATCCGATCCATTATATTGGGAATGCCGTTTCGCCGAGCCATGCCATCGGCAATCCGAAGAACATTTTCTTCCTTACCTGCGACGCCTGCGGCGTGCTGCCGCCGATAAGCAAACTGACACCCGAACAGGCGATGTACCACTTTGTGAGCGGCTACACGGCAAAAGTTGCCGGTACGGAAGTCGGTATCAAAGAACCGAAACTGGCTTTTTCCGCCTGTTTCGGGGCTCCTTTCCTGCCCCTGCACCCGGCGAAATATGCCGATTTACTGGGTAAAAAACTGCGCAAAAGCAAAGCCAATGTATGGCTGATCAACACCGGCTGGAGCGGTGGCCCGTATGGCGTAGGCAGCCGGATCAAATTGTCGTACACACGCGCCATGATCACGGCTGCGCTGAACGGCGCGCTGGATAACGTGGCCTTTAACCAACACGACGTATTCGGTGTGTTCATGCCGGTTGAATGCCCGGGTGTGCCCTCCGAACTGCTCAGCCCGCGCAATACCTGGGTAGATAAAAAGGCCTACGACGATAAAGCGCAATATTTAGCCGGCGAGTTCGTCAAGAATTTTGCAAAATATGCCGACGAAACGAAGGCGGAAATTCTGGCAGCGGCGCCGAAAGTGCTTAAAAAAGTTTAGAAGGTTCAGGAGGTTTAGAGGGTTTAGAGCGGCAAATGCTTGGTATGAGGCTGCGCTGCCGGTACAAAACCTCAAGCAGCAGCGCCCAATATCAAATATTACCGCTCTAAACCTCCTAAACCCTCTAAACATCCTAAACCCTCTAAGCCAACGAATTAACCATTCACCAACCATCACAAAAATGAGTTTAGTCGCAGTCGGAACTGTAGCGTTCGACGATATTGAAACCCCATCGGGGCGCGCGAAGATGGTCGTAGGGGGCGCTTGCACCTATATTTCCCTGGCGGCATCGTATTTTGTCAGGCCCGTTCGTATCGTGTCCGTCGTAGGAGATGATTTTCCCGCATCAATGCTGGATTATATGAAAAGCCGGGGTATCGACCTCGAAGGCGTGCAGATCAAAAAAGGAGAAAAATCTTTTTTTTGGGCAGGAAAATACCACCGCGACCTGAATACGCGCGACACCCTGGATACCCAGTTGAACGTGCTGGCCAGCTTCGATCCGGTACTGCCCGACAGTTACCGGAACCCCGAGGTGTTGATGCTTGGCAACCTCACCCCGGCCATTCAGCTCCGCGTGCTGGAACAACTGAGCAGCCAGCCGAAACTGATCGTGTTAGACACCATGAATTTCTGGATGGATTCGGCCCTGGATGATCTGAAAAAGGTTTTGCAAAAAGTAGACGTGCTGACGATCAACGACGAAGAAGCACGTCAGTTATCGGGCGAACATTCCCTGCTGAATGCGGCAAAAGTCATTCATGCCATGGGGCCGAAATACCTGGTTATTAAAAAAGGCGAACACGGCGCGCTGTTGTTTCACAACGGTCTGATGTTTTATGCACCCGCGCTGCCCTTAGCCGAAGTGGTTGATCCCACCGGCGCCGGCGACAGCTTTGCCGGCGGCTTTACTGGCTGGCTGGCTAAAACAGGGGATTATTCGTTTGATAATTTGAAAGTTGCCGTCATTTACGGTTCGGCCATGGCCTCTTTTTGCGTGGAACAATTCAGCATCGAACGCCTGAAGGGCCTGGATACCGGTATCATCCGTGAACGGGTGCAACAATTTGCCGATTTGGTGGATTTTAAACTTACGGTTTAGAGGGTTTATCGCTCTAAACCCCCTAAACTTCCTAAACCTCCTAAACCTTGTAAATAACTAAACGCTCAAGATATGTTCGACGATCTCCTTGGTAACCTGCAAAAACAGCAGGCAGAAATGCAGCAAAAATTAGCCGGTATATTCGTGGAAGCGGAAGCCGGCGACGACGCGGTCACGGTGAAAGCCGCCGCGGATATGCACATTGAAAACATAAAAATAGACCCGGCCAAAGTGGATATCAACGACCGCGAACAACTGGAAGACCTCTTAGTGGTGGCCGTCAACCGGGCCCTCGATCTGGCCCGCGCCAAAGCCGCTGCCGAAACGGGCAAACTATTTGAAGGTATGATGCCTGGCGGCATGGACCAGTTTTTGAAACCGTAACGTATGCCGTTCCTTAGTGCCGCTGCCCGTATACTTTTACCGGGCGGAAAGCGTTTATTTTTCCTAAAATTCGATATTCCGCATGCGTTTATGTACTCTTTTATGTTGCTTGTTTTCTACCTGGGCCGCTTCGGCCCAAAGCAGTTCCGACAAACTGGAAGCCTATTTTTCATTCGATAACTACTGCAAAGCCATCGACGACAGCGGTAATGGCTCCAGCGGGGTGCTGGTGAACGATCTTGCCTGCATTTGTGGGATACGCGATTCTGCCCTCCGTTTCGACGGGATGAACGACGCGCTTTACTTAGTCGGACCATTGGCCGACGTATTCACCACCAGCGATTTTACGGTGAGTTTTTACATGAAACCCCCTGATAATCAAACGCAGGGCGGATCGCAGCTGGTGATGTCCAAACAAAGCGGATGCAACCTCAACCGGACGTTTTGGGTGCGTTATGCCGCGAAATTTCAAAAAATATCAGCCACGATCAGCGAAAACGACAGCCTTGTCGTCACCGTACAGGCGGCGCTGGATAACGCTCCCTGCTGGCAGTTAATTACCATTACCCGCAGCAACACGCGCTTTTCCATTTACGTAAACGGCGTTTTAAAGGAGACCAAAACCTCGCCCGTGCGGATCGATTTGACTTCCACCGCTACGCTCAAAGTAGGCGAGCCGGTGTGCCCCCTCGACCAACCCTATAAAGGCGAATTTGACGAGTTGCGCTTTCACAGCAAAGCCCTGAACGAAGATGAAATCGCCCGTTACAACCTGCGGGCCGACCGGATACTGAACAATGATACCCTGATTTACCTGGGGAATTCCTTCCAGGTCAATACCTCGCAGATTTGCGGTCCGGATTATTTCTGGCAGCCTTCTGCCGGCGTTTCCAACACAACGATCTCCAATCCGCAGATCACCCCCCTGGTTCCGACGCTTTATACCGTTGATATTGTGTACGATGGAGGCGGGTGCATCGCGCACGACAGCATTTTTGTCAACGTGATCGACCCCGATACGCTGGATTGCAATGTGATCTTCATTCCGAATGCGTTCACGCCGGGCGCTTCTGCGGGTCGAAACGATGTGTTCGGAATAAGCAATCCTTTCGCCATCACCGATTTTATTTCCTTCGAGATATTCGACCGCTGGGGGGGTAGGGTTTTTAACGCCGCCACGCCTTTCGAAACCTGGGATGGAAACTTGCAGGGACAGCCCGCCAATCCCGGCGTTTTCCTGTATCGTCTGCGCTATAACTGCAATGGAGTGGAGAAAGTAAGGGCAGGAAATCTGACCCTGCTTCGGTAGCGACCGAGCCTGACAGGCGCTTGGGCAGGCACAAAAAAATAGCCCGGGACGCGTTAGCCCCGGGCCTTTTTCACTAAACCGTTTCTATTGTATGAAGCTACAATACAATTACCAAACGCGTGCCAAAAAGAAAAAATTTCCGAAAATGAGGAAAAAATAATTTTTTTCTGTTTAGAAAGAAAGGTTTAGAGGGTTTAGAAAGTTTAGAGCAGCGCTGCCCTAAACCCTCTAAACCTTTTTTTCTAAACCCTCTAAACCTTTCTTTCTAAACCCTCTAAACCTTTCTTTCTAAACCTTTCCACAAAAAGAAAACCCCGTTAAATATTTCTACTTAACAGGGACAAAACAAAAAACAAACACTATGAATAAATACTAAGTCAAGGGAGTGGGTTAAACGGGGATATGCGCAAGGGCAACAAAATTACGCAAAAACAAATAACAGGCAAGTTACGAGGGCAAAAGTAATGCTATTTCGCTTGCTTTCCGATAGGCTTTGTTTTTACAAGTACCATCATTTGCTCAAACCGGACGTTTTTTTACCGGAAGCCCCACGCGTTTGCCTGAATTTTCTGAAAAATCTACCTTGAACCGGAGAACTTTGCCGCAATTTTGCAGTTTAGTGCCACAGGTTCGCCGCCGGAGTTACTTACAAAAAATATACCAGTATGCGAAATTTCATCATAATTGCCATCCTGTTTTCGGGCGTTTTCTTCCTGATCGCCGCCTGTGGATCGTCTGGCAACCAGCTTGCACATAAAGCCGCAGCCAGCGCCGTTACAAGCGGCAAGCCCGACGGCATGGCCATTTTTCGGCAGTATTGCGTGGTATGCCACGGGGCCGACGGGAAAATGGGCCTGAACGGGGCTAAGGATTTGTCTGTGAGTATCCTGACGCCTGAAGAGCGTATCAACATCGTCACCAACGGGAAAAAGTTGATGACGCCGTTTAACGAGGTGCTTTCCCCGGAAGAAATTCAAGCCGTAGCAGAGTACACCCTGACGCTGAAAAAGTAAACCATGCCACAAGATTCGCTGATTTTAGTGACCGGAGGCACCGGTTTGCTCGGCTCCTGCCTGATCCGTATGCTGCTGCCCAAAGGCTACCGGGTGCGCGCGCTTCGTCGTCCCGACAGCCCGATGGACCTCCTGGGCGATGCCGCCTCCCGTATCGACTGGGTGGAAGGCGATGTGACGGACATCGTGGCGCTCGAAGACGCTTTCAAGGGCGTCACCCACGTTTTTCACTGCGCCGCCATGGTGTCTTTTCATCCCCGCGACGTCGACCGGATGATGCAGGTCAACGTGGAAGGTACGGCGAACCTGGTCAATCTGGCCCTGGAAACCGGCGTACAGAAATTCATCTACGTCAGCAGCATTGCCGCCCTGGGTCGTACGAAAGAGCGCCCGAACTTAGACGAATCCGCCAAGTGGGTACAAAGCAAGGCCAACAGCAAATACGCCCTCAGCAAATACCTCGGCGAGCAGGAAGTGTGGCGCGGCCAGGTGGAAGGTTTGCCGGTAGCCGTCGTAAACCCATCTATTATTCTGGGGAGCGGTTTCTGGAACCTGGGCTCGGCGCGCTTTTTCAAACAGATCGACGAGGGCCTGAAATTCGTGCCGGTCGGCAATTCCGGTTTCGTCGACGTGCGCGACGTGGCGGGTTTTATGGTCCGATTGATGGAAAGCGACGTTACCGGCCAACGGTACATCCTGAATGCGGAAAACATTCCTTTTCGCGCGTTTTTCAAGTTGGTGGCCGCTTCCCTGGATAAAAAGCCGCCGCCGATTACGGTTACGCCGCTGCTGGCCGAGATTGCCTGGCGGGTGGAATGGCTCAAGGAAAAATTATTGGGCGCAGAGCCGATGGTGACGAAAGAGAGTGCGCGCAGCAGCGTGTCGAGTTATTATTACGCTAATGATAAATCGCGCTCGGTGTACGGGTTTACGTACCGGCCGCTGGAAGAGAGTATACGGGAGATCGGGGCGCAGTTTTTGGAGGCGAAGAAGGATGGAAGCACAATACGGGTGCTGCCGGTTTAAGGTTAGTATAACCAGTTACCTAATATTTTAACATTTTAACCCGGCCGGCAACCATCCCATACGCATCGTACAGCACCGCCCAATAGAGTCCGGAAGGCATTTTTCCCATATCTATCTGAAGCATTGCGCTATCGGTTTTAACCGGCCAGTTGCCCACCCGCTGTCCGGCGCTATTGAATATGATCAGGTTTTGAAAGTCGCCTTCCGGCAAGGTCACTGAAAAGATACCGTCGTTTGGATTAGGCATAACGACCAAGGGGGAAAGTCCCTTTGCCGGCGTCTTCGTGGCTACGGGAGCGTCGATCTGGAGCGTATCGCAGGGCGAATCGGGCAGGTCGTATAGCCGGTAATTGGGCAAATTCGGCAGGGTGCGTACGCTTTTCACCGCGAGCGAAAGGCCCTGGGCAATAAACTCAATGTCGTCGATAGTCGCTCCGTCGGCATATTTCAAGACGTGCATAAAGGTCGCGCGCGAAGGGACGGTGCAGTATAAATTGCCGTCCGGCGCATTTACCAGGCCGTGAAACGTATTTCCCGGCACGTCGTAAGGGCTTTGGAGGTAAGGATCGAAAGAAAAACGCATCGTATCGAGTTTCGGATTGGCCGATTCCAGGTCGGCCCGGAAGAGCACGGTTTGCGAGGTGGCGTACAGGTAGCGGCCGGAAGGCGAGAACGCCACGCCGCCGCCCTGCACCCAATGCGCGGGCGCATCCAATTCCATCAGGTTGGATAACTGCCCGGAGCAACGGTCGAAATCCAGCACCACCACTTTGCAATCGCCCCAATTGGCAACGCGGCTGCCGTCGGGGGCGACCGCAGTAGCGCCGTAATGTTCGCAGCCATGGTAGAAGATCGGGATCGTCTGCGGACCCAGGCCGATGAAGCCGGCGGGACCGAGCAGGAACCTGTGCCACAGTTTATCTTCGAACTCCGGCACGATGATCCACCAGTCGCGTCCGTTGCCGTGGCGTACGGCGGTATACGATGCCAGGTCGCCGACGATCAGGACATTATTCTTGGAAGCCAGGTCGCCCAGGCCGCCGTCTAAGGTCATATCGACGACGGAGTAGTAAAGCGGGCCCAGGCGGATTTTCCGGACCGGGTCGTACGAGCCGCCTATATGGAACAGGTAATAACGGCTGGAATCCCCCGGGAAAGGTAAAACAAGCGCTCCCTGCGGCACGCTATAACCTTTCCAGCCGCACACTTGGTTGCCGAGCGCTCCGGGGGAAAGGCCCGTTCCGTTCGGCATCACCACGTTGTTGCGATTGGCCACCTGGCAGCCGTTGGTATAAAACAGCAGGTTGCCCGCCGCATCGGACATGGCCGCCACGGTGCTTTCGAAATTGAAGGGAAGCTGGGTGGGTTCCACCGTTACGCCGCTTCCCTGGAAACGGATCAGCGCGTGGCCGTTGCCGGGTATGCCGGGAAATTCGTCGTAGCCCGTTAGCCAGACGGCATCGTGTTTTTGTGCGGAAATAGTATGTTGTATGGAAACAAATACAAGTAAAAGAATTGTGTTTTTCATACGGGAGATTGGAATGGTTTAGAGAGCGATTTATGTACGCTACTGCTTCTTGCCGGTCTTGTCAGCGTTTTCCACCGCCTGTTCCTTTTCTCGTTTCCGCTCCTTCAAACGCTCCACAGCCATTTCCGCGATGCGCGGCCGGTACGGCCTGGGCTGATCGCCCTCCGCCTGCGCGTTTTTTCTGCCGATCGGCGAAAGCAGGGTATATCCTTCCATTTTGTGTTGCGCCGGCGGATACCATTGAGAGGGCTGGAACCCCGGCTTCCCGCTCGCAAGCGTGTCGCAGGGGGAATCTGCCCATTCGCCGAGCCGGTAGTTCGGAAACAGACACATGGTGCCGTCGTTTAGTTTTGGCAGATCGATCCCATGTTGCTCAACGTCCGCCACAGGGCCATCCTGATTAGGGTCGTGGATAATATGCAGGGAAAGAGTACTATTTGTCGTAGCATAGTATATTTTGCCGTCGGCTCCCAGGTTCGGAATAAAAAAACCGGTCATGAAAGGCGGTGCTGGCGAAGCGTTTCCATCGAAGTAAACAAGGGTATCGAAAGAAGCGCTAATATCTGAAGCCTCCAAGTCCAATACGGTCAATTCTGTGAATGAGGAAAGATATAAATGCCGCGAATCGGACGCAAAGACTGTGGCAAAACCATAGAAACTTTCATCCGCAAAAGGCAATGAGCGCAGGTTATCGAAGGTGCCGCTACAGCGGTCGAAATCGTAAATATAAAGACCATTGTTGCCGTCACAACGTACGTATGTACGCCCGTCCGGAGACATAGTACTGACGGATTGATATTCCGGCCCGGGAAAAGTAAAAGGCATATCTGTTTCAAAGGGCCCATGTACGCCGTCCATATCCAGCAGAAACGTAAAAACCTTGGGCGTGGAAATTTTGCCGGTAATCACCCACCAATCCCGACCGTTGCCATGCTTCACTGCTACCGGAGTTGTATAATCTTCTTCATTATTGCCAGGCAGGATAATCTGGTTTTTTAAGGTTACCTCACCTAAACCGTTATTCCCGTTCATGTCGATGATCGTATAGTAAAATGGCGAGGTCTTATAAGTCAATGTAGTACCCATGTGAAAAAAATAATATTGATCAGGTTGTCCGGGTGCCGGTAATGCAAAGCAATATGGGCCGTTGGGATAAGAATCATTTTGCCATTGACCCCACACCGGACCGGGATTAATATGATTTCCGTTTAACATGATATTATGTGTTGTATCGCGGATAGAAATGCCATTGGTGTAAAACTCGAGTACCCCCGACGAATCGCTGCAGACACCGCAATAGAAGGCCATATCGATTTTTTTCTTTACTGGGTAAATCGAGGGTGGAACGGTGGAAAAATCGAAGTTAACGCCTCCAAACTTAGGAAGGTTGAAATGTTCATTGTCATATCCGAACATCCATATATTATCGTGCTTTTGAGAAAAAACTATCCCGGGCAGCAAAGTTAAGATCACGTAAATGAGCACTTTGTTCATTTCAGGAATACATTTAAAGCAATTTTCAAAAAATGTTAAATAAGGCAACCGTTGGCGTCACGCGCAACGGTTGCCTTAAACATCAGGTTAAAAAATTAATGGATAACAACCAGTTTTTCATTGGACCTCTGACCTTCGGCATCTTCTATTGCAAGAAAATAAGTGCCGTTAGGCCAGCTCCGGGTGTCGAGATCGAAAAAATTAGCGTCCGTCAGCTCGATAGTGCGGACAATCTGAGCATTTGAATTGGTCACGCTCAACGATCCACTCAGGGATTTCCTGAATGTAATACGGCAATTTCCGGCGGAAGGATTTGGAACGACGGAAGCCCGAAGCGTCGTGACGGCATCGGAGCGTTCTTCAACGCCCGGACACATGGCAACGTCATCATAGTCGAAGGAATTAAGCGCGACCCGTGCCATGACCACCCCGATACCGCCTTCAAAACGACACTGGTCGGCGATATTCTGGAGCGTATCCATCTTTCCCGCACTCCATACAGTAGCGCCGGAAAAAACGCGCTGCGCATAGAAAGTCAATACGGTTTTCAGGTTAACTTCCCATATCTCGATTTCTTCGATGTCCCCGAGGTCGAGGAGCAACGCAGCGGCGCGGTCGTGTAAGTCCGAGAGGTACGAATCCGCGAGATCCTCGCAGGTTTCCCGCGCATCCTGTAAATCCAGGTTTACGTCGTCCATCTCTTCGAGGATCTCCTCCCGCGCCCTTTCGCCTTCCGCTTCTTCGATGTCGATTATGAGTTGGTCCATATCGTCCATCAGCCCTTCTACGACTGATTGAGCGGCGTCCCAATCGTCTTCCACGGAAGCCGGCAGCAGATCGACCGTATCCAAAGCGACCATGGCGCGGTAAAATTTGCCGATGTTGCCCTCGTTGTGTTTGTCGTAAAAATCCTCCGTCTCCGTGGTTTCCCCGATTAATAGGTCCGGATACATGGCGAATTTGGCATAAGCATTCAGTTCTGCTTCCCAGGTCGAGGCGGGATAACCCAGATAGGCCTCGAATTCTTCTTCGATCACCTGGCGATCGGTTTCCGATTTCTCCGGATCAAAAACCCTGGGGCAATTATAGATTTCACTAGGCTCTCCTGAATTGAGGTGAAACCAGTTACTTGAAGGACTAACTGGATCGGCCCAGTAATCTGAGGTCGTAACTGCATCATTTATTAAAAATTTTGACCCCATCAATAATGCAGAAGTATAGGGCGGATCGAATATCGCTTCCGCCACCCCGTCTCCCGCTACCGCGCCCGGCCACAGATTTTCCTTGTCGGTTTGCTGGCCGATAACCTTACCGGCCGTCAAATGCAGGCCTGCCTCATCGTCGGTCATCGCATTGAATTTGAAATCCGTATTGGCACAAGCCGGCCCTTCGAACCGGATGCCGGAATTGAAGCCTTCGGTCGTATTGCAGGAAATAGTATTGTTAGGCGATTCGCCGATGTTCAAGCCTACATACGCGCAATAGCCGCAAAGCGGATCGGGGTCAGGACTCATCTCACCGTTGATAAGCGGGCCGAAGTTGGCGATAAAATTATTGCCTATTACGTCATTCGACGACGTCGGAGTAAGCAAACCGTTCAGTAGTATTCCCCGGTAATCGTGGGTCTCGCTGGAATAGTTCTGTGAAAAATCGTTATACTGGATATTAAGGTATCTGGGCGCAGAGGCCAGTATGCCGTAGGTCCGGTACGGTTTCGACAGCATCGTATTGTAGTCGGGTTTATCATTGTCGTTAAAAACGTTGTCGAATAATTCAAAACCTTTTGACCTATTCTGGTACCAGGCTACGCCGATACAAAATTCGTCCTCGTCTTCATTTCCGGCTTCGAAATCATTTTCCTGGATATTCACGGTCCGATACGCACGTCCGCTTGAAAAAATTCCGTACGACGTGTAATCTTCAAACCTGGTATGCTGTACGTCCAGGCTGGTAACCAGATTGGATGTGCTCAAGTACCTGATAGCGGCTATTTGCCTTTTGAAGTATGCGTTGTCCAAGGTCAGGTTGTAGTTTTGTATCCAGATGCCTTCCGTATAATCCTCTATAAATGCCGGACTTAGCGCTGTGTGTCCCAGACCGCTTATGTCGGCGGTAAGAACCGTTCCCGTGGATACCAGTTTTATGGCCACATTTCCGGCCGTAATGCTTGTGAAGGTGGTGTTGCTTATTTTTAAACCGCTATTGATCGCATCGATGCCGACATTGTAAGAAATAATTTCGTTTGGCGAGCCGGTGCCGGTCATGTTCCCGATCACGATGTATTCCACGTCTGTCAGCCGGATAGCGGCACTGCCACCGCCCGAACAACCGCTTGGAATATCGGTCCCGTCGAACGTGTTGTGCGCGATTCCCTTGCCCCCTAAAAGGGATATGAATCCTGCAGCCTGTATGCAGATATAGTTTTCGGTAAAATTGTTGTTCACGATTTCGGCCCGCGAACCGCTTTCCAGATTGATGCCCTGGCAGGAATTGGAAATATCGCTGTTTTTGAGGCGCAGCCTGGCGCCGCTCGTAACCCGTATCTGGGTCCAGGGATCTCCGCAACCCCGGATCGTAATATGCTCCGGGATATTCAGGGTGCTTGTCACGATGATTTCCGCATCCGGCATCATTACGATAATCGAACCTTCGTAGAATGTGTATGCCTGCTCGATTGTGAGGGTGGCATCCAGGATAATAAACTGAGGCGTAGTGGCAGCAGATACGGGGCCAAGAAGTCCGAATCCTGTCAGATCGCCTATATCTCCGCTTGAAGTAATACATTCATAGGTCGACAGGTCCTCGACCCCGCATGTGCATTGACTGTAAACCTTCGTTGACGTATAAAAAAACGACAGGGTCAAAAAAACGGTGAAAAGCCCGGATCGAAAGATGGATGGCCGGATTTTTCGTTTTTGAAGCGTTACCGATAACGCTGCGGGGGGGGGCGAAAAGGTTGGACGCCGGCTTGAAGGCAAATTAAGTGGTTGCATAGTAAATCGTTTTTGGTGAAAAAATAGGATGAAAGAAAAGCAATACATCCCTCCGGGCGAAGGGAGCGGTATACTCGAAAAGTAAGGGTAACACTAGATTATGATTAGGGGGAAAGGCTTAAGGCAAGCCTTGCATTAATTAAATACAGAAGATTTAGTTATCTCAAGATGAATTTTACGCCTAATGGTTTTGTAAATATACGAACCTGCCCGTATATATCAAGAAAATCGCCGGGCATTAACAAAAGATAGGTTGAATCGGGTCTTGGGTCGTATTTTAAAAGAAATTTGAGGCCATTGCCTTTAATACCCCACCCGTTCCAAAAACAACCCCGAAGGCGGCGCCGTAAACTTCGCCGGCTCCCGAGAGGGCTTTTCCAGAAAATCCTCCACCGTTTGCGCGCTCATTTTCCCCCGGCCCACTTCCACCAGCACGCCGGTAATGCGCCGCACCATTTTCCAGAGAAAATGCGAGCCGTCGAGGTGAATGTAAATCCGGTCGCCATCCTCGCGGATTTCCACCCGCGTCAGGTCGACCATGGTCGATTGATCTTCCTTTTCGATATCGCCGAACGAGCGGAAATCGTGGAAGCCCTGCAACACGGCGGCGGCTTTGCGCATGGCCGTTACGTCCAGTTTGTCGCGCACCCACCACACGTATTTTTTGCCGAAGGCGTCGCGGCGTTTGGATATTTGGTACACGTAACTCCGGCTTTTGGCATCGTGCCGGGCGTGGAAACGCGGCGTTGTTTTTTCGACGTTCAGGATGTTCACGTCGTGGGAGAGTTCGTCGTTCAGCCGCATCTGGATTTGGGCGGGCGTGAGTTGCGTATTGGGTACGTCGAGATGCGCTACCTGGCCCCGGGCGTGTACCCCGGCGTCGGTACGGCCGGCGCCGTACACCTCCACGCGGTCCGAAACGAAAATTTTTTCCGCCGCCTGTAGTAATTCGCCTTGCACGCTGCGGTCCTTTTTTTGCAATTGCCAGCCCGCGTAGCGGGAGCCGTCGTATTCGAGGGTAATTTTGAAACGCATTTTTATAGCTTGTTTATTCCGAAGGCTTGACGTACCTTTGCAGGCCTTTTCTAAAAAAGGTCCAATTTTCACTAAAAATTTCTGATTATCAACATGTTCGCAATTGTTTCCATTGCCGGTCAACAATTTAAAGTTGAGGAAGGTCAATCGATCTTCGTCCACCGGCTGGCAGCTCAGGAAGGAGATAACGTCTCTTTCGACGCCGTGCATCTGATCGAGAACGACGGCAACGTCACTATCGGTGTGCCGAATATCGGCGGTGCCAGCATCAGCGCCAGCGTCCTGCGCCACATCCAGGGTGATAAAGTCATCGTTTTCAAAAAGAAACGCCGTAAAGGTTATCGCAAAAAGAACGGTCACCGCCAGCAGTTTACCAAGATTAAAATTGATTCCATTTCAATCTAATCTACGGCAGACCACTTTTTCACTCACTCTTTTCATTCATTCAAACATTCACTCATTTTTCTTGAGTCATGGCACATAAAAAAGGCGTAGGTAGTACAGATAACGGCCGCGACAGTAAAAGTAAACGGCTCGGCGTCAAAATGTTCGGCGGCCAGAAAGCGACCGCCGGCAATATTCTTGTTCGTCAGCGTGGTACGAAATACCACCCGGGTGAAAATGTTTACATGGGTCGCGACCACACCCTGCATGCCGGTATCGACGGCGTGGTGACGTTCAAGCGCACCAAAAACGACCGTAATTTCGTGAGCGTATTGCCCTTCGAAACGGTTGCCGAAACCATCGCCAACATCGGCGATCTGCCGGTACGCGGCGCTAAAAAAGCGAAAGCAACGGAACCGGTGGCAGTAGTTGCGGCACAAAAACCGGCTGCTAAGAAAAAAGTGGCAGTTGTAGAAGCAGTAGCGCCGGCAGTTGAAGAAGCGCCGGTTGCAGTAGCGCCGGCAGTTGAAGAAGCGCCGGTTGCAGTAGCGCCGGCAGTTGA
>Ga0335394_10004169_pt1 | contig 16424 bp, 14 predicted proteins | sample MAT03_FD_205741 | JGI IMG/M metagenome (GOLD analysis project Ga0335394, IMG submission 205741) | Freshwater microbial communities from Lake Fryxell liftoff mats and glacier meltwater in Antarctica - MAT-03 (spades assembly) (version 2) ... | reverse complement strand
CGCTTGGGCAACTGCCATACCATAACCAGGTACAATTACCACAGAACGGGCATAACCCAACATCATCGCCCCTTCTTCAGCATCAATGCTGCGGACGGTTTGATCAGTTGCACCACCACTAGCAGCAGCACCACCAGAACTAGAACCAGTACCAAAAGCGCTGAACAGCACACTAAATAAGGAGCGGTTCATTGCCTTACACATAATCTCGGTGAGGATTAACCCAGATGCTCCCACCAAAGCCCCAGCGATGATTAACATATTGTTCATCACCACGAACCCCGCCGCCGCCGCCGCCACACCTGACAACGAGTTCAACAGCGAGATTACCACTGGCATATCGCCGCCACCAATGGGGATGACGAACATCACACCCAGCACTAAAGAAACCCCAACCACTCCCAAGAATATGGGTAAGCTATCTGGTGTAATGATTAAATAGACACTGCCCACTACATAAGCAGCCAGAAGCAAGAGGTTAAATGGTTGCTGGAATGGAAATGTAATCGGGGAACCGCTAATTAAACCTTGCAATTTGGCAAAGGCGAGAAAACTACCTGTGAAGGTAACACCACCAATTAACACGTCCAACAGGATGGAAATGTTCACATCTAGGGGTATCGACTGAGAACTATCTAACAACCGCCAGAATTCAGCAACAGCTACTAAAGCCGAAGCCGCACCGCCCAAGCCGTTGAGTAAACCCACCATTTGGGGCATTTCGGTCATTTGGACTTTGTAGGCAACGATCGCACCAATTGCCGATCCAATCGCCAAGCCCAACAATATCATCTCGTAGTTCAACACATGTTGATCCAGCATTGTCGCTGCGATCGCCAGCAGCATCCCCACAGCCGCTACAATATTACCGTTCCTCGCTGTAGCAGGTGATCCCAGCTTTTTCAAGCCCAGAATGAATAACGATGCAGCGACTAAGTACGTCAGCTGAATGCCAGTTGGTAAAAAGTTGCTCACGCCTTAATCTCCTTCTTCTTGAACATTTGCAACATTCTGTCTGTCACTAAAAACCCAGCCACAACGTTGATTGTTGCCAGTACTACAGCAATCAAACCAAGAATTACTGATACACTTGTATCTTTTGCACCAGCAGCAACTATTGCTCCCAGTACCGCAATCCCAGAAATCGCGTTTGAGCCTGACATTAAGGGTGTGTGTAAAGTCGGTGGGATTTTGTTGATGACTTCAAAGCCGATAAAAGATGCCAAAACAAATACAAACAAAGCAGCAATTAATGCCTCTGTCATGAAATCAAAACTCCTTAATGTAAATGGGCATAGGGCATTGGGCATTGGGCATTGGGCATTGGGCATTGGGCATGGGGCATGGGGCATTGGTTCTGCTCCCTTATCTCCCCCTGCTTCTCCTGCTTCCTCATCTCCCTAATCGCTAATTAACCGCCGGTTGTTGAGTATTCAACGCTTGTAGTGCATCGCGCACTCGTTGATTACGAATTTCACCAGCGTGGGTAACGCAAGCTGCATCAACGATGTCGTCGCTAAAGTCTACCTGCAAAGCTTTGTCTTTAATTAGCAATTGCATCAACGATGTTACGTTCTTGGCATACAATTGGCTGGCGTGAATTGGCATCGATGATGGGAGGTTGATGGGGCCAATAATTGTCACACCGTTCCACACAATATCTTTGCCGGGTTCGGTACAAGCGCAGTTACCACCCTGTTCAGCAGCCAAATCCACAATGACTGAACCTGGTTTCATTTGTGCTACCATTTCTTCTGTAACTAGCCGTGGTGCTTGTCTTCCAGGAACTTGGGCAGTAGTAATCACCACATCAGAGTTTTTGACGTGTTCGGCGAGAACTTCTTGGGTGCGTTGTTTGCTAGCCTCAGAGATTTCCTTGGCGTAACCACCTGCGGCGACGGTTTCTTCTTCTAATTTGACTTCAACGAATTTTGCCCCTAAGCTTTGCACTTCTTCTTTGACGGCGGGACGGATATCAAAGGCTTCTACCACTGCTCCCAAGCGTCTGGCGGTAGCGATCGCTTGCAATCCGGCTACACCAGCGCCCATAATAAATACTTTCGCTGGAGCGATCGTACCTGCGGCTGTGGTTAACATCGGGAAATATTTCGGTAATGCAGCTGCGGCAATTAATACAGCCTTGTAACCTGCTAATGAAGCTTGCGAGGACAAAGCATCCATACTTTGCGCCCTGGTAGTACGGGGAATCATCTCCATACTCAAGGCTGTTACTTTGCGATTTGCTAGTTGCTGCGCTACAACAGGATTTCCCAAAGGATTGAGGAAACTAACTAATACAGCCCCTTCCTTTAACAAATCAACTTCTGAGCGTCCATCTTCTCGTTCTTGTGGTGGGCTGACTTTCAGCAGAATATCTGTTTCGCCCCATAGTTTGGCAGTATCACTGATTATTGTGGCTCCTGCGGCTTCATAGTCAGAATCGTTGAAAAAAGCTCGCTCTCCTGCACCTGCTTCTACCCAAACTTCCAAACCTTGTTTTACCAATCGAGCAACGGTGTCAGGAATTAATGCCACACGACGTTCACAAACTTCAATTTCTTTAGCAACTGCTATTCTCATGAAATCTCCTGAAGATAAATACCTAATCTCTGCCAAGTAAGCGATTGTCTAGATTAGGACTTACACAAAATTGTCTCAAAAACCTGATTTGTCGTAGCGGTAATTCATGAATTACCGCTACTTCAGAACTTTTTTGCGTAAGTCCTGTAGATAAGGGATAACCCGCACTTATAGTACTTAGGCAAGAACATCAAACATGACTTTTACTTGTAGATTGAGCCTTGAAAATTTCCTCTCCCACTCTTTAGCTGTCCAGGCAAAGTCAGGCTTTGCCCCTCGCAGATGTCATATTTTCAGATAGTTGCAAACAGGGTTACGTATTGCACATCCTAAATTGATTCCCAAATTTTGCATCTTTATCTTTAACTGGTTTTCGGGATTTAGAAATTTTGGTATTCCTTTCTTATAGAGTAATATTGACCGAATTTTTGAAGCTTGATAATTTCCCAATCAAATTTTAAGGATTACGACTTTGATTCCAACTTATTTATAATCAATTTAGCCCAACTTAACTGGCGATCGCTGATGGCACGCCTCAATTTTTATAACAAAATTCTCAAATTTAGATACACTTGTACATATTTAGAAACACAATCCAATCCCGACTGTGTTTATATTTAGTTCAAAATTTGACCAACCTAGCCATAAAATTAGCACTCTGTAAGGGTAATTAAGTAAATCGAGTATATGGTAGATTTATAACTAAGTAATTTTGCTGTCGCCCAAACCTCAGTGAGGATGGCACTTTTTTTTATTGTTGAACGTCAATTGTCAGGAAGTCAGTAGTAAAGTTTAGTAACGAATACTAATACACAGCTATTTTAGATAACAGATTTATATTTTGGTAGAGGAAGGGTGATTATGCGACGTTTACTTTCTGCTTTAGCCGTGACTAGCTTTTTGGTTACTGGATTACCAGCCTTGACTTGGGCACAAAGTTTACCTGGATTTACGCTCTTTAGCGGCGTCAAACAAGAAAATCAGCTGCCCTTTCGGTTAGATTTTGGTGGACAAGCCAATGGTTGGGATCGATACATATTAAGGATTCCAGCCCAAAAAATGAAATTGGCTGTTGGTCAATTTGCCATTACTTACCCTGATTATTACAAAGGAACTTTTGACCAGAAAAACATTGAAGTCCGAGTCAAAGGTAAAGCAGTTCCGCTTTCTGAGGTTAAGTGGGACAAAGAAGGGAAGCTAATTAATATTTTTCCTCAAGACCCAGTACCAGCAGGTAGTGCAGTTGAGGTAGTCTTATCTAACGTGAAAAACCCAGCCTTCGGCGGAGTTTACTATTTTCGCTGTCAAGTACTCTCCCCTGGCGATGTGCCACTACTCCGCTACCTGGGAACATGGATTTTGAGCATCAGTTAAGTAAGTTTTCAGTTTGGGGAGTGGAAACTAGGGATTGGGGACAAGAGAAACAAGGAGAATAACCTATGCCTAATGCCCAATTCCAAATTTCCTGGTAAAGTGATAAAATTGCAGATTGTGAGTTTTTATAAAAATCCCCTAAGAGGAGAAGAGTATGAAAAGAACACTAGGCGGCACTAGCCGTAAGAGAAAAAGAACCTCTGGTTTTCGCGCTAGGATGCGGACACCAGACGGCAGGAACGTGATTAGCGCCAGGAGAAGAAAGGGGCGTCACCGTCTAAGCGTTTAGGGCGTATCTAAGCTAAAAGAGCATCTGTGGCTTTGCCTAAAGCAAATCGGCTAAAATCCCGCAAGGATTTCCAGGCAGTTTTCCGAGAAGGAATTCGGCGTCATGGCTCTTATTTAACATTGAGAGCCTTAAAGCCTTTATGTTCAACAAAACCTTCTTTGTCCACTGCCACCCAGACTACACAAGCAACTGACTCAGCACATCTTGCCAGCACGCGGATTGGCATTTCCATAAGCACAAAAGTAAGCAAAAGGGCAGTAGTTCGCAACCGAATCAAACGGCAAATTACTTCTGCTTTATATAACTTGCTGCCAAAATTATCACCAGGATGGCGGCTAGTGTTCATTGTCAAACCCACAACAGCAGAATCTAAGTGCGTAAGCCCACAATTTCTGCAAGAATTAGAGCAGTTGTTGGCACAAGCTGAGGTGTTCGATGGGAATTCGTGAAGATGTTTATTATGAAGGTGGCCCCCATATTGGGGATTTAATTGTCAACCTGTTGATTGGGCTAACTATTGTGGGGATACCATTAACAGTCGGGGCAATTGTCAGAGCATTGTGGCTGCGTTTCCGCATCACCGATCGCCGAGTTACCGTGATAGGAGGTTGGCAGGGACGCGATCGCACTGACATAATTTACTCAGAAATTGTCAAAGTTGTCACAATCCCCCGTGGCATTGGCTTCTGGGGAGATATGGTGCTAACACAAAAAAACGGCAGTCGTCTCGAATTGCGGGCAATTCCCAAGTTTCGGGAAGTCTATGACTACATAAACGAAAGAATTGCTGCGAAAAATCCCGAATATAGCGCCACTGCTAACAAGTGATGGGAGTAGGAAGTAGAGAGTAGGGAATAGTGAATGCAAAATTTGCTCAGATAAAATACACAATTCAGAACTTCGCACTTACCAAAAAATACATACCACTCCCTAACTCACCACTCCCCTTTTTTTGGGATGTGCGGCTATCCGTAGCGAAGGGTAGTCGCACATAATTTATGATTTAGATAAATTAGATTCAGTCAGTTTACAGTACCTCAGGTTGAATTCAGAATAATGGATTTTGGTATCGGCTTTCTCTCGAACAACGTTATGCTGCCAATCATAGATTTTTTCTATGGTATAGTGCCTAGCTACGGATTGGCGATCGTTGCTTTGACATTGATAGTCCGCTTCGCGCTCTATCCCCTGAGTGCTGGCTCAATTCGCAACATGCGGAAGATGCGAATTGTACAACCTCTGATGCAGAAGCGGATGGCAGAAATTAAAGAGCGCTATAAGGATGAACCGCAAAAGCAGCAGGAGGAAATGGTCAATGTTCAAAAAGAATTTGGCAATCCCTTGGCAGGCTGTTTTCCATTAGTAGTGCAAATGCCGGTCTTATTAGCGCTGTTTGCCACTTTGCGGGGTTCGCCTTTTGCAGGTGCTAACTACAGCGTTAATCTGCAAATCTTACCCGCAGGACAAATCGAACAAATTCAACCGCAAGCCTTTGCAACTGCTCCTCAAAATATTTACGTTGCTGATGGAGAACACGTTAGAGTAGCTGCCATCCTTCCTAGTGGTAACAAACTAGCGGTGGGAGAACAAACTAAGATCCAATATCAGACCGTTGAGGGCAAACCATTTCAGGTACTCTTAGCAGAACACCCAGAAAATAAGCTCATTCCTGATTGGAAAGTCACCAAAGGTGAAGATAGGGTAAAAATTGATGCCCAAGGCAATGTAGAAGCATTGCAGCCCGGAGAAGTCACTATTCAAGGAACAATTCCTGGACTAGCAGCAGACAAAGGCTTTCTATTTATTGATGCCTTAGGCAGGGTTGGCGCACAAGATCCAGATGGCACAATCCACTGGGATATCGTCGCCATGATCGTCTCATTTGGAATCAGCCTTTATGTTAGCCAAATGCTTTCTGGGCAAAATTCCAGTGGTGGCAATCCGCAGCAGGATACAGTTAACAAAATCACCCCAGTAATCTTTTCTGGGATGTTTTTGTTTTTCCCCCTACCAGCTGGGGTGCTGATGTATATGGTGATTGGTAATATTTTCCAAACCGCACAAACTTATCTTCTCTCCCGCGAACCTCTACCAGAAGAACTGCAAAAAATCGTAGCAACTCAAGAGAAAGAAACAGTAGTCACAGAACAAAAGGCTTTGCCATTTGAACCGAAAAGCGCCAAGAAAAAGGCGACAGGGGGATCATGAGTAACATTCCCATGCAGCGAGGTCAGCAGTGGTTAAAATCCCTGCTGGAACTCACTGGAATACCTGCTGAGATTCAGGGTCATTTAGAAACTGCCCAATCTCAAGACGGCGATTCCCCAGAACCAGATAACTACTGGTTAACAATTGACCAAACTAATTTGACGACAGAACAAATCCAGGGATTAGTTGGTGCTGATGGTTCTGTGTTAGATGCGATTCAGTATCTAGCAAATTCGGTTTTAAACCTGAGTCAACCCCCGGAAGAACAAGCCTCTTACACTATTGAGTTGAATGGCTACCGGGTTAAAAGAGAAGCCGAAATTCGCGCATTAGCAGAAGCAGCAGCCGATGAAGTGCGCTTTTCTGGTAGAGAAGTGGAAATCAAATCCCTTAGTTCTGCTGAACGGCGACAAATCCATACATTCTTGAAGGAGTTTGGAGATTTGGAAACCTTCAGTCGGGGTAAAGAGCCGCATCGTCATTTGGTTGTGTGTCCAGCTTCGTTGGAAGAAGAGAGACGCGATTAATCACGTCTGTACAAGGGTTAATTGAAAGCTCAATATAATTTCAAAATTTCTCTTGTTCCTAAAAGCTAAAATAAAGATGTAGTATCAGTATTATTGCTGATAATGACCATTAATTTTCGTGAGGATGTCTCACAAATCCTATGGACGCAATTTATATTCCGCAGCTAACTAAAGCCCCGGAGCGGACAGAGGAAGTTCAAGTTGAGGAATTTCTGCCTGGTCTGGAAACGTTGACACCAGTTCGTGGTCATGTGCGCGTGCAGCATCATGGCAATTACCTGGAAGTGTCCGCTCAGGCAGAAACAATTATTACTTGTACCTGCAATCGCTGTTTGCAGCAATACAATCGACGTTTAGGGCTTGATACGAAGGAAGTCATCTGGTTAGACGAAACTGCAAATCAAGTAAATGACTTGCCCTTAGAGCGGGAAGTGGTTATGGAAGAGTTGCTTGAAACTCTTCCACCCGATGGTTATTTTTCTCCCAACGAATGGCTGTATGAGCAGATGTGCTTGGCAGTACCTCTGCGCCAGTTGTGCGATCGCAATTGTCCAGGTATTCCTGTAAGTACTACTGTTGATAGTTCTGATAGTCCTGAAACTCCAGGCGATCGCCGTTGGGCTTCTCTGGAAGCACTGAAAAAGCAACTTCCCGGCTTATAGCTTATTGCTGATGGCTCAAATTCTGTGATTTCCCGCCCGTGCGATCGCTTTCGGGAATATTAACTCGACAGAGATAGCATGGGTGGCGAATATATGAAGCTTGCAGTGGTGTAAAATTGTGATTGCGATCGCTTCGTGATAGTCGAGTCAATTAATCTCATGTTAAATATTATCATTAATAGGAATACGCAAATGTTTAATCTGCTTAATTAACTGAGAATAACGCTGCCAAAGAGGATAAAGCCGATTTGGATCATTTATATCTAACTTATAAATTTTGCAATATAAAATATACCAAGCAAGATACTTTAAATTTTGTTGTTCATAGCTCTGTAAATCCTTAAATTTATTAATAATCTGAGTATGATTAGGAATTTTGTCACTATCTTTAGAATCTAATCCTTGATGACTCTTTTGATGTTCCTTAAACTTATGTTTGTAGCCTTCGCCTTCGCCTTTACGCTTTATTTCTTGAATTAGCTCTCCATAAAAACTCATAATATCTTGATATTTTTTTTGAGGGGGAGCAGTATTAGATGAATAATATGAGTTTAAGAAATTGACAATATAAAATAAATTCCAGTTTTGTTCATCATCTAATTGAGACATTAAAGATGTTATGGTTTCTTCTGTTAATAACGAGGAAACCACGTCTCCCATTAAATTTACTACGGTTACTATAGATTTGCCTACCTCAGCAATAATTGTATTTGTGAATCCTTCACCGGTTGATGTGGAGCTTGCACCGGGGATGGGAATCCGAGAATTATGAACAATATCACTATTACTCCCACTATCAACATTATGATTATGCGCCAAAGAGTTGGAATTGGCTGATGGGGTATTTGAGCTTGTTCTGGCGGTAGTGTCGCCACTGAAGGGAATACTTCCGTTTTTTTTTGCGGTAATTCAACTACTACTTTTGCAGGTTCTTCTACATTAGTTGCAAAACCTCTCCACACACCAGCTTTGTGCAGAATCGTTCTTTTTTCTAAATTTTCTGTCACAACAATTAAAACTCCATCGTTTTTTGTTGTTCCATCCCAATTCAACCACTGTTTAGGTAGGCAATTATTTTGCAGTTCTTCTGCCAATTTTTCTAAACTTTCAGACGATTTATATTCTATTTTATAAGATGGTATCTCACTAAAATTATGGCTAGAAACTGGTTCAATCTGCTCGATATATTCGTCAACTTCTCTTAGAATGACTCGAAATTCTTCTAATCCAAAGAATTCTACTGATTTCTCTATCATTTGACTAAATGAGGAATCTTTTTGTAAAATATTCTGGATTGCACTATGAGCAATCTTTCGTAAGACTACTTCATTTTCTTCTATATCATCAGCTATCCAAACTATACAATTGAAGACTTTTCGCCCCAGTCTAATAGAGCGTTGGGGTGATTCGATTCCTGTAATTTCTAATAAAAGCTTTTTATTATCCCTCAAGACAAGTAGAGAAGGTTTAACTTCATCAATTAAATCGTTAACAATAACTATTTGACCATTTTCTTCTCCTATAACTTGAAGTTTGATCAAACCAGGAACTTCTACAGGCTGATGTTCTTCACTCTCGATACTACGCCAGTGAATGCCTGTCTTGCCTAGTGCGGAAGTTTTAACATAGATTTTAAAGTTACTCATAACTCAACCATCCTTGTTACTCATTAGAAAATAGATTGAGGAAAATTGAACCATTTGTGTCCTTGAACAATCGCAAAACCATCATTATTTTTACAATCGATCGCAAATTTAATTAATGCATTCTTGAATGCATTAATTTCGTCTTGAGTTGCCTGAACTTTGGTCGAAGTCAATTGAAAATCTGATTCGGTTTCTCCAAGTTCAACTTTTTTCTGTTCAAATTGTCCTTTCGCTTCATAATAAGGTGATTCTCTATCATCAAAGATATTTAATATAGTTCTAGCTAGCCACCAAGTATTATTACGTTCATTTAAAAGTCTTTGTTTTTCATCAAATTCTCTTTTTGCGGTGTCTACCTTCTGTTTATCCTTACCAAGCTCACTTGTAAGTGTTTTTAAATTTTCCTGTTCTTTTTTAAGAATTTCTTTTTTCTTTTCTAAGAAAACATTAATGAGAAACAATAAAATATATCGGAGAGGTTGATCGCCATCTTTAGGTTCGTAGGGAGCATTAATAGGAGTTTTATTGTAGTAAAATTTAGTATACCCATCATTATCAGTCTTGGCATAACTAAAAACTACATTTCCAATAGTTTGGACTGGAGTTATTACTACAGCTACTTTACCAATTAAAGAATCTGATTTAAAAAAATCGAGCAATGTACTATATCCCATTTTGACGTGGTATAGTAGGCTCTCTGCATCTCTATCTGTTTTAGTATAAGTTTCGCACTTGACGGGGGCTAAAATTACTAATCTAGGCGATGTTACATTACTATAAGCATCTTTTAACAGTTGAGTAATGCGCTGAGAACTGTTTTTTTCTTCGTGCCATGTACCGATTTCGGTATTATTTACCTTTCCGGTCTTTTTTTGCATAAGTGCCGTAGCATCAATAGGAATTACTACGGCATCGCATTCATTTAGTTGGCGTTTAACATATTGTTTGTATTCATCTGTCGCATCTGAATTAAAGTATTCACCAGAGGGGTCGGTGAACCTCAATTTCATAAACTTTTTTCCACTACTACCAAGCTCAAAGCTAAAACCTTGGTCATTCCAAGGGTTGTCTTTAGGCTGCGTCGGAGTAACTTGATTTTCTAGTTTTGCATCGATATTTTTCAAGACAGACTTACATTCTTGTATGGCGCGTAATGTATTGTTATCATCTATCCAAGTTTGCAGATTAGCTCTCTCGAAAGTTTTGTGAAATTCTTCGTGCATGGCTGCTAAAAGACTGGTTTTACCCATTCCTCTGAGAGCAACCATAATGATTTTTAATTCCTCATTTGCATTTGTCATGATTTCTCCTTATTACTATTTAGCTAAATTAAAAGATTCAAGTTGATTGACTAGAGTAACTTGATTGACTGATTCCAGCCATTCTTTTCTCATCTCTCTATCCCTTTCTTTCTTACCAAAGATGTCTGACCATATCTTTCCCCGAAGTCCCCTGAGAAAGTTTTTCCATTCTTTTTGAATATCTTTTTGACGAATGATGTTATCAATAAATTCCTCTACCATTGCATGAGACGCTTCATTAGGTTCACATAATAATTCTTCTATGGCTGGTTTAATAGTATAAATCGCTTTATCATAATCGATTTCCAGAGCCGTTAAAATATCTTCAGCAGTTGTATCTTTAGAAACAGTAAGTGTTTTATCTTGTTGTTCCGAAATTCCTCCAGCTTGACCAGTCATAGCACTAATATTAGTCAGTCCGTCTAGGTGTTGGCGAATACGAGGAAGAATTAACCCACGATATGATAATTGGAAGTCTGCGATGATTCTAAATCCTGCTTTTAGCTTTGTAAAACGCTCCGGTATGAGTTCAGAGATTTCTGCAAAAAACTCAGAACCTCCGGTATTGCTGATGATACCTAAATGTCCTTTTTCTTTTAAAACATCAACGACCTGATTTTTAACTAACTCCACTGTCCGCTTGAGGTTTTCATCTAAAGATAAGAAACGATTAGAGATAAATACTCTCAGATCATCTTGATAATCAGGATAAGTTCTGAATGCACTACTAATCATAATTCGATCATTAATCTCTTGGAGAGCATTTTCTGATGATAAAATACCCTTATCTCGTTCACAATTTTCAATAGCAGCAATCACACCATTATATAACTCTTCATTGGCAATTTGACGCAGATACCAAAGCTGTGTCCTCAGTGCTTGAAGTCCTAATGCAACGTCTTTCCACCAACCATTATCACTATCTCCGAATAAGTCGCTAAAGAGTTCTTCGGTTTCTTGAGAATCGTCTTCTGCATTTTGATTAAAGACAGTTTTTGCTTTGTTTAATTCAGCATTTACGGCTTGATAAAATTCTGATAACCTCTGTTGACAAGCAGAAGCATATTGTTTATCAAGATCGGTCAGATTATTAGTCAAATAATCCAAAACTTTATCTAAAAGTTGAGTGGCTTCTGTGTTATTACCACAGTTAGTCATCAAACATTTTTCTACTTTGATATGTTTTTCTTCTACTGTATCTAATAAATCTTGGCAGTTTTTCAAATTATCGCCATTATTGGATTCGGCATTAGTTCTATTAAGTACCACAAATGACCATAAGTTCACGGGCAAATCCGCTAACGCTGAACGAGCTGTATCATATAAGTTAACATCCACATCTGCCCAATAATCTCCAGCAGATTTAGGCATTCTGACAAATAAAACAAAATCAATATCTTTTCCTAATGCTTGAATTAACCTTTCTTCATCTCCAAGTCCCGTATCTCCTAAACCTGGCATATCCACTAAAGCAATTTTCCCAATATCAACATTCGGAAATTTGCAGGTAATTTTTACTTCTTTAACTGCTAAATAGTTAAAGAAATCTCGTTTACCATCAAGAGTATCTTGAGAAACATATTCTCGAATGGCATCTTTGGGAATAATTCGAGGTGAAGTTTGTTTGAAGAGATGACGATATTGATCAAGGTGAGCATGATATCGCTTTAAATGTTCATACATCGCCCCTGGTGCTGCATAACCAGGGATATCTTGAGGTAATGGTGGTAAGGATTTATTGGCAAATTCTTCTAAGGTGATAGGTCTTTCGCCTAAATGAAGTCTCTGATAGTAAGGAGCAATCACATCATCTAAAAACGATCGCTCCGTATGAAACCACACCTCTCCAGAAGTATCTACATTGGGGTTATGGTGAATTGTACTCCGAACCCCTGTACAATGTTGGCGATCGCCATCAGGGATTTCTGCTGCACTTAATCTGGTTAAACTTTGCAGGAGACGGCTTTTTCCTTGTCTAGCACGTCCCACGACACCTATATTGAGGGTATCACGAGAAAAACGGTTTTTCAGCTTAGTTAAAGCTTCTAATTCAGAGGCGATAGTCAATTGAATGTTAGAAAAACTAATTTCTTCAAGTCTCCCAATAACATTCGCATCGTCAACTTGTTTTAAAATCTGATTGCGGTACTCTTCCACTTGATCTAGGGCTGTGGAAAGAGTTTTCAAGTTCCCCTCTACCAGTTGAATCTTTTGAACAAGGGGTTTACGCTTCTCAATAATGCTAGTAATGAGTATGGTTCTGTCCATTGGATAACCTGATCAAGGTGTCTACGTCTAAGTATATGATGAAATGTAATTTTGAGAAGTATTCTAAAAATCAGGGAAAATTCTGAGATTGCCTGTGCCGTAAATTGATGTAGGAATTCAGACTTCTGAGGGGAATAGAGTTGTTAGACGCGATACAAACCTGAACAATGAGAGAAGAACTAATAACCACAGCTATATATGAACTTCCGTGAAGAGTTTAAACTGCTGCTACGCGCCCGCTACCCCTTAATTTATATTCCCACCTATGAGGAAGAACGGGTAGAAGCAGCTATCCGGGAAGAAGCAACCAACCAGGGTAATCGCCCTGTTTATACTTGGGATTTTGTCGATGGCTACCAGGGAAACCCCAATGATGTTGGGTTTGGGCGACGTAATCCCCTACAAGCTTTAGAATTTATCGAAAAATTACCAGCTTCCGCCCCTGCGGTATTGATTCTCCGAGATTATCATCGCTTTTTAGATGATGTAGCGATCGCTCGCAAACTCCGCAATCTGTCCAGACTCCTCAAGTCACAACCAAAAAATATTGTCCTACTGTCACCACGCATCGCCATCCCTGACGACTTAACGGAAGTGCTGACAGTCGTTGAGTTTCCCTTACCCGCCGCCCCAGAAATTAAAACTGAGGTGGAACGCTTACTACAAAGTACTGGTAACTCCCTTTCTGGCAAAGTTTTAGATGATTTGGTGCGCTCTTGTCAAGGACTTTCTATGGAACGGATTCGCCGAGTTTTGGCAAAGGCGATCGCTACCCACGGAGAATTACAACCTGAAGACGTGGATCTCGTTTTGGAAGAAAAGCGCCAAACTATCCGCCAAACCCAAATCTTGGACTTCTACCCCGCCACTGAGCAAATTTCTGATATAGGGGGACTGGATAACTTGAAAGACTGGTTGATTCGTCGGGGAGGCTCATTTACTGATAAGGCGCGACAGTACGGATTACCGCACCCCCGTGGTTTAATGTTGGTGGGTATTCAGGGAACTGGTAAATCGTTAACGGCAAAAGCGATCGCTCATCACTGGCATTTACCCTTGTTACGTTTGGATGTGGGAAGGTTATTTGGTGGCTTGGTGGGTGAATCAGAATCTCGCACTCGGCAAATGATCCAAGTAGCTGAAGCCCTTGCTCCCTGTATTTTGTGGATTGATGAAATAGATAAAGCCTTTGCCGGAGTTGGTAGCAAAGGTGATGCCGGAACAGCCAGCCGGGTGTTTGGTACTTTTATTAACTGGCTAGCCGAAAAAAGCTCACCCGTTTTTGTGGTTGCCACCGCCAACGACATCCAAGCTTTACCGCCAGAAATGCTCCGTAAGGGGCGATTTGATGAAATTTTCTTTGTGGGTTTACCCACCCAAGAAGAGAGAAAAGCTATTTATGATGTTCATTTATCCCGATTGCGCCCCCATAACTTAAAAAGTTATGACATCGAAAGATTAGCTTATGAAACGCCCGATTTCTCTGGGGCAGAGATTGAGCAAACTTTAATTGAAGCGATGCATATTGGATTTAGCCAAAACCGCGATTTTGCTACTGATGACATTTTAGAATCAGCCAGTCAGATTATCCCCTTGGCGCGAACTGCTGTAGAGCAAATTCAGCAACTCCAAGAATGGGCGGCTGCTGGGAGAGCGCGTTTAGCATCTAAACACAATCCTTTAAGCGATCGCCTCCGGCGTAATCCGTGAATACATTCAGCAGTAGCTACAATAATTGGTTAGTTAATAATTGCTAGTCAATAGTCAACAGTTAATCATGAATTATTATTGACTATTGACCACTGGTGATCAGGTTTTAACTATGTTGTCAGGATTAACAAAGTTTATACTTGGGTTTTTCTTAGCGATCGCTGTGCTAATAGGTGGCGGCGTTGCAATTGGACTCTATTTCATGAATCGCACCGGCATACCCCCTGCCAAACCCGTTTTTTCCAACGATAGTCCCTCGGTGAAAGCCCAAGCTCCCAAAGCAACTGAGCCTGGAGGAGCTAAACCCACTCTTACACCTGGGGCAAAGGCTGAATCGTCTCCAAGCCCAATCTCTACTCCCACAGAATCACCAAAGGCTACCCCATCACCAAAACCATTGCCATCAGGAGCTTACCGAGGGCGTGTTAGTTGGGTTCAAGGCTTGAGTTTGCGATCGCAACCAAATCAAGAAGCTGAAAAGATTGGTGGGGTTGCTTTTAATCAAAAAATTATTATCTTGGAAGAAAACCAAGATAAATCCTGGCAAAAAATTCGTTTGGAAGGTAGCGAACAAGAAGGTTGGGTGAAAGCAGGTAATACTCAAAAGGTTGATGAAAAACCAGAGGATACACAACAACCAGAGCGATAACAATAATTTACTAGGACTTACGCACTGTACAAAAGAATCATGTTGTGTATCAACGTAAATACGTCGTTTCAGATTTTTATGAATCATTTTTTGATGGTAAATAGACCCGCGCTGTAGGGGCAATTCATGAATTGCCCCTACGACAGATGTGGTTTTTCACATCACCCATATTTTGTCTTTCCTGTCAATGCGTAAGTCCTATTTACAACTTTCGCATAAATTTAGTTGCTCTGAAACCCTTGCAAGAGCAGCTGCCCTCCCCCCCTGCCTCTTCTGGTTAATTACTTATAAAGAACCATACACAAAACCAACACAACACAGAGCAAGTCATATAATTAGGTGTAGTCATAACTTTAAAAAAACAAGTGGAAACAGGGGTAGATAGCTATTTAACCAAGCTTGCCTCAGTCTACGAGGCATCCAAAAGCGTCAAGGTTGTTCCTACCGTAGCTAATTTCAAATTTTTGAATTGGAAAAAGTTATCTAGCGATGCGGCGATGCGTCTTTTGTCCGTGGCACTGATTACGGGGCTTCTGAGTATCGCTGGACAAGCTTTAGCACTTCAGAAAATAGGAAGTAATGGCGCTGATGTTAGCAGTAGCCAGAGGTGTTTAAAAAAGTTAGGCTACTTTAACGGCCCGGTGAGTGGCAAGTTTGCTAGCTTGACTCAGAATGCTGTGATTAAATTTCAGCAAGCTAATAGAATCACTGCTGATGGTGTTGTGGGTGCTAGTACTCAAAGAGCCTTGCAACAAGCATGTCAAAGTAGAACTTCTAGCAGGAATACCAGTAATGGTCAATATCCTGTTCTCTCTCAAGGCAAAACTGGTGCAGCCGTGACAAGGTTACAACAGCGTTTGCGGCAGTTAGGCTACTTGAATGCTAATCCCACTGGGAATTTTGGCCCAATGACCAGAAATACTGTAATTGCATTCCAGCGAAATTATCGCATATCTGCTAACGGGATTGTGAATCAACAAACTTGGAACGCACTACTGGGTTCTTCTCCGACTATAGCCAGATCAAGTCTCTCGACTCAACAAGTCAGAGAACTACAAGCGCGTTTGCAGCAGCTAGGTTTGTTTAATACTAATCCCACTGGGAATATTGGCCCAATGACCGAAAAACGAGCCGCAAGCCCCTGACTTTAGGCATGGGGATAAGGCGGTAGGAACTTTTAAGTTCCGTGAAACGATTGCGTGGCTTCAGC
>Ga0335394_10004168_pt1 | contig 16429 bp, 17 predicted proteins | sample MAT03_FD_205741 | JGI IMG/M metagenome (GOLD analysis project Ga0335394, IMG submission 205741) | Freshwater microbial communities from Lake Fryxell liftoff mats and glacier meltwater in Antarctica - MAT-03 (spades assembly) (version 2) ... | reverse complement strand
GCGGAATAGAATATGGCGGCGCCGCAGCAGACCCCGACAAAGGAATCCTGTATGTGAATGCCAATGAGATGGCCTGGTTTTTAAAGCTGGAAGCCAAACAAAAAAAGGCTACGGCTAATAGTACAACCACTACAACAGCCTCCACCGGTGAACAGGTATACGCCCTCTACTGCAGCACCTGCCACGGCAAAGAAAGAGAAGGCAATGCTTTGAGCGGCTATCCAAACCTGGTAGATATCGGCCAGCGGCAAACAGCTCAAACCGTATCGCAAATCATCACCAACGGAAAAGGAAAAATGCCGGGCATACCCACCCTGTCCGCCGACTACAAACAACACCTGCTGGCGTATGTAATGGGCTCCGAAAAAAAGGAAGCCCGCTCTGTAAACATTGCAGCCGCCCAACAGGATGCCTACCAGCATACCGGCTACCAAAAGTTTTTAGACAACAACGGCCTGCCAGCCATCACGCCGCCCTGGGGCACACTAACCGCCATTGATTTAAATACGGGCCAACATCTCTGGCAAACAACTTTAGGCATTACGCCCACGTTGCCCAACCAGGATACCCACCCAACCGGCTGCGAAAATTACGGCGGCGCCATCGTTACCGAAAATGGCCTACTGTTGATAGCCGCCACCAAAGACGGCATGTTCCGTGCCTTCAATAAATTTACCGGAAAACTCATCTGGCAAACCAAACTGCCTGCTGCCTCTTTTGCCACCCCGGCCATGTACAGCATTAACGGCAAGCAGTATATTGTGCTGGCTTGTGGTGGTGAAAAGTTGGGAACGGCGAAGGGGAATCAGATTATTGCATTTGCGTTGGAGTAGCTGTTAAATTTATTTGTTTAGAGTAATTCTTTTTGGTGGGGAAAAAGGAGCTGTAACTTAACGTGTATTTTGGCTATTAGAATAAATCTGCGTTTGCTTTTGTAGCGTCTCCTAAAAAGGAAGTTCATAAAAAATATTGATTGAAGGAAGTTTTGTATTTTTAAAGTGAATAAACCATTTGAATTTCATCATAAACAGCTTCCTGCTAAAATTATTAATGACTTGACTTTGCTCAAGCTGATTTAGACTATTTTTAGCACATTGAAGAATATACAAAACTTGATATTAGGCCACCCTGACAATTAGCTAAAAATGCTAATGCTCAAGCTAAGCTGTTCGTTCAGCGAATATCATCATTTGTAGACGGCATCATTTCAAACCGCAAAAAAATAAAAAATGACCGACAATTTAGAATTAGAAAAAACTCTTTGGCAAGCAGCAGACAAACTTCGCAACAATATGGATGCTTCTGAATACAAACACGTTGTTTTGGGTTTAATATTCTTAAAATATATTTCTGATGCTTTTGATGAACTATACAAAAATCTAGAAGCCGATAAAGAGCAAACTGGGGCAGACCCAGAAGACAAGGACGAATACACAGCAGAAAGAGTTTTTTATGTGCCACCTTCGGCTCGTTGGAAATGGTTACAAGGCAGGGCCAAGCTACCAACTATTGGTAAAGACATTGACGATGCAATGGATGCCATTGAAATGGACAAACCAACTTTAAAAGGAGTTTTGCCAAAAGATTATGGCAGACCAGCATTAGACAAACAACGTTTGGGCGAATTGATTGGCTCTATAACTTTAAGCAGAGGCAAAGAAGGAAAGGGCAAAGACGTTTTAGGATTTGTGTTTGAATATTTTTTAGGACAGTTTGCCGATGCCGAGGGTAAAAAAGACGGACAGTTTTATACGCCACAAAGCATTCTAAAAATTCTCGTTGATATGCTTGTACCCGAACCGGAAAAACGAGTGTATGATGGTGCTTGCGGCAGTGGTGGAATGTTTGTACAAAGCGAACGCTTTATTGAAATGCACGAACACCGAAAAGGTAAAATCTCAATCTTCGGACAAGAGAGTAACCCAACCACATACAAGTTGGCTAAGATGAATCTAGCTATTCGGGGTTTTGATGAAAAAATTGAATTGGGCGATACTTTGATGAATGACAAATTCCCTGATTTGAAAGTAGATTATGTAATAGCCAATCCACCTTTTAATGTGAGCGATTACAATATTAATAAGGCAGAAACCCACAAATGGAAATACGGTATTCCTCCAACAGGAAACGCCAACTATGCCTGGTTACAATTGTTCATTAGCAAATTAGCACCTTACGGCACGGCAGGCGTTGTGTTGGCAAACGGTAGTATGAGTTCTGAAATAGCTACAGAAGGACAAATAAGAAAGGAATTGATTGAAAACGATTTGGTAGATTGTATGGTTTCACTGCCTTCGCAATTATTTTATAATACACAAATACCAGCTTGTTTGTGGTTTTTGGCCCGTAACAAAGAAGGGTTTTCCTCTACCGGGGGAAATGGAAAAGGGGGCTTAAGGAACCGAAACAACGAAATACTTTTTATTGATGCCCTTGAGTTAGGCTTCATGATAAGCCGCAAACAAAAAGAGTTAAGCGATAAAGACATTGCCAAAATTTCGGACACTTATCATAATTGGAGAAGCAACGCCAATTTTAAAACCAACTACAAAAATATTGCAGGGTTTTGTAAATCTGCGAACATACAAGATGTTCGCAAAAACAATTATATATTAACACCAGGCAGAAACATTGATTTTAAAGAACTAGCCGGGGATGGGATTGTATTTGATGATAAAATGCAAACACTTACAACCACACTTTCAGAACAAATGCAAAAGGCGAATGATCTGGATGAAGCCATTAAACTAAACCTTTCAAAAATCGGATATACAATATGAGAGAAACTGTAAATATATATTGTGATGAGAGCTGCCATTTGCAAAATGACAAAGAACCGATTATGGCTATTGGAGCAGTGTATTGCCCTGCTTCAAAAAAAAAGGAAATATTTGAAAGGTTATTTGAGCTCAAGCAAAAACACAAATTGATACCCAAACACAAAAAAAACGAAAAAGACAACCGGGCTTATTATGAATTAAAATGGAATAAAGTATCCAAATCAAAAATTGAATATTACAAAGATGTAATCAATTATTTTTTTGATGATGATGACCTGCATTTTAGAGTGCTGGTCGTTTCAGATAAAGAAAATACTAATTACGAAAAATTTAATCACACCCATGATACCTTTTATTACAAAATGTATTTTGGAATGTTGAAAGCTGTATTAAACCCTGCATTGGCTCATTATATTTATATAGATATTAAAGACACCCGGAGCAAAGAAAAAGTGCATAAATTAGAAAAAGTGCTTCGCAATGATAAATACGATTTTGCAAAAGAAATAATCAAAAAAGTACAACAAGTACGGTCTCACGAAGTGGAATTGATACAATTAGCTGATTTGCTTACAGGTGCAATGGCTTATATTAACAGAAGTAAAAACGAAAGCAAGCCTAAAAACCAACTGATAGAATTGATAAAACACCGTTCTAAATATACACTTACTAAATCAACGCTATTGAGAGAGAGCAAGTTCAATATTTTTGTGTGGGAACCTCAAAAACCTTATTTTTTATGATAGAAAAAAAGGACTTGGTATTTCCCGATTTAATTTATTTGAATGATTTTGCAGGTAATTTCCAGGATTATTTTAACGCCGTTTACACAGTTTTTAAAAATGATTTTATAAAATCACAGCCTAAGTATGAAGGACTAAAAGTATCTGCTCAAAAGCACCCAGAAGTTGATGGTATACACCGTACTTTTTATCATATTACACACGAAGGCGAAGATGAAAGTGACCGTCAGCCTGATTTTAGAAGAATGGAACGCATCCGTTTTCCAAAATTTGTAATTGAAAATAATACCAATGATGAAATATTAGTATGGGAAAACACCCGTGGAAAAGATACCCGAATATTACTGTTTAGTAATACAGAAGGGTACATCGTTATTTTAACTAAAAGGCAAGGTTATTACCTTTTTTGGACAGCCTATTTGGTAACCCAACAACACCGTAAAAACAAACTAATACAAGAATATGAAACCTATATAAAAGCCAAAACCGCTTAGCGGAACTAAACGGTTTCTATACTCCTTTAACGCTTAAAGTATTGCTACCTGGTCACTGAGCTTCTGCGAAAGTAATACAATCTGATTTGAATTATGTAAACTTTTTCAAAAAATTTAGGTATAAGAGTGAATGCGGAACATTTAAGTTGGAGGATTTTACTGAAATAAAAACGCAAAAAGCCAGAGAGATGGACGAAGCTATTAAACTAAACCTTTCTAAAATCGGGTATGAGTTATAAATTACAAACATTAGTCGTTTTTGATACTAATTCGTTACGAAGGACCGAAGCAGGCGAACGGGCGTATAGCTTTTTTGCTTTTGGCAGACCATTTCAAGTGATAGAGGATTATATTTTAGAAAAAAATCTAAACGAAGATATTCATATTGCTATTCCTACTGGCTATCGAAGAATTAAAAGACCAAAAGCAAATTCAATACAATAAAGGTATGCTTGATTTGTAGAAATGAGCAAAACGTCTTTCGGGAATGCCACATATTCCAATATTCACTTTGCCAGAAGAAGAATTTGATTGTATGGTTTATATCCAGGAAAAGGCAGTTGAATAATTAAAGAAAGAGGAAATAAAACTTTTAGGAATACCCGAATAAACTACAAACCCTGTATTGCAAAGTATGATGAAAATGGTAATGAAGAAGAAAGAATTAAGCAGCCCTTTGTTCACGCTAAAAAAGGAAACAAAACTTATAAAGATGCAGGATTTAAAGACAATTTGATTTGGAAAAGCCTCTTGCATTTTCAAGAAATTGAAAACTATGAAAAAGTTGTTTTTTTAACAAAAGACAGTGATTATAATTCCAATTATAGTGTTGAATTTAAAGCGAAGTGGTATAACCATTTTACTATTGTCACAGATGAAAAAAATTTTCTAATAAAAGTTAAGAAAGACTGCGAACACTATATTAAAGAAAGAGCTATTAACGATTATGCACAAACTGATTATTTAAAAGCTAACTTATAATATTATTTAACCACCCAATACAACAATGAATCAAAAAGTCCACAACCAAATAGTTCATTTCATCTGGAGCATCGCAGACGATGTGCTGTGAGATGTTTTTGTAAGAGGAAAGTACCGGGACATCATTCTTCCGTTTACTGTTTTAAGGCGTTTAGATGCTTTGCTTGTACCCACAAAGGAAAAGGTTTTAGAAGCAAACGCTTTTCTCACTGAAAATAAAATTGACGATAAAAAGGCATTGGAAAAACAATTGGGTTATCCGTTTTGGAATATTTCAAAATATACTTTTGAAACCCTGATGAACGATGCCGACAACAGCGACACCAACCTGGAAGCTTATTTGGATGGCTACAATCCCAATGTGCAGGGAATCATCAGCAAGTTTAAACTGAAGAATCAGTTGGAAACGATGAAGGAAAAGGGTGTCACGTACCTCCTCATTTAAAAACTTTGCAACAAAGAAATAAACCTAAGCCCCAACGAAACCAAAAACAGTAAAAGGGAAACAATGCCTCCATTGACCAACCTTGGAATGGGATATGTATTTGAAGAATTAATCCGGAAGTTGTGCGTCACCCTTTTCAGCATTATAGTCCCGGCAAAATATTGTAAATTTGGAATCTAAATTTCAAATTATGGGCATACGTGTAATAAATATAGACCCGGAAATTCTGGGAGGAACTCCTGTTTTTTTTGGAACGAGAGTCCCGATAAAAAACCTGTTCGACTATTTAGAGACAGGTGACACAATCGAAATATTCCTTGAAGACTTTGAAGGTGTTAGCAGGAATCAGGTTATTCGAGTTCTTGAAATGTCACAGAAGCTAATTGAAACATCATCAAATATTCTCAATGAAAATATTGCTTGACGAATGCGTTACCAAACGCTTAAAAAAGTATTTGGAAGAATTTGAAGTTTTTACAGTTAGAGAATTAGAGTTAAGCGGAATTAAAAATGGCAAGTTGATGATTTATTGCGTTGAAAATAAATTTGACATTCTACTAACCATTGATAAAAACTTAATGTACCAACAGAATCTTGATAAATATCCGCTTACCATCGTTGTTTTAAATTGCTTTACCAGTAAAATTGAAGAACTAGTAACCTTTCTTCCATCCTTCAAATTGCAAGTAGACGCTTTGCAAAAACATAAAGCTTACATCATTTACAAATAGGATGAATGCTGTTCAGCGACACCGTATATTCTTCTCAGCAACGTACCGGTGCCGAGACAAACACACTACCATGAAGCTCGCCCTCGACGCCTGCAGCAGGCAATGGCCTTCAAAAATTTATTTCCTGGCTTTTGGGAAAATGCCATGGTATGCTTATTGGGCCACAGTTCATGTTGTGCTAAGTACAATGAAAAAGGTATAACACGGGGTACTGGTTATCTGAAAAAATCTTTATTGAAATTATGTAATGATATCTTATATGTTTATGTTGTATGTCAACCCTAAACAGCATCCTAATTAAATTCAAGCTAACATGACTTTGTCCTACTGCGCCACAACAACTTTGGAACATTGGAAGGCAAACAAAATCCTTTCACAAACGCAATTTAGCAAAGAGCTAAGAATACCAACGCCGTATCGCATAAACGTACCGATGCAATTGAATCATTCACCTTCCGGGAAAGCAACATTTTAAAAGCTAACTTTGACAATATTATTTAACCACCCAAAACAACAATGAACCAAAAAGTCCACAACCAAATAGTTAGTTTTATCTGGAGCATCGCAGACGATGTGCTGTGAGATGTTTTTGTAAGAGGAAAGTACCGGGACATCATTCTTCCGTTTACTGTTTTAAGGCGTTTAGATGCTTTGCTTGTACCCACAAAGGAAAAGGTTTTAGAAGCAAACGCTTTTCTCATTGAAAATAAAATTGACGACAAAAAGGCATTGGAGAATCAATCGGGTTATCCGTTTTGGAATATTTCAAAATATACTTTTGAAACCCTGATGAACGATGCCGACAACATCGACACCAACCTGGAAGCTTATTTGGATGGATACAGTCCTAACGTGCAGGAAATCATCAGCAAGTTTAAACTGCGGAATCAGTTGGAAACAATGAAGGAAGCAGGTGTTACGTATCTCCTTATTGAAAAACTTTGCAACAAAGAAATAAACCTTAGCCCCAACGAAACCAAAAACAGTAAAGGTGAAACAATGCCTCCATTGACCAACCTTGGAATGGGCTATGTATTTGAAGAATTAATCAGGAAGTTCAACGAAGAAAATAACGAAGAGGCGGGTGAACACTTTACGCCCCGTGAAATCATACGCATAATGATTTATCTATTGTTTACGCCCGTTAAGTTTAAATTAAAGAAAGGTACTTATTTAATTTACGACCCTGCCTGTGGTAGTGGAGGTATGCTAACCGAGGCTGAATATTTTGCATTAAAAATACTGAACAGCGACGCTAAATTCATACTCTACGGGCAGGAAGTAAATCCTGAAACCTATGCTATTTGCACCAGCGATATGTTGATTAAAGGCGAAAACGCCAACAATATCGCTTATGGTTCTACGCTGAGCAAAGATGGATTTCCACAGTTGCTTTTCGACTTTATGCTTTCCAATCCGCCTTATGGTAAAACATGGAAAATTGATGAAGATGCCATTGTAAGCGATAGAGGAAAAAAAGGAAGTCAAAACATAAAAGACAAACGTTTTGAGATTGGCCTGCCTTCTATTTCTGATGGGTAGTTGCTGTTCCTTATGAATATGGTGAGCAAGATGAAACACCATACCGAACTGGGCAGCCGTATTGCTACTGTTCACAATGGTTTGGCTTTGTTTACGGGTGATGCAGGTGGTGGCGAAAGTGAAATACGTAAACACACTATCGAAAACGATTGGCTGGAATGTATCATCGCTTTGCCTAAAAATATTTTTTACAACACGGGTATTCCTACTTACATCTGGATTGTAAGCAATAAAAAGGACCCGAAACGCAAAGGGAAAGTGCAATTGATTAATACAATGGAATTGTATGAAAAATTGCGGAAGAACCTTGGGCAAAAGAATTGCGAAATGAAGCCGGTACAAATTGATGCCATTACGAAGTTGTATATGGACTTTACTGAATCGGACATTTCAAAAATTTATCCCAACGAATATTTTGGCTACAATAAAATAACAGTTGAACGGCCCTTACGCCTTTCGGCCCGGTTTACTCCGGAAGCCACTGCTACTTTGCGTTTTGATAAAAGTTTGCTGGAAGAAATGGAATGGGCCTACACAAATTTTGGCGATAAAATTTATGAACTGCTGAGTCAAAAATCAGGGAAATCCAATAATCCTATAAATCCTGGTTCAGACATTATTGGCAAAATTGAAGCTCACCTAAGCAAGAATGAAGTAAAACTTAAAACTGCTGATAAAGTAAAATTGCTGAGTGCCGACTTTTGGAATAGTCAATTGGCGTTGATGCAGGCCGCACAAAAAATTGCCGCCAAATTGGGCAACCAGCAATTTGACGATTATAATACGTTTGTGCCTTTGCTCACCAAAGCCATTAAGGAATTGAAGTTGGATATAGAAGCCAAAGGTTTGAAGGCCATTACAGACGCCATCTGCTGGAAAAACGAAGATGCTGAAAAGGTAATCAAAAAAGCGCCCTCTCTGAAGGAGAGGGCGGGGGGTGAGGTTTACGAAGCAGACAGCGATTTGCGTGACACTGAAAATGTGCCGCTTGACCAGGACATACACGATTACTTTAACCGGGAAGTTTTGCAGCATATACCCGATGCATGGATTGATGAAAGCAAAACCGTGAAAGGGTACGAAATTTCGTTTACCCGTTATTTTTACAACTATGTGCCACCCCGAAGCATAGAAGAAATTACGGCAGAAATATTTGAACTGGAAAAGGAGACCGAAGGGATATTAAACGAAATTGTGAATGATTAGAATATACCTTAAAGGGGTTGAATTCGACCCCTTTTATAAATGTAACAATGTATGGCTAAAAATAAAACTATAACTGTAAAAGGAACGGAGATTACCGTTTTCCAGGGTGAACAAGATGATTATATTTCCTTAACGGATATTGCCAGGCATAAAGACCCTAACAATACAGATGACATAATAAAAAACTGGCTTCGAAATAGAAATACCATTGAGTTGTTAGGATTTTGGGAAATAATGTATAACCCCAATTTTAAACCCGTCGAATTCGACGGGTTTAAAAAACAGGCAGGGCTTAACAGCTTTGTTATGACTCCCAAAAAGTGGATTGAAACCACTGACGCTATTGGCATTATTTCCAGGTCGGGCAGGTATGGCGGAACCTTTGCCCATAAAGACATTGCCTTTGAATTTGCTTCCTGGATTTCAATTGAATTCAAACTTTATATTATCAAAGAATTTCAACGCCTGAAAGCCGATGAGAACGACCGCCTGAAACTGGGATGGAACCTGCAACGCACGTTGGCCAAAGTAAATTACCGCATTCATACCGATGCCATTAAAGAAAATTTGGTGCCACCGACACTTGCTAAAGACAAAATTAATTTTGTGTATGCCGATGAAGCCGACCTGCTAAACATGGCTTTGTTTGGAATAACCGCAAAACAATGGAGAGATGCCAACCCAAAAAAGGAAGGCAATATTAGAGACGAAGCAACCATTGAGCAGTTGGTAGTATTAAGCAATATGGAAAGTATCAATGCCGTATTAATACACCAGGGTTTGCCCCAAAATGAACGCCTGAAACAACTTAACAGCATTGCGATTACGCAAATGAAATCTTTACTGGGAAATAATAATCTGAAGAAACTAAAATAACCAATGGCAACCTTACAACCATATAAAAAATACAATGCTGTGGCGTATGATTACACTACCGAATTGCCCGATGGCTGGCAACTGTTACCCAATATTGCCATTTTTCAGGAACGAATTGAACGGGGACATATTAATGAAGAATTACTTTCTGTAACCATTGGTAAAGGAGTCATCAAACAAACTGATGTTGATATAAAAAAGACAGTAGCAACGAAGATAAAAGCAAATACAAACTGATTAAGGTTGGGGACATTGCTTATAATAAAATGCGAATGTGGCAAGGTGCATTGGGTTATAGCGATTATCAAGGCATTTCAAGCCCTGCCTATGTAATCTTGAAACCAAAAATGAAAATTATCCAACGCTATTTTCATTATATGTTTCGCACAAACTTTTATACCAATTATAGCAAACGCTTTTCTTATGGAATTGTTGATGACCAACTGAGTTTGCGTTATACCGACTTCAAACGAATGTATAGCATCGTTCCCCCATTGGAAGTTCAAAACAGCATTGTTGCCTATTTAGATAAAAAGAATAGCGAAATAGATAAGTTTATTCGGAACAAGGAAAGGTTGATTGAGTTGTTGGAAAGCGAAAAGAAAACTAATCTTTTTGAAGCATTGACAAAAGGTCTTAACAAGCAGCTAGGTTTAAAAACAAGTAATATAAATTGGCTTCCTAAAATCTCCCAAAACTGGAATACTAAAAGATTGAAGTATTGCATAAAAAAAATATCGAGCGGGATAACACCAAGTATGGACAATCCAAGTTTTTGGAATGGCGATATTCCTTGGGTATCTTCCAAGGATATGAAGTCCGACTTTATAATTGATTCAGAAATGAAAATTACCCATAAGGCACTAAAGGATACGGCTGTAAAATTGATACCTGTTAACTCGGTTTTATTGGTAGTGCGTTCGGGCATACTACAGCATAGTCTTCCAGCTTGTTTAAATAAAATACCAGTTACTATAAATCAGGATTTAAAAGCAATCATAGTAAATCAAAAGTATTTCGTACCACACTATTTTAGAATGTTGTTGAAAGGTATTGAAGGAAATATATTGCATGAATGTAGAAAAGCAGTTGCAACTGTTGAAAGTATAGAAATGAGTTACTTTACCAATTTCGCATTACCTATACCACCAATTGAAGAACAAAAAGCCATTATCGAATTCATTAGCAATTCTGAGGAAGTCATTAACCTTGCAATTTCCAAAGCCCAAAAAGAAATATCATCCATTAAAGAATACCGGGAAGCCTTGATAACCGATTTGGTAACAGGCAAACGATGTGTTCTGCAATTACAAATGAATTAAATATGGAAGCAATACAATCAACCCAACAGTACCGAATTTTAGTAGCCCAAATTTCTGAGCGGTATGAGCAAGGTAAAGAAAAAGCGGTATTGGCGGTAAATAGTAATATTGTAGTGACTTATTGGCATATAGGGCAGTACATTATTGAATTTGAACAAGGCGGATTAGCCAAAGCAACATATGGCAAATCGCTTCTTGAAACCCTGGCAAAAGATTTAAGTTTTAAGCATGTCAAGGGGTTTAGCCGTTCCAATCTTAACTATATGCGGTTATTTTATCAGCGGTTTCCAATTTGTGAGGAACTTCCTCACAAATTGAGCTGGACACATTATTGCAAACTGGTAAAAATAGACGAGCCGCTGGAACGTTCTTTTTATCAGCAACAAACACTGATTGAAAACTGGAGTACAACAGAGCTGAAACGTCAAAAAAGGTCTTCTTTATTTTTACGTTTAGCCGCTTCCAAAGACAAAGAAGGCATTTTGAAATTAGCGCAACATGGGCAAATACTCGAAAAACCAACCGACCTAATTAGAGAACCTTATGTTTTGGATTTTTTAAAAATACCCGAGCCGTACCATTTAAGCGAAACAGATTTAGAAACACGGTTGATAGACCATTTGCAACATTTTCTGCTGGAATTGGGTAAAGGCTTCGCATTTATTGGCAGGCAATACCGCATCACCTTAGGCAATAGAAACCACCATGTAGACCTGGTTTTTTACCATCGCATTTTAAAATGTTTTGTTTTAATAGATTTAAAAAAAGAAGAAGCAGGATACGAAGCCGTTGGGCAAATGAATATGTATCTGGGCTATTTTGAAAACGAAGAAAACACCACCGGCGATAATCCGCCTATTGGAATCGTGCTGGCAAAAGAAAAGGATGATTTACTGGTGCAGTATGCTATGCACAATATTTCATCACAATTATTTGTAAGCAAGTACCAACTTTACCTGCCTAACAAAGAGGAATTACGAGCGTTGATTGAAAGGCAATTAAACATATCAAACGAAGATTAAAAATGCAATTTACCGACACATCAGAAAGAGGTTTTCAAAAATTCATTACCAATTATTTGGTAACAGAACATAAACTTATTGAAACCAGTCCAACAGAATTTGACCGGGAGTTTTGCATCAATACCAAACAGGTATTGGCTTTTATAGAAGCCACACAAAAAGATAAATACGAAATGATTCAGCGAAAGGGCGAACGTAGTTTTTTAGTGCGCCTGGATGAAAAGATAAGAGAACTGGGTGTAATTGAAGTTTTAAGGAAGGGAGTAAAACACATTACCGGTGAAACGATTGATTTGTTTTACCATAAACCATCCTCCAATTACAACGCAAAAGATGCTGCAAGATATTCCGCCAATCTGTTTTCTGTAACGCAGGAATTAAAATACAGCCTTAGCCACGAAAACCGTTTGGACTTAACGGTATTTGTAAACGGCATTCCCGTAATAACCTGTGAACTAAAAAATCCGCTAAGCGGACAGTATGTGCAAAACGGTATTCGCCAATATCAAAACGACCGGGACCCAAAAGAAAAAATGTTTTCGTTTGCCCGTTGTATGGTGCATTTTGCAGCCGATACGGAGCAGGTATTTATGTGTTCGGAATTGAAAGGCAAAGCATCATTTTTTATTCCATTCAACAAAGGGCTGAACGATGGCAAAGCCACACCGCCATTTGGTGCAGGTAATCCCGTAAATCCAAACGGATTAAAAACGCATTACCTGTGGGAACAGATATTGAGCAAAGAATCGTTGGCAAACATTATTGATAAGTATGCACAGGTAATAGAAGAAACAGACGAAGACACGGGCAAGAAGAAAAAGAAAATGATTTTTCCCCGTTATCACCAGCTTACATCGGTAAAACAAATATTGGCACACGCCAAAGAAAACGGCCTTGGCCAAAAGTATTTGATACAACATTCAGCAGGCTCCGGTAAAACAAAGTCCATTGCCTGGCTTGCGCACCAGCTTCACGGCTTGTTTGATAAATCAGGTGCCAGTAACATTTTTGATTCTGTAATAGTTGTAACCGACCGAACCGTTTTAGACCAGCAGCTTGCCGATGAAATAAAACAGTTTTCGCCCAAAATCGGTATTGTAGCAGCTATCAACAACGATGGCGGAAGCAAGACAAATAACCTAAGAGAAGCAATAGCCAATAAAAAGAAAGTAATCATTTGTACCGTGCAAACCTTTCCTCATCTATTAAAAGAAATGGATGACCTCGGTTCGCTAAAGTTCGCCATCATTATTGATGAGGCACACAGCAGCCAGAGTGGTTTAACTTCTTCAAAAATGAATGCCGTACTATCCGATAAAGGCGAAGACGAAGCGGATGAAGAAGAGAAAACAACGGAGGATAAAATCAATGAATTAATTGATAGCCGTAAGATGATTAAGAACGGTTCTTACTTTGCATTTACGGCCACGCCCAAAAATAAAACCTTAGAAACCTTTGGCGTTAAATCCCCTGAAACCTATCCTGATAAAAACGGAGAATTAAAACATCGGTTTGATGCTTTTCATTTGTATTCAATGAAGCAAGCCATTGAGGAAGAATTTATATTGGATGTGCTAACGAATTACACTACCTACAGTTCTTTTTATAAACTCATTCAATTGGGCAACGAGAATCCTCAGTTTGATACCAAACAGGCGCAAAAGAAATTAAGAGCTTATGTAGAAGGACACGAATTTGCCATTGCCGAGAAAGCCAAAATAATGATTGACCATTTTCACCGTGATGTAAAACACTTGATAAATGGAGAAGCCAAAGCAATGATTGTAACTAAAAGCATTATTGCAGCCATCAAATACAAACACGCCTTTGACGAATATTTGAAAGAAATAAAATCGCCTTGGAAAGCAATTGTAGCATTTTCGGGAAAGAAAGAATACAAGGGCGTTGAGTTTGACGAAACAGGGATGAATAATTTTAGCACCCACAAAACAGACATTCCTAAAAATTTCAAGAAAAAAGAGTACCGGTTTTTAATTGTAGCTAATAAATATCAAACCGGTTTTGACCAGCCATTTTTACACACCATGTATGTAGATAAAAAACTGAAGGATGTACAAGCCGTACAAACGCTTTCAAGATTAAACAGGGCTTTAAAGCCTTATAAGAAAGATACATTCGTATTGGATTTTTATAATCTTGCAGCAGAAATCAAAGAAGCATTCGACCCTTATTATACCTCCACTATATTAAGTGAAGAAACCAGTCCGAATAAACTAAATGACCTGGTAGATGCGTTGGAAAAATTTGAAGTGTATAACGAAGAGGTGGTTACTGATTTCTTTGAAAAGTACTCCTCCAATACCGATCGGAAAATTTTAGATCCGATCATTGATACCTCAGCGCATATCTTCAAATTTGATCTTGCAATTGATAAACAAATAGATTTTAAAATAAAGGTTAAATCCTTTTTAAGAACCTACAGCTACCTGGCTAAACTACTTGACTTTAAAAATATTTTCTGGGAGCAATTGTGGTGGTACCTGAAATACTTGTTACCAAAATTGTCTATTGATGCAAATGATGACCTTGCTGCAGGCATTATTGAAACCATTGACATGGATAGCTACCGTCCGGCGAAACAGGCTACTGAGAAAATCACTTTGAGTGATGAGGGCGGTATCGTTAACCCAATCCCGGTAGGTGTGGGCGGCGGCAAGATCGATATTGACCTTGATACCTTGGAAAATATTTTGAAAGCGTTTAATCAGCGCTTTGGAGACATTGACTGGACAGATAAAGACAAGGTGAATGAAATATTAACGCAACAAATTCCAGCGGATATGAAGGCGGACGACATCATTATGGATGCCATCAATACATCGCCAGATAAGCAAAACGCAAAAATTTCTTCTGATAAAAAAGTGGAAGAATTGATGCAGCGGTATTTGTTTACGCAGACAGAGATATTCAAAAAATTCTCCACAGACCACGACTTCCAAAGGCGTTACAAGGAATTCATTTTTGATACGCTTTGGCAGCAGGGCAACCGGCCACCTATCAAGTTATAGGTGTTTAAAACTAGTGCACGGTGTTATTTTAAAGTAACGATAACTATGGAAATATATAAACTGGAAATCTTGAATCAGTTTAAGTTGAAATGTCCAGATTTAATTAACCCGGAACTAGTCTCCATTTTGTATTGCCAAACACAGCAAGATGCTTATTTAGAAATGTATTTTAAAAATGCTGCTGCTTCGCCTATAATTACCAATCTTGTTTTTATAACTGATGGAATAGAAGTTGATCCGTTTTTAGGTGAAGTTCCTCCATTATTTAATCCTGGAGAGGACATTGTGGATAATACACAATTAATCATTGATTTTGATGAGTACGGTTTAATTAATTGAATGGATGGTCTTTTTACAACTGAAGCAGCCGAAGCAATAACTGACAGCCATTTAAATAGCATCAAAAAAACTGATTGATTATCATGGAGGCACCGGTTCCTGTCCTGTATCAGTTTTGGTACTATTTAAAATTTTCTTTTCGCAGATGTTGTGCTACTATCGACTTCAATAAAAAATTTCTTACAACCTTTCCTCTACCAAATAAACCCTGATGATCGCCTCTACTATCAGGTATGGGATTGCCAGTTCTTCCAGCCACTTTACAATGGTATCCGTATGATCTATCTGTTTTACAGGAACTAATTTTCCTTGCTGTCGTTCTTCTATCAGGTTCACTTCTATCCATTCAATATTGCTGGTAGAATAAGGCCCTTGCTTTTCTGTTTCAAAGTAATTGTCGGAGGGTTTAATCATCCATTGGCTCCATGGCGCTGATCATGGTTCATCTTTTATTTTCAGGCGGTAAGCATACGGTTGCGCTTTAGCTGAATAAATAAAGCGTTCGATGTAATCAAAATAATAGGGCTTCCCATCAATCACAAGCTCGCAAACAGATGTACGGCTTTTAACTGCAGCAGCTTTTCTTTAATCGCTTCCACACCGTTTGCAGAAAATAAGATGGTTTTAAGATGCTGTTGATCTTTCAGTTTTAAAAGTCAGTCGATGGTAATGCCTGTATTTTTTACATGCAGCAATTCCAGTCCCTTTATTTGATTGAGGTCTTCAGCGCAGGCATCTGTTAATCCAGCAATTCCTTTGGCCCTTAATTCAGTTACATACTCAAGCCGGGTAAGCAGTTGAATACTTTCACCGGTGACGCTGTTTCATTTACATAAAGCATGTATATCCCTTTTACGGGAGCAATCAGGTAAGCAAAGCCCTCATTATCCAGGTCATCGATCTGCCGCAAGTCAAAATG
>Ga0335394_10004167_pt1 | contig 16436 bp, 16 predicted proteins | sample MAT03_FD_205741 | JGI IMG/M metagenome (GOLD analysis project Ga0335394, IMG submission 205741) | Freshwater microbial communities from Lake Fryxell liftoff mats and glacier meltwater in Antarctica - MAT-03 (spades assembly) (version 2) ... | reverse complement strand
AGACCCACTCAAATCCTGAATGGGATATTGATATTTTTTAATAAGGCTTATCAAAAATGATAGCGTTCCAGTAGCAAACCAATAATTTTCTAGCTTTTTTTTGTCTAAAAAATAAAGTATCGAAAAGGGATTATATACTTTAAATGAATCTTCGCTAAATTGATACCCATTATACCAAGAACGCATTAAGTGCATTAGCTCATCATAGCGTTGATTACGTTGCTCTGCTATTGCTTGAATAAAATTACCAAAATAAGAATCAATTTCTTCTGATGTATAGCCAAATAAAGTCCCGTAGCGATAATCCAAAGTAATATCTTGCAAATTATTTAAGCCCGAAAAAAGCGATGCTTTTGAGAATTTGGTAATACCAGTAACAAAGATATTCTTAAATTTACCGCTATTACTTTTGATAACATGATAAAATGATTTAAGAACTTCTAAGATTGATTTTGCGGTATCTTCATTATCAATATGCTTTAAAAGTGGATGATCATACTCATCAACCAATAAAACAATTTTGTCGTATTTTTTGCTTAATGCATTAATTAAGCTTCTTGTCATATCTTCTACAATCTGGTCTTTGCTTATTTCAAGATTATATTCTACTGCAATTTCATATAAGCGATTAATCAGGCTTATTTTCATATCCGAGCTAGAATTACTCCCCACAGCTGAAAAATCTATAAATAATATAGGATAGGTTTTCCAATCATAATCACTTTGCGAAATCCATAAGCCATTAAACAACTCTTTTTTCCCTTTAAATAAGTTTTCTAATGTTGAAACCAATAATGATTTACCAAATCGGCGTGGACGAGACAAAAAATGAAACTTAGTACCTCGAACAAGATTATAAATATACTGCGTCTTATCTACATAGATATAGCCACCAGTGATTAACTGTTCAAAATCACTTAGATTTAGAGGTAATTGTTTCATGTATAGAGATTCCTACGTTTTAAAAAAAAATAATTTAAAGTGACAAGAGTTACGCTCTAAATTTAACAAACCAATGTCTAGCTACCGTTGTTAAAGAAGGCATATGACGCAACTGCAAACCTTGATTAATAAGCAACAATCCGGAAATTGACAAGAACAGCGGAAGTACAAAATGACTCACTCCCCAAATAACTAAGCTTGTTCCCACCACAATAAATAATAAACCAAAAAAATTATCATTTTTATACCACATTACGAATCCTCTTACATTTCATCATACATTTTGAGTATACCACGAAGCCATTTGGCAACTGTTGCCGTGATCGACTCTTCCTTAGCAACTCTTCTGGTATAGTCTTCACCAGGTTTTCCACTAATTAAAACACAGCGCTTTTTAATTTTTGAAAATTGATTAGAAAATGACTCTACTATATTTTTATCATCCAAAACAATAACATTTTCTTGATTAGAATCATTCGCTCGATTGGTAAAATTATATGAACCTGTCCATACTAACGATCTGCCCAAAATATTTTTAAAAATAACAAACTTATTATGCATTAATGCGTTCGTTTTAATATCCGTTTGAAATACCCAGACTGGTATTTTATTATTAGCAAGATGAGGTATCTTGCTATACCGATCGGATCCATAACCCCGATCAGCAATAATCTCAATCTTAACGCCACGCTCATAAGCTTCTACTAAGGCATCTGCAATATCTTTTTGGGTCTTCCAATAAATTGCTATGCAGATACTTTCTTGCTCAGCCTTGATTAAACTAATTAACACTGATCGTATATCGTCATCTGGTGCAAAAAAAGATTTGAGTACTTTTTGATCAGAATCAAGTAACACTTTTTCTAAATAAATGCACGGATCATTGGCCTGCTGAATAACATAGGAAAAAAAAGTAAATCCCGCAATTATAGAAAAAAACACTATGATATAAAAGAATCGTTTAAAAAAATTTGTGGTATTTTTACGCATTTAAAATTTCCATCTTAGGCTATATTTAAGGCTCTATTATTATCATTATCCGCTGAGCACCTAAGAGTTATACCATTAGATAGATCAGATTCCAACTATTTTCATAGTTATAAATGATCATTCTAAACCTAGATCGAATAATTCTTTTTTTTAAAGCAATAAATACATAAAAAATGATTATAAATGACTTGAAATCTACAAAGAAAAAATTTATTTCATGCTTTCGACTGCACTATGGATAACTTTTGCCAATGTTTTAATTGTTGGGTTTTTGCCTTTTAATGCTTGATAAAGAGTTGAACGCTGTATGCCCGCACTTTTTGCTAATGTCGTTTTGTTTAAGGCATCAAGGTATATGCTAATAACTTCTATTACACCATCAGGATCATTATTTAATAAGCATTCCGCAACAGCTTTGCCGAGAAATCCTTCTTCTAAAACGACTTCGCCAATGTTATAAAGCTCAAGCGTGGCACCTGGCTTAACTTCTAATTTTAAGATATTTTTTAATGATTTTTTTTGCCTGCTTAATGTCTTTGTCTTGTCCATTTTTATTCCCTCCTAAAAGTAATACAATATCCAATTCAGCAATATACGTATAATATAATCGTCTCCCATTAACCCAACGTAACTCTAAAATATCATCACCAACATCTTTATAATCACCAAAATGACCATAAATGGCAATATTGGATATTCTTTGATCTATCTGCGCTTGCGACTTTAAGGTCTCCTCCTTAAGCCATTCAGTATACTCTAACGTTTTGTATATATTTTAAAGCCCTTTGATAGATTTTTTCATATGCCAACAGTACATTATATTGTACAAAATTTCAATAATTATATATGTTTTTATTTTAAGCCCCAAAATTTATGCGAAATTAAAAGTTTAAAATTTCCATTTAAATTCAAGCTCACCACCCATATTATTATTTCTGTCTGTTGAGCCTTTCAGAGTAATGCCATTAGATAGATCATATTCTAACCCTATTTGTTTAGGCTTATCAAAACTCAAATCATTTGCTACGGTCGCCCTGAGCCCCTCTGATATATCCAACTCTACAACATATTTACCCTTTTCAGCATGTCGCCCCTCTTCAACCTTAATCACTCGCACGTTTCTTAGCACTTTTAACATTTGTTTAACGTACTCTGCTGGCTCATAATTGTTTTTATCCAAGCTCTTAGCATTAGAGCCAAATAAGAGCGACTCAAAATTTTGAATAAATAAATTTGGCACAAAGCATCCCAAAGCCGTATTTGGGGAGCCAGTAACCAATAAAGAAATTATCTGTTCTGTTGATAAAATAGGCTCCGACTCAAAAAATATTTTAGGATCTGATGCCGGTCCCAATATTCTCATCGTTATATCATGTTTATTCAGATAACTTTTAGCATTAATATCCAAAACAATTCCTGCATCCGATATATAGATACGCGCATTAGTAACATCTAGATTTTTATAAGGAAACTTGAACGTTCCTTCAGCAATTGTCACCATCCCAGATACAGCAGGGCTCTTCAAAAAACCTTGTATATTTAAGGTTGACTCAAAATTTAAATCAAAAAACTTGTGCGTCATTTTTATATTTTTTGAGGTAATTAAAAGATCTAACTTTACATCAAACTGATTTTTAGGCAGATTAGCATCTTTGTTACCTGCCTTAAAACCATAGTTAATGCCTCCTTTATCAATAGCTAAATTACCCGATAAAGCCAATTTATTGGCATTCTGCATAGCATACGTTAAAGCCAACTGACCATTTAAATAAACAAAAAAGTTCTTATTAAAAGAAAAGAAAAAGTTCGACAAAGAACATGGCAAAACCAATGGCTTCTCTAAGCCCCAATGCAGTAGCACATTTTCAGACAACATATTTCCTTTATGCCATCGCAAGAAAAGCTTCTTAATGAATAAATCCCTAGCACTAAAATCATACTGAAATTCCGCATCAACGTGTTTAATAACGTTATATATTTTAGGAACGACGATACCTAGATTTGTCGAGCGCAATGTTCCTATCAAATTAGTATCTTGTAGATGACCTTCATAAACCATATCGCAAGCTCCATCCAGAGCAAATAGCTTTTGTATTACCGAACCAGCTTTAATATCAGCATAAACTTTCTCTTTTTGGCATTTACAATCAACTATGTTTTTGTTCGCCTCAAAATCTTTCAGTATAAATCTATGTTCATTATTATATAAATTAGTACCGAATAATCTTAAATCATTGAAGCGCATTTCATCAATCGAAAAATTAGTACATTTAACTTGAAATTTATACCCAGGAAACATCTCTTGGCTCGCACTATTCATATCAACTAAACAGTTTATTATAGCAGCGCCCTTTATGTTATTATTAACACCCAAACTACTTTTAAAAAACCTGGAATCAAGTACTGCTGCTATTTTTAAAAAACTTGACTCCTTAAAAACATCAGCCGAAATCAGATCCTTGCTACTCTTGATTTTAAAATGTCCTTTGTCATCAACCAAGCTACCAAACAAAAAGCATCGTTCAATAATATGATTGTTATGGCATAAATCAAATGAACCGTTAAACAGACAGTCTTTAACTTTATCAAACTTAACTTTATGATTTAAATCTAGATTAAGACTAACCTCTGCAGAAAAAGATTTAATGAATTCATGGCCTCGTATTACAACCAAACCATCTTTCATTGAAAATCGAACAGGTATCTTCTCTCTATTAAAACATAGATGGTGTAAAACATTGCACAATGAAAATCTACATAATATGTCTGAAAAAGAGGCTGAATAGCGCTCTTGGTTTAATGTAAGATCAGCTACTTGAACCACACCAGTAATTAAGTTGATCTTTTTTAGCTCTAATGAGACTTCAGCATCCAAAGCATTCTTAAGAGCGATAGTTAAACGTTCCTCACACAAAGAACGAAACCAATGACTCTTTTGGAAGCAATAGAGCCCTAATACCATAACGAGCATAAAAGTGAAAATAGTTTTAGTTATCAAAACTAAAATGTGGCTAATTTTTAACAATGTAATAATAGGTTTTCCATTACTATAATGTTAATGGAGAACCTAAAAAGAAACAAATGCCTAAAATTTGCTATACAAACTAGCCATAACTCACTGATCGTCAGCTTGATGCATTACAAGACTTCATTATCAGGGATATTTTAATCAATTTATAACCGTATTAGCAAACAGTTCAGCGTCTGGAGAAGAGGCATTTTCAATTTTAGTTAACTGCTCTTGAGCACCTATATGACCCTTCATTGCAGCCATACTATAAAACATCCTTGCTTGAACGACATTAGACTGTTTATAACAAATATTACCTAACTCGAACATCGATACTACGTGCCTATGTTTGTATACTAACCATAAAAAGCATTTCTCAGCTTCTATTATATTGCCCAATTGTAGATATAATTTTCCCAAACGATACTGCGCAGGGACATATCCCTTATCTGCAGCGAATTGATAGTGCTCTTGAGCATTTTTCAAATCATTGAGACGCTCATACAAGAAGCCTAAATTACTAACGCCATTTAAACTCCCCATGTCCGCTGCATACTGAAAGTATTGTTCAGCTTTAATCGCATCCTTGTCATTCTCGGCAAAAATAATGCCCAATCTATTATGTGCATCTATATATCCACCTAAAGCAGATTTTATAAAATACTTTCTTGCCTTAGATATATCACCCTCTAATTCATAAATATCACCTAAATTATATGAGGCGATTGTGTCATTTTGTTGACTTGCGAGCTCTAAATACTTTTTTGCCAAATCTAAGTTATCTTCATCAAGATATAATAAACCCAGCGATCTTTGAGCAAGCTGATGCCCTTTCTCTGACGCAATAATAAATGCATATTTAGCCGCACTCAATTCATTCCTTTTTAAGTAGGTACAACCCAAGGTGTAATCGTTTTTTCCATCATCCGATCCTTTTTGCTCCATTGCTACAACATTAATACATGATACAAAAAGCCCGACAATCAATATTTTCAATAATCCCGATCCCCAATTGTTCATAACAAGCCCTTTTACATCTGTCACCAATCCCTAATAATTATGTATTATCCTAATTTTGAACCACTATAAGCAATTTATTTGTGTTTTATTGAGTTGAGTTCATCATAAGCTATCTGGGCCTCTTCGCTTCCCCTTAGAGCGGCTTTGTCGTAACAGCGCATTGCTTTTTCGATTTTTGGGGGATTCAGCGATTGATAGACCTCACCTAAATTATCGAGAGCATACACGCAACCAGTTTTAGCAGCTGCCTTAAAATATTTTTTTGCTTTCTTAAGATCACCTTCGTTAAAACAAATATATCCTAATTCAGCATTTGCCGGCACGTATTTCAACTCAACCGCAAGCTCATAATTTTTTTTAGCCTCTACAAGATTATTTTGATCCGCATACCAAACACCCAAATTATATAGCGCTCGCGCAAATCCTTTATTGGCTGCTGATTGAAACCACTCAAACGCCTTAGCTTTCTTACCCTCATTATAATAAATATTACCTAACCAATTTTCAGCCGCAACAATTCCACTCTCAACCGCAAGCTTAAAATATTTTTTTGCTTCTTTCATTTCGCCAATACATTTAAAAGCATACCCTAATTGATAATAAACCTTGTAGCAATTGGCTAGCTTAATTGCTTTCTGTACACAGCGATCAGATTCAGCAATCTTTTTTTGCTTACAATAAATAGCACCCAGATAGACAAATGCTCGCGAATTTTTTTGCGATGCCCCAATCAAAAAACGCTTTTCGGCCCCATCAAGATTTCCAGATTCATAGCATTCGACTGCACGCCCATAATCAAAATATAAATCTTCCATACAAAACAGGCTTATTTGACCTTTAAACATCAAAAAAATCAAAAGATATACTAATTTTTGCTTATGCATAATCAACCTACAAACTCTCTTCTTTGCACCAATTATCTTCGGAATAAGAAATTCCTTTGGCAATAAATTGCAAAGCTTTTTTATGCCGAGGAATCATTTTGTCTGGTAGCTTATCTAACGGAAACCAAAGAAGATAATCATGTTTATCTTTTTCCAAATTATAAATATCACCCTGCCAAGCACGGACTGTGTAAAAAAAGGCAACACAGGGCTTATTATCAACACCCAAAAAATGAATTACATGGGCAAACTCTACATCTTCAGAAGCAACAATAATGCCAATCTCCTCAGACATCTCGCGAACTAATGCAGCTTTAGCCGATTCCATAGCATCTATCTTACCACCCACAAGTCCATAGTAATCAGGAAACCATTCGGTATTTTTACGATGCTCCAAGAGAACTTCATTTTTTTCGTTTATTATAAGGGCTAAAACGTAAGGCAAAAGCACTTGCTGTAGCATATTTTATTCTCCTTAAAAAAATTTGTATATTAATCAAACAACTTACTTAAACATCTAATACCAAGAGTGCAATCTTATTTTCGCTATAAATGCCATTCTCCTTATATCCCTTCATGGCCCTGATAATTATCTTTTTTTATGCAAAGTCGGAATCGTATCAGCAATATTGCGCCAACTAACAACGGTCCCTTTTGCCCTTACCTGCTCATCATTTCCCGGATACACTACATAATTATTTTGCGGATCGGTTTCGGCAAGATTGCTCCAATATGAAAGTGCCGTAAAATAGTCAGACGTAATCGTATAACCCGATTTTATCTCTACGGGAATAAGATTATTTCCTTCTTCCAACAAACAATCAATCTCATGGCCTTGGCTATCTCGCCAAAAATAAATATGCGGTTCTTGACCGATATTATAAACACTTTTAAACATTTCAGAAATAACTAAATTTTCAAATAAGCCACCACGTAAATAATGATCGGTAACTTGTTCTGAGTTACTAATTTTTAAAAGCGAGCAAGCGAGCCCGGTATCATAAAAATAAAGTTTCGGTGATTTTATAAGCCGTCTGCTAAAATTTTTGTAATGCGGTTGCAACGTAAAAACGATATAACTAGCCTCAAGCAAAGAAAGCCATGACCGTGCCGTAACATGACTTATTCCACAATCATTACCCAATGAAGTAAGATTGAGAATCTGACCTATACGTCCCGCACATAAGCGAACAAAATGTTGAAAGGTGCTTAAATTTTCTATCGCAATAATTTGACGAACGTCGCGTTCAACATAAGTTTTGATATAGCTCGGATACCACTCTTCAGGAAGAAAGTCTTTCGCATAAATTCGTGGATAACCGCCCATAAATAGTGCTTCTTCAGCTGAGGCAGGCAAAAGATTCGCATGCTTCAGTTCATTAATAGATAGCGGCAATAAAGTTAGCATCCCAACTCGCCCAGCTAAAGTTTGCGTGATAGACTCATTAACCGTAAAATTCTGCGAACCGGTAACAATAAAAGAGCCGGGAATATCCTCATCATCAACAATACCTTGAATATAAGAAAGAAGATGCGGCGCTTCCTGAATCTCATCAAGAATAATTCCATACTCATTACGACGCGCCATTAAAAAACCTCGCGGGTCGGCTGTAGCAAAATCTCTTTCATCCAGATTTTCTAAAAGCACATAAGCGTGCTTACTGAAAGTTGCTTTAGCCAAAGTCGTCTTTCCCGATTGCCTTGGCCCTAATAACGAAATCACGGGAAATTTGGTTGCATAGCGTATAAGTGTTTCCGAAAGGTCTCTTTTAATCATCATATTGGGATATCTCTTGTAATTTGAAAGCCATACTTACAGATTACAAAAAAATTGCCGGAAAATCGATGGTTTCAAGATAAATCTGAATTTTATCTGAAAAAACAGATTCTTTCCCATGCCGTACTTTGCCATTTCTTTACTTCACGTAGCTGTATGATAAATTGTTACTAACCCAATAAATCCTATAAACGTGCGGAGCATTATGAAACGATATTTTTTATTCTTAATTTGTTTAATTACCTTTAAACTTAATGCTTTAGAACATTTAAATTGCCTCATTTTGCTTGAACACAATGATTCAGAAAATATCGCAATTTCAGGACGTTTTTATCTTATGAGCAAACTGCAATCAGCTCTTGCTGAGCAAGCTTCTCCGATTTTAATTCATGCAGCGATTTGGAATGGATTCATCGAACGTCGTATCAGCTTTGAGCAAACATCACAAATACCTAATACAATTGAGCATAAAATTAGCGCTTTATATAAAAAAATCAAAGAACGTACCCACCATTGGACCAATTTTTACAACACAGAAAGTGATGATATTACTCAAAACAAATCACTGGTTGCCCAACGCATTAGCGAAGAGTTCTATACGGCCAAAGATGCCCTTCTTGTATCTGATGCAGAGTATCAGTTATTGCTAAATTATATCACTCCATTTGATCCTCAAGATTGGTCAATTTACAAAAAAGATGGGTTTTATTTACTTCTGCCAAAGAAATATATAGCCCAACATTCTACAACCGGTTTCAAATTAGAGAACCTAGAAGAAGTTACCAATTCTCAAGATAGCGCATCTACCTATTTCGAATCAAAAAATCCCAAATCATTTGTTAATGCATTATCAGATTTTTTTATCAGATACCAAGACGTGCCCGATCAAATCATGGATTATACGTGGAATATTGTGCTTTCCGGCCACGGTGGATCTAGCTATAAAGAAACCAATAACAACAAGATAGTAACGTGGGATGGCCAACCTTGTATTGCAAATCTTAATCCGCAAGAATTTAAAGATGTATTAGAATTTTTCCATACCGACGTAAAAACTCATTTATTTCAGTATTCTGGTTGTTCAGGAGGAGGCAACCATATTGACGTAGTTTTTGAAAATGGTAGCAACAGAACCTATAATTTTCCAATAATAGTTGAAAATTTGACCGACTGCACCAGTTATTGCAAATGGAACAACCCCCTTAGATCGAACGAGAAAAAATTTTTGACTACAGATGATTTATATTATAATTCTGCAAACAAAAGCTGGAATCTGATTACAAAATCACCGTATGAGTGGAATAAATTTTTTAATGCTATTTCTAAAGCAGACTTCTCACAAGACCAAATAATTGAAACAATCGCGCGCTTACCCAAAATTTTATCTTATATAACGTATCCAGTCATAGCTAGCATTTCCTTGCTACGTAGACCAGGTATAAATAATTTTTATCCTTTATCTCTATCAGATACAATTAAAATTGATGACCGGTTTATTGAGCAAACAAAAAAAAACCTACTACAAGAGCTAGAGACATCTAAAGATGATAGTATTGTTATCAGAGGAGCAAGAGTCTTGCTATTAGAAAGCACTTATGTTGACTCCGCCATTCAGATTGAAAACGACAAAAAGATTCGACTGATTTCTATCAAGCCTGGCGAAGCAGTACACTATATTAAAAAGCTAACTTCTCTACAACATATAGATTTAACCAGGACATTTTGTCAAGCAGAATACCAAGCATATAATAAAACTCTATTGCTTGATGAATGTGTATTTCCTCATTCAAATAATTCACCGATTTTTAAAGATATCGCATCAGCTGGAAAAGATATTACCCTTAAGAATGTTGTTATTATACAACAGAGCAATTGGGCAAGCTGGTTCATTCGTTTGTTTTTTACGATTAATGATAAAGCAATAATGGTCGTTACCAACAAAAAAGATGAACGCGATGAGCAAACTGTACTTAAAGAAATAATATGCTTAACTCCTGAAGCAAAACAGAAATATGAAGAGTATTATCTAAAATTGAAAACAAGCTTAACCAATCAATCAAAGCTTGAAAGAATAAAATAAAAATCAAAATTGCGTTAGCGGACATTTTTATTTTACTTCAAAATGAAAGTTAGTACTTATGTACATTTGTACTTTTTTACATTATGCTTAATTAAAACACCGGAGTAAATTTATGAATACAAAACGCCTTATAATAGATGTCTTACCCGAAGAACATAAGCGCCTTAAACTCAAAGCTGCAGAGCTGGGAACTAGTATGAAAGTAATGATCCTTGAAGCAATTAGATTAATGGAACTGAATGCTTGCGCATCAAGTAGCCACATACCTAATGAGACAACCAGAAAAGCCATGAAAAATGCATCTGAAGAAAAAAATCTTATTAAAGGCAAAAAAGCTGAAGATGTTCTGAAGAAATTGGGTCTTTAAATGCTACAGCCTGTCCTTGAAAAGCAATTTATTAAGGATATTAAGCAAGCCACAAAACGCAGAAAAGATCTACAAAAGCTTAACGATATTATTAATGCGCTACTTCAAGAACAATTACTACCCCAAAAAAACAAGAACCATAAGCTCCAAGGAGAATATAAAGATCATTGGGAATGCCATATTCAACCTGACTGGTTGTTAATTTACAGAAAAACTTCAACTGAGCTTATACTCGTAAGAACAGGCAGCCATTCTGATCTATTTTAATCATCAACCCCTGAAGCAAAACAGAAATATGAAGAGTATTTATCTGAAATTGAAAACAACTCTCAATCCAAAACGAGGGGAGCACCAATGTATCTTAAGATAGCTATAACGATTTAGTCTAGCTGCACTGACTTTTTAACGCAACCGTACAATAACTCCAAAATTGGCTCATTAACTTTAGTTCGCTTTAAGCTCTTCAACCTTAAGCAAAAGGACATTAACCGCTTCCGATGGAGTTAGGTTTTCTACATTTAAAATAATGTCATAATTATCTCTTGGTGCAAAACAAACAACATCATTTAAATCATCAGTAACTAACTTATCTTTTAGCTCATTTAATTGAGATACACTCAATTCCCAATCTAATGGTCCTCGAAATTCATCATCAGGCTTTACTCTTTTGCTTATTTTATCAAACCATAACTCTATATCATTTTTTGTAAACTGAACCATATCTGAAGATAAATCATTTGTTAATTTACATAATTCTACATAATGCGGCACAAGCTGCTCATAAATACGTTTATCATTTGGAGTTTTTTTATTTCTATCCTTAAAACGTTTATAACAGCAAAACAAGGAACAAAATGCTAAAGTAGTGAGCACTTGTTCATCATTATTAAATATTTCTTTTATTGTTTCAATTTTAGTAAACCAACGAACTACTAAAACATTCTTGTTAGCATCTATACCCTTTTGTATCTCTGCCAAAACATCTTCTTCATTAAATTTATAGCCAATTTGTTTATATTTCCCTTTAATTAATCCGAGGGCTTTTCGTGCTTTTTCACAATCCACTTCATCAACATCTTCTTTAAAAACGATATCATCTAAAATAATGGCATGAAGAATATTTCCTACTTCTATCACCTTTTTGATCGCAGCATATTCTTCAGGCACAGCTTTTTCTAGGCATTGCATCCTTAAATCATAGAATAAAATGTCTTCATCAACAATATACCAATCAGGATTATCTTTTAAAATTTGGCCAATAGTTGTTTTTCCTGCAGAACAGCTACCAAATAAAACAACTATTTGAGACCCACAAAAAATAGATGTCTGCACTAAAATAGATATCATTAAAAACAATAGTTTATTCATAATTTCCTCAATGCTATTTTCTGCTCATATTAAAAACTCATTCTAAGTCTTTTTATATCAAACAACTTTTTAAATCCTAAATTTTCACTCATTTTTTTGCTTATAGAATCGGTTCCTGTAATCACAAAAACATATTTCAAGCCAAGGTTCTTTAAACGTAACAGCACAAATTTAGCCATCTTTTTTGCTATTCCTTTTTGTCTAAATTTAGAGCCAACTGCACCATTATAAAGATAAGCATAATCATCAAAAATTACCAAACAACCTGTTCCGGCCAACTGCTCATTATAATACCCAGCATAATATTCTTTGTGCTTAGCTTGTAAATCTGACTTTAAAAATTCTAAATACCTCTCATGTGGACTTCCCGTCCTGCCAAAAGCCTCTGCTAATAGAGCATCCCAACCTTCAATTTCATCGGGATCAGTAAGGCGCTTAACACAAATCTCACTATTTTCTCTATCATCATCAAATCCACAATCAAGCTTATGTACCATCACCGTAAGATCTCTATATAAAGCGAAACCATGCTCTTGGAGAATCTGACACATATTGTCTGGATTGGTTGAAGGAGTTACCCACCATTCTGTTAACCCTGTCAATCCTTCCGCTTTTTCCTTTACCATATTTATTGCCCCAACAGCCTCTTCTTCGCTCCGGTAAGACGAAGCAAAAATCGAATTAGTATTGTAAGTAAAACCAGAGGTCCAAAAGCGAATAGTATCATTTATATTTATCGGCTTAGGATTATTCAACGAAGCTTCCCATGCCTTTACAACCCGCATGGTTAGCTCTTTTGCAAGAGACAATTCTTTATCTTCCATGGCAATCAATAAATTATATGCCGTCAGACTTACAACAAAGATATAAAAAACAGGTCTTAAGTTTTTCATCGTTTATCTCTTTTTTCAGTTAATTATACAACGTAAAATAGTTGCAATAACATTTCTAAACTTTCCAAAATATCATGCAAGCATTCTTAAAATTATATATATGATTTTAAAAATCACAAAAAATCCAAATGCCTCCAAAAAGCGTTGCTGGTCTTTACTTCACTTGTATCTATGCTACATTATTACGGATTTATATAAACGCAGGCGGAGCTTTATGATCATGAACAAATCGAAGATTTTAGTCTTATTATTGGTATATCAGATTTCTATCATTGCCAATCCAATCATTGTAGTTTTAGTAGGAAGCGGCTCTACCGGGAAGACTACGATTTCAACCACTATTAATACTATAAGTTCTGATTGGTATATAATTGACGAAGATCAACTCCTCTACAAATTAGAGCGAGAAGCAATCCAAAAAAAATTTCCAGAAGAATTCGAAACGACAATAAAAGCCATTAACCCTTGCGATGTGCTTAGTGCTATTCAAAACAATATTTTGCTATTCGACGAATCAGCAGATGAAGAAAGCCAAGAGGCTGCAAAACGGGCGCTTAAAACCATTACTACATTCAAAAAAAAATATTACTTCTTCACAGAAAGGGATATTTTTGACGAAATTGCTAAAGGATTAGAGCAAGGTAAAAACGTTATGATTGATGATTGGTTTCTAAAAGTTGAAAACATTAAGGCTAACTTTCAAGATCACAAAGTAATACAGGCCTTCGTTTATAGTTCTTTGTTTAGTTGTTACAATCGATTTAAACATCGCAACAAGAAACCTATCTCAAATTTAGATGCAACCAGACGAATGCATGGACAGCTTATTTGCTATTATGTTCATCTTTATAAATTAATCAACAAATCAGATCAATCATTTCCACAATTCAAGAAAAGCCAGATCGAAAGCTTGTTCGCAAAAACAAGTAAAAAAGTAAGGTCAGATGACGAAGATTTTAGCTTAGGCGATAAGACTCATGCTGTTTATGCTACAGAATTAACAGTAGAGCAATTGAATAAATGCAGAGATCTACTCATAACGGATGACCTTGAAGAAGAACCTGTTTTTTTTGAACCAAGACTTGAATATGATATTTTGCTAAATTATGAAAATTTATCTCCAGAATTAGCAGCTATTTCACTCTTACAAAGCATCGAAGAGCTTTAGCTAATTTTAAAAACAAAGCTAGAAAGATTAAGCCCCCTATTCAACAATTCTATTTTATTATCACTCAACAGATTTTCTATTCTGGTTTTTTGGTTAACTCATCAGCAGAATAAAGATATATTAAAATATTTGTATCAATAAATGCTCTATCTTTGATTTGATTCATCTCTATCAAAATGAAAATCTTTCGTTTTTATACTCAACGCGGCAAATGGTTTTTTCTTTAATTCTCCAACACCTGATTCACTATTTATTAAAATAATTACTCGAAACTCTTCAGATAATTTATTTAAATATTTTTTAGGTATCTTTATAGTGCCATCTTTTATTTTGGCAATAAATTCTATAGCTTCCATATATTCCTTAATCCTTGATTAATTTCAATCATTTAAACAGTATATCAAAATTTGCATCCTACTTGCTTATATTTAAAAATTATTTTAATAAGGATACTATCTCAAATTAATGATTTTACCACTTCCTCAAGCGACATAGATTCTTGTTCATCTCGTAAAGCTAATTCAGCTATGCCTCCAAAATATCAATCTGTTACGATCACTAATTTACCTTTAAAGATTCACTCAATAAATTCGTTATCTCTTCTTTATTAGTTATTGAAGCAGCTTCAACATACAATAACAAACTGTTCTTAAGACGCTCGAAAAATTTTGCATCTAAAGTTTCGCCATTTTTTAATTGATTGATAAATTTTATAAATTTAGAGATTAAAACTTTATCAGCTTGTTCATGAAAACAAATACATGACTTGAGAAAGAATCGTTGAATAAATTCTTTAAGTAAACGATAATCACCAAATAAGTAGTAAAGACCTACAGTATTTGCAGTCATATTTAAAATATCTTCAGACTCAAATAACCGTAAGCTCTCTATAATTTGCTGATCAATAACACAATCTATTAATTGATATATTAAAAAAAATTTAGGACTAAATGGCGGGAATACAATTTTGTCACCATTAGGCCATCTCCCGGCCGAAATAGTAAGTGAACCAAATGTATAAATAAAATCAGCGGTTCGATCATAAAAATTTAACAAAAATTCCAATACTAATGATAAATCATTATTTACCTCTTTAAATAAAAGGATTATGCAGTGAATATAATTCGTCATTTGACCTATATCTGAAAAAGATTTTCCATCGGCTATATGTATACCCAAAATATAATTTAAAACAATCTTCTGCTCTTCGCTTTTAAGCCCTTTAAATTTATTTTTAAAATCTTCAAAGTTACTAAGTTCAAAATCCGCAATTAGCTCTTCAGCAATTAACTTTATAGATTCATCAACAACAAATTCTTTAGCTTTTAAGCCTTCTATTAAATTCTCAAAAAATTTTGACAACTCTTCATCGCAAATTTTTACCAAAGCCACAAAAGCTTCGTCTAATTTTCTTCGTTGATTAATTTGTTCCTCATCTTCAGTGTTTCCCAACACAGCTAAATCATAGATCTTATTAGCATTGGATAGGTAAGCTTTAATGAGCAAATTACGAAAACAAGAAATTATTTGAATGTTATGGGTATTACTAAAAATTATTTTTAATAGTGTAAAAACAATGTTATTCTCCGAAAAAGCCTGCCAATCCTTTTTCAAAATATGTAGCAAATATTTTATAATGACATTTTTATCTTCGTTTTTAAATTCCTCAAACAACTCAAATTCAATAGCAAAATCAGTTTGCCCTTCCGAAATTTTAGTTCGCATATAGTTAATCCAACCTATTAAACTTGGATAGTGAGAATCTAATAAATTTCGTGCATTATTAGGTAAAGATTTCCGCCATTTTTTGTATCGTAAATTCAAATAGCAAGTGCAACTTTTTACACTTTAATTGAATTATAAAAGAGATCCGCTGGAGAGTCAAAATTTAAAGACTTTCTTGGGCGGAAATTGAGCTTGCTCATGATCGTTCCTAA
>Ga0335394_10004166_pt1 | contig 16438 bp, 13 predicted proteins | sample MAT03_FD_205741 | JGI IMG/M metagenome (GOLD analysis project Ga0335394, IMG submission 205741) | Freshwater microbial communities from Lake Fryxell liftoff mats and glacier meltwater in Antarctica - MAT-03 (spades assembly) (version 2) ... | reverse complement strand
CTTGCAGAGGCTGGGTCAAGGCTGCGCTGGCGCTGGCGACTGGATGAGCCGCTGCGCGGCGCCGACCTGCGCCGACGCGAGGGTGACGACAGCCCGCTCAAGGTGTGCGCGCTGTTCGACATGCCGCTTGACAAGCTGGGGCTGATCGAACGTAACCTGCTGCGCCTGGCGCGCGGCGTCAGTGGCGAGAAGCTGCCGTCTGCCACCCTGTGTTACGTGTGGGATAGCGCTCTGGCACCCGGGACGCTATTGGCCAATGCCTACACGGCGCGCGTGCGCATCATTGTGGTGAACAGCGGCGAGCAGCGCCTGGGTCAGTGGGTCAGCCATGAGAGAGACCTGGCTGCCGACTTTCAGCGAGCGTTTGGCGAGGAAAGCGCTACTTTGCCCCTGTTGCAGGCGGTACTGGTTGGGGGCGATGCCGACAGCACTGGCGGTCGGAGCCTGGGTTGGGTAGGGGATGTGACACTTTCGCCATGATGCCAACTTCCCGCACAAGCCCCGGTTTGAAACAGTTGCATCGCGGGTGATGGCTCTGCCTGCGGCCAGCTTGCGCAAGGCCAGGTGCTATAAAAGCTATAGCTGGTAGCGCCCGACGCATAAGGGCTGGAAACAGAAACTACCAAATAAAAACCCGCCAGAAGCGGGTTTTTTCAGGCGCGCAAGGAGCTTACTTCTTGGCTGGCTCCGTCTTGGCACCGGCTTTGACTTCAGCTTTGGCGTCGGTCTTGGGCGTTACGGCAGCCTTGACATCCTTGGCGGTTTCCTTGACGGCGTCTTTGGTGGCCACAGCAGCGCCTTTGACCGCATCTTTGGTGGCCACTGCCGCATCCTTGGCTTTTTCAGCGACCGGTTTGTCGGCTTTTTTGTCGGCCTTGGCATCGGTTTTTACATCGGCTTTGGCGGCTTTGTAACTGGCGCCATTGACGGTCATGCCTTCGGCTGAGAACTTGGCGGCGCTGTCGGTGCCCACGCCCTTGACGCGTGTCACGAAATCATTCCAGTCCTTGAAGGGTGCCTTCTTGCGCTCGGACATGATCAGCGCGGACTTGACCGGGCCTATGCCCTTGATGCTGTCGAGTTGTGCCGAGGTGGCGGTGTTGACATCGACGGCTGCAAAAGCCATGGCGACGTACATGGCGGCGATAAAGGCCAACAGTTTTTTGAACATCAGAACTCCTCAAAGTGTGGATGAAGCGGGCGATCCGTCCTGCGAATCAGGCGGTCCCGCTTTTAACGCTTGCCCAACCTTTGACGTTGACCGCGCTGCGAACGGCACAGCATACGGCCTGAACACGACTTACGCCGCCTTCGCCAGTGCAATCATGTAAGCAGATACGCCTGTCTGCACGTCTGCAAACGAATGCTTACAGCCGACGGCACGCAGGGCGGTCAGATCGGCCTGGGTGTAGCTCTGGTACTTGCCGACCAGCGCGGCAGGGAAGTCGATGTAGTCGATCAGGCCGCCATGCGCGGCCTCTTCCAGGCTCAGGGGTTTTTCGCCCTGCTGGTGGCGCAGCGAGTTGACCACGGCCAGTGCCACGTCGTTGAAAGGCTGGGCCTGGCCGGTGCCGAGGTTGAAGATGCCCCGTGCTTCCGGATGGTCGAGAAACCACAGGTTGACCGCGACCACATCGTCGATGAACACGAAGTCGCGCATCTGCCCGCCCGGGCCGTAGCCACCGTATTCGCCGAAGAGTTTGACCTTGCCGTCGGCGCGGAACTGGTTGAACTGGTGAAAGGCCACGCTGGCCATTCGGCCCTTGTGTTGCTCACGCGGGCCATAAACATTGAAGTAGCGAAAACCTGCGACCTGGGCACCAGCACCGGAAAAGTCCGGCCCCAGTTCACGCCGTAGTTTCTGGTCGAACAGCAGCTTGGAGTAGCCGTAAACGTTGAGCGGTTTTTCGTACTCGGGCGATTCGCGGAAGGTGTCCGACCCGCCGTAAGTGGCTGCGGACGAGGCATAGATCAATCGCGTGTCCTGCGCCTGGCAGGCTTCAAACAGCTCACAGGACAAGGTGTAATTGTTGTCCATCATGTACTTGCCGTCAGTCTCCATGGTGTCGCTGCACGCGCCCTCATGGAAGACCACATCCACATCGCCAAAGGCGGCTTCAGCAAACAGCTCGTAGAAATCGTCCGCGTCGATGTAGTCCGCGATTTGCAGATCGGCCAGGTTGCGGAATTTGTCGCCGTGGGTCAGGTCGTCCACCGCGATGATGTCGCTGATGCCGCGTGCGTTGAGGCCCTGGATGATGTTGGCACCGATAAACCCGGCTGCCCCGGTGACCACGATTTTCATGACGGTTTTCCTTGACTCTCAGGTAGCGGTGAACAGCTCGTCGTACGCGACCGTTGCCGTGCCAAACTTGCCGACCACGATGCCGCCCGCGCGGTTGGCCACCGGCACCGCCTCGCGCATGCTCAATCCGGCTGCAACCACGGCCGCCAGGGTGGCGATGACGGTGTCGCCTGCACCTGTCACATCAAACACTTCGCGCGCCAGCGCCGGTACATGCAGCTGGCCGCTGGCGTCGAACAGCGTCATGCCTGCCTCGCTGCGCGTCAGCAGCACGGCGTCAAGCTGGAGTGTCTGGCGCAGGTTCTCGACTTTGGCCTGCAAATCGGCTTCATCGCGCCAGCTGCCTATCACCTGTTCAAGCTCGGCGCGGTTGGGGGTGATGGCTGTGGCGTTTTTGTAGCGCGAATAGTCCGAACCCTTGGGATCCACCAGCACCACCTTGCCGGCGGTGCGAGCCTGTTCAATCATCCGGCCGATGTGCGCGAGGCCGCCTTTGCCGTAGTCGGAGAACAGAACGCTGTCGTGCTGCGGCAGCAGTCTTTCATACGCGGCCGATTGCGAGGCCAGCACTTCGCTTTCAGGCGTGTTCTCGAAATCCAGGCGCAGCAGCTGCTGCTGCCGTCCGATCACGCGCAGCTTGATGGTGGTCTTGAGCTGCGGGTCGCGGCCGAAGCAGGGCGTGATGCCGGAGGCCGCCACCAGGGCTTCAAGCTGGTGGCTGGCTTCGTCATCACCCACCACGCTTAGTAGCGAGGACCGGGCACCCAGCGTGACGATGTTGTAGGCGACGTTGGCGGCCCCACCCATGCGTTCTTCCTGGCGCGTCACGCGCACCACAGGCACCGGTGCCTCCGGCGAGATGCGGTCCACCGCGCCATACCAATAGCGGTCCAGCATGGCGTCGCCAACCACGAGCACGCGGGCTTTGGCGAGCTGTTCACGGGACAAGTTGGAATGCAGGGTCATGTTCATGGATTTTCATTTAAGCAGACACCGCGGATCTGGCTTTGCCAGTCCGCAGGTGTCGCCCCCTGCAAGGGGGGAAGGTGCTACACGAAGTGAGCATCCGACGGGGGTGTTCATAACTCTTCTATCCGCCGCGCCGGGTAGCTGTCCCAGGCCTGGCAGCCTGGGCAGTGCCAGAAATGCTGGGTCGCCTCAAAACCGCAGGCGGCGCAGCGGTAACGCATCAGCGGCTTGGTGGCTTTGTCCAGCGCCCGTTGAAGCAGCCCGTGCTGATGCTCGTCGCCGAGCTTCTCGCCGGCAATCCATTTGGCGGCAGCGACCAGCGAGGCTTCGCGCTCAAGGTGCTGGACATAACGCTTGCCTGCCGCGTCCGCGGCGGTCTCGAGCTTGATGATGGCTTCCAGCACGTCGATGGAAGGCATCTCCGCATAACTGGCTTGCAGCACATCCAGGGCTGCCTGCTGCTGGCCGCTTTGCTGCGCGACGTTTGCGAACAGCCCGGCCGCCAGCGGCAAGGCCTGGGGCGCGGTCCTTTCAAGCCTGAGCAGGCTGGTAAAGGCGTCCTGCTGCCGACCCAGCTGGCTTTGCAGTTTGGCCAGGTCGATCAGCGGGCGCGGCGAGGCCGGTGCCAGGTCAACGGCCTGCTGCAGGGTCTCCAGCGCCTGGCCCGTGTCGCCCGACGCGCTGGCAGCCAGCGCCTGCTCGCACAGGTAGTGGGCTTGCCGCGTGGTGAAGCTGCCATGGCTGGCGCTATCGAGCTTGCCGGCGATGTCGGTGGCATGGGCCCAGTCGCGCGAGCGTTCGTAAATCGACAGCAGGGCGAGCCGGGCCTCTTCTTCGTAGCTGGTGCCTTCGAGTTTTCTCAGCGCGACCTCGGCACGGTCCAGCAGTCCGGCCTTCAGAAAGTCGAGCGCCAGCGCGTGCTGCGCCCGGTCACGCTCGGGCTGGGTCAGGTCGCCGCGCGACATCAGGTGTTCGTGCACACGCACCGCGCGCTCGTACTCGCCCCGCCGGCGAAACAGGTTGCCGAGCGCGAAGTGCAGCTCCGAGGTGTCGGGATCGTTCTGTACCGCTTCGATGAAGGCATCGATGGCCTGGTCCTGCTGCTCGTTGAGCAGAAAATTAAGGCCCCGGAAGTAAGCCTTGGGCGCCTGCCGGTTTTCTATACGCAATTGCCTCAGGTCCAGGCGAGAGGCCAGCCAGCCCAGTGTGAAGGCGACCGGAAAACCTAGCAACACCCAGGTGAAGTCAAAGTCCATGGTGCATGGTGGAGGGGTTCTCGCGGTGGGTGCTGTGGAGGTTCAGGCGCGCATTCTGGCGCTTTTTCCACCAACGCGGCATCATCATCAAAATGCCGGCAGCCAGGCCAACAGCAAAAGTGACCAGCACCACGAGCACCAGTGGCGCCTGCCAGTGCGTTCCGAAAAAGAAATTCACGGAAACGGCTTGCTGGTTGTTCAGCGCGAAAGCAAAAAGCGTAAAAAAAATGGCTGCCTTGAGCAGCCACATCAGGTATTTCACTTGGCGTCCCCAAAGTAGGCTGAATCAACAAGATTCACTGTTTCACCCTGCGGTGATCTGGCGATTGTAGCCAGCCGCGTCGGGGTAAGTCCTATTTTGGCCCGGAAACCAGCATTTCCTCGGTACGGGCATCCACCGCTTCGCGCAGGGCCTTGCCTGGCTTGAAGTGGGGTACGCGTTTTTCCGGAATCGCCACGCTTTCGCCGGAACGCGGGTTGCGTCCCATGCGGGGCGGGCGCCGGTTGATGGAGAAACTACCAAAACCCCGGATCTCGATCCGGTGGCCGCGCACCAGCGCGTCGCTCATGGCGTCAAGAATCGTCTTGACGGCATATTCGGCGTCGCGGTGTGTCAGCTGGCTGAATCGGGCGGCCAGTTCTTCGACAAGATCGCTTCGGGTCATAGGTATAAGGGGACAGCGAAATGGCGTGCCGCTGCGCAGAGCCGGCACGCCACTCGCGGGGTCCGTTTATTTCTCGGTGTTGTCCAGCTTGGCGCGCAGCAGGGCACCCAGGCTGGTCAGACCGGCGCTTTCGCGGGAGGACTGCTGGCTCAGGGAGGCCATGGCTTCCTGCTGGTCAGCGTTGTCCTTGGCTTTCACCGACAGCTGGATGTTGCGGGTCTTGCGATCCACGTTCACCACGACTGCGGAGACTTCGTCGCCTTCTTTGAGCACATTGCGCGCGTCTTCCACGCGGTCACGGCTGATTTCGCTGGCGCGCAGGTAACCGATGATGTCTTCGCCGAGGTCGATTTCAGCGCCCTTGGCATCCACCGTCTTGACCTTGCCGGTCACGATCGCACCCTTGTCGTTGATCGACACGAAGGTGGTGAACGGGTCGGAGTCGAGCTGTTTGATGCCCAGCGAGATACGCTCGCGGTCCACGTCCACAGCCAGCACAATCGCTTCGACTTCCTGGCCCTTCTTGTAGTTGCGAACAGCGGCTTCGCCGGGCTCGTTCCACGAGAGGTCGGACAGATGCACCAGGCCGTCAATACCTGCAGCCAGGCCCACAAAGACGCCGAAGTCGGTGATCGACTTGATCGGGCCCTTGACGCGGTCGCCGCGCTTGGTGTCCTGTGCAAACTCTTGCCATGGGTTGGCCTTGCACTGCTTCATGCCCAGGCTGATGCGGCGCTTGTCTTCGTCGATCTCGAGGACCATGACTTCGACCTCGTCACCCAGGGTCACGAGCTTGCTCGGTGCCACGTTCTTGTTGGTCCAGTCCATTTCGGACACGTGGACCAGGCCTTCGATGCCGGGCTCGAGTTCGACAAACGCACCGTAGTCGGCGATGTTGGTGATCTTGCCGAACAGGCGGGTGCTTTGCGGGTAGCGGCGGTTCACGCCCATCCATGGGTCGTCGCCCATTTGCTTCAGACCCAGCGAGACACGGTTTTTCTCGGTGTCGAACTTCAGGATCTTGGCCACGATTTCCTGGCCAGCCGTCACCACTTCGCTTGGGTGACGCACGCGACGCCATGCCATGTCGGTGATGTGCAGCAGGCCGTCGATACCTCCCAGGTCAACGAAGGCACCGTATTCGGTGATGTTCTTGACAACGCCCTTGACGGAAGAACCTTCCTTGAGGGTTTCCATCAGCTTGGCGCGTTCTTCGCCCATGCTGGCTTCGACAACGGCGCGGCGGCTCAGCACCACGTTGTTGCGCTTGCGGTCCAGTTTGATGACCTTGAATTCCATGGTCTTGTTCTCGTACGGAGACAAGTCCTTGATGGGGCGCGTGTCGATCAGCGAGCCAGGCAGGAAGGCGCGGATGCCGTTGACGAGGACGGTCAGGCCGCCTTTGACCTTGCCGCTGGTCTGGCCGGTGACGAATTCGCCGGATTCCAGGGCTTTTTCCAGGCTCATCCATGAGGCGAGGCGCTTGGCTTTGTCACGGCTGAGCAGGGTGTCGCCATAGCCGTTTTCGACCGAGTCGATGGCTACGGAGACAAAGTCGCCGACCTGAACTTCGAGTTCGCCCTGGTCGTTCTTGAATTCTTCGAGGGGGACATAGGCCTCGGATTTGAGTCCGGCATTGACGACAACGTGGTTGTGGTCGATACGTACGACTTCAGCGGTGATGACTTCACCGGTACGCATTTCGGAGCGTTTCAGTGATTCTTCAAAGAGGGCGGCAAAAGATTCTGACATTGATTTTCCTAATCCCCAGAGCAGGTTTCCGACAGCACCATTGCTATCGTTTTTAGAGCTGACTGCGGCGGTTTGGTGCGGGTGACCGCGGTTAAGTTAATGATCCTGCTGACCGAAGCACTGGCGTGCCTGCAAAAATGTACGGGGGTCAGAAGGGCCGGGTGCCTTGCCACAGTTGCAACACATGAGCGACCGACTCTTCAATCGACAGCTCCGAATTGTCCAGCAGCCTGGCGTCATCAGCGGGTTTCAAAGGGGCGGCTTGCCGTGACATGTCACGTGCATCCCTAGCCTCCAAATCTTGCTGAATCCCGGCGATTGTAGCCGAAATTCCCTTTGAAATCAACTGCTTATAGCGACGCTCGGCGCGCTGGCGGGCGCTCGCCATCAGGAAGATTTTCAGCGCGGCGTCGGGGAAGATCACCGTGCCCATGTCCCGCCCGTCAGCAACCAGCCCTGGCAACTGCCTGAAGCCATGTTGCAGGTCCACCAGCGCCAGGCGCACGGAGGGCAGAGCTGACACGCGCGAGGCGTTCATGCCGGCTTCCTCGGTGCGTATGGTGTCCGTGACGTCCTGGTCGCCCAGAAAAATCCGGCCGTCCAGAAAGCGGACCGGCAACTGCCGCGCCAGGGCGGCAATGGCCGCTTCTTGAGCCGGTGCGATGGCCAGCCCGGCCTGTGTGGCCGCCAGGGCGGTGATGCGGTACATCGCGCCGGAATCGAGAAAGTGGTAGCCCAGCCGTTTGGCGACAACGGCGGCGACCGTGCCCTTGCCGGAGGCGGTCGGGCCGTCGATGCAGATCACGGGCACCAGGGCGGGCTCGGTCTGGACCACCGAAAACAGGGTCTCGAAGTAGTCCGGAAAAGTTTTCCCGACGCAGCGCGGGTCCAGAATGCGCACCGGCAACCGCGCCGGATTGAAAGCCGCCAGCGAAAAACACATGGCCACGCGGTGGTCGTCATAGGTGTGGATGGGCGCGGTCTTCCAGGCCCCCACGCTTGTCGCTTCGCGTGCCTTCGGCGGTACGCTGCCCCGTTCCCTTGAAAAAGGGGCCGTGCCTTGCTTGGGGCGGCCCTGCGCGGCGGCAGCCACCTGTCCCGGCGGCGTGATGCGCAAGTAGTCCGCGCCTTCCTCAACGCTGGCGCCGAGCTTGCGCAACTCGCAGGCCATGGCGGCGATGCGGTCGGTTTCCTTGACGCGCCAACTGGCGATGTTGCGCAGCGTGCTGGGGCCGTCAGCGTACAAGGCCATCACGGCCAGGGTCATGGCTGCGTCGGGGATGTGGTTGCAGTCGAGGTCAATCGCTTTGAGCGGCCAGGCGCCGCGGCGGATGTTCAGGCCGTTGGCGCTGGCGTCGATGTGTGCGCCCATCTGCCGGGCCGCTTCGATAAAACGGATGTCGCCCTGGATCGAATCTGCGCCTACGCCCAGGATTTCAATGCCATTTTGGCCTTTATCCCCCGCCGCTATTGCGCCGAGTGCTATGAAATAGCTAGCGGATGAAGCATCGCCTTCGACGTGGATGGTACCGGGCGAGCGGTAGTGGCTACCGGCCGGGATGGTGAAGCGCTGCCAGTTGTCGGTACCCAGAGGGCGCTGGACGGTGATACCGAAACGGGCCAGCAGGCTCAGCGTGATTTCGACATAAGGCCGGGAGATCAACTCGCCGACGACTTCGATGTTTATGTCGCGGCTCGCCACCAGTGGCAGCGCCAGCAACAGGGCGGTCAGGAACTGGCTGGACACGTCGCCGCGCACGCGAATGGGGGCGTCCAGCGCCAGTTGGCCGGTGCGGATGCGCAGCGGCGGAAACCCTTCGTGGCCCAGGTAGTCGATGGCGCAGCCAAGCTGGCGCAGGGCATCGACCAGGTCGCCAATCGGGCGCTCGTGCATGCGCGGCACGCCCGAAAGCTCAAAATCGCCGCCCAGCAGCGCGAGCGCTGCGGTCAATGGCCGCATCGCGGTGCCGGCGTTGCCCAGGTACAGCGTGGCCTGTGCCTGGACCGCCCGCCCGCCCAGGCCGTCTATCACGGCGGTGCTGCCGTTTTCCTCAACAGCGCAGCCGAGCTGGCGCAGCGCGGCCAGCATCACGGCGGTATCGTCGGAAGCCAGCAGGTCGTGCACCGTGGTCCGGCCTTCGCTCAGGGCGGCCAGCAGCAACACCCGGTTGGAAATGCTTTTGGAACCGGGCAGGTGGACGGTGCCACCGGCACCCGTCAATGCTGGAATATCCAGGAAGGCGGTGTCGAACATCTAGGTCCTGTGCACACTGTTTATGCGAGTGCGAACGCGGTGAAGACAGCGCCAATCAAGGCGCGCGACGACACTCAGACTGGGCGTCTGGGTTAGGAGTGCAACGCAGAGTGGCATTGTTTTCACCCCGTTCCCTCCGGGTTGCGGCCAAAAAGGCCATGCGCAGCGTTGCAAAGCCTTGCCGGGCTCCAGCCCGGCTGCATTTTGCGCCTCGCGCATGACCTTTTTGACTCCCAACGCATCTCGCATAAACAGTGTGAACAGGCCCTATGCCTATTTCAGCGATTTCGGCAAGCTGATCCGCCAGTTGGCGCGTGTGTGGCTGGCCTGGTCGATACGTTCTTCCAGCGCATCCCCATTCGCAGCAGCGATCAGTTTTTCTAGGTCCTGCAGGGTGTTCTGGAAGATTTTGGATTGCTCCAGCAGCTCTTCCTTGTTGGCGATAAGAATGTCGCGCCACATCTTGGGGTCGCTGGCGGCGATGCGGCTGAAGTCCCGAAAGCCCGGCCCAGCCAGTGACAGGTAGTCCTTGCCTTGCGGCTGGCCGGAAATGCTGTTGATCAGCGCGAAGGCGATCAGGTGCGGCAGGTGGCTGACAGCGGCGTAGGCGGCGTCATGCGACTGCGGCGACATCTTCACCACGTTGCAGCCCAGCGCCGTCCAGACGTTCACCGCTTTCTCAAGCTGGACCGTGAAGGTGCGTTCAATCGGCGTCAGGATGACCTGCTTGCCGAAGTAGAGGTCGGCGTCGGCATTTTCCACGCCGGAGACTTCCTTGCCGGTGATCGGGTGGGCCGGCACAAAACACCCAAGGTGCTCGCGCAGCACGCGCCGCGCGGCGTCCACCACGTCACGTTTGGTGGAGCCGACATCCATGATCAGCGTGTTGGGGCCGACCAGGTGCCGGATGGCCTTGAAGGTGGCTTCGGTCGCGGAGACCGGCACCGCCAGCAGCACGATGTCGGCGCCGGAGACCGCCAGCAGCGCGGACGGGGCTTCCACATCGATGACACCCATCTGGCGCGCCCGCTCGGTGGTGGACGGCGACTTGCTGTAACCGACCACACGTTTGACCAGGCCGGCACGTTTGAGCGCCAGCGCGAACGAGCCGCCCATCAGGCCGCAGCCGATCAGTCCAAGTTGTTCAAACATGGCGGGACGCCGATGTGGCTTGCAGTGGCTTCATGGGCTCTCAGTCGCTCGCAGGGTAGGTACCGAGCACTTTGTAAAAGGCGCAGAGCTGCCGCAGGTCTTCCAGCGCTGCCGCCACGTGCGGTTGCGAGGGATGGCCCTGCAAATCAATGTAAAAAAAGTACTCCCACTGGCCCGAGCGGGCAGGGCGGGACTCGAAGCGTGTCATCGACACACCATGGGTTTTCAGCGGCACCAGGATGTCGTGTACTGCCCCCGGCTTGTTGGGCACGGAGACAATCAGGCTGATGCAGTCATTGCCTGATGCATCGGGGGCGCCCAGGACCTGCGGCAGGCAGATCACGGCAAAGCGGGTGCGGTTGAAAGCGTCGTCCTGAATTGCGTGCGCGCCCGCGTGCAAGCCAAACTCGGCGCCCGCGCGGTCGCTGGCAATGGCGGCCCAGGCCGGGTTGCCGGCAGCGAGCCTGGCGCCTTCTGCATTGCTGGACACCGCCCGCCGCTCCGCGCCCGGCAAATGGGTGCCTAGCCAGCCCTGGCATTGCGCCAGTGCCTGCGCATGGGCCAGCACGACCTCAACGCCTTCGAGCGAGGCCGACAGGCGCAGCAGGTTGTGGCGCACCAGCAGGCTGGTCTCGCCGATGACATGCACGGGAGAATTGAGAAACAGATCAAGTGTGCGCGTGACCACGCCTTCGGTGTTGTTTTCGACCGGCACGACGCCGAACTGGGCCGTGCCCGAGGTCGCGGCACGAAACACTTCGTCGAAACTGGCGCAGGGAACATGCTCGATGCTGGAGCCGAAGAATTGCACGGCGGCCTGTTCGCTGAAGGTCCCGGCCGGCCCAAGATAGGCCACGCGTTGCGGTGCTTCCAGCGCGCGGCACGCCGACATGACTTCCCGCCAGATGTGCGCGATGCTGTCTCCCTTGAGCGGTCCGGCACTGGCCGTCTGCAGGCCATGAATGACCTGTGCCTCGCGCTCCGGGCGAAAAACCGGCGAGCCCTCGTGGCGCTTGATGTCGCCGACCTCATTGGCCAGTGCCGCGCGCTGGTTCAGCAGCGCCAGCAGTTGCTGGTCCACGGAATCGATTTGCTGGCGAAGTTGCTGCAGAGTCTGGGTCATGACGGAAACATATCGGACAAGGTACTTGCGCAGGGAATGGGCGCGTGCCCACGGGCCGGCTCGACAAGCCGGGCAAAAGGTTTATTTTTTCTGCGGTTTTGCGGCCGGTGTGGCTGGTCTAGCAGGCGCGGCACCCACAATCTTGCTTGCCGCGGTATCAAACTGTTTGGCGCGGGCCTGAACCTCGGGCTGCGTGCTTGCCACGAGTTTTTTCAAGAACACATCCACCAGCTCTGGCGTGGCGAGTTTGTATTTTTTGATGACAGGCGAGTCAAAAAAAGCGGCCAGTTGCTTGAGCTCTTCAAGGCTGAAGCGCTCCATGTAGGCTGGCACCAGCGCTTCGCTGTTGACCTGACCGACCTTGCCGGTGATGATCTTGTTGGTATCCGTAGCGAACTTGGAAAGCTCCGCGTTGAACTCTTCGGTGGCCTTGGCCTGTCTGGCTTTGGGAACACTGGCGTCAAACTGCGGCGACCAGCCGGCCACCAGGTCCTGCGCGGCGGTGCCGACAAGTTGCGCAACCAGGCCATCCAGGTCGGTTTGCTGCAGAGCCACGACCTTGGTCGCCCATTCCAGTTTCGGATCAGCAGTTTGGGCCTGACTGGAGGCCGAGAACACACAACCTGCGACCAGCAGGGCTGTCAGTAGTTTTTTCATCAATTGGTTTCCGGGTTGGGGGGGGTGTCCGAATCGGCTTCGACATCGTTGTCGTCCAGCGTGGCATCGTTTTCGACGATGCGCTGCAAGCCGCTGAGCTGGGAGCCTTCGTCCAAACCGATCAGTGTCACGCCCTGTGTGGCGCGTCCCATTTCGCGGATTTCGCTGACACGGGTGCGCACCAGCACGCCCTTGTCCGTGATCAGCATGATTTCATCGTCAACGTGCACCAGCGTCGCAGCGACCACCTTGCCGTTGCGCTCGCTTTGCTGGATCGCGATCATGCCTTTGGTGCCGCGGCCGTGGCGCGTGTATTCCTCGATGGAGGTGCGTTTGCCGTAGCCGTTCTGGGTGGCGGTCAGTACGCTTTGCGCTTCGTCTTCGGCCACCAGCATGGCTATCACGCCCTGGCCCTCGTCAAGCATCATGCCGCGAACGCCGCGTGCATTGCGGCCCATCGGGCGCACGTCATTTTCGTCGAAACGCACGGCCTTGCCGCCGTCGGAGAACAGCATCACGTCGTGTTTGCCGTCGGTCAGCGCGGCGCCAATCAGGTAGTCGCCATCGTCGAGGTCCACCGCAATGATGCCGGCCTTGCGCGGGTTGCTGAAGTCTTCCAGTGGGGTCTTTTTGACCGTGCCCATGCTGGTTGCCATAAACACATACTGGTCTGCCGGAAAACTGCGTTTTTCGCCGGTCAGCGGCAGCACCACGGTGATTTTCTCGCCCTCCTGCAGCGGAAACATGTTGACGATGGGGCGACCGCGTGACCCCCGTGAGCCTGCCGGGACTTCCCAGACCTTGAGCCAGTAGAGCCGCCCCCGGTTGGAGAAACACAGGATGTAGTCGTGCGTGTTGGCGATGAAGAGCTGGTCTACCCAATCGTCTTCCTTGGTCGCTGTGGCCAGCTTGCCGCGGCCGCCGCGTTTTTGCGCCCGGTACTCGGACAAGGGCTGGCTCTTGATGTAGCCGGTGTGCGACAAGGTGACCACCATGTCGGTGGGCGTGATCAGGTCTTCGGTGCTGAGGTCGAAGGAGCTGTGCTCGACCTGGCTGCGACGGGCGCCGAGTTTGGTCTGGCCGAATTCCTGTTTGACCACGGACAGCTCTTCGCCAATGATGGTGGAGACGCGCTCGGGACGTGCCAGGATGTCCAGCAGGTCGTCGATTTCTGCCATCACTTCCTTGTACTCGGCGACGATTTTGTCCTGCTCCAGGCCAGTCAGTCGCTGCAGGCGCATCTGCAGGATTTCCTGCGCCTGCGTATCCGACAGGCGGTACAGGCCATCGCTGCCCATACCGAATTCCTTTTCCAGTCCATCGGGCCGGTAATCGCCGGCATTGACCACGCCGCCGTCGGTGCGGGTACGCGTCAGCATCTCGCGAACCAGGCTGCTGTCCCAAGGACGCACCATGAGCTCGGCTTTGGCGACAGGCGGCGTTGGCGCATTGCGGATGATGGCAATGAAGTCATCAATATTGGCCAGCGCGATGGCCAGGCCTTCGAGCACATGGCCACGCTCGCGTGCCTTGCGCAGGGTGAAGACCGTGCGGCGTGTCACCACTTCCCGGCGGTGCGACAGGAAGACCTGGATCAGGTCCTTCAGGTTGCACAGCTTGGGCTGGCCGTTGACCAGCGCCACCATGTTAATGCCAAAGGTGTCCTGAAGCTGCGTCTGCTTGTACAGGTTGTTGAGGACGACTTCAGGCACTTCGCCACGCTTGAGCTCGATGACCAGGCGCATGCCCGACTTGTCGCTTTCGTCCTGGATGTGGCTGATACCCTCGATTTTTTTCTCGTGAACCAGCTCGGCCATGCGCTCCTGCAGCGTCTTTTTGTTGACTTGGTAAGGCAGCTCGTCCACGATGATGGACTGGCGCTGGCCCTTGTCGATGTCTTCAAAGTGGCAGCGCGCGCGCATGACGACCTTACCGCGGCCGGTGCGGTAGCCGTCCTTGACCCCGTTGATGCCGTAAATGATGGCCCCGGTCGGGAAGTCGGGCGCCGGGATGATTTCCATCAGTTCGTCGATACCGGCCTGCGGGTTTTTCAGCAGGTGCAGGCAGGCATCGACGACCTCGTTGATGTTGTGCGGCGGAATGTTGGTGGCCATGCCCACCGCAATGCCGCCTGAGCCGTTGATCAGCAGGTTGGGAATGCGCGAGGGCAGCACCAGCGGCTCTTTTTCACTGCCGTCATAGTTGGGCCCGAAGTCGACCGTTTCCTTGTCGATGTCGGCCAGCATCTCCTGGGCGATTTTCGACAACCGCACCTCGGTGTAACGCATGGCCGCTGCACTGTCTCCGTCCACGGAGCCGAAGTTGCCCTGGCCGTCCACCAGCATGTGGCGCAGTGAGAAATCCTGGGCCATGCGAACGATGGCGTCATAGACCGACTGGTCGCCGTGTGGGTGGTATTTGCCGATCACATCGCCGACAATACGGGCCGATTTTTTGTAAGGCCGATTCCAGTCATTGTTCAGCTCGTGCATCGCAAACAGCACACGCCTATGGACCGGTTTGAGGCCATCGCGGGCGTCCGGCAGGGCGCGCCCGACGATCACGCTCATCGCGTAGTCAAGGTAGCTCCGCCGCATTTCCTCTTCAAGACTGATAGGGAGGGTTTCTTTGGCAAACTGGGTCATGAGAGGCCTGAATTGGATTTGGCAATGCGCTCGGGGAGCCAAGCCCACCGATTTTAAGGCCTGAGTTTAGGTCAGCCCGGGTGTGGCACGCCCGCAACAGAAAACAAAGAATCTCGATTCTGTGTGGGACGAAGCCGATACCGCGCTTGAACGGCGAATGAGCTATGGCACAATAACTGTAACGCTTTGAGTGATGGTCACTCACGGCGTGTATTTAATCGCAGCGAGTCTGCGGCTTTTCTCTAGAGGAGAACCATGAAGAAACTCAACAAAGTGGCAATGTTGTTTGCTTCCGCAGCGCTAGCAACCGCCGCTGGTGCACAAACTATTGACAACTGGAAAAACGGCACCAACGAGCTGGTCTGGAAAAACGGCACCAATGAATTGTGCTGGCGCAATGGCTTCTGGACCCCGGCGACCGCTGCTCCTGGCTGCGATGGCGCCATTGTCCCCGTACCTCCCGCTCGTCCTGCACCTCCTGCTGCTCCTCCTCCTCCTCCTGCGGCAAGACCTGCACCCCCTCCTGCGCCTGTAGTGGTGGCTCCTCCCGCAGCGACCAAAGTCACTTACGCTGCTGATGCGTTCTTCGACTTCGACAAGTCTGTGCTGAAGCCTGAAGGCAAAGCCAAGCTGGACGACCTGATCGGTAAGATCAAGGGCATCAACCTCGAAGTCATCATTGCTGTCGGACACACCGACGCAGTGGGTAGCGACGCCTACAACCAGAAGTTGTCGGTTCGCCGCTCTGAGGCTGTCAAGGCTTACCTGGTGTCCAAAGGCGTTGAGAAAAACCGCGTTTACACCGAAGGCAAAGGCGAGAAACAGCCAGTTGCTGACAACAAGACCGGCGAAGGCCGCGCGAAAAACCGCCGCGTGGAAATCGAAGTGGTTGGTACCCGCGCCAATCGCTAATCCGCAAGGACCGCTAGGAAAAACCGCGCTAAGGCGCGGTTTTTTTTATGCCCGGGCGATAATCCTCCCATGGACACCACTGAAAACGCAGACCCGGCTGAGCTGGCCAAATTTTCCGACCTCGCGCACCGGTGGTGGGACACCGAAAGCGAGTTCCGCCCGCTGCACCGGATCAACCCCCTGCGGCTGGGCTGGATTGAAAGCCTGACGCCGATCAGAGGCAAGCGGGTCCTCGACATCGGTTGCGGCGGCGGTATTCTGGCGGACGCCATGGCCCGGCAGGGCGCGCAGGTGCTGGGCATCGATTTGGCGAGCAAGGCGCTGAAAGTGGCGCAGCTGCATGCGCTGGAAGCTGGGACGCAAGGGGTCGAATACCGCGAAATCAGCGCGGAAGCGCTGGCGCTCGAACAGCCCGCCGGTTTTGACGTGGTGACCTGCATGGAAATGCTCGAACATGTGCCTGATCCGTCTTCGGTGGTCCGGGCCTGCGCGGCACTGGTCAAACCCGGTGGGCATGTATTTTTTTCAACCATCAACCGCAATGCCAAAGCCTTCCTGTTTGCGATCGTGGGCGCGGAGTACGTGCTGAGCCTGCTGCCGCGTGGCACCCACGAATACGCTAAATTCATCAAACCTAGCGAACTGGCTGCTTATTGCCGCAGTGCCGGCCTTGATTTACAGCAGACCCGCGGCATGGAGTACAACCCCTTGAGCCAGCACTACTGGCTGAGCGCCAACACCAGCGTTA
>Ga0335394_10004165_pt1 | contig 16439 bp, 9 predicted proteins | sample MAT03_FD_205741 | JGI IMG/M metagenome (GOLD analysis project Ga0335394, IMG submission 205741) | Freshwater microbial communities from Lake Fryxell liftoff mats and glacier meltwater in Antarctica - MAT-03 (spades assembly) (version 2) ... | reverse complement strand
TAGGACGCCTCCCTGTCATTCCCGCGCAGGCGGGAATCCACCCCCGCACCTATCGAGCAGATGGATTCCCGCCTGCGCGGGAATGACGCTGGCATGTCCTAAGCTTTATGACTATGGCTATACAATCAGCAGTAACCTGTACGACTTACGCATGAACAGAAATGTGACTCTTTCAACACAACACCATCAAACGTCGCCCCGGTAGACAATTTTATTTCGACCCTGTTGTTTTGCCCGATAGAGCATTTGATCTGCCTCATCTACTAAACTGGCGGGCGATCGCTGCGATTGGGGAATGGCACTGGCCACGCCAATGCTGAGGGTCACATAGGGGTTGATACTAGAACTGACATGTGGAATCTGAAGTCGGGCGATCGCCACCTGCATTCGCTCTGCTACCCGGACAGCACCCTCATCCCCTGTCTGAGGCAGTACCGCTGCAAACTCTTCCCCACCGTAGCGAGCAACCAGGTCACTAGGGCGGCTGAGCGTCTCGCTCAGTGCCCGTGCCACGCTTTTTAAGCAGCCATCACCCATCACATGCCCATAAGCATCGTTGTACTGCTTAAAGTAATCAATATCACAAAGTAGAATGGACAGCGGTGCTTGCTCCCGCATCATCTGTTTCCACTGCTTGGCCAGATGCCCATCAAACTTTAATCGATTGGCAATCTGGGTTAGGCTATCGAAATTCGCTAGTCGTGTTGCTTCACGCAGCTTTTGATACCACTGATTATCTACAACATCGCCATGTTCTACAATGGTTTGCACAATAATTTCCAGGTCGTCTCGTTCCCTGGCAATAATTTCGAACAGGGCGTTTAAGGTTGCTTCTGCCTGCTGGCGCTCCACTACTTCTGCCTGGAGCTTGAGGTTAGTCTCATGGAGGTGTGCTTCGATCAAGTCGCCGTGCTCTGCCGTGGTTGAAAGCGAAATTTGCAAATCACGAACGTCTTGATTGAGCCGGGAAATCTCCCGACGCAGTTTCTCCACTTCCGACATGAGCGCGTCATCTTGACGTTGAATTTCCTGCTTTATATCTTGACTTTCTGAACGACTTATCTCTGTCATAAAGGGCTGATTTTAAACTTCTAAACTATATAGATATGAATCAGTAAGTAGATTAACCGAAATACAATTTAGGCTCCAAAACCCTCTGCTGACCCAGGTGTAAGCGATACAGGGTGTAGGGTCTGAGAGGATGTTTAAAAAAGTCTTACAGTTGGTGTAAATAGTTCAACCTAAATAAAAACCAAATCCTAAAACCCTGCGCCGCCCGCGCAGCGGGCAGCGCAGGGTTTTAAGATCTTATATTTACTTAAGCCCACCTACTTAACAACGGTATTGATCCCCTAAATTTCCCTTAAAGAGGAGGACTTTGAATCCCAGCCTCCACCTTTAAGGAAGATTTAGGGGATCGATACCGTTTTTATACCAGCGACGGGACTTTTAAAACATCCTCTAAGGGATGTAGCTTGCTTCTTGTGATGTGGATATTTTAGATACGAAAGCGTTCTAGCCTCGCCAAGCGCTCTAGAAATGATTTATGACTGCCATGTCTAAATATAAATGGGCAAAGCCCGCGCTTCAAAAAATCATTACAAGTTAGGATTATTTATTTTAAGATGTAAAAAATATTGATTGGACTTGAACGCCTAGCGCTGTATAAAAAATCTGTACCATGGGCACTTAAAAGTTACCGTTACGTGGTGTAATTCTGGCCCAGTATCATTTTGTTGGGAGAGAACGATAGATGAAAGCGGTTATCCCTAGTACTGGCGACTAATCTGCGTATATTTCCTGAAATAGAAGATTTTTTTAAACTTAATTCTGCCTTGCTCTTGAGGTTGTCTTCAAAAACAGGTACAAGAATTGAAGATTATGTGAACTAAACGCCCAGTAACTTTGTCATGTTGGGGAATTCTGTTAGGTTACTAGGCAAATCAGTAGAAATACAGCGGTTTTTGACGCGTTTGATTGTGTTTCTGCTTTAAGATTCGCGATCGCCATAGCTCAAAGGGAGCCATAGCTCAAAGGGAGTTAGTTAGGGCAATTTAGCCCGCAGGGTATTAGGTTTTCTCAAACGGTTAATAGTAAACCCACACACAGCTTAGACAGCTTAATTTAGATATCCTAGTTTGGATAGGTATTAGGGATCAGCAAACAAAAATCATCCCGGTGTCATTCCCGCCTGCGCGGGAATCCATGATAAGCCTTCTGCTTGAGCCGGTATCTTATTTCAACGCAGTTCCCTTAGTTAAATAACTTAGTTTGGATAATTGAGATAGCTTAGTTTGGATAGTTAAGGTAGCGTATTCGTTAGATAGCTTAGCTCTGAATAGATTCTAAATACTTACATTCAAGTAGACACTATGCGAATTCTGGTGACCGGTGGTGCAGGGTTTATTGGCTCTCACCTGATTGATAGGCTAATGGAAGAAGGACAGGAAATTATCTGCGTTGATAATTTCTACACTGGAGATAAGCGTAATATTCTCCAGTGGATTAATCATCCCCGTTTTGAGGTGATTCGCCATGATATCACTGACACAATTCGTCTAGAAGTGGATCAGATCTACCACTTAGCCTGTCCTGCTTCTCCAGTTCATTACCAATACAATCCCGTCAAAACGATCAAGACCAATGTGATGGGCACATTAAACATGTTGGGATTGGCAAAGCGGGTTAAGGCTCGATTTTTGCTGGCCTCTACATCTGAAGTGTATGGCGATCCAGAGGTTCATCCCCAAACTGAGGATTACCGGGGCAGTGTTAACCCTATTGGCATTCGAAGTTGCTATGACGAAGGTAAGCGAGTTGCTGAAACGTTGGCCTTTGACTACCATCGCCAAAGTGATGTAGATATCCGCGTGGCTCGCATCTTCAATACCTATGGGCCTCGAATGCTGGAAAATGATGGCCGAGTGGTGAGTAATTTGGTGGTTCAGGCGTTGAAAGGTCAGCCGCTAACCGTTTATGGAGATGGCTCCCAAACGCGCAGCTTCTGCTATGTTTCAGATCTGGTGGATGGGCTAATTCGGTTGATGAATGGCGACCATATCGGTCCTGTGAATTTAGGAAACCCGGAAGAGTACACCATCTTACAGCTTGCAGAAACAGTGCAAAAAATGGTAAACCCCGATGCAAAGGTCAGGTTTGAACCGTTGCCACAGGATGATCCACGTCGCCGTCAACCTGACATTACTCGGGCAAAAACTTGGCTGGGTTGGCAACCAACAGTGCCCCTAGCTCAAGGTCTGAGAATCACGATTGACGATTTTCAAGCTCGCGTGAGCGATCGCCCTAGCAAAATGCCCTCTGCCGCATCCTCTCTTTAATCTGAACTATCGTTTAGGACTGCGGACGGGTTAGGTTTTTATAAACAGGGCGCTTAGCCGCCCTGTTTATAAAAACCTGTTAAATTTTACCTACTTGACGAGCTTTAGCAATTTCTGGGTTTGGCGTTTCAAAGATGGGTATCCGAGATGGGGTATCGCCGCACTAGAGACTAGTGCAAATGTCTTCTACTGTACAATGAGGTTAACGATTCCATGCGTGTATGTGTCATCGGTACGGGTTATGTGGGTTTGGTCACTGGTGTATGTCTTGCCCATATTGGGCATCAGGTGATCTGCGTAGATAACAACGAAGAAAAGGTCAAGCTGATGAAGTCTGGGCAATCGCCCATCTTCGAACCTGGACTGTCTGAACTGATGCAATCTTGCATCCAAGAGGGGCAAATCGAATTCACCACTGACTTGGGTGCTGGAGTCAAACACGGTGAGGTTTTGTTCATTGCTGTAGGTACGCCTCCTCTGCCGACTGGCGAGAGTGATACGCGCTATGTAGAAGCAGTGGCTCGAGGTATCGGTGCTCATCTTGACGGCGGCTACAAGGTGATTGTGAACAAATCTACTGTGCCGATTGGTTCGGGTGACTGGGTAAGAATGATTGTGATGGATGGCGTTGCAGAGCGGCAATCGGCCATGGTGTCGAGTGGTAGTGTAGCTACTGCACCGACTGAGACTGAGTTTGATGTGGTGAGCAATCCTGAATTTCTTCGCGAGGGTTCGGCTGTGTTGGACACGTTCAACCCTGACCGGATTGTTTTGGGCAGCAACAAGCCTCGAGCGATCGCCATGATGAAGGAGTTGTATGCGCCTATCGTGTCTCGACAGTTTGCTGCAGACAAGAGTGCTCCTACTGTTCCTGTCGTTGTGACTGACCTCAGTTCAGCGGAAATGGTGAAATATGCGTCTAACGCTTTCTTGGCTACCAAGATTAGCTTTATTAACGAAGTTGCCAACATTTGCGATCGCGTGGGTGCCGATGTCACTCAAGTTGCGAAAGGCATTGGCCTGGACTCTCGCATTGGCAGCAAATTTCTGCAAGCGGGAATTGGCTGGGGCGGGTCTTGCTTTCCGAAAGACGTATCTGCTCTGATTCACACCGCCGACGACTATGGCTATGAAGCTCAGTTGCTGAAGGCTGCTGTCTCGGTGAATCAGCGTCAGCGCTTGATTACAATTGAAAAGCTTCAACAGGTGTTAAAAATCCTCAAGGGTAAAACGGTCGGGTTGTTGGGTCTCACCTTTAAGCCCGATACCGATGATATGCGCGATGCCCCTGCACTCGATTTGATCGAGCATCTAACTCGACTGGGTACCAAAGTGAAGGCGTACGATCCACTGGTGTCTCAGACGGGTATGCGTCACGGGTTGTCTAATGTAATTGTGGAAACCGATCCTGAGCGGTTAGCCGATGGTTGTGACGCGCTAGTGTTGGTTACCGATTGGGAGCAGTTCCGCACCCTAGATTATGCCAAGATGGCGACCTTAATGACCCACCCCGTCATGATTGACGGGCGTAACTTCTTGGATCAAGCAGCCCTAGAAGGTCTAGGATTCCGATACGTGGGCATTGGTCGATAGAAAACGTTCCGGCTAGAGAGAAGTCGATGGCGAACGAGTGAGTGGGCTTAAGCCTACTCACTTTTTTTGGTGCCCAATACAATAGACTCACTGTGCAACTATAGCTGTCGCCACAAAGGTTAGGACACTGGGATCAAAGGGGGTGTGGGGGCTTTGCCCCCAGCCAGGGGTGAAACCCCTGCACCCCGTCCTAACCAATCTGTCTATGGCTATAAAAGTCTGAAAACCCAAGTTTCTCGTCGAGCAGGTATCGTGCTTGGCTGATTTGGACAGACAAGATGCCTATCCTACAAGAGGTCTGAGCAGGTTGCACATCGCTTTGTTAACAGCCGTGTATTGCGCTGCTCTTAACAAAGCGACCCATACTGCTCGCAATCAGACATTGTTATCGGCTAACCTGTAAAGTTTGTTAACTTAACATCAGGAAGCATCACAATCCTCTTAAAAGAAGGTGAGGAATGCGATCGCCCTCGGTAATAACCTGCACAATAGTCAAATCAGCGATGAGATTACGTTTCGAACCTCTCAAGCATGGCCGCTGTTCAAGGGTTGAAATTGACTAGCAAATGTAGGACGTTGCCTTATGTCTCACGATACGTTGACGGCTGAACCGCAACAATGCAGAGTGATTTCGACCCATGATCACATGCAAATTGCCTTGGCGATCGCCGATACCCATGTGCTTAAATCTCTTTTGGTTGACTGTACGCCCCCACTTGCCCAGGCGCAGCACATTGGCTCTATTACATCTAAAATTGGCATCCCTGTAGAATCACGAAGAACCGTGGACGGGGTCATTCAATTTGAATCGCTGAGCTGTAAATTGGTTGACTCTCCTGCCGAAATTGAGGAGAAAGTAGCCGCTACTACCGCACCCCAACTGCGGCAACGAGAATACTTAAAATTGACCCGGTGCGAATCGGACATGCAAACGTTAGGTCATGCCCTGACGCTAGCTCAGACGCTGGCAATTCTGTCTCAATCGGGTTTCTCTGACGAACAAATTGACAAGATTGTAAATCTGCCCACCGAGGCTTGGCACAAAACCTGGTGGTATGACTTGGATGTGGAAGGCAATTTTACCGTGCCTTTTTTACGCATGATCCGCACCTTGCGCTACCCAGACGGCACATTTACTCTGCAATACCGAGATCACTTCGCTCAAGACAAGCCTCGCTGCTTCAGCAGTCAAGAGCATAAAGTGATGATCGAAATTCGCACAGAGACTCAAACGTTTCATAAAACCCTAGAACGTATCAATATTGCTAGAGCGCAGTTGGGTATTGAAAAAGCGTTGTTAATTTGCAACAGTATTTCTGAACTCGAAGCTCAAGGCTTCATCAGTCAGGGGATCAGCATTTATGCCTCGCAAAAACCTGTTACGCTAACCACTCAGGCAGATTGTACCGTTTGCGCGAATCTAGATTGCCCGATGAATGGCAGAAGCGATTCACCAGTCCTGACCTGTCATCAATTTTGTTTTGATGCAAGCCACTCATAGCAGACATCAGATTTTTAAACCGATAAGTAGCTCAACCTACATAAAAACCAAATCCTAAAACCCTGAGCCGCCCGCACAGCGGGCGGCTCAGGGTTTTAGGATCTTATATTTAATTACGCCCATCTATAGCCATAGTCATAAAGCTTAGGACATGCCAGCGTCATTCCCGCCTGCGCGGGAATCCACCCCTACACCTATCGAGCAGATGGATTCCCGCCTGCGCGGGAATGACAGGGAGGCGTCCTATTGATCATGGCTACCGCTATACTTAGCACCCCAAGGGAGCAATTATTGATAGTTCTGGGCATTTAATGGTTGTTTGAAGCGCGGACAAAATCTGCGCTTCAAACAACCATTGCATCAATGCCACTACCGAATTATTTGCGGGGAGAGCTTATATCGACCATCTTTTTCTCCATTGGGAAAGGCTCTGGGCTGAGTTGCTCTTGCTCTGACCTTGACCAGCGGCCAAACAGCTCATGCAACAGCAGGTAGAAACAAGGAATGATAAACAAGGTAAGCACCGTAGCGAGTGCTAATCCAGAAAATACGACAATGCCCAAGGGCTGCAAGAACTCTCCGCCTTGCCCTAGACCCAGCGCTAGCGGAAACATTCCTAACACGGTGGTAATGGTGGTCATAAGAATGGCGCGCAGTCGTTGGGGTGCAGCTTGCAAAATCGCAATGCGGCGATCGCATCCGTCCCGCTCCCGAATTTGATTGGCGAGTTCAATCATGATAATGGCATTGTTGACCACAATTCCCACCAGCAGCACCGCACCGACAATGACAGTGGCACCGATCGCCGTTTGAGTCAGAAACAATCCCCAAATACCGCCAGCCAGCGCTAATGGCAACGTAAACATAATCACCAGCGGATCGACCAGCGAATTATATTGCACAGCCATCACGACAAACACTAGAAAGGCCGCGAGTCCGCCCAGCAAGGGCAGAGCCGACTGAATATCTTGGTTGCTTTGAGCCGCAGCACTGGGCAGACGACTAACACCCTGGGGCAACTCAATTCCTTGGATGATGCGATCGACTTCTTCTAAGGCTTTTCCTAAGCTTGCACCTTCGGCTAAAGTGCCTGCAATGATGTAGACCTGACGCTGGTTAATCCGCTGAATTTCACCAGGAGCTAGACCTGCTTGAATTTGAGCCACATCGCCTAACCGTACCAATTGATTATCATCGGTAAACAGAGGCAATGCCTCTAGCTGGGATGGACGACGAATCGCATCCTGATTGAACTGCACCCGCACATCCACCAGTCGATTACCACGTTGGATCTGCGTCGGCACGGCTCCTTCAATCGCAGTCGTCAGCACGTCCCCAACATCTTGGATGTTCAGATCTAAGGCGGCTGCACGCTCTCGATCGAGCCGAATTTGGAGTTCGGGTTGGCGGCTGTCGGCATCTGGGCGAACGGTCGTTAGAGTGGCTTGCTCTTCTAGCGCCCTTAGCACCTGCTGTCCCGCTTGCTCTAATACGTCGGCATCTTCTCCTTGTAAGACAATGTCAACATCTGCTCGCACCGGAGAGTTGCTCAAAATTAAGCCCCGGACGCTACCTGGATTCATTCGCAGGCGCACTCCTACCAGGTTTAGTTTGTTCAACTCTTGGGTGACGCGTGAGATATACGGCTCAACCGATGTTCCTAGTTTTAGCGAAATAGTACTCGAAGCCCGCAGGGAATTTTCACTGGTGTTGCTGCCAAATAAGGAGCCGCCAACGGTTGAGAAGGCAGACTCTGTTTCGGGCTGTGCCAGCAAAATTTCGTCCACCGCCCTCATGATTTTGCGGCTGGTTTCTAGGGGTGTGCCGGGTGGAAACTGGGCGTTTAAGTTGGCTTGTCCAGTATTAATCCGTGGCAGGATCTCTTGTGGAATTTGTCCGATCATGAGGATGCTACTGCCGCCAAGTAGCAAAAACGTCAAGCCAATCGCGATCGCTCGTCGTCGTAGAATGCGATCGAGTAGCGCCGTGTAGCGCCGAGTTGCAAGATTAAACTGGCGATTAAATGACTGCAATAGCCATAAACGACCTACGCCACTTGTTTTGCGAATGGCAAGCAACCGTGAGGCAAGCATCGGCACCACAGTAACCGCCACCAAAATAGAAGCCGCGACAGAAAAACTAATAGTAAGAATCAATTCGTTGAACAAAAGGGCAATGAAGCCGCCAATTAGTAAAAATGGCAGAACGGCAACTAGGTTTGTGGTGGTTGATGCTACTAGCGCCGATTCAACTGCCTGACTGCTGCGAGTGGATTGCTCAATCAATTGGCGGGCGGTGAGGCGTACACGACTATCTTGTCCGGGTGTCAGTCCTGCTTCCTCGGCAATCGTTTCTAACATAACGATGGAGTTATCCACCACAATGCCAACGCCGAGTGCCAAGCCACCTAGGCTGAAAACATTGATGGATAGGCCAAACATCCGCATCATGATGATTGCCACCATCGTAGCCATTGGGATGGCCACTACGATAATCAGCGTCTGGCGCAGTGAACCCAGGAATAGGAAAACTGCCAAAGCCGCCAGCCCCGCACCAATTAAACCAGAGCTGGTGACATTAGAAATGGCGTTGTTGATAAAGACAGACTCATCCAGTGTTGGTGTTAAGTCCATATCGTCTGGAATAACGCCCGATAACCGCAGTTCTTCGATGCGGCGCTTGACACCCTCAACGACTTCGATGGTATTGGCATCGGGCTGCTTTTGAATACTGACTTTGACGGCAGGTTGCTGGTTAAGCGAGACAAACACCCGCTGTTCTTCAGTGCCATCAATAATCTCCGCAAAATTTCGCAGGTAAACCCGGCGATCCGCGCTCCCTATCGTTTCGCCTCCAGCGGCATCAGTGTCAGCACGATCAATGTCAGCACCATTTGTGGCGGCACCATTGGCCACCGGGAACGAGAGATTGCGTAACTCATCGGCGTTTTGGAACTTGCCAACCGCGCGGGTAAGTGGCTCAGACAGCTCACCAAGAATGCGCCCCCCCGACACATCCTGGTTAGCGTCGTCCAGTTCTGTGAGCACGTCATTAACGTTTACGCCTAGAGATTGCAGGCGATTGAGATCTACGATCACCCGGACTTCTTCGGTCACGCCCCCGGACACATCAACGGCTGCGACCCCTGGTACCACGCCCAATTCGCGCGCCAGATCTTCATCGGCAAAGACTCGTAGGTCCACTGGTTCCAGAGACGGGGAGGCGATCGCCATTTCATAGACGGGCAACTGCGAAGGGTCTACCTTAAACAGTCGGGGCGCTTCTACAATATCTGGCAAGGTTGACTGTGCTCGGTTGAAAGCCGCCGTGGCATCGTTGAGCGCCTGGTCAATGTCCCCACCGGGTTCAAAATACAGATCGACGCTTACCTGCCCTTCTCGCGTTTGGGAATACACTTGCACTACGCCTTCGGTGGTGGCAAGAGCCTCTTCGAGCGGCTTTGTGACTTCGTCGATTGCCACTTCGGGCGAGATACCGGGCACACTAAGGCGCACCCCAATGCGGGGATAGGTGATAGAAGGCAGTAGATCAACCTGGAGATTGAAGATAAAAAATACGCCAATCACTACCACGGCTAACGTCAGCATCAATGTACCGATGTGCTGACGGATAGCAGTTGCGCTAATACTAAAGCCGGACGGTTGAGGAGTCTGCATGGTAACGCGTGTAGAAACGGCAGGAGCGGACTAGATTTGATAGCTGGGATTTGATAGTTGGGATTTGATAGCTGGGATTTGATAGCTGGGGTATCTGAGATTCGGAGTGAGGATATGCCAAGTTGCGCTCGGCACATCCTCATTTATTGGGGACTACCCTATCGGAGATTACCCAGCCACTCAGGGGGCGGTTTCTGAAATGAAACTAAGCCGAACTGAATCACCGTCTTTCAGGTCGCCGCTGCTGCGAACAACAAATTGCTCTCCTGGGGCTAGCCCCGACAGAACTTCGACCTGATTGTCGAGGCGATCGCCCAGCTTGACTGTGCGGGCTTTAACAGTGGCGCGATCGCCGTTGCTCTCTACTACAAAAATGGTGGCGGTTGTCGGCTGGGGCTGCTGCGACGATTGTGCTAAACGCTGTCCTGATGAGCCAGATGGCGATCGGGGTGTAGAAGGAGTAGTTGATTGAGGATTAGTCTGAGCTGCACTTGGAGGAACTGAGCCAAGCGCACTGGGACTGGCTGCATCGGGTTCATCTTGAATTGCCGTTTCAGGAATTACCACTTGCCGAGCCGTTTGGGAGGCGAAGCTAACGCGAGCCAGTAACCCACTGCCAATCCGCCCATCTCGATTGGGCAAGGTAACCTCTACTGGAATTAACCGAGCAGTAGGGTCAGCTACAGGGGAGATTTGCGTGACCCGGCCTTGAAATGTTTGATTAGGGAAGGCATCTAGCCGAACTTGTGCGGTTTGCCCTAGACGAATGTTGGCCAGGTCTAATTCTGAAATCTGCGCTTCTACTTTGATCTGGCTCAAGTCTCCTAATCGCAAAATTTCACTACCTGCCTGAGCCAAGTCGCCCGGTTCTAGCACCCGCCGCAGTACCGACCCGGACACAGTTGCTCTCAATATCGTGTAAGCTTGCCGCTGCTGAGCTTGATCAACCAGTGCCCGCTGAGCAGTAATGCGACGCTGACTAGCATCCACCGCTCGCTGTCGATTACGCACCTGCTGTTGGGATGACTGCACCGTCTGCACTGCTGTAGCGGCAGCGGTCTGAGCCAGCTCTGCTTCTTGCTCAGAAATGGCACCTGATCTAAACAGTTGGTTCAGCCTATCCGCATCTGACTGGGCCTGCTGTAGTTCGAGCTGCGCTTGTCTGACTTGAGTTTGAGCCTCATCTACCTCGGCCTGTAAACTTGCAACGTCTGCTTGTCGGGCAGCCACTTCTGCATCTGCTTCTATGACCTCTGCTGCTAGCAAGTTGTCATCGAGCCGCGCCAATACCTGTCCCTGGCTGACGACACTGCCCACATCTGCCGTCACATCAAGAATCTGCCCCTCTACTTGCGATCGCAGTGAGATTTCTCGGTATGGCAGGGTGGTGCCCGTGTACTCTTGTCCTTGGTTTAACTGGGCTTGACGGGCGATCGCTACATCAACTGAGGGCGACTGTTGCCGCTGCTGCGCTGATGGGGACTGAGTTTGAGCATCTCCGGGTGGAATTAAGGCGCAGCCCGTGGGCAGTAGCAATAGCCCAGCAATGCAAACGCGACTCAACACACCCGTTAGTCGTAGCCGATTCGTTGGTTCAAGTTGAGGAATTGGCAGCATGAATCTATACGGTGACGCTAACGGTAAGGAGGTTAATAATAACTATATATTACATTTTGTAAACCATAGTCGATTCTCAGCAGCAAAGCCATTCTATTTTTAATTAAATATTTTTAGGAATAGTGTATTTCATAAAAACAGAAATGAATGATTTAACTCAGTATTCGCCATCGTCATTTTATTGCTTAACGATGTAATTTTTAGTCTATAAAACCTGCTCTGGCTAAGGCATATGTCTCTCGTTTCTGAGCGCCCGATAACATTGTAAATTTTACTTAAATGCTTTCAGCGCAAGAGCCTTAGCCTTTTTTAGATGCAGCTTCGAGTGCGTTTAGTGCTGTTTTGTTAGCGGCGTTAAACTAAAAAATATTGTCCTCATATGTATATTAAAATGAGATCGGAGTTGCTTTTATAAACAGCTTTTCTAAATGTTGTGATCTCCAATAAACGTGTTTCCTGTGACAACTGACCTGCTATTTTAATTACAGTTTTGTAATCTTTTAAAAGTAGGATGTTAACTCGGATGACAGTTCATCGATTCTGAGTCTGATTGACAGTTTTGTAGTTTCAGTTACCCAGTTAACTAATCAATTTCAGTCATCTACCCAGGGACAAATTACAGCGCTTTGCGCTGTAATTTGTTTGTTTTCGTATAGCGTGTGCCAGGTCTAGTACTCGGCGGCGGAAGTGTAACTACTATTACAGGCTCCCCAGACAAGGGGCTTAAGCCCCTTGTTCAAATGTAGTCACACTTCCGCCGTTGAGTACTAGTCTATTTGGATTGGACTATATTAAACGCAAGGTTGCGCTTCTCAAGTTTGCGAGGTGAGAAGCTAGGTTGGGAGCAGCCTTGTGGATACTGGGAACCCAACGATATTCCATCTAAGCGAGAAACGCCGGATTATGCATGTCCTGTTTGTGGAAGATGAATTGAAGATTGCCAACTTTGTTCAAGCCGGCTTAAAGGAACAAGGATTTGTCGTGGACTATTGCGACAATGGTGACGATGGCTATAGGCGGGCGATCGCCTGTGACTACGATGCGATCGTGCTCGATATTATGGTTCCGGGAAAAGACGGGCTGTTTATTCTCAAGCATCTGCGGCGATCGGGACGGAACACACCGGTGCTGTTGGTGACAGCTCGTAATGAATTAGACGATCGGCTAGAAGGGCTAAATTTGGGTGCTGATGACTACATTGCCAAACCTTTCTTTGTAGAAGAATTGGCTGCTCGCATTCATGCTGTGGTGCGCCGCAGCGCGGGCGATCGCCAAAACTCCCTGTCGGTAGGGTTGCTTAAGCTCGATCGGATTACCCGTGAAGTCATGTATCGGCAGCAGGTGGTGGAACTGACAACCCGTGAGTTTAATCTGTTGGAATATCTGATGCGATCGCCAGGGCGGGTATTCACCCGCACTCAGATTCTGGAGCATGTTTGGGGATATGATTTTAATCCCAATACCAATGTGGTTGATGTTTGCATTCAGCGAATTCGTAAAAAGATTGATTCGACGCATGAATCTAGCTGGATCGAGAGTGTACGTGGAGTTGGATATCGCTTCCATAAACCAGAGGTGTAGCGGGGTTTTCGTTCAAATCTGGTGTTTACGTCTTTGAATGTTGTGTAGTGTGAATCTTTTAAGAACACAAACAAAAAACCTATGATTTTCTGGTGTGATAACTTAGTAATTTCGTGTGAAATTTGGCTGTGAAACTTCGTTCGTTTCGATTGCGAATTGCATTATTCTCTGCAATTTTAGCGGGCAGTGCGCTAGTGGGATTTGGCGTTGTGGCTTGGAGGCTAATTTATGTCGCTAAAGTGAGCCGATTAGATGCAAAACTAGAAAATCAAGTGAAGCGCACTATTCGTCCCCGCGAACAAGATTGGTGGTCGTCTTTTTATGCTTCTTTACCCCGCGAACTAGAGACGGAGGCGGCCACCCCAATCCTCATGTTGGTGCTAGATGAGCAAGGTGAAACTCTTTACCCGCTGGAGTTTCCACCTCTTGAGCCAGCCACACTCAACCTCCGACCATTCTTACTGCCGCGTGTTTTATTGCCTCTGTCACAGTCTGTTCCAAAGGGGTCGTTGCATGAAAAAGAAGATAAAAACGATCGCCCGTTGGATGGCACATCAGTGAATGGATTAGCCGATAATCAGCTCTATTTGTCTCTGAATGGAGTGCTACCTGAACCTAAACTGATAACGCAACGTACGGCTACAGGTAGTTGGCGAGTGGTGGCTGTAAGTTCTGCTCGGACGCAAGCGGCGATCGCCGTTAGCCTAGACGCAATCGACCAAGAAATGGGGTTGATTCGCACTATATTTGTAGTTGCCATTCCCAGTACACTGCTGCTGGTGGCGGGCGGGGCATGGGTATTGTCGGGTCGAGCATTGCACCCTGTTGATCGACTGACAACCGCTATGCGAGAGTTAACCGTTGCAGGGCTTGACCAAGCTGTAGATTTGGGAGCCACTGACATTGAGTTTGTTGAACTTATTCAGGTATTCAACCAGATGCTAGAGCGTCTGGAGCGAAGTTTTAGGCAGGCATCTCGATTTAGTGCCGATGCTGCCCATGAGCTTAAAACGCCGCTGGCCATTTTGCAGGGAGAGCTAGAACAAGCCATGCATCATGCCGAATCTGGCTCGGAGGTGCAACAAAATCTCGGCAATTTGCTGGACGAAGTCCGCCGCTTGAGTGGAATTGTGCGAAAGCTGTTATTGCTGTCGTTGGCCGATGCGGGAAAGATGAGCTTATACAGTGTGGAGGTGAATTTATCGGAGATGTTGGCCGTGATAGTGGAAGACATGGAGCTGTTGGCTCCGTCGTTGGCGGTGCAGGCAAATATTGATCGTCACCTTTGGGTGCGGGGCGATCGCGATTTACTCGCTCAGGTCTTACAAAATTTGATCAGCAATGCCATCAAGTACAATTTGCCGGAAGGCTGGATCAAAATCTACACCCAACGCTGCCAAAATACGGTTCGGGTAACGATCGCAAATGCGTCTAATCCAATTCCAGAGGGCGATCGCGATCGCATTTTTGATCGGTTTTATCGTGGTGATCCAGCTCGAACGCGCAAAGTAGAGGGTATTGGACTAGGACTGAGCCTGTCACGAGAAATCGCCCGTGCCCACAATGGGGATCTGACGCTGGATGCAACCCCCGTCGGTCAAACAGCCCTGACGCTGACGCTGCCCGGTGAGGTTTAATCAATAGGCCTAGGACACTAAGTAGGTTGGCTTAAGTAAGTATAAAATCCTAAAACCCTGCGCCGCCCGCTGCGCGGGCGGCGCAGGGTTTTAGGATTTGGTTTTTATTTAGGTTGAACTATTTACAACTGGGGTTCAAGTATGAGCATGACGATTGATGCGGCTTTCGATCAGGCAATGATGCGGCGGTGTGTGGAACTGGCTCAGCGAGCCAAAGGACAGACGGCACCTAACCCAATGGTGGGTTCTGTCGTTGTGCAGGACAACGAGATTGTCGGTGAAGGGTTCCATCCCCAAGCAGGTCAGCCTCACGCAGAGGTGTTTGCATTGCAGGCAGCAGGGGAGCGATCGCTGGGAGCAACACTCTACGTCAATTTAGAACCATGCAGCCACTATGGTCGAACACCGCCCTGTGCCGATGCGGTAATTCAAGCTAGCATTGCGCGGGTGGTGGTGGGCATGGTAGATCCCAACCCCAAAGTGGCAGGCAGTGGGATTGCACGCCTACAAGCAGCGGGAATTTCGGTAACAGTGGGCGTAGAAGAAAACTTATGTCAGACGCTGAATGAAGCGTTTGTGTACAAAATTTTGCACCAGCGTCCGTTTGGAATTCTAAAGTATGCGATGACCCTGGATGGAAAAATTGCGGCAACTACGGGGCATAGCGCCTGGGTTACAACGCCTGCATCAAGGCAGTATGTTCATGAACTGCGGGCGGGTTGTGATGCGATCGTGGTAGGGGGGAACACCGTGCGCCGAGACAATCCATTGCTCACTAGTCACGGAATGGGTCGAAATCCGCTGCGAGTGGTGATGACCCAACGCTTGGAGCTACCGGAGAACGCTAACGTTCTACATGTAGATGTAGCGCCCACCTTGATTTTGACACAAACGGGAACGCAACCCCAGCGTCAAGACACACTGCGAGAGCAAGGAGTAGAAGTCGTTGAAGTCGCAGATTTGTCTCCTGCTGCTGCCATGAAAGTTTTGGGCGATCGCGGCTTGCTTTCGGTGCTCTGGGAGTGTGGCGGTCAATTGACCGCTCAGGCGATCGGCGATGGGTCAATCCAAAAAGTGCTTGCCTTCATTGCTCCCAAGATTATCGGTGGCAACATGGCTCCATCACCTGTTGGCGATTTGGGACTAACGCAGATGACGGATGCGTTAATGCTGGAGCGGGTGACGTGGCGGTCGATTGGAGCGGATCTGTTAGTAGAAGGATATTTAAAACGATAAAGCCCTTAGGTTAAGAGTTGAGTGGCAGCAGCATTATGTGCCGTTGGCTTACTTCCAACCCCGTATTTTAAGCTTGCTGTGTTGTGGGAAGAAGGGCGATCGCATTTAACTCAACTGGTAGCCTCTAGCCTTCTACAACCAGGTGCGATCGCCCCTGACCTGTGTCACAGATACTGCAAAGGTCACCCCCAAATGCTTTGTGACATCACAGACTGTCACAACAGCCAACTTTCTGATTGCTCTAATAACCTTAAGGGGA
>Ga0335394_10004164_pt1 | contig 16440 bp, 12 predicted proteins | sample MAT03_FD_205741 | JGI IMG/M metagenome (GOLD analysis project Ga0335394, IMG submission 205741) | Freshwater microbial communities from Lake Fryxell liftoff mats and glacier meltwater in Antarctica - MAT-03 (spades assembly) (version 2) ... | reverse complement strand
ACTGACTGGCCGGTGATTGATCCGGAGCGGGCGGTTCGCGAGATCGATGAACTCAACCTGCGCCCGGAAGCAAAGCGTCTCCTGATGCGCGAGAATGCCCTGCGTGTTTTCAAGCTGCCCGCCTGAGCAGCCCATTCCGGCCCATGTCACCTGATCTGACGCTCGCTGCCGTGCTGCCCCCGACGACGTTCCACCATCTGTCGCTGGTGGGTGGAGTGCGCGCGGCCATGCACCGGGCGCCGGACAAAGTTGCCTATCGCCATGGCGAACGGACCCGCACCTACGGTGCGCTCCTCAATCGGGTTGACAGGGTCACCACCGCACTGACGGCTGGACTGGGACTCAGGCCTGGTGAACACGGCGCCATCATCGGGAAGAATTCCATTGAGTACATGGAGATCGTTCTTGGCGCGTCCCAGGCTGGCGTGGCTCTGGCCACGGTAAACCCCCGGCTAGCGCTGCCGGAGATCGTCGCGATCTGTAATGATGCCGAGGCCCGGGTGGTCTTCGCAGAGCCGGAGGTGGCAGTGGCGCTGCGGGATGTTGCCCTCGAGATCCGGCCCGTCATTATCTCGATCGGTCCTGATTTTGAGGCCTGGCTGGCCAAGGCGGGCCCCCGGTCTTCGCCACCTCTGGTGCGGGAGTGGGACAACTTCACCATTCCCTACACCTCCGGCACCACCGGCAAGCCGAAGGGGGTGCTTGTCCCGCATCGATCGCGCATCCTGACCCTGTTCGGTATGGCCGTGGAGTACGGCTGCTACGCGCCGGATGACCGCTTCCTCGCCATTGCTCCGATGTGTCACGGGGCCGGCATGATCTTTTCCCTGGCGCCGATTTTCTTTGGGGGTTATGCCGAAATCATCGACAGGTTTGAGCCAGAGGCTGTCCTCGCGAAACTGGGTAGCGGGCATTTCACGGGGTTCTTCGGCGTACCTACGCACTTCCATGCCTTGCTGGCGGGCACCTCAGCGCAACTGGCGGCCAGTCGCAGCACCGCGCTCAAGACGTTGATCTCGAATGCGGCCGCGCTGCCTCAGTCGATGAAGGAGCGGCTCGTGGCCCACTTCGGGTCCGGCCTCCTACACGAGACTTACGGGTCCACCGAGGCCGGCATCGTCTCTAATCTGCGGCCACCCGACCAACTCAGGAAACAGCGGTGTGTGGGCCAGCCATTTCCCTGTACGGAGATCGAACTCCGGCGCCCGGACGGCACGGTGTGCGAGCCGGACGAGGTGGGTGAGCTCTTTTCCCGCAGCCCTTATCTGTTCAACGGCTACTGGGGGCGGCCCCGGGAGACTGCCGAGGCCTTTCGGCACGGCTGGGTCTCGGTCGGCGACCTCGCCCGGCGGGACGCCGAGGGTTACGTCTACATCGTGGACCGTCTCAAGGACATGGTCATTTCCGGCGGAGTAAATATCTATCCCCGGGAAGTGGAGGAGATTCTGGTTCAGCACCCGGTCGTGCAGGAGGCCGCCGTTATCGGCGTGCCGGACGAAAAGTGGGGTGAAGTGCTTAAGGTGTTCATCGTGCTGCGGACCGGCACCGACTGCAGTGCCGAAGCGCTACTGACGTTCCTTGAGCCGCGCATTGCCCGCATCAAGCTGCCCAAACACGTGGAGTTCATTGCCCAGATTCCGCGCAATGCCAATGGCAAGGTACTGAAGACGGCACTGCGGGCGAGGAGCTGACCTCGAATGGTGCCGATGGTGGAGGAAAAGCCCGTGGTCGAGTACTTCTTCGACACCTCCTGCCCTTGGAGTTACCTGGCCCTGGAGCGGGTCCGCGATGCGGCACTTCGGACCAGTGCCCGGATCGTCTACCGTCCGGTCCTCGTGGACGACCTGCTGCGACGGGTAAACCCGGACTGTCCTGTTGGGCGTACCGACCCGCTGCCGGTGCGGGCCCGCTATCAGGCCAAGGATCTTGCGGACTGGGCGCGCTACTGCGGTCTGACGCTGCGCCGCCCGGAACCCTGGCCACTACGCGCCGAGTGGGCCCAGCGTGGCTCCGTGGTAGCGGCCGCCAGCGGCCAGTCTTTCGCTTACCTGCTCGCCATGTTCGCGGCCCTGTTTGGCACCAATCGCCGCATTGACCAGCGAGCGGTTGTGGAGGCCGTGGCCGCAGAGGCAGGTCTGGACGCCCAGGCGTTCGCGGCCGGGCTTGACGACCGGGCGACACTGACTCAGGTTGAGGCCAACGGGACCAGTTTGCTGGCCCGGGGCGGCTTTGGCACCCCCACACTTCTGGTCGGCGACGACCTGTATTTTGGCAATGATCGTCTGCCGCTCGTCGAGGCCGCGCTGGCCCGGCAAGGTGAGATGCGGCTGGTACTTCCTGGAGCACACGGAGCTTGAGACATGTCTGAATCAGCCATTGGTACCGTCGGCACTTCACGCCGCAGGTTTCTCGCCGGCTCAGGCTCGCTCGCCCTGGCGCTGAGCCTGCACTATGCCCCCGATTCCGCGGCCAGTGTCACTGCGGAACAGCTGCCCTATGGCGCCTGGGAGGATCTCATGCGCAGGAAGTGGACCTGGGATCGGGTCGCCCACGGGACCCACGGTACCAACTGTACGGGCACCTGCGCGTTCAACGTCTACGTGAAGAACGGCATCGTCTGGCGAGAGGAGCAGCAGGGCGAGTACGGCCGGTCTGAAGATGCGCCGGACTATGGCCCCCGGGGCTGCCAGAAGGGCCTGCGTCACGCCAAGTACATGTACGGCAAGCAACGGATTCTCTACCCGATGAAGAGAGTGGGGGAGCGGGGTGCGGGCCAGTGGGAGCGCGTGACCTGGGACCAGGCTCTGGGTGAGATTGCGGACCGTTTCATCGACTACTCCGTGGAGTTCGGGCCCCGCTCGATAAGCTTCGACCTAGGCACTCAGATGGTGCTCAAGCGCGCGTCCTTCGCAGCCCTTGGTCGCTTCGCCACCATCAGCGGCATCGAGTTGCCGGAGGCGTTTGCCGGTGTCGGTGACCTGCCTACCGGTGTCCAGATGACGGTTGGCGAGCCCATGCTGGGCGACACCATGGCGGCTGTCTACAAGTCCCGCTGCTGCCTGGTGTGGTTCTGCAATCCTGCCGTCACCCGGATTCCTGATGCCCACTTTTTCTGGGAGGCCCGGTACAACGGTACCGAAGTCATTGCCATCTCGCCCGAGTTCACCCCGAGCGCAATGCACGCCAACAAGTGGGTCAATCCAAAGCCCGGCACGGACATTGCGCTGGCGATGGGCATGATCCAGGTGCTGCTCGCCGAGGGCCTGATTGACAGGGATTACATCCGCGAACAATCCGACCTGCCATTCCTGGTGCGCGTCGATAACGGCCGTTTCCTGCGTGAAAGCGATTTCCTGGCCGCGGATTCGGCCCGTGACAACCTGTTCTATGTCTGGGACGAGAAGACCCGGAAGGCTCAGGCGGCCCCAGGTACCGGTGGACCGCCGCCGCCCCCAGGCTCGCCGGTCCCCGTTATCCCGTCCGGCACGCTCGCACTCGGCGACCTCCAGCCCGCACTGGAGGGTACGTGGACGGTCAAGACTCTGGGCGGCCGGGTCCGGGTCACGACGGTGTTCGAACTGGTGAAGCAGCGCGCGCAGGACTACACGCCGGAGAAGGCAGCCGCGATCTGCGGCGTACACCCGGAGAACATCCGCCAGGTCGCGCAGATCTTCGGACGGGCGAAGCCGGCCATGATTTTTACGGGCTATCGCATGTGCAAGTGGCTGCAGGGCGACCTCCTGCAACGGGCGTTCATGCTGCTGCTGTCCCTGACCGGAAATCTGGGGAAGGCGGGGGGTGGATTCCAGCTCGAGAACCTGGGCAGCACCGCAAGCCAGATCGTCTTCATGCTGGCCGGTCTGCCGCCGACCCTGCGGATCGCGACCCTGGCGCGCTGGGACTACGTGCATTCCGACGGCAAGGGTCTGAACGAGAGGATCTACGGCAAGGCAGTGGCAGACAAGGTTGATCGCTACTTCCAGGAGTCGACGCGTTCTGGCGCGTGGCCGGATTACGCCGCCACCCCCTGGAAGATGGGGATCTTTGCGGGCAGCAACACGGCCAACTGGCGCGCCGGTGGCGGCCGCTGGCGGGACACGACCTTCGCCAAGCTTGGCGCCATCGTGACCATGGCCCCGGACATGGGCATTACGGCCATGTACTCCGACTACGTCCTGCCCATTGCCCATCACTACGAGCGGCAGGACTACATGCTGGAGGCCCGCACTCCCTACGTGCAGGTCCTCGATGCCGCCGTCCCGCCGCTGGGCGAAGCCGTGGACGACTGGCACGCCCTGAACCGGCTCGCCGCAGCCATCGCGGAGCGGGCGAAGATCCGGGGTATCGCGCCGATCCAAGACAGTTTCTTTGGTCAACCCGTGCCGAGGGATTTCACCCTTTACCACCAGCTTTTCACCATGGGCGGGCAGATCAAGGACACCAAGGACGTTATCCAGTTCCTCATCGACAAGGATCCCGGGGTGCCCAAGGTCTCCTTCGACGAGATGCGCAGCAGGGGACTCATGCGTAACGGCGATACCGAGCGGGTCGTCTATGGCCGCAACGCTCCCTATGGCTCAGTGATGCTCCGGGGCGTGGAGCACCTGGAGCCTTACCCCACGCTGACCGGGCGGCAGCAGTTCTACGTGGATCATGCGTGGTTTCTGGCCGAGGACGAGCAACTGCCAGGGCACAAGGCGCCCCTGAAACTGGAGGGCTATCCGCTCCAGATGCTGATGGGGCACCTGCGCCACGGCATTCACACCATGTGGGCTGACGATTCCCTGCTGCTCAGCCTGCGCCGGGGTGAGCCCGACATCTATGTGGGGCCGATGGATGCGAAGGCTCGTGGCGTTGAGGATGGACAGCTGATTCGCGTGTTCAATTCCATGGGGTCTTTCGTGGCCATGGCCCACGTGACCTCAAGCATGCAGCCGGGGATGGTGTACATGTACCACGGCTGGGATCCCATGCTGTTCCGCGGGGGGCGGAACAACTTCAGTGCAGTCGTCGCCAGTTCAGCCCTCATCAAGCCTACGGCACTGGTCAGTGGCTATGGGCACATCACTTACCGGGCTTTTGCCTTCGAGCCGAACTCGACGTTCCAGGATTTCACCTGTGATTTCGAGCGGTACTCAGAGGCCAAAGCGTCGTAGAAACGCCGGCAGGAGCGCCGGTAGGAGCGCCAGTAGCAGCGCCTTCAGGCGCGATCAATTACGCATCGCGCCTGAAGGCGCTCCTACACGCCGATCTTGAGGGCGGCGATTGCCAGAAAAACCTCCCGCAGGAAGAGCAGCAGGGCCCCAATCAGCGACAGCATCGCCAGGATGAACAGACCAGCCACGGGCAGCGTGGCGTTGAAGTTCAGGAAGGCGCCGAGAAACAGCAGGACCACAACGAGGGCCACCAGCACCGCTGAACAAGTGCTGAGGGCAATCGCCCGGTTCATCAGTCGCGCACGCCAGGCCATCACCCGCAGTTCCTGCCGGCGCGCTTCCAGGGACTCCCCCGTGCTGGAGCGGGCAGCCTCTTCCAGCCGCCGCGCGCGGTCCACCACCCGGGCCAGGCGATTGGTGAGCACGGTGAGGATGATGCCGACGCCGGAGAGCAGGAACACGGGTGCCACGGACAGCTGGATCACATGGCCGATATCAATGAGCGCTGAGCCCGCCAATACTTCGCTCAAAGCACGGCCTCCCGTGGCACGGGTTTGAGCGCCAGGAAGGTCGCTCCGGCCAGGAGCACGGGCAGGACCGCACACCAGGTAAAGGCCATCTCCCACCCTACGCGGCCGATCGCCCAGGCCAGCGCAAAGGGTCCAAGCCCGAGGCCCAGCTCCACCGCAAAGGAGCTGGCAAAGCTCGCCGCAGTAGCCCGCAGGTCTGCCGGAAAGCTTTCAGCAATGAAGGTAAACATCACGGCGTAGGCGCCGTAGAAGAAGAAGGTCATCGTGCTGAAGGCCAGAAACGTGGACCACCAGTCCTTGGTAAACCAGATCATCACCGCAAAGGCGAGCCCGCCGAGCCAGCACCAGGCCACGATGGTGTTGCGCCGGCTGATCAGGAACTCACCGAACCAGGCTGCGAGAATGTAGCCGAAGGTGCCGATCAGGAAAGACAGCCCAACCAGCTCAATGGCTTCCCGCGCATCCCAGCCGCGGGCCTCGCGGAAGTAGGGCGTCAGCATGATCGTGGCCCCATAGGCAAAGACGTAGAGGAACGTGCCGAGGAACAGGAGGACCGTCTTGCGCCGATAGGCGGGTTTGAAGAGTTCCCGGACGGCAGGCGGTGGCATCCGGTTCGCCACGCGCTGTGCCCGGCTGCGCTGCCAGGCTGCGGAGTCTTTCAGGTAGCGCCAGATGACCCAGGCGTAGGGCAAGAACAGCAGACTCAAGAAGAAGATGTACTTCCAACCCCATGTTTCGTAAATAAAAGGAACCAGGAGGGAAGCCAGGAAGAAGCCCAGCGGGAAGCCAATCTGCAGCACCCCCGTGAAGAGTCCACGCAGGCGGGGCGGGGACTCCTCCATGACCAGCGTGCCCGTCACTGGCGACTGGACGCCTGCCGCGGTAAAACCCAGGGTCCGCGCGATCAGCAGCGCCGCTGTGGTTGGGGCAAACGCGAGGGCGGTCACGAAGACGGGCGTCAGCAGTGTGGCACCCAGCAGGACGGCACGCCGGCCTATCCGGTCAGCGAGTGCGCCGATCTGGGTAATGAGAATGCCGGACACCACGAAGGTGATCGCGATGTACATGCCCCGGTCCAGGTCTGACCAACCGAACTCCGCGGAGATCTCGGTAAGGACGAAGGTAAAGAGCGAGTGATCGAGATTCGCGAAAGTCACGCCAACCAGGCAGATGAGAAACACCCGGTAGGTGTGACCCGGGACTGCGAGCAAAGAGGCCCAGATTCCCGGTTCCGGATTGGTGCTGCCCCGGGTACTCATGTGCCGGAGAAGGCCCTGATCCGGGCAACCAGGTCCTTGATGTCCTGGTCCGCCAGTGTCTGCAGGTAGGCGGGGTTGCTCTGGTCCTTCGGCGGCGTGTCCCTGTGCATCACGATGACATCGCCCTTGCCACTGGCCCCGTGGCACTCGGCACAGTATTGTCCGTGGAGCACTGCCCCATGGTTGGCGTCACCCCGCCGCCACCCAGCCGTACTGGGTAAGGCTGGGCTGCGGACCGTCGGCCTGGTAGGCCGCCTTCATCTTGCTGAGGCCGTCGGCAGGTATGACCTTCAGGGCGGCGTTGACCTCGACGTTGAACAGGCGCGCGCCGTTCAGACCAAAAATCAGCGCCCGGTCCTCCGCCGAGATTGCCCGGTAGCCGAACTTCTCCTGCAGCGTCTCCGGGATCTGGAAACGCCGAAAGGCCTCAATCTGCCACTGGGGAGAGCCCCACCATATGGAGTCAGTGCCCCAGACCACGTGATCCGCGCCAACGGCAGCTATGACCTGGCCGAGCAGGTGGCCGCAGACTTCCGGGTGAGTGACGACCGAGTGCCCGAACACGGCACCGAGTTCCAGGTAGATATTCTTCACTCCAGACGCCTTGATCTGCTGGCAAAACTCCGTGGTCCAGGGAATATTGCCGTCGGCGTCAATGCCACTCTCGCCCGCCGGGACCTGGGTCATCATGTGCTTCATGCCGGAATGAAAGACGATCCAGTTGAGGTCTGGCCAGTCCTTCGCGGCCTTGAGCACGTCGTCGGGCCGGAAGAATTCCTTGCCGCGACCGGGAATGGGCAGGCCCTTGTGGGTGCAGATGTTCTTGACGCCCAGCTTCAACGTGCGTGCGTAGAACGGGTAGGCGACTTTCTCGTCATCGTGGCGCCAGGGCCCGGCAGGATCACCGGTATAGAACTTCCACGCATCGATCTTGAGTTCCTTGATCTGGCGCTCTGCGTCTTCGATCCAGTTCGGGTTGGTGGGAGTGCCGAGTCCGTGGCTCAGCATCCGGCGGGAGCCGGCCATCTCGTTGACCATATTGCGGGTCTGGACCATCTCCTCCGAGGGCAGGACGTAAGCGCTGGGCGGACCGATCGTGGCGCCACTGATGCAAGCCATCACAGTGTCGCTGTCGAAGAAGACCTCCTTGATGTAGTTCTCCCGGTGGAGGCTGTCCTTGTCAGGGGGCGCGCTGCTCAATGCCGGGTTCAGACCAAGCTTCGCAGTCTGGGAGCGGAACATCAGCGGCCCCACCATTGAGTCCTTCACGTGATGGGTCTGCCCGTCGAGGATGAATTCCTTCTTCGGCCACATCTCCCTGGTGGCTGCCGGTTCGGCGGCTTCCGCTTCGTTGACCAGGAAGGCGGGACCAAACACCTCGTTCATCGCCATGAACGACACCGCCATGCCGCCGCTCGTGCGCAGAAAGTCCCGCCGGGACATCCCGAGTTTACGGCTGTACTGGTCTGCCAGCTCGAAGATGCGCTGCTCGACGCGCTTCTGATCCTCGGTCTGGGGCATCGGGTCGAACTCCTCATTGCCGACGATCTGCGTCGGAACGGGGGTGCCGCGACCCGTTTCCCTGTCCCTGTCGCTCTTGCGAATCCACATGGCCAGAACCTCGGTTACCAGTTCCGAGCGTAACCGGTTTTTTTCTCCCGGGGGGAACAGCCCCGCGACTGGTGACCGTTTTAGCTTTTCCGAACCCGGGGCAGGGGCCATACTCTGCGCCTACAGCCAAGGATCTCCCCATGCGCCTGCAGTACACCGCCGTCGGCATCCAGAACGTCTCCCGGATGGCCGTGACTCGTGATGACTACATGAAGGACATCGAGAACCTGGCGCTCTCGATGCGCTACGCCGTCTGGAACTGCAGCCTCGACCTTCCCGTGAAGCTGATTGCCGTTTCAGAGGGGGGCATCGGGGGCTGGTGTCTGGGCGGCGGCGAGGAGCACCTGCGCATCTGTCGCGATGTCGTGCCGGAAATTCCCGGCAAGGAAACCCGGTATCTCGGCGACCTGGCCAAAGAACTCGGGGTCTACATCATCGCGCAGATGGTCGCCAAGGATCCGGAGCTGATGGAGGACAGGGTGTTCAACATTGCCTTCATCATCGATCCCCAGGGCGAGGTGATCCACAAGCACTACAAGACGGCGTTCTACCAGCGGGAACCCAACGTGGCGCCCAGTGATATCTGGAATGTGTACCTGAAGAAGTTCGGCAATGATCCCGTAAAGCTCTTCAAGGCCATTTTTCCGGTAGCGAAGACCGAGATCGGCAATATCGGCACCCTGATCTGCGCCGAGGGGAGCTACCCGGAGGCGGCGCGCGGTCTCGCCATGAATGGTGCCGAGATCATCTGGCGTACCCAGTATCCCGAGCCCTGGATGGGCAACGGCATCGCCGAAATCCAGAACCGCGCCCACGCGGTCTTCAACAACTGCTACGTGCTGGCGCCAAACATCGGCGCCATCTATTTCCCAGGTGGCGAGCACCAGATGAGCTGTGGCAAGAGCCAGATCATCGACTACCGGGGAAACATCATCTCCGAGTACCTCGGTGGCGGCGAGACGCTGGTGAGCTCTGTCCTGGACATCGATGGCCTCCGGGACTTTCGTGTGCGCGCCCAGTGGCAGAACCTGATCAAGGACATGCGGGTCGAGGAATACAAAACCATCTACGACGCCGCAATGGCCCGGGGCGGCATCTACCCAAGGAACCTCTGCATGGAGGAGCCACCCTTGACCGAAGCCGACCAGCTGGAGCTGGTTAAGCACCAGATCAACAAGATGGTGGACTGGGGCGTGTTCACGCCCCCCAGGGACTGGGAGCCCTACGCAGTAAAGCCCGAGGTCACCGATCGGCTTAACAAAGCAAAGAAACTGTAGGAGCGGCTTAAGCCGCGACCGGCTAAACTCCGCGCCCTCATGCTGACCTTCCGGAACCTTGCCCTGCGGCGCGGCGAGCAGCTGCTTCTGTCTGACGTGGATCTGAGCCTCCACGCCGGCAGCCGCGTGGGCGTCGTCGGACGGAACGGGAGCGGCAAGTCGAGCCTTTTCGCCATCGTCCAGGGCGATCTGGATCCCGATCGCGGCGACCTGGAGCTGTCTGGCCGGGTCCGCATTGCCAGTGTGGCCCAGGAGACGCCGTCCCTGCCGGATCCCGCGGTGGATTTCGTGATGTCCGGTGACCTTCTGGTCTGGGAGGCCACCCGGGCCGAGCGGACGGCGATGGACGCCGAAGACTATGAAGCGGTGGCTGTGGCCCATCAGCGGCTCGCCGAGCTCCAGGCCTACGACGCCGAGGCCCGGGCGGCCCGGTTGCTCCATGGGCTCGGGTTTCCGGCTGTCACCCACGACAAGCCCGTGGGTGAATTCTCCGGCGGCTGGCGCGTTCGTCTGAATCTGGCCCGGGCGCTGATGACGCCGTCGGACCTTCTGCTTCTCGACGAGCCCACCAACCATCTGGACCTGGACGCCGTCCTCTGGCTCGAGAACTGGCTGCTCAATTACCCGGGCACCCTGCTGATCATTTCCCACGACCGGGAGTTTCTCGATGGCGTGACCAGCCACACGCTGCACCTGCATGAGGCTCGAGCGAAGCTCTACACGGGGAATTACACCTCCTTTGAGCGCCAGCGCTCAGAGCACCTGCGCCTGCAACAGATAGCCTTCGAGAAGGAGCAGGTGGAACGGGAGCACCTGCAGAAATTTATCGCGCGCTTCAAGGCCAAGGCGAGCAAGGCGAAGCAGGCCCAGTCGCGGATGAAGCGGCTGGCGAAACTGGCGGGCACCGAAGCCGTGCGGGCAGAACATGCCCTGCACATCAGCTTTGACGCGCCACCAAAGTTGCCCTTCTCACTGATCCGCCTGAACCATCTGGAGGCCGGTTACAGGGCCGCCGCCCCCCGGGACGTGGACGAGCACCTGCCGGGCGAGCTCGTGACCGGGCGCGCCGATATCACCATTCTCAAGAACGTGGGCTTCGGCCTCGAGGCGGGCGACCGGGTCGCGCTACTGGGACCGAATGGCGCCGGCAAGTCCACGCTCGTCAAGACCCTGGTCGGCGAGCTGCCGCTGCTTGGCGGTGAACGGAACGTGCACGGCGACTTGCGCATTGGCTACTTCGCGCAGCACACCGTCGAAAGCCTGCGGGCCGGGGCGACGCCGATGGACCATCTCCGGGACATTGCCCCGGAGGCGTCTACCCAGGACATGCGCAGCTTTCTGGGCCGCTGGTATTTCTCCGGTCAGCGGGCGTTCCAGTCTGTTGATGTCTTTTCCGGCGGGGAGCGGGCCCGGCTCGCCCTGTCCCTGATTGCGTGGCGCAAGCCCAACGTGCTGCTCCTCGACGAGCCCACCAACCACCTGGACCTGGACATGCGGGAGGCCCTCGCCGAGGCCCTGTCCGATTTCGACGGTGCGATCGTGCTCGTGTCCCACGACCGGCACCTGATCGGGCTGGTCTGCGACACCTTCTGGCGTGTGGCCGATGGACGCGTGGAGCCGTTCGAGGGCGATCTGGACGAGTACGCCACCTGGCTCAGTGCCCGGGCGAACAAGTCAGCATCAGGCACCGAGCCCGGCCGGGTGCCAGAGGCGCCAGCCGCCAGCGAGCGCGGTCGTGCCACCGGCAGGGCGAACGGCACCGCTAACCCGAAGCTTAAGGGTAACCAGACGGCGAAGCCGGACCAGAGCACCAGCCGGCGGCAGCAACAACTGGCCAAACTGGAGGCCAGGATGCAGGCGAGCGCGGCGGAACTATCGGTTCTGGAAGGTCAGCTGGCGGAGCCGGGCCTCTACGCAGCAGAGCCCCAGGCGCTGCAAGGGCTGACCGGTCGCCATGCGGCGGTGCAGAAGGCCCACGAGGCCCTGGAAGCCGAGTGGCTCGACCTTTACGGTCAGCTTGAGGCGGGCTGATCTTTCGCGATCCGGGCCCGCCGGTCCCGGCCCCTGCCCCGCCGGTTACCCCCAGCGAGCGTGGGGGTAAAGCCCCCGAAGGTGCCCCAGCCCGTTCGCCGCTCCTCCGGGTCGCGCCGGTCCCCATGGTGGCTGTAGGCACACTGGCACTTTTGCTGGTCGCAGCCTGACAGCGGCAGAGACGGGGCTTCCTCCGGCAGGAAGCGCTGGCCGATCAGGCCTTGGATGGCCGGACAGGCGTGCCGGCCGGGTTTCAGGGAAATGCCGTGAAAGCGCCGCGCCAGCTTTTGCTTCAAACCTCCGGATACCCGTCCCGGCGGCTGGATCGGCGTGGCCACAGGTCGGGCATCCCGGGTCCGGACAGGCGCGAGGGCGGTGGGAATGGAATCAGCCGCGTCCAGCGTCCGCTGCCGCCAGAGGCGGTAAAGGAACGGCGCTGCCAGACCGATGCTGGTGCCGAGGATTGCCCAAAGAATGCCATTCATCGCCGCGGCCCTCCCACCAGAGCTAGCGAGCCCTTAACGGCCTCGATTCTCCCCACGTCCCTGGGGAGGGTCGCGGTCGGCCGTCACAGTGCTCCAGCACGGCAGAGGACAGGGCGGGGCGCCCCGGGATCCTTCAGGGGTCAGTCCTCGGCCAGGGGCGTGACCAGCCACAGGATCACGTAGACCAGCAGGCCCGGGAAGGCGGCACTGAGGATGGATACCAGGATGTAGGCCAGCCGAACGGCGGTCGGGTCCCAGCCCAGCCACTCGGCTAGCCCACCGCACACGCCGCCCAGCATCTTGTTCTTCCGTGAGCGTCGGAGGAGGGGTCTTGGAGTTTCCATCGGTATCCCCTGACAGGCTAGAATGGCGGATTAACCAATCACACCACAAAAGACGAGAGCATGGCTAGGAAGAAAGACCTTAACCTCTACCGCAACATCGGCATCGTGGCCCACATCGACGCGGGCAAGACCACGACCACCGAGCGCGTCCTTTATTACACTGGTCGCAAGCACCAGATCGTCGAGGTGCACGACACCAAGGACGGCAAGGGCAGCACGACCACGGACTACCTCGAGCAGGAGCGCAAGCGTGGCATCACGATTCAGAGCGCTGCGGTCTCGACGGAGTGGAAGGGCTATCAGATCAACGTCATCGACACCCCCGGTCACGTGGACTTCACGATCGAGGTGAATCGCAGCCTGCGGGTGCTCGACGGCGCCGTGGTCGTTTTCGACGGCGTAGCCGGTGTCGAACCCCAGACCGAAACCAACTGGCGCCTCGCCAACCAGTACAACGTGCCCCGCATCTGCTACATCAACAAGATGGACCGCATGGGCGCGAACTTCGGCCATTGCGTCAAGGGCATCCGCGAGCGCCTCGGCGCCAACATCGTGCTCTGTCACATCCCGCTTGGTAGCGATACCGAGTTTACCGGCATGGCCGACCTCATCGCCGGCGTTGCCTATATCTGGGCGTCCGACGACAAGGACAGCGAGTGGGAAACCGTGCCCCTCGACCAGCTGAAGGGCCGCTTCAACTTTTCGACGAGCCGGGACAACGTGTGGATCGACGACATTCCGAAGCTCCGCCAGGACGCGCTGGAGACCGCCCTGGCCTTCGACGATGAAGCGTTCATGGAATTTGTGGAAAACGGCAAATTCGATCCCGACGTTCTCAAGACCTGTATACGCAAGGGCACGGTCGCTGGCCAGCTGGTTCCGGTTTTCTGCGGCTCCTCCTTCAAGAACAAGGGCGTACAGCAGTTGCTGGACGCCGTCGTCGACTACCTGCCGTACCCGGGTGAGACCGGCGGTATTGCCCTCGTGGACGAGGATGGCAAGTCGATCGGCACGCAGGAGGTGAGCGACGAGGCCCCGGCCCGCGCGCTGGCCTTCAAGGTGATCAACGACCAGTTCGGCACGCTGACCTTCGCGCGCATCTACTCGGGCACCATCAAGAAGGGTGACACCCTGATGAACGTGACCCGGGGCAAGAAAGAAAAGGTGGGGCGTATCGTCGAGGTCCAGGCGAACGCGACCAAGGACATCGATGAGGCCCGCGCCGGCGACATCTGCGCCTTTGTTTCGATGAAGGACACAGAAACCGGCGACTCCCTCAGCGATCCGGCGCATCCCGCTCTGCTCGAGCGCATGCGCTTCCCCGACCCGGTCATCAGCGTCTCCGTGGAGCCGAAGACCCGGGCAGACGTCGACAAGATGTCGACGGCGATCTACAAGATGGTGAAGGCGGATCCTTCCCTGCGGCTCGAAGTGGACCACGACACCGGTCAGACCATCCTCAAGGGGATGGGGGAACTGCACCTGGAAGTGACCATCGACCGCATGCGCACCGAGTTGGGCGTGGAAGCCAACATGGGCAAGCCCCGGGTGAGCTTCCGGGAAGCCTTTGGCACGACGCTTGAGCGCGTCTACACCCACAAGAAGCAGTCCGGTGGTTCCGGGCAGTACGCCGAGATCAAGATGATCTTTGAACCCGGTGAGCCGGGTAGTGGCGTGCAGTTCTCCGACGAGGTCGTCGGTGGACGAATTCCCCGGGAGTTCATTCCCTCCGTCGAGTACGCGATCCGCACCGAGTGCAAGCGTGGGCAGATTGCGGGCTATGAGGTGGTGGATTTCAACGCCCGCCTCATCGATGGCAAGTATCACGATGTGGACAGTTCGGCACTGGCCTTCGAAATCGCCGGGCGAGCCATGTTCCGGGAAGCCCACAAGGCCAGCAAACCAAAGCTGCTGGAACCGATCATGCGCGTTGAGGTCGTTCTCGACGCGGACTATCTCGGCGAGATCATCGGCGACTTCAACCGGCGCCGGGGCTCCGTAACGGAGCAGGGCCAGAAGGGCCCCTCGGCCTACGTGCAGGGCTTCATCCCGCTGGCGGAAATGTTTGGCTACATCAACTTCCTTCGGTCCGCGACAAGCGGCCGCGGGACCTTTACGATGGAGTTCGGCCACTACGCCGAGGTGTCGGCGGGCCTGGTCGAAAAGCTGATGGAGCGCGAGACGAAGTAGGAGCGCCAACCAGCGCGACCTTCACCCAAAAAGGGCCGGTTCATCCGGCCCTTTTTTTACCGGGGAGTCCCCCCTGCCGGGGCTGCGGCCTGGTTACCCGCACTCTACAATCCCCGGCCGCAACCAATCACAGGAATCAGCACCATGACTGCCACCAGGGCTTATGCCGCTCATTCAGCCACTTCGGGACTCGCCCCGCACGCCATCGAGCGACGTGCGCCGCGGCCTGACGACGTGGCGATTGCGATCGACTTTTGCGGCGTGTGCCATACCGATCTGCATTTCGTCCACAACGACTGGGGCATGACAGTTTATCCGGTCGTGCCGGGCCACGAGATCGTCGGTCGGGTTACCGCCCTGGGCAGCGCCGTCACGCGGTTCAAGGTGGGCGACCGGGTGGGCGTGGGTTGCCTGGTCGATTCCTGCCGGACCTGTTCGGCCTGCGAGCGCGGCCTAGAGCAGTATTGCGAGGTTGGGATGGTGATGACCTACAACAGTCAGGATCGCCACGATGGAACGCTGACCTGCGGAGGCTACTCAGAAGCAATCGTGGCCAGCGAACGGTTCGTGGTGCGGATCCCCGCAGCGCTGGACCCCGCTGCCGCGGCCCCGCTGCTCTGCGCCGGGATCACGACCTACTCGCCGCTGAAGCGCTTCGGGGTAAAGCCAGGGCACAAGGTCGGCGTGGTGGGCATGGGCGGTCTCGGCCACATGGGTGTGAAGTTTGCGCGCGCGCTCGGCGCCGAGGTGACCGTATTCACGCGTTCCGCCAGCAAGGCAGCGGAAGCAGCGAAACAGGGCGCACACCACGTCGTGGTCTCCACCGATACCCGGCAGATGGCTGCCTCGGCTGGTCGCTTCGACTTCATCCTCGATACTGTGCCCAAGCAGCACGACCTCAATCCGTACCTGGAAACCCTGACCTGTGACGGCACCCTGATCCTGGTCGGCCTGCTTGAACCCATCCTGCCACCCCTGAGCGCCATGGCGCTGGTGTTCAGGCGCCGGATTCTGGCCGGCTCGCTCATCGGTGGCCTGCCGGAGACCCAGGAGATGCTCGACTTCTGCGCCGAGCACGGCATCGCCTGCGATATCGAGATGCTGGACATCCGCAACATCAACCAGGCTTACGCGCGCGTAGAGCGTGGCGACGTGAAGTACCGCTTCGTGATCGACATGCAGACGCTGCGCGCAAAGGGCGCCTGAGGCAGAACAACCGGGTCCGGCGGCATTGGGCCTAGCCCGCGCTCATGACAGGCAGCAGAAAGGCAGCAAACGCGCCTGCCGCAACCAGGACGACGGATGTAACAAAGAGTCCGCCGCTGAACCTGCGCAAACGCTGGCAGGCAGCGGCCAGACCCGGGTCCACCGGACAGGGTAGTTTTCCGGAGTTGAGAAGTGCCAGGCCACTTATGGCCAGCATCCCTCCTGCCAGCCCAAAGACCAGGGCCTTGTGCTCACTCAGCCAGATGAGTTGGGGGATGGCGGTGACTAGTCCCACGACGGCCGCACCGGCGCCCAGTGAGACGAGCACGGCTGGTAGCACGCAACAGACCA
>Ga0335394_10004162_pt1 | contig 16444 bp, 11 predicted proteins | sample MAT03_FD_205741 | JGI IMG/M metagenome (GOLD analysis project Ga0335394, IMG submission 205741) | Freshwater microbial communities from Lake Fryxell liftoff mats and glacier meltwater in Antarctica - MAT-03 (spades assembly) (version 2) ... | reverse complement strand
CCGCGTGAACATGCTGGGCTATCAGGACTATGTCTCGCAACCGTTTACCCTGGACAATCAGCCGGAGAAAAAAGACCTGGGCTTCGTGGCCTTGCAGGACAATTCCGCTCTGCTCAACGAGATCCAGGTGGTGGCCAAAAGGCAGTTCCTGATACAACAAATCGACCGAACGGTGGTCAACGTAGCCAACAGCATCACCAATGCGGGCGGCACGGCGCTACAGGTATTGCAACGTTCACCGGGCGTGCAGGTCAATGCACTGCTCAACGAGCGCACGTTACTGTTGTCCTGGTCGAATACTTTCGGTAACCGGAAACTGAAATCGGTGCGGCAGCGACAGACGGGGTCAGCGGAGGAGATGCGGCGGATTTAGGAAGGACTCACGCCATCTCCACTATCGTCACCCCATCCCCACCCGAATCCTGTTCCGGATGGTATATATTGGCGATGTTGCCCCCATATTCACGCAATTTCTGCCGTACCACCTTGCGCAAAATGCCGTCGCCTTTACCGTGCAGGATGCGCAGGGAAGCGGCACTGGACAACAGCGCGTTGTCCACGAATTTTTCCAGCACCTGCATGGCCTCGTCTTTGCTCATGCCGCGCAGGTCGATCTTGGCATCGAAAGCCGCCGCATGCTGAAGGTCGCGGCCGGTGATGTTGCCAGTCTGGCGGATGGGCTCGGCGGTGGGCAGCAGTTCGCGCAAGGCGATTGTAACCCTCATTTCGCCCAGTTCGATGGTCGCTTTCTGGCCTTTGATGTTGTCGATGCGACCGGTGGCGCCGCCCGCCCGCAGGCGCACGAAATCGCCCACAGCAAGCGGGCGACTTGAAGCGGAGGGCGTGTTTTGTTCTTCCAGGCGGACGACTTCAGCATTGATGTCGTCCGCCTGTTTTACATGCACCGCTTGTTCGCGGCGCAGTTGTGCAGAGAATTCCCTGGCCTTGTCCAGGTTCCGTTCGGCTTGCAGCTGGCGCACTAACTTATCCACTTCCCGGAAGACATTGGCGTTTTGGCGCACTTCGAATTCTTTCTGTTCCAGTTTCAGTCGTTTGCGCTTTACTTCCAGGTCCTGTTGCAGGCTGTCGTAGGTTTTGATGAGCCTTTCGAGCGATTGTTCCTTGTCGGCTACCGACCCGAGTTTTTCTTCCAGTTCCTGTTTTTCGCGCTGCAGTTCGATGAGGATATCGTCGACGGCTGTTTCAGAGCCCGTGCGGTTGCGGGCGTAGTCGATGATGTCTTTCGCCAAGCCACTTTTGGCGGCAATTTCGAAGGCGTAACTGCTGCCCGGCCGGCCCACTTTGAGTTCGTAGGTGGGCGACAGGGAATCCTTATCGAAGTGCATGTTGCCGTTGAGTATCCCGGGGTTGCGGAACGCGAAGACCTTCAGGTTGGAATAGTGCGTAGTAACGACCGCATACACACCTTTGCGGTGCAGTTTGCGCAAAATGGATTCGGCGATGGCGCCGCCCGGTTTGGGGTCGGTACCGCTGCCGAATTCGTCGATCAGCACCAGGGTTTGCGGAGTGGCTTTTTCGAGGAATACGTTTGCATTTTGCAGGCGTGAGGAATAGGTGCTCAAATCGTCTTCGAGGCTCTGCTGGTCGCCGATATCGGCAAAAATCTGACGGAAAACGCCGAATTCGCTCAGTTCATGCACCGGCACGAGCAGGCCGCTCTGAACCATGAGCTGTAACAAACCGACCGATTTCATGGCCACCGATTTGCCGCCGGCGTTCGGGCCGGAGAGGATCAGGATATGATTTTCCGGCGTGAGGCGCAGGTCGAAAGGGATCGTTTTGCGACCGGAGGCCTTGTTTTTCAGGTACAAAAGCGGATGGTAGCCTTTGCGGATGCCGAGCTGGGGTTTTTCTTTCAGGATAGGCATGTTGGCGCGCATGGACAGACCTAAGCGTGCTTTGGCCTGTATGACGTCGTAGCGCACCAGGGCCCGCAGGTACGCGGAAATCTGGGGACCGTAAGGCCGGATCTGGGTGCTCAGGTCGTGCAGAATGCGGAAAATTTCCCGGCGCTCTTCGTGTTCGAGGTCAAAAATATCGTTGTTGATTTCCACCACGGCGTCCGGTTCGATAAATGCCGTGCGGCCCGTATCCGATTCATCATGGATGATCCCGCGGATTTTGCGTTTGTGTTCGGCCGGCACGGAAAGTACCCTTCGGTTATTTCTGAAGGATTCCGGTGAATCAGACAACCAGCCTTTGGCGCGACATTCCTGGATGATTTGGCGGAACCGCACATCCAATTCGCGAATTTTTTGCTGGATTTCCTTGCGGATACGCGTCAAATCGGGTGAAGCGTCTGCGCGGATATCACCTTTATCATCGAATACTGCGGTGATCGCCTTGATCAGGCTTTCATCGAAGGTAAGCGGGCGGACGATGTCGTACAGCTTCGGGTAGATCTCTTTTTTAGCGCCGCCGGCAAAATAGCGGAAGATGTCGCGCATGTTTTGCAGAATGCGGAGAATGCCCTGGAATGACTCCGCCTGAAGGGTGTATCCTTCAATATCGAGCATGCGCAGTTCGGGGCGAATATCAGCGAATGCGTCCAGTGGGAAGCGGTCGTTTTTCTCCAGCGCCAGCTTGTATTCCCGGGCTTCCCGCAATTGAAGGTCTATCTCTTCGAAATGTATAGATGGCGACAAAAGGCGCAACGCTTCCGCCGCTAAGGGCGTAAGCGCCTCTTTTTCAAGCAGATCTAGTATTTTATCGAATTCGAGTTTGCGAAAAACGTCTTTGGGCTCGAAGTGCATGTCTTTTACTGGCAAAGAATGATTATGGTTAGAACGGTCAGGGAATTTATGTCCCCCCGCAAGATGCTGCAAAGTTATTCAGCTTCAAACAAAATCTGCGTTTAGAAGTTCCCGGCGGCATTATTTATAGCAGGTTTAGCCTGGTAGAAGGTTTAGAAGGGCTTAGATTTTGCCGCCGAAGCCTTTCAGCGTAGCGTATACGGATAATGATTAGATTGCTTGTCCATGACATTTTTACCTAAATGCTATGGCAACCGAAAGCGGTTCAATAAATTTGCCGTTCATTTTCAACTAAAAAAATTCCTATGCTGAAAAAACTACTGCTTTCTGCTCTCGTTGCAGGAACATTCACTGCTGCAAACGCCCAAACCATTTGGTCGGAAGACTTTGAAGGAAGCGCCTCCCTTCCGGTCGGCTGGTCGCAAACCACCCTTGCCACCGACGGTGGCTGGCTGGTAGGTACGGGGACCGCCTTGTCCTCCTCGTCTTTCCCCATCGCAGACAATGGCGGTAACGTCCTTGCCACCAACGATGACGGCTGCAACTGCAACAAAAGCGCCGACATCATCTCTATGCCGGCCATCGACTTGACGGCCTACACCTCGCTCTACCTTATCCACGACCTGTTTTATGGCGGATACACGTACCAAAGCATTACCGAATCCCTTACGATGTTGGTATCTGTTGACAACGGTATCACCTGGACGCCGGTTTTAACCGCCCCGGGTTTCGGAGACTGGAAAACGAGGGGATACAACATCTCGGCTTTCGCCGGTCTGCCCAGCGTTAAGTTCGGTTTAAAGTACAATGACGGCGGTGGCTGGCTGTATGGCGCCGCAATCGACAACATTAAAATCGTTGTCCCGGATAATATCCTGAAAGCCAAGCTCTCTGGTGTTCAATTCGGCCGTTACGTAAGTGCCATCCCGGCTATCCTGCCCGGTTACACTAAGTTTTGGGCCGGTCAGAATATGGCCGTAGGCGGTACGATTGAAAACAGCGGTTTTGTGCCGATCACCTCTTTCGACGCTACCTGGACGCGCGGTGCGCAATCCGGAACCGAAAGTTTCTCCGGTGTAAACATCGACGTATTCGGAAATGCCGATTTCCAACTGGACGTACCGGTAGCCCTGGGCGCCAATACAGGCAACATTGTGGTAACAATCTCCAACATAAACGGCGGTACGGATAACGACGCTTCCGACAACGTTGAAACTGTAAACGGCGCCGTGCAAGGTGTGGTACCCGTGAGCGGTCGCAAAGTGTTGGTAGAAGAAGCAACCGGAACCTGGTGCCAATGGTGCCCGCGCGGCACAGTTATGATGGAATTCATTGCCGAGGAATATCCCGATCTGGCTGTTCCTGTAGCTGTTCACAATGGCGACCCGATGAAGGTCACGGTATATGATACAGGCATGGGCCTTTTGATTGGCGGTTATCCGAGCGGTCTGGTGGATCGTAAGTTCAATGACATTGATCCGACATCATTCGAATCTGCCCTGATCAATCGTTTGACGGATGCGCCCACTGCAAGCGTTGCCCATAACGTTGCATTTGACGTTACTACGCGTGTTGCTACGGTCGACACCCACGTGAAATTCCTGGATGCATTGAATGGCAACTATCAAATTGCCGTTATTTTCACGCAAGACAGCGTAAAAGGTACCGGCAGTACGTATGGCCAGGTCAATGCATATTCAGGTGGCGGAAACGGCCCGATGGGCGGTTTCGAAGACCTGCCCGGCACGGTTCCGGCTGCACAAATTCAATACGACCACGTAGCCCGCGCCATTACAGGCAGTTTTTCGGGTACGGTGGGTAGCGTACCGGCTTCAAATCCTGCCGGTTCGGAACACATCTTTACCAATACGTATACGGTTCCGGCAACTTACAACATCGCCAAAATGCACGCTATTTCCGTTCTGTTCGACATAACGACGGGAGAAGTGGTCAATGCAGAGCAAACGGATATTCCGTTCACGCTGGTCGTTGGCGCACACGAAGCTGCAGCAGAAATCCTGGCAGTTCGTATTTCCCCGAACCCGGCTCAGGACCTTGCTACCGTTAGCATGCGTCTGGCTGAAACCAACGATGTCCGTTTGCGCGTAATCGACGCTTTCGGCAAAATCGTACTGGAGAACAACTACGCACAATTGTCGGGCGACCAACAGTTGAGTTTCCGCGTCGGCACACTGCCGGCTGGCAACTACATGGTATCGCTCACCACGAAAGGTCATACGGTTACCCAACAGATCGTTGTTGCGCATTAATTTTTAAGCGTCCAGTTTCTCAACGATTGGTATAAAAATTTAGCCCTCCTTGCGCTGCGCGCTTTGGAGGGCTAAATTTTTATACGAATCGTTGGAACCGACACTTTAGTTTCTTGTCCAGACCGAAGCATGAGCATTTTAAGAAAAAATTAACATAAATTCTTCAACCCTGTGTTTACTTTTGCGTTAAGCAAGCGATTCATTTGTTATGACCCGACGCATACTTCATCTTCTGTCTTTTCTGTTGTTAACCGCCATCCTTTTGGAGGATGCGGTTATCCTGTTCAATGGGATGAACAGCGACATAGAAGTTTCCTGCGAACTTGAGGGCAAGGCAAATGACTCCAAAGAAGAAAAAAAATCGGAAGAAAACCCCGAGCCCAGTTTACCCGGGCGTCAGTCCAATAGTTTACATATCCTTTTAGTTTTGACTGATTTACACAGTAAACGGTGTAAACATCCGGAGATGAACAATCCATATCCATCCGCACCTTGTCTTTCCGTGCTGACCCAGCCTCCCGAGCGGGCATAAGTACGACTCCTCTTTTTCCCTCCATCTACGTGGTTCCGGATTCCCTTTGAGGTCGATGAGCGATCATCAGGGCTATTGGGGTCGATGTTTTTATTTGCCTAAGAAATTTGCAAACCACATTCCTTCATTTTTCCTGTCGCCAAAACAGGTTGTCAGTCTGATGCCCTGCTTTTGGTTTTTAGAAAAATCCAGGAACATGGTTTGCATTGTCCAAAGAAAATAGCAAGAAGGTTTTTTGAAAGATGACCCGCCTGCTGTAAAGTATGGCGGGTCAATGTTTTATGAGGGTTTAGAAAAGGTTTAGCGGGTTTCACGTTAACCAGGGCTAAACCCTCTAAAACCTTTTCTAAACCTTTTCTAAACCTAATCTAAACCTTCTAAACCTTTTCTAAACCTAATCTCACAGCGTTTTTTTAGCGCCCTCATTCCACCATTCCTCACCGTCCCAGAAGTTGTCCCAGCCCAGTTTGCGGTACTTGGGATTGATCTCCACTTCGCGTTCCCCATAAGAAAACCCTTCGAGGATATCGTTGGCAAAGCGGAAGAGGTCGCGCGACCAGACCAGGGGTTTCACCAGATCGGCTTTTTTGTAACCGGTCCAGTTGCCGTCGAAGCGCAGTCCACTGCCTTTGCTGGGCGTATCGTTTGTAAAAAACCACAATTCGCAGCTGCCGTCTTTTTTTGTACCGAATTCCATGGTAAAAGTGCCCTGCATGCGTCCGCTTGTGGCCAGCGTCGTATCCTCGGCCAGGTCGAAATCGCCCGCAAGCGCATACGTTTTCAGAAATTCCAGGTCGTTGATCTCGGCGGTATCGAGGTTCGGGTCGGCAAATTCGCGCACTCCGAGGATACGAATCGTACCTTCAAAGGCCGTCACCGTCTTTTTGAAGCGGTTTTTGCCTTTTACGGTGTACAGCATCGGGTCTTTTGCGCTTCTGATCATTTCCGTGAAAATGAACTCGATGCGATAGTGGTTGTCGCCGTAAAAACCATTGTCCGGATAATCTCTGACGAACATGGGGGCCAGGTCCAGCGTACCCAGCAAAGCCCCGGCTTTCGCCTGGCCGACCGTCTGAAACGGAACGGGCCGTAAGGGCATGGTGGTGTCGGCGCGCAGGGTATCTGCGGCTTCTTTATGCGTTTGCAGGGGCACTGCATTGCCCTCGGCGACTTCCGGTTTAGGACCAGCGTTGGGCTTGCATTGCCAGAAGAACGTAGTCAGCAAAACGGCAAAAAGTGGGAACATGAAAAGTGATGTACTGTTTTTCATTGGAAAGTATAGGAATGATGAATGATGAATTTCCAAACTGCCGGTTTACAGGGGCTTGGAGGCCAACTTCGTCAGATTTTTTCCGAGTCCTCCGTAGATGAGCAACTCCGCCAGGAGCAGATTTCCAACCCAGGATAGCCAGGTGACGGTCAGGTAAGTCTCTAATGGTTTCGTACCGAACCAATAATACATAACATAACTCTCGGTGCGCAGGCTCATGGCCGCCAAAGTAACGGCATAACTGCGGATCATCATATTGGCGTGCGGAACAAAGCGTTTTTGCCGGATCTCACGCCAGGCGGCAAAGGTAATAAACCACCATACAATGCATTGGAGTGAAAAACCAACCTGAGCAGGCAACCCGCCGTTGGCATAAGCAGCCAGCACCAAACCCGAGGGCGCAGCCAGGAATAGAATAGCCAGGATGTAGATTTTGCCGGACAAACGATGGAATGCGGGAAAACGCCGGGTTAGAAAAGGGAAAAATTGTCCCAGGCCCAGCGCCATGACCACTAAGCTACTGGTGATGTGGATGTAAAAGGCAGCCATAAAATGCCGCTTATCCAAAACTTCATCGGGTTTGGTACCTAAAAAATGAATGGCGCGCTCGAAACTGAGGTAGGGCAGCACCTTTGTTGCCATAACGCCCGTAAACACCGCCACAGCGAGAGCCAGGCCGAGTGAAAAAAAAACGCCTGCAATTTGAATGCTCTTACGAAACAACATATTCATGATCAGCCCTTTAAATCCTGGGGAAAAAATAAAAGACCTGCCGGGACGAGCAGGTCTTTTTCTTAAAAGGCGATTATTAATACGTTCACGAGATTATAATGTCAACTCGGTAAGCAGAGCAATTGACGAGTATGTTTATAGCCAAGATCGTGCCAAAGTGCTGTTGGATATGTTAAATTTTTGGGGTGTTTGAGGAAATTTGCAGTTTTTTTGTGCCGATGCTTGCGGCAAGCGTTCAAAACCCCAAAATGACATGCTCATCAGCCTCTGCGACGCGACACGTATCGTTTTCAAGTCTTTGACGTTTGAAAATCATTACCCTATAAAACGTACGCTCAACCAGTATTTTTTCCACGTTAAAAAGAATAAATAACTGCACCTTTACAAATTCAATATTTTTTTGAAGACGTCATTTAATTCATCCTATATCAAAATCAAACATTTTGGCAAAAAGAAATTTTTTACCCAGCGCACCAAACCAAATCCTTTGGATAATAGCCTTAATCATCGGCGGCTTAGGCATACTCGCGCATTACGTCGGTTTAGAAGATTTGTCGCGGTATGATTTTCAAATGGTGATGATCGGCTTTCTCCTCTTGGTCGTGGGCACGGCCTATCGAAAAGTATAAGGCCTGCGGGCACGACGGCCGGGATGATGCCGGACATCTCAAGAACACGTGTTCCGGTTTATAAACAATGCAGACAGCACGGTTTATTAGCCTCCTCATTGTTAGGAACGGTGTCAAAATAACTTCCCAATTTGATGCCATTCTTTTGCCGTCATCCGTCCCATCTTTTTCGTTAAATAGCGCGGCTATTCGCCTCAAAAGATAGTTGGCTGACGCCAAAATAATTGGCCTGAAATTGGAAACTTATTTTGACACCGTTCCTTATCAAGGCAGCACTATTACCTTATTTGACCCAATCCTTCCTACCTTTGCCCCCGTATGAAAAACTACATCGGGCAAAGCTTCTGGCTCACGGCACTGGTGCTCCTCCTCCTCACCAGCCTCTCTTTCCTCCCCAAAAACATCTCCTTCGGCGACTGGCAAGGACGCCAGATGGATATTTTTGCCGACGCGCGCAGCACCGAGCTGCCTGCGTGGAGCCCTGACACGACTGCCGGGCTGCTCCCGGACACCTTAAATCTGATGCGCCCGGACACTTTGAGCATGGACAGCACCGGCTTGTCAGATTCCCTCATCGTTCGCGGCCCCCTGCCGCCGGTCGATTCGATGTTTTTCGGCACAACCATTGAAGACTACACCCAGGACCAACAGGGTCTGTCGCATTTTTTTGCCGCTATCGACTCCATTCGCAGCAACCGGCATACTGTTCGGGTGGCATTTTTCGGGGATTCATTCGTGGAAGGCGACATTTTGATCGGCGACCTCCGCGATTCCCTGCAATCGGTTTGGGGCGGGGCCGGAGTGGGTTTCGTGCCGATCACTTCGGAAGTGGCGCAGTTCAAACGCACCCTTAAACACATATACCGGGGCTGGAAAACGTATTCGATCGTCAAAGATCGCGATGCAAAGGTACCCTTCGGCATCAACGGGTTTGTCTACCAACCGGAACCCGAAGCCAAAGTGCATTACGAAGGCGCCGACTATTTCAAACATACCCGGCGCTGGAGCCGGGTGCGCCTGTTTTATTCGGCTGGCCACGACACGCCTTTTATCTGGCAAAATGGAGGAAATGGGCCGCAGCAGGACGTTTTAAAAGCCGGAGCCGGGCGTATAAACGCCTGGACCTGGGGCCTTGCCCAACCCGACATCCGCGCCTTTGCCGTTCGTTTTCCTCAAACGGACAGCCTCCTGCTCTACGGGGCCACCCTGGAAAGCGGTCCCGGTTTTTACATCGATAACTTTTCCGTACGCGGCAATACCGGCGGTCCCCTGAAACGAATCCGAACCGATATGGCCCGGCAGTTCGACCGTTTTCAGCAGTATGACCTTATTATCATCCAGGTCGGCCTGAACGCCGTGACCAATTCGCTCAACAACATAAAATGGTACCAGGCCGAACTCGACCGCACCTTCGACCACCTTCATGCCTGCTTCCCAGGCAAAGCGGTTCTGGTGGTAAGCGTAGGCGACCGGGCGGGAAAAATCGGCAACGAACTGGCCACCATGATCAGTGTACCGTATATTGTGGGTATGCAGCGCGACATGGCCCGCAAACACGGCTTCCTGTTTTACGACCTTTTCCACGGAATGGGCGGCCCCGGCTCGATGATCACCATGGCTAACCACAAGCCCATGCTGGCCAATAAAGATTATACGCACCTGACCCACGACGGAGGGCGCGTGGTGGGCTACATGTTCGCCCGTTTGTTTTTACAAGAACAGGCGCGGTACCAGACCAAGAAATTGGAGTAATTTTAGGCCGGCTTCCCGGTGCTGTCTCAAAATTAAATTCACCACAAAGCACACAAAGTCACACAAAGTTTATTTATAAAAACTTGAATATCAATATATTAAACTTTGTGTGGCTTTGTGGTGAAATCAAAAACGCAACGCAAAACATGATTGTAAACCGTTACCTCCCTGTTACCCGAATGAACCGTTTACGTTTGTCTGCCTGCACGGCCTTCCTGTTGCTGTTCATAGGGCAGTGCCAGTCGCAATTCCGGGTACCACAAGTGGACATTACGAACAAAGACACCGTCGGATACGGCTTTTTCCAGCAGGATAAAAACGAGATACAAAATGTCACATACCTCGCGCCCTTGTTTCGAAAATTGTATGAACAACGCATTCGAGGGGGCAAAAAGATCAATATTGTGCATATCGGGGACTCCCATATCCAGGGTAACTTCCTGACCCGCGAAGTGCGCGTTCGTTTGCAAAACGAGTTTGGAGATGCCGGGCGCGGATTCATTTTCCCTTATAAATTAGCCGGTACGAACGGTCCGAAAGATTATCTCGTCGAAAGCAATTGCCGCTGGTCCAGTAGCAATTGTCAGCGCGACATATCCGAACAGACTTCCCACGGCGCATCCGGTTTCAAACTGGAAACCGCCAGTCCGACTGCCGAACTTACCTTCCGCCTGCGTGACACGGCCACCGCCGAGACCAGCCAGTTTACCAAGGTGACGATCCTGCAGCGCAAAACAGCGCTGGAATACGACCTCCTCGTGCGCGACGAAGTGAGCAACCAAATAGCCCAGATTTCACAGCAAGACGAGTATGCCCTCTCCTATTATTTCGACCGGCCCGTTACCCAGGTGACGATCTCCGCCGACCGTCGCACCAGCCAGCAAAAGGCATTTTCTATAGACGGAATTTGTCTGGAAAACGAATTATCGGGGGTGCTTTACCATACTATCGGGGTAAATGGCGCGAAATACCAGGATTTTGTCCGGGCCAGAAATTTCGCCAAACAGATCTCCGTACTCCAGCCGGACCTGTTCATTCTTTCCTTCGGCACCAACGAAGCCCAGGGCAAAACCGACCCGGCATACATGTACCGCAGTATGGAAAACCTGGTAAAAAAACTGCTGGAATATTCGCCAAACGCCCTTATCCTGCTCACCACGCCCGCCGATTCCTACCTGCGCGGCAAAGGCCTGAACCCGAACATGGCCGACATGAGCGCCGTCATTACCCGTTTTGCGCAAGACAAAGGTTTTGCCGTATGGGATTTGTTTGATATTTCCGGCGGTAGAAACTCGGCCCAACTCTGGAAAGCGAGCGGACTGATTTCTTCGGACTCGGTCCATTATTCGAAAGCCGGCTATGCGGCGCAAGGAAAGCTGCTGTATCAATCGCTGATTAAAGGGTATAACATATTCGCCACCGAAAAGCCTTGATTAACCCGCCGGGATAACAATGGGAACACGGACGACACAGATGACGCGGATTTCCACGGATGTCATATCGAAACGGGAATTGTAAACATTTTTACACATTTGGTATTTCGCTTGCTTAGCCCGAATTTTGCAGGAGTTTAATCGCCTCAAAATCAGGCAGAAGCAAAAAGCAAGATGGCCTTCGATAATTTCCCATTTTATAAACAACTGGATGCCTCCGACTGCGGCGCCACATGCCTGCGCATGATTGCCCGGCATTACAAGCGGCATTATTCGCTGGAATACCTGCGCGAACAGTCGTATCTCGACCGGGAAGGGGTGTCGTTGATGGGCATTTCAGACGCTGCGGAGAAAATTGGATTGCGTACACTGGGCGTGAAGGCCGGTTTTCAACGTTTGTTGGAAGATATTCCCCTGCCCTGTATAGCCCACTGGCAACAGGAACATTTCGTGGTGGTGTACAAGGTGGCCGACAAAAAAGTGTACGTAGCCGACCCGAAAGCGGGTAAAATCGAATTGACCGAACAGGAGTTTCTGAACGGCTGGATCAGCGATGTGGTCAATACCGAACCGCAGGGCATTCTGTTGCTGCTGGAAACCACGCCCGATTTTTTTAAACGCAAAGGCGAAAAAACGGAGTCGAAGGGCTTTGATTTTCTTTGGTCGTACCTTAGTCAGTACAAACGCCTGTTGTTTCAACTGGGCATCGGACTGATCCTGGGCAGTATGGTGCAATTGATTTTTCCCTTCCTGATGCAGGCGCTGGTAGACAAAGGCGTACAATTGAACGACCTCAATTTCGTCTACCTGATCCTTGCAGCACAAGGTATGTTGTTCCTGAGCCAGGTGGCGGTTGAGTTCATCCGCGGCTGGATTTTGCTGCATATCGGCACCCGGGTAAACATCAACCTCGTGTCCGACTTCCTGATCAAACTGATGCGGCTGCCGATGGCCTTTTTCGATACGAAAATGACCGGCGACCTGCTCCAACGCATTTACGACAACGAGCGGATCGAGCGTTTCCTGACCTCTTCGTCGCTGATGACCTTGTTTTCGGTGGTGAGTCTGGTGATGTTCAGCATCGTGTTGTTTTTTTACAACCCTTTACTTTTTGTAATCTTCTTCGTCGCTGCAGCGCTCTATTTCGGCTGGATCGCATTGTTTTTACGCCGCAGGCGCACCCTCGACTACCGGCGTTTCGAACAAATGGCTGAAAACCAGAACACGCTCATCCAACTGGTCAACGGCATGCAGGAGATCAAACTGCACAACGCCGAACGCCAGAAACGCTGGGCCTGGGAGCGGATTCAGGCCCGTTTGTTCCGGGTGAACGTGCAATACCTCGCCACCGACCAGTTTCAGCGCGCCGGGGCAGCATTTATCAATGAAGGGAAAAACATCATCATTTCGGTGGTGGCTGCCCGGGCGGTCATACAAGGCGACATGAGCCTGGGTATGATGCTGGCCGTACAATACATCATCGGCCACATGAATGCGCCACTGGAGTCGCTCGTTCAATTCATCCTCGCCGCCCAGGAAGCCAAGATCAGTCTGGAACGCATGAACGAAGTGCACCGCCGGCCCGATGAAGAGCCACAGAACGACCATCAGGTTACGGTGCTGCCTTCCAACGGCAACCTCGTATTGCAAAATCTGTCGTTTCGCTACGGCGGTCCGCACGATCCCTGGGTGCTGCACAACCTGAACCTCCAATTCAGAGAAGGCAAAACCACCGCCATCGTGGGCACCAGCGGCAGCGGTAAAACCACGCTCCTGAAACTCCTGCTCAATTTTTACCCGCCTACCGAAGGCAGCGTGCGGCTGGGCGACCTCAATTTATCCAACATCAACCACAAACTTTGGCGCAGCCACTGCGGCGTGGTGATGCAGGACGGGTTTATTTTCTCAGATCCCATTGCAAGAAACATCGCGCTGGGCGAGGAACACATCGACCGGCGACGATTGCTTTATGCAGCGAAAGTGGCTAATATTCAATCTTTTATAGAATCCTTGCCGCTGGGTTACAATACTAAGATCGGACAGGACGGTACCGGCCTCAGCCAGGGCCAGAAACAACGCCTGCTTATTGCGCGTGCCATTTACAAAGACCCTAACTACATCTTTTTCGATGAGGCCACCAATGCCCTGGACGCCTATAACGAGCGGGTGATCATGCACAATCTGGAACACGCATTCCGCAACAAAACCGTGGTGATTGTGGCGCACCGGCTCAGCACCGTGCGCAATGCCGATCACATCATCGTACTGGAAAAGGGCGAGGCGGTGGAACAGGGCACGCACCAGGAACTGACGGATAAACGGGGGGCGTATTATAATTTGGTGAAGGACCAGCTGGAGCTGGGGGTTTGAAAACGGTCACTTTGATTGACGATTACATGATTTTTGATTGTTGATGTTTTTGTTGAACTGAAAATGGAAAACAGAGAATACGTAGAGCTTCGCTCCGAAGACGTTCAAGAAATTCTCGGCACACCGCCGGGCTGGCTGGTGCGTTGGGGCACGACCGTGGTGTTGTTCGGATGCCTGATGATGCTCCTGGCGGCTTGGTTTGTGCGGTATCCGGACGTGGTAGACGCCAAAGTGGTGATGACCACGGCGAACCCTCCAGTGGATGTGGTGGCGCGTGCCAATGGCCGCATCGCCATGTTTTTTGTGGAAGACAAAGCAAAAGTAGCGGCCAATCAGCCCCTGGCTTTGCTACAAAGCACTGCAAGTTACCAGAACATCAAAACCCTGGATTCGCTGTTGGATATCTGGCAGCCCCTGGCCGTGGAAGGATTTCGGCAGGTAGAGGCGCCAGATGGTTTAAAACTAGGTGAATTACAGTCTGACTACGCTGATTTTAGCAATAATCTGGAAATTTACAAATTCGGGAGAACCAATAAAACCGCCACGACCAACTCAAATTTAGGTGCTATTAACCTGCAAATTAAACAGTTAGACCAAAGCATATCATTCGACCGAAAAGCCATGAGCCGGGTTCAGGATCAACTTGGCCCGGCGGAAGAAATTTACAAAAAACAAAAAGAATTGTACGATCAGGGCATTACCTCCCGCGTGGATTTTGAAAAGGAACGCACCAAATTAGCCGAACTCGAACGACAGAATGACCAGTATGAGGACAATATTATCCGCAAGCAAAACGAGATTATCAGCCTGCGGCGAAGCATGTCGGACGTGTCGTTCAATCGCGAAGAAAGTGAGTCCAATACCGGCACCCGCTTGCGCAGCAGCCTCAATACCCTGCGCAGCAGCCTCGATAAATGGAAACAGAACTACATCATCTCCGCACCCATTGACGGATTCGTGTCGAAAAGCGCTACATTCTACAGCGCCCAAATGTTTGTCAGCCAGGGCGATCTCGTTTTGACCGTAGTGCCAGCTGAAAACGGTAATATAGTCGGCCGGCTCTTGTTACCGGTCGCTGGTAGCGGCAAAGTGAAACAAGGGCAACGGGTAATCATAAAATTAGAAAGCTATCCTTACCATGAATTCGGCGCCCTGAAAGGCGTGGTCGTGTCCAAATCGCTGGTACCGAAAGACGATCAATACGCTATACTGGTGGGTATTCCCCGCAGCAAAACCGGCAACCTGACGAGCACGTACAATAAGGAAATCCCTTTTGAACAACAGCTACAGGGCCGCGCCGAAATCATTACGGAGGACAAAGGCTTGTTGGAACGTATTGGAGATCAGTTGTTTGCGAATATCCGTTGAGGTTTTAAAACCTTTAAGCAAACATCCTCCGACTAATCCACGCCCCCACCCACGCGAAAGCCAAACACCCGAAACAAGCCGCGAAAGCTACCCAAAGCGGATTGGAGAATGCCAGGTATTGAACGATCTGGTAAAACAGAATACAAAAACCGGTGATCAAAGGCGGTGGAAACTTGGCCGGCGGGCTGATCTTTTGGGTTACAAAACCACCAATTAAAGACCCGACGAACATGGAAGCCAAAAGGATCTGCCAGGCCCGGTCAGACAAGCTCCTGACCCACTCGAGGTACGGTAAAGTGCCTTGGGTGTAGGTGACTCCTGGCGGCGGCTGATACGGAGAATAGGACTGGATGAGGTTCATCACAATACTCCCGGCTACGACTCCGGCCACGATGGACAATATAATTCGAACGATTGGCGGCATGATCTTGAATTGAAGCGCAATGGTACTACTCTTAGGAACGGTGTCAAAATAACTTCCCAATTTGATGCCATTCTTTTGCCGTCATCCGTCCTATCTTTTTCGTTAAATAGCGCGGCTATTCGCCTCAAAAGATAGTTGGCTGACGCCAAAATAATTGGCCTGAAATTGGAAACTTATTTTGACACCGTTCCTTAAACACAATCAACAAGTTGCCCATGAACAAAATATTAGCCATCGGCCTCGCCGGCGCGGCATCGTTTTTCATCGCCTGTCAGAACAACAAACCGTGTAAATACAAACCCGCGCCCATATTTGAGGCAGGTTTGCCCCATATAACGCAATACAATTTTGAAAAGGAAGGCCCGCAATCGCTGGAAAGTTTGCTACTCGACAACGGCGTACTGCTTGAAATCGAACAAACTATTTGTGAAAGCAGCAAACAGGAATACCGGTTTGTGGTTAAAGGAGATTTTTCCACCTTTCCCGACTCGCTTTGGCTAAAGGAAGCATCGCGCCAATTGGTTTTCCTCAGCTCTTTTTCACCCAAACAGGCCCCCCTCAAGGCCTGGGCTGACGTACTGGAAGAACGTCGCAGCGATATGCGACTGGGGGAAGACCGCGAGGTACAACCTGGTGTATCCGTCCGTATAGATAAAGTGGTCGGACCCGATCAAAGTACGCTGATCCTGGTGTTCAGCCAGCAGTAGGCGGAGCGTAAGGTTGCACCCAATGCCCTTAACTTAATACTACTTTGTCACTTTAAAAAAAACAATCAATATCGAGTATCGAACAAGGAATGTCGAAGTGTTTACCCTCGTAAATAGACTATAATTCGTCGCTTTATTGACGCAGACATCCCAACCCGCCATTGAAAGCACTTCGATATTCCT
>Ga0335394_10004161_pt1 | contig 16446 bp, 9 predicted proteins | sample MAT03_FD_205741 | JGI IMG/M metagenome (GOLD analysis project Ga0335394, IMG submission 205741) | Freshwater microbial communities from Lake Fryxell liftoff mats and glacier meltwater in Antarctica - MAT-03 (spades assembly) (version 2) ... | reverse complement strand
ACCCTTCGGGAAGCCGCTTCGCGTCTATAAAAAGGGAGGAACTGGATTCAAAGTCCCCCTTTTTTCTAGCGCAGCGGCGCGCCAGCGCGGGGATTTAGGGGGATCGATACCGTTTTTATACCAGCGATGGGACTTTTAAAGCATCCTCTAATTAGTAATCTATATTTCTTTCATCTTTATGTCTTTAGATAGGTTTCTTTAAGACGATAGATTTGTACCGTAGAGCACAAAATGCTTGAAGGCAAGAGTTAGCCTCATAGATGGTTTAGATATACCCTGATGGGGTTACACCTCATTAATAACGTGTAGGTGTAACATTTTCTTGAGAAAACGAAAGTTACTAACAGAATATAAACAGGAAAGATATAATATATCTACAGAGTGAGACGGGGAGAAATAAAAGTTCTTAATTTGATACAAGATTTATGCAAAACTCCCGATTTTTACTGTATTCGAAGTTTTGGTTCTCATTTGACAATGGTTACGGGCATTAGCGCTGGTTCCATTTGATGCTTCCTTTAACCTCAAAATCGCCCATTTCCATGTAACGTCTGTCACGACTTGCTTCGAGTCATACCCTTCTCTAACAGCCTCTCAAACATTACAAGCACTACACTTCTTAGCTAAAACTTCGAGGCAGCAAGAGATTAGAAAACAGATTTCATCCTATGAACATAGTGAAAATAGGTTTGCTTTTTAAGGTATCTTTTTCACTTTGAATTTGTTTGGTGATGTTGTATTGACGCACTTTCATTCGTATGAATGCTGTAAAAATGGCATCGTTAGGAGCGCTTTAGAAGGTCAGTTTTAGTGTTGTTGATGTACGACAAATTGATGCTCATGGCGCTTTTTTGGAGTGGTTTCTAACGGTGTGGTTTGAGGGACGAAGCAACAGATACAAGTTTTTGTTTTGATTCATTCCCATTTTTTGAAAATTTTGTTAAAGACATTTATGAATACTTGCCCCTGCTGTTCTCAACTCATGCTGCGCCACGCCCGTCACAATCATGTGTATTGGTTTTGTACTCATTGCTGGCAAGAGATGCCCAATTTTTCGACAGCGGCTTTAACAGAACATATCACTAACAAGTCTTTGGGTAATGTCGGTACTAGTAGTTTGGTTGCTCCTAAAAAACTGATTGAGATCTTCTAGCATTTAGACATTTGCTCCTAGTCAGGGGCAAATGTCTTTGTCGAGCAAAATGCATTGCGTACAAAATAAAGCCTAATCTTTTTTTGGAAGTGCCGCGCGGAGCGCGGCACTTCCAAAAAAAGACTACAGGTTAATTAATTTGTAATCCTACTTGCTAGGGCTGTCTGGTGTTACTGAAGCCTGGGAGGAAGCGATCCGAATCTGCCCACCCATTTAGGACTGCTATAGAGTGTGCAGATTTAATTAAATTATGTCTTGCTGGAGGCAGAAGGGTGTAGAGTTTCAAGGCTTACAATAGCTGCTTATGGAACTTATTAGGTTGAGGATGCTGAGACATGAACCTCCCTCTAGTCTTTGATATCGCTATAGGATTAATCTTTATATTTTTGACACTTAGTTTACTAGCGTCCGAAATTCAAGAACTAGTTACTACGGTGCTGCAATGGCGAGCCGATCATCTAAAAAAGTCGATCGAAGTGCTTTTGACAGGAAACAGTGATGAAGTGTCTATGTATCAGAATTTTGTAGACGAGCTGTATAAAAGCCCTCAGATCAAAGCGCTTAATCAAGAATCAAAAGGTCTATTTCCACGGTTTTTTCGAAGTGTTATTCGTCGCATCGGTATCCTCTATCGCAGCGTTACTGGAGTGCGGAATGTGTTTGGCGATCGCCAGACAGGTCCCTTTACAGGGCCTTCATATATTCCGTCTAAACCCTTTGCTGACGCGCTTTTGCAAAAACTAGATCTGGATTATCTGACTCATAAAGTGAGTGAATTTACTATCCGAGAGCTGGGCAGAGAGCGGCTAGCTCTAGTAGAGGATGTTTTGAAATCCCTGCGGAATAGTCTGGGAGATGACTCATTACTAGAAGTAGAATTTAATGCCCTAAAACAGCGGCTAGACGGTATTCGCCAAGACTTTAGAAGCAATAGAGTGTCTTTGTCGAAAAGTATAGATTTAGCAACAGATCAAATTAAGCAATTTATTGACAGTACCGAAGCGTACTTAGAAAACAACAATCACTGCAAAGACATAATTTTGGGACGATTGCCTTACTTAAAGCAGGCTATTTCCTTCAAAAAGCTGGAGCCGACCTTGACTGAAGTATTGTCGATGGTTATGAGTCAGCGAAATGACTTGCCAACCGAACTGGCTGAGGTTGTTGCTCAAGTTCGAGCTAATGCTGATACGCTACCGCCTCAACTGAAACAAAACCTGTTGTCTTTGGCTGACCAAGCACAAATGAAGGCAGATGGGCTGAGGGAGAGCGTTCGCACGTTAGAAAAAGAGGTTGAAGACTGGTACAACCGTTCAATGGATCGAGCGTCAGGCGTGTATCGACGCAACTCGAAGGGGGTAGCAATTGTGCTAGGCATCTTGATTGCTACCGCTACCAATACAGATACATTTCTAATTGTCGATCGCCTGACTCGTGACACAGCAGTGCGATCGGCGGTTGCCCAAAGTGCCAATCAATTGATTGCGACAGGCGATCGCCCCACTCGCATTGCAGATATTGTGCCTACCAATCCAGCGCTACCAGACTCTTCGCCCGCTATTGTAGGTAGTACTCCCCTCCCTGCTAGCCCCTCATCTAACCCCCAAAGTGTTGCAGAAATTCAGCGCGAACTGTCAGATGTCAGAGACGCGCTGGACAATGTTTTGAACGAGATTCCCCTGCCGATTGGTTGGAACGAGCGGAACACGCGGCAGCAGTTTGGCCGTTGGGGTCAAACTGCACAGTCCTCCCCACCCGTTAATCTGCTGCTTGCTGTGCCAAAGGCAATTTTTGGCTGGGTGATTACGGGAATTGCCATTTCAATGGGGTCATCGTTTTGGTTTGACCTACTCGGCAAAATCGTTCGTGTGCGAAACACAGGCGCAGGCACCAAGTCCTCGTCCAGTGATTAGATCCTGGTTGACTGACAAATCTCTTGGACACCTGCTGTACCGCCAGGAAATCAATTTCCTGGCTCATTGCGAAAGTCCTCTAAAGAGGACTAGATCGGGATCTGAGTCTATTTCAATAGACTTTCACCATTAGCCCAAAATTTATTTTAGGGCGGGTTGACAACGGAGTAATGAGACGTTCAGGGCTTTTGTCAGTCAATCAGGATTAGATCTGCTGGAAGTCTTAAAGTTTTTGCTCTGCTAACAAGTTGTAGGCGATCGCAAAATCTGCTTCCGTGATTTGCAACGTAGCAGGGTCGCTGAGTTGCTCTGCCCGATGCCGCCGGATTGCTTGCAGGGCAGCCTGATTGCTCAGAAGAGCCAGGTCGGCACCGTTCCAACCCTCTGTTTCGGTTGCCCAGTGGGTAAGAACTACGTCTGCTAGCGGACGGTCTTGATTGTGAACGTGCAAGATAGCGAGGCGACTGGTGGCATCGGGCAGGTCAATTTTGAGCTGGAGGTCTAACCGTCCGGCGCGGAGCAGTGCTGGGTCGAGGGCTTCGGGGCGGTTTGTCGCCCCCACTAATAAGACGTTGGGACACCCCTGCAAGCCGTCCAGTTCGGTCAATAGCTGCCCGACGACGCGATCGCCCACCCCAGAGTCCCCCTGAAACGTGCCTCTAGCGGGAGCCAGCGTGTCGATTTCATCCACAAACACCACACAGGGCTGTGCCTGCCGCGCTTTGGCAAATAGTTCGCGCACGGCTTGTTCGGCGGCTCCGACCCACTTACTGAGTAGCTCCGGCCCATTAACGGCAATAAAGTTGGCTCGTGCTTGTGAGGCGATCGCCTTGGCCAGTAGGGTCTTTCCAGTTCCTGGTGGGCCCCATAGCAAAATACCGCGTGGTGCCTTTGCCCCTGTGCGCTGATACAGGTCGGGGTAGAGCAATGCCCCTTCCACCGATTCTTGCAGCGTTTGTTTAACAGAGTCTAGCCCGCCGATGTCATCCCAGGTGACGTTGGGCGATTCTACCTCTACCGACCGCAGCACCGACGGTTTGATTTCGCGCAGGGCATGGAGAAAGTCAGACTGGGTGATCGTGAGGTTGTCTGGAATTGGGTCGTTGAGCGACAAGACTTGGCGGCGCAGCGCCGTGTAGGCCGCTTTTTGACACACGGCCTTCAAGTCGGCCCCCACCATCCCAACTGAGAAGTCGGCGATCGCCGCTAATTCGACTAACTCCAGCGGCATCGACCGGGTTTGAATCTCTAGAATTTCTAAGCGACCAGCGCGATCGGGCACCCGAAACTGAACTTCGCGATCGAACCGACCGGGACGACGCAGCGCCGGATCGAGGTGATTGGGACGATTGGTCGCCGCCAGAACAATTACGCCCGTCGTATTGGCAAACCCATCCATCAGTCCCAGCAGTTGAGCCACCAGCCGTTTTTCAACCTCGCCTTCTACCTTGGCGCGATCGGGAGCGAGGCTGTCAATTTCGTCAATAAATACAATACAGGGAGCCGCTTTGGCTGCTTTTTCAAACACGCTCCGCAGCCGAGACTCAGCCTCCCCGTAATACTTCCCCATCACTTCAGGCCCGACGATGGCAATATAGTTAACGCCCAATTCTTCTGCCAGCGCCCGAGCCGTCAGGGTTTTCCCCGTTCCTGGTGGCCCCACTAACAGCACTCCGCGCGTTGGCTCTAACCCAAGTTTTTGCAGAACATCGGGGCGCTTTAAAGGCAATTCCACCAGTTCCCGCAGTTCCCGCAAAATTTCTGTCAATCCTCCCACGTCTTTGAGGGATGTGGCATCAGCGGTGTTCTCAGGCGGGGGCGTTACGCTGACCTCATCGGCAGAATCCTTTTCTGTTGGCGGGTTGGGGCGAATGCGACTGGTGCCTATCCCAGCCGGACTGCTGTTGTTGGGAATATTTCCCCGACGAGGAATACTGCTCAAAGGACGAGAGTTAATTTGCATATGGGCGTTTAACTCGCCTTTTTCCGCTTTTTCTTCTAAAAGCTTGGCTAGCTCTAGCAGTTGCTCAAATCCTTGAAACATGTTGCTCATTGATGTAGCCCCCAATCCCGCCTATTTCGTGGTTCCACCCATTTAGTCATCCCAGCTTACTGGGCACTCTAACGGTGTAGGCATCTGGTAGTCCTAAGCTGGTAATGATTTTTTGAAGCGCGAGCAAAGCCCACGCTTCAAAAAATCATTAAGTAGGTAGGCTTAATTAAATATAAGTTTCTAAAACCCTGCGCCGCCCGCACAGCGGGCGGCGCAGGGTTTTAGAATTTGGTCTTTATTTAGGTTGAACTACTTACATCAATACTGCTATCGGCATCCGCTTATGTAATGTTTCGACAACGCATCAACGTCGAATAAACCTTCTGCGGGATTCGTTTCCTCCCGCTTTCCTGCTTCATTCCTTCCGTCCGAACTAATCGCTTATTCAATAAAACTATGCAGCACTACGATTTTCTCAACCTGGCAATGTTTAGTGGTAAGGGTGGAGTGGGCAAAACTACGCTTTCCTGTAGCTTTGCTCGACGTTGGGCACAGCAATTTTCTGATCAGCGAGTGCTGTTGATTTCGACCGATCCAGCCCATTCGCTGGGAGATGTGTTGCTGCTACCCGTAGACAATGAGCCGCGATCGCTACCCGGTTTGCCCAATTTGCAGGTTCAGGCGCTCAATGCTCAGGCACTGCTGAATCAGTTTAAAGCCCGCTATGGCAAGGTGTTAGAGCTATTAGTCGAGCGGGGTAGTTTTGTGGAAGGCGAAGACCTAAGCCCCGTATGGGATCTAAGCTTTCCGGGGCTGGATGAGCTAATGAGCATTTTGGAAATTCAGCGGATTTTGCAGGAGGGCGAGGCCGACCGTGTGGTGGTGGATATGGCTCCGAGTGGGCACACGCTGAACCTGTTCGGCTTGATGGATTTTTTGGATAACTTCTTGGGGGCGCTAGAGCTGTTTCAGGAAAAGCACCGAGTTATCAGTCAATCGCTGGCGGGGAGCTGTGTGGAAGATGAGGCGGATGACTTTTTGCTAGAGATGAAAGAAAAGCTGGCGGCGGGACGGCACCTGCTGCAAGACTCTGCTCAGACGGCGTGTCTGGTGGTGGCGATCGCCGAACCCATGAGCTATCTGGAAACCCGACGGTTTCTGGAGGCGCTAGGTACTCTCCACATTCCGGTCGGTGGCGTGTTCGTCAACCGGATCTCGACTACTGCCGCCAGCGATCGCGCCGCTGAGCAAGCAGAGCTATTGGAAAAATTTGAGGCGATCGCGCCCGACCTACCAATCTGGATTATGCCGCAACAGGCACAAGAGCCTGTTGGTGAGGTCTTACTCGATGCACTGATGGGCGACGTAATCTCTTCGTCCTCTTTCAGCAACCCGATCAAGGCATCGTCTTCCCTCTCGCCCTTGCTTCCTGCTAAATTACTGCCTAGCTTTGATGATTTCATTGCCTCTGGGCGGCGGCTGATTATTGTGGGAGGAAAAGGAGGGGTGGGCAAAACGACTGTCTCGGCGGCGATCGCGTGGGGCATGGCGACACGGCATGGCGATCGCCCTGTGCGAGTGCTCTCAATTGATCCAGCCCATTCCTTAGGCGATGCCCTGGGGCAATCCTTAACCCATGAGCCAATTAACCTCACTCCTAACCTCAGCGCCCAGGAAGTTGATGCTGAGCAAGTGTTGGATCAATTCCGCACCGACTATCTGTGGGAACTGGCGGATATGATGAGCGGCGATACTGGCGATGACAATCTAAAGCTTGCCTATGGTCCCGAAGCGTGGCGGCGCATTGTTGCTCAGGCGCTTCCTGGCATCGACGAAATGCTCTCGTTAATTACCGTGATGGACTTATTAGAGCAGGGCGAACAACACTTAATTGTGCTGGACACAGCTCCGACTGGGCATTTGCTACGCTTCTTAGAAATGCCCACGGCAATGGGCGAGTGGCTGGGTTGGATTTTCAAATTATGGATTAAGTATCAAGACGTAGCGGGGCGGGTGGAGCTGATGGGGCGGTTGCGTACCCTGCGCCAGCGGGTGATGAAGGCTCAAAAGAAACTGCAAGACCCAGCCTATACGGAGTTTATTGGCGTGGTGCAGTCACAGTCAGCTATTTTGGCAGAGGCATCGCGGTTGACTCAAACGCTACACGACATGGGTATGCGCCAACAGTATCTGGTTCACAATCGCTACGAACCGGGGCAAGACATTGCGCCTGCTCTATTCCCTAGCCAAACGATTGTGCGACTACCACAGCTACCGAGGGCGATCGCCCCCCAAGCGCAAATTGCGATCGCCGCCGATCTGCTGTTCTAAACGCCTAAAACAGACTTCCTAACATCGGTTACTTTTTTGGCCTACTTTCTCTCAGGCTACTTTTTAACGGAGAAGCGCGCCAAGTATTCTTCGTGTTGACGACTTGGCACTGAGTTGAGGGGGCGATCGATTGATCGCACCTCAAACCCTGGGTCAAATAAGTCGTGAATCTCTTCCAAGTCACAGCCAAAGGGTGGCCCTCCTGGGCGGCTGTGTGCCCAAAATAGGGCGATCAGTTCGCCACCAGGTCGCAGCAGGGTGTGGACGAGATGGGCATAGTCGGGACGTTGGGAGGGGGCGATCGCACAAAAGCAGGTATGTTCCAACACGTAATCAAACCCGTTTGTAAACTCATCTGCCAACTCAAAGATATCTCGCTGGAGAAACTGAGCTGATAGCCCTCGTTCTTGAGCGGCAATGGCTGCTGCTGCCACCGCCGACGGTGCAAAATCGACCCCAATTACCTCAAATCCTCGCGAGGCAAACAGGAGAGCATCGTGCCCCCGCCCCATGCCCAGTACCAGCATTCGACCGGGCTGCGGCACATCTGCTGCATTCAACAAACTCCCAAATGGCGGGGCTGCTTCTCCCAAGTCCCAGCGAGCAGTCCCTTCTTGATAACGAGTTTCCCAAAAGGTAGGGGTTAGGGTTGGGTTTGAGGCAGCGTCCGACGGGGGAATTTGGGGCGACATTGGAGATGGAGGAGTAGACATAGGGGTTCTACGGCGGGGGCAACTCGCCCAAAATGATGAACCGCACGTGGTTAATTGCCAGGTCGCCAATCGAGACATCAGCACCACCATCAGGGGTTTTCATGTTTTCAAATGAGATGCCTTTTGCCATTTCGGCATGAAACCAGGGCAACCCCATGAAAAAGCGCGTTGGGTAAGGCCCACCGTCGATCACATCATCCACATTGGACTCCATCGGCAGCCAGCCATAGCCGGGGACGTAGAATTCAATCCAAACGTGGTTAAATTCTGGCTCTAGGGGAACGCCTTGGCGATCGGGGTAGGGGGGACATTTGTAGCGTCCTACGGTGCGGCAGGCGATGCCGTTGAGTCGTGCCAATGCCAGCAACAAACCGACGTATTCTCCACAGGAGCCAATGCCCCGCTCTAGAACCACATCGGGTGTATCAATATGCGGTTTAATGCCGTAGGAGAGGCGATCGTAAACATAGTTGCGGATCTTGAGCACCTTACGCAACAGATTGCTTTCGGTGCCAATGGCATCCCGCGCGGCGGCCTGAATGGTAGGACTATCCATCATCAAATCGTCGTCGTCTACTAGGTAGCGATTCTGGAACTCGATTGGAAGGGGTGGTGTTTTTTCAACATCGATATGGGTCAGTTGGTATTTAATGCCTCGCACTTCCAGTAACGCCTTCCACCCGAAGATTCGACTTTCATGAGGTTTCAGGTTACCCAGGTTAAAGACGGCAACGCGCTGCCCTTCTTGGGTTTCTTCTTTGAAGGGAATGCCGATGGGTTCAATCTGTCTTACCGTTTGGCGGGCGGTTTCCGCAGGCAGAGCAATGCGCCATTCTAATCCATTTAGCTCTACAGCCTCTAACGGCGACATCTCCTCCGCGTAGATCATTTCCACCAAGAACCCGTTGGAGAGCGTGAAGTGCTGCTCAGGATAGTGGCGAAAGTAGAGCGGATGGATAAAGGTGCGATCGCGAAACGTGAGGTCGTAGGGAAAGTCGCTGTTATTAGGGTCGTCTCGAATGTAGGCCTCTTCGATCGCGTAAGAGACATAAAGCGTCTCTTCACCTGTACCAGGACTGGGGCAAAAGACTAGCCCACTAGGGCTGTCGAAGGGCGTTAGCACACTAAACCGCAGTTCACCCGTAGCCCGATCCATACAGTACACTGACCGTTCTAGGCGATCGCTCAACCACAGCTCTTCGCCCCGCACCGTTAAGTTCTCAATCCCTACCCCTGGTGCCGAAAACCGCGTAATTTCACGACTGGTTTCACTGTCAAAAATGATGATGTACCCAGCTTTCTGACAGGTGACGTACACCGTTGTTTGCCAGACCGCTACTCCGTCCGCTGGATAGGGCAAGGTTACGAATAACTGGGGAGTAAAATCCGTCAGGCTACAACGGTAAACGCTTTGGTCTTTTGTAAACCAGATCACGTCTCCTGCTAGCGCCAGCCCCGTTGCTCCCAAAAACTCACTGGTATGGTATGGGTTCAAAATTGTAGTGTCATCGGTTGCAGGATCAACCTCAACGACATAGCCTCGAATTGAGTCAACCGCCAACAGCTTTTTTCCTCGAACTGCCAGCCCACCCAGCGCATACACGCCAATAGGGCGCACGGTGCGGTGTTTGGAACTTAGAGACGATGCCTCGGTAGAGGTAGAACGAGCCGTTGAATGCTCAGTAGCGACGGTAGGGTCAAGCAGCATGATGGCAACGCCTAAAGGATCTGGGAGGTAGACGGCTGGAACAGTGGAAATGACAACAGTAATCGAGTGAAATGACCCGACCTTCATCATACGCACAAGTCCTGCGTACTTATGTATCAGGTCATGTACCAAGTCTGATGGATTAGCGCATACTATCCTGCCAAGCTTAAAAAAGAAAAGCCCCTCGAAGAGGAGCTTGGATGAAATCAGACTTGAGAATGAAATCAGACTTGAGATAGAACAAGACCCTGATGGAGCCGCTAAAGACTTCAGCTACGCTCAGCCAGCAGAGTGCGTCCTCTGAGCGAAGTCGAAGAGGACGCTTTCACCCGATGGTTGATTATCCGGTAGTCCTAAACTTGTGAGGATTTTCAGATGAGCGGTCGAAGCCCGCTCATCTGAAAATCCTTACCTCGATACCACTACCGATTAGCCCAATAGAGCTTTGGCGCGAGCGACTACGTTGTCGAGCGTGTAGCCAAATTTCTCCATACAAACACCGCCGGGAGCCGATGCGCCGAAGCTGTCTACGGCAATCATGTCGCCTTCAAACCCGATGTATTTGTGCCAACCCATGCTCACCCCTGCTTCCACCACAAGTCGCTTGGTGACGGCTTTGGGCAGCACCGACTCCTTGTAAGCCGCATCTTGCGCTTCAAACAGCTCCCATGAGGGCATGGAAACCACCCGCACGTTTGTTCCTTCGCTAGCCAGCTTTTCAGCCGCTTGAACGCAAAGCCCTACCTCGGCACCTGTACCGATTAGGATCAAGTCGGGTGTGCCTTCGCTCTCAATCACGGCATAAGCGCCCTTGGCTACGCCTTCAATTGAGGAACCTGCCAGATTAGGCACGGCTTGCCGAGAGAATGCCATCAGCGTGGCGCGGTTTTGGCTGGCGTTTTCGATCGCCACTTTGTAAGCGCCGGAGGTCTCTGTGCCGTCTGCTGGACGTAGCACTGTCAGGTTAGGAATGGCGCGCAGAGAGGCAATGGTCTCGACGGGCTGGTGGGTGGGGCCATCTTCACCTAAGGCGATCGAGTCGTGGGTCATGACCCACAGCACGCCTACCTGAGCCAGAGCCGACAGACGAATGGCACCCCGCATGTAGTCGGTAAATACGAGGAAGGTGGCACCGTAGGGAATTAGCCCAGAGTTGTGTAGTGCAATGCCATTGCAAATCGCGCCCATGCCGTGTTCGCGCACGCCAAAGTGGAGGTTGCGGTTTTCGTACTGGCCTTTTTGGAAGTTACCGATGCCTTTTAGCTCGGTGAGGTTAGAGTGAGTTAGATCGGCAGAACCCCCAAGCAATTCAGGCAGCACGGGAGCCAGGGCGTTGAGGCAGTTCTCTGAGTGCTTGCGGGTAGCAAGGGTTTTGTCTTCGGGCTTGTAGGCAGGCAGTACCTTCTCCCACCCGTCGGGCAGCTTACCGCTGAGTAATCGACTAAATTCGGTAGCCTCTTCGGCATATTTAGTTTTGTACTGTGCCCAGGTTTCTTCCCATTCGGCTTCTAGGCTAGCGCCGCGCTCGATCGCCTGACGCATGTGACCTAAGGCATCATCGGGGATCACAAACGGTTCGTGGGTCCAGCCCAGGTTATCGCGGGTGAGTTTAATTTCGGCTGCGCCTAAGACAGAACCGTGAGCATCGGCAGTGCCCGCTTTGTTGGGGGAACCGTAGCCAATGGTGGTCGTGACTTTGATCATGGAGGGGCGATCGCTCACGGCTTTAGCAGCGGCAATGGCGTTGGCGATCGCCTCCAAGTCGTTATTTCCATCTTCGACGTGCTGAACGTGCCAGCCGTAGGCTTCAAACCGCTTCGACACGTCTTCAGTGAAGGCGATATCGGTTGAGCCGTCGATCGAAATGTGGTTGTCGTCGTAGAGCGCAATCAGTTTACCTAAACCCAGGTGTCCGGCCAACGAGCAGGCTTCACCAGAAACCCCTTCCATGTTGCAACCGTCGCCCAAAATGGCATAGGTATAGTGATCAACCAGCGTCAAGTCAGGCTTATTGAATTTAGCCGCTAGGTGCGCTTCGGCGATCGCCAATCCTACAGCATTAGCAATTCCCTGACCCAAAGGACCCGTTGTAACTTCGACACCCTCTGTTTCAAAGTTTTCGGGATGACCAGGAGTCTTCGATCCCCACTGACGGAACTGCTTGATATCATCCATCGTGACACTGTCGTAACCGGCCAGATGCATTAGGGCATACTGCAACATACAGCCATGCCCTGCAGAAAGCACAAAGCGATCGCGGTTAAACCACTTAGGGTTTTTGGGATTAATCTTCAGAAACTGATCCCACAGGACAAACGCCATTGGAGCAGCACCCATCGGCAACCCAGGATGACCAGATTTTGCCTTTTCTACGGCATCAACAGCGAGAAACCGGATCGAATTAATACAAAGATGTTCAAGGGATAGGGTCTCAACAGCCATGCTTCTTCTCTACTCAACGACGGTGTGACGGGTACGCGGAACGAACCAAACAAGAAAATTAGGGAGTGTTCTAGACTTGTGATTTATTTTTGAACGGTGCGCTAAGGAAACCGTTCAAAAATAAACAATATATTTGAAACATGAGCCAGCAACTATTCTGGGCTGCCCAAAAGCAGTACTTTCATCATCCCACCAGGAGGATCATAGGAATAAGGAAGTATATCTCGAAGCAGGCTAGCGATTGTTAAAACAGACGTGCAGCGTGCCGGTAGTCCTAAATTGGTAAGGATTTTTTGATGGGCGGGCTTAGCCTGCCCATCAAAAAATCCTTACGTCAATGCCACTACCCAATCAAGATTAATTCGACTGAATTCTTGAACGCTAAGCAATTATACTTATTACCCAGCTTATCCCGAATCTAGAAAACTGCCAAGAGTTAGGCAAGAAATATCTGTTAATTTGGATACCGTCTTTGGCTGTACGGCGATCGCCTTGGCTGTTATAGCTGTCGCCACAAAGGTTAGGACACTGGGATCAAAGGGGGTGTGGGGGCTTTGCCCCCAGCCAGGGGTTCCACCCCTGCACCCCGTCCTAAACAATCCGTCTATGGCCGTTAAGTCAAGAATTTTTCTGGTATGGCAATACGCAAGAAGTCTAATGTTCTGAGTAAGGGGTAATGGCTGAATACAAAAATCCTGTGTCGCCCGTGCAGCAATCAACACAGGATTTTTTTAGGCTTTTCCGATGATAGGCTACCTGCTTACCGATACTTTCTAAAAGCCAGGGTGACGTTGTGTCCACCGAAGCCAAAGGAGTTAGAAAGGGCGACCTCTACAGGCTGAACCCGGCTTTGATTAGCAATGTAGTCTAAGTCGCAGGCCTCATCGGGATGTTCCAAATTAATGGTAGGAGGGACGCGATCGCCTTCCACTGCCAGCACTGCAGCAACCGCCTCAATGCCTCCCGATCCGCCCAGTAGATGACCTGTCATCGACTTGGTAGAACTAATAGCAACTTTGTAGGCATGGTCACCCAGCGCCTTCTTAATTGCGGCTGTCTCAGTCGAATCATTTGCGGGAGTGCTGGTGCCATGGGCATTGATGTAGCTAATGTCGTCAGGGGTGAGGCCAGCATCTTTCATCGCCAACTGCATCGCCCGTGCCGCTCCCTGGCCACCGGGTACTGGAGAGGTAATATGATAAGCATCGCAGGTCATGCCATACCCTACGATTTCGGCGTAGATATGAGCACCTCGGCTGAGAGCGTGGTCTAGCTCTTCCAAAACCAAAATCCCAGCCCCCTCGCCCATCACAAACCCGTCGCGATCGCGATCGAACGGGCGACAGGCATGGGCAGGATCGTCATTGCGAGTTGAGAGCGCTTTAGCTGAAGCAAACCCAGCAAATGCCAGGGGTGTGATTGCCGCCTCGGTACCGCCACAAATCATGGCTTGGGCGTACCCCCGCTGTAGTAATCGAAAAGCATCGCCGATCGCATTTGAGCCAGCGGCACAGGCTGTCACGGTACAGTTATTGGGACCCTTTGCGCCAATATGAATTGCTGTTAACCCGGCTGCCATGTTTGCAATCATCATCGGCACCGTAAACGGACTGCATCGGTCTGGACCTCTAGTCAGGCAGATTTCTTGCTGGTCTTCCATCACCTTAAGGCCGCCAATGCCCGTGCCAATTAACGTACCAACCTGTTCTGCATTTAGGTCGTTAATCACAAATTTGGCATCAGCAAGCGCTTGCTTGCTGGCCGCAACCGCAAATTGAGCAAAGCGATCCATTCGCTTGGCATCTTTGCGATCCATATAGGCATGGGGGTCAAATCCCTTGACTTCACCCGCAATTCGGCAGTCGTGGCGAGATGCGTCGAACAAGGTAATGCGATCGATCCCGTTACGCCCGCTCAGCAGCCCATCCCAATATTCCGTTCGAGTGTTGCCGATCGGGGTAATTGCCCCCAGACCCGTAACTACAACACGCTTAAATCCAACACCCAAAGTTGTCATGACGCAGATTCAAGGGCTTAGCCGCCCAGAATGCAAAACAGCAAAAACTCGAAAGCTTTGGAAATACCTAGCTCGAAGGATGAAAGACAGGGAACTGGCAGAAACAATGAAATCAGCGCCTCGCGTCGCTAGAAATCGACAGCCTACGTTGCCCTGTCCTTTATTGATTATTTTAAGCAACTACTTTCTGCTTGATGTAATCTACGGCTGCTTGAACAGTCCCGATGCCTTCTGCCGCTTCATCAGGAATTTCGATATCGAATTCTTCTTCTAGAGCCATTACCAGTTCAACAGTATCTAGAGAGTCAGCTCCTAAATCGTTAGCAAAACTAGATTCTGGAGCAACCTCTGCCTCTTCCACACTCAACTGCTCGGAGACAATTTTCCGAACTTTCTGCAAAATATCATCTTGGCTCATGAATGTTCCTTCCTACTCGACTCCCGTGCAATCTTGAGCAATTACGCTCTGCCTCTGCCGACGCTTCCCTAAACATCAACAGGTGCCGACGCTTAGGAAAATTAGTCTAGTTTTTGGCATTCCTCCATATTATCTGAAAGCGTGACAAGTGATGTTACTGAGCACAGGACAGTAGTTCTCATTCTGCGACTTGTGGTAGCGCCTACCGCGCTTTTGACAGTGCAAATTTGACAGTGCAACGTGAGAGTGCAAACGTGAGAGTGTAAGTGTGTAATATGGCCTACCCCCACGGAGCTATTGTCTCAGCGGGTATTACACAACGGGTATTACACAACGGGTATTAATTAATGTTGGACAGTTTGATCCGAGGGTCTACCAGCTTGAGCAGTAAGTCTGCTAGTAAGTTGCCAATAATTAGCATTGCGGCACCCATCATCAGGCTAGCCATTACCAAATAAAGATCCTGGGCGGTTACGGCCTGTAGGGTAAGCTTGCCGAGTCCCGGCCAGTTGAAAAACGTTTCGGTAATAAATGCCCCTCCCAGAAGGCTAGCAAATTCGAACCCAAGCAGAGTAATGAGGGGGTTGATGGCATTACGGAGCGCGTGAACGTAGATGACTCGGTCTTCGGGTAAGCCTTTGGCACGGGCGGTCTGAATATAGTCTTGTCGCAGTACGTCGAGCAATTCACCGCGCGTAATGCGTTGCAACCCGGCAAACCCAGTAATACTGAGGGCGATCGTGGGCAAGATCATGTGCCAGCCAATATCCAGTAATTTCCCGAAGGGGTTTAAATCTGCGTGGTTGATGCTGGTCATACCCCCCACTGGAAATAGAGGGGAGAGGGCTTGGGCGACAAACAGCAACAGCAGGCCGGTAATCAGGGTGGGAAAGCCCTGCCCAATGTAGCTCAGCACCCGAAAGATTCGATCGACCCGTTTATTTTGGTTGACGGCTCCCACGATGCCTAAGGGAATGGCGATCGCCCATGTAATAGCCAAAGAGGCTACAGCCAGCAACAGCGTGGCAAACATTCGCTCCCACAGCAAATCGGCCACTGGACGCTGGTAGGCAAAACTGACACCAAAATTACCCCGAGTCACAATTTCTTTGAGCCACAGCCCATATTGCTGAAGCACAGGCTGATCCAGGCCAAACTGTTCCCTAAATGCCTTCAGGGTTTCTGCTGAGATTCGAGGATCTTGCCGAAAGGAATCCAGAAAATCGCCTGGAGCCAGTTGAATGATAAAAAAGCTCAGCGCCGATGCTAAGAAAAGGGTCAAGGCACCTTGCAGCAATCGTTTAACCACATAGGCAAAGGTTTCGCCCCTCAATGTCCTCAAAATCCAGTTTCCGACAGATTGAATGTGCCGTTGATTGGAGGAAAACTTATTTGAGGTCATAGTCCTTGAACCTGAATGAAGATCCTGAATGAATATGTTTAAAGGTAGTCCTAAACTGGTAAGGATTTTCAGATGGGCGGGCTTAGCCTGCCCATCAAAAAATCCTTACCTCAATACCGCTAAGTAGTTCAACCTAAATAAAAACCAAATTCTAAAACCCTGCACCGCCTGCTGTGCGGGCGGTGCAGGGTTTTAGAATCTTATATTTAATTAAGCCCACCTACTTACCTACTTTAGTTTGGACTAACTTTGAAGAGAGAGGCAGTCAATGAGAGCCACCGACTGCCGTAAGGTCAATGAAGTGTTAATCACATTGACCTCATGATTTTCAAACAACTTCAGCAATTTCGCCAAGC
>Ga0335394_10004159_pt1 | contig 16454 bp, 10 predicted proteins | sample MAT03_FD_205741 | JGI IMG/M metagenome (GOLD analysis project Ga0335394, IMG submission 205741) | Freshwater microbial communities from Lake Fryxell liftoff mats and glacier meltwater in Antarctica - MAT-03 (spades assembly) (version 2) ... | reverse complement strand
TGGTATTTGCTTCAAGAAATATAATGAATATGGGTCATGGCAGAACAATAGCAATTAATTGTTCTGGCTACGCCAAAAAACATCAATTACTATATCTCCCCACTCCCGCGCATTCATCCCACACTCACTATAATTGAGTGTGGGATGAATGCTGTTTTAGCTAAATAATTAAGCAAAATTATTTAGATATCTTTGGCGATAACTTCCATACTTGATTCGCATTGAGGGAAAGCGGCAGATAACACCGAAACGCAGCCAAAGTTTGTCGATTTTCCTGGTGCATAGGCTTGCTATGCTTGGGCTTCTGAGGAAGTTGCAACATCCTCAGAAGCTAACGGCTATATAACCACCACTATCTCAACATTCGTATCTTTATAAATCAGTGGGTGTCTGAATTTGCAATATACCATCTGACCCAATATGCGATCGCAACTTCATCGTTTCCATGTTCAGGCACAGCATTCTAAATATATCAATATTGTTATATTAAGGCAACCTAAATATATCAATATTGTTATATTAAGGCAACGGAGGAAACGAGACGCGCGGGCTATATGACGTTTCTCCTTAATTGAAAAATCTAACTTTGTTAAAGGAAACGGAATCTTCAAGAGTAATGTGACGCTTACAAAGGTACTGCTGGATAGATTTATTGGTAAGCTGAGATTGTAGTGATCTTTAACAACAGACATTAATTGCGACGCCGAATAGCCCGTCGTAGACATCGCTACTTGAGCAGTTCAGCAGGCAGAATATAGCATAGGGCGACAATGCAAAAACTCCTTTTTAATGACAGAGATAGATTTAGAGCGCAGGCCCTATTCCTTGGTAAAAATATTAACTTACGGAACTTGGAGAATTACGTTTGCTTGGCAACTATGCCAGTAATAGTTTCAGGCGGTGAACACGGCTGTGCGGTACTGCTGAACTATGGTGCAGTTGTCCTATTTAACCTTGAGCCTGTGGAAAAGGTAGCCTTCTTGACCAAACTATCCTCTCAAGTTAGTGACTCTTTTGCCAACCCAGAAACAGAAGAGGTGGAAATTCATCTCAACGTAGCAGAGAGTGAGCGAGTTAAAGAAGGAAAAATTTTCCTGCATGAATTTAGTGTAGAACGCTTGCAGATAGTGGCTGATATTCTCGCCAAGAGTGTTGTGCTGTCTCACTATGAAACCAGCCTAGCGGCTGTATTTGATCAAATAGAACCCTTTGCAGCTAGTCTCCAGCGTGAAAACAGGAGTAGACGCCAGAGCCGGGAATTACTGCGTCAACTTGGAACTACCCTATTAGTTCAACATAAGATTGTCGGTCAAGTAGAGATTATCGATAAGCCGGAGTTACTCTGGGAATCCCCACAGCTAGAAAACTTATATCTGCGCTTGGAGGATGAATACGAAATCCGTGAGCGTCACCATGCCCTAGAACGCAAACTAGATTTAATTTCCCAAACTGCACAAACGGTGCTGGAGTTCATGCAGCATAGCAGTAGCCAGCGAGTAGAGTGGTATGTGGTGATTCTGATTGTGGTGGAGATTCTGCTGTCACTATACGACATCATTTTCAAAAGCTAACGCTAAATTTGGAGAGCGTAAACCTATCAGAATAACTGAAAACCGCTATATTCTACCAGACGATTTATAATCACCTGGGCTAGGTGCAAAATGTTAATTAAAAACATTCTTCCCTGCGAACGTGATAGAAAATACTTGTATGATTTATGATTTTTTGCTCATAGTGTAAGGATTACAGATAATGCACGTTCTAAAAAGATCCATCAAACCAGCACCCTATATATCATTTCTCCACATCTACCAAACGACTTGGGGGACTGCTGGTGATATTTGTTTAATCCGGGAATCTGTCGCTGAAGAAAGTACAGCGAAGTTTGTCGGGCATAAAATCCAGCTAGCAATTCCAAAAGGGTTGGAGCGCGATCGCATCGCCAACTGTCCGATAATCAAAGTTGCAGGTAATGTCGGCGACGGACATCCTAAAGAGCATCCGTTGGAATGGGAGGCTTATGAAGGTGTAGATCCAGAAATAGCTCTAGCGGCTCTCAAACCTTGGGGCTTCAAGTTAATTGAGCTTTAATGTAGCGAGTTGATTCAGTTCAACTGCCACGACGTAGCGCATTACCAATTGGCTTCAACCATGCCTAAGCATCTACTTAAAAAGCGATCGTCGCCTTTTTTCATTTTTCCCTTTATCCTGCTTTTGACTCTCCTCCTCGCCCTCCCTTGGGTGAGCGCGAAAGAACAGCCTAAGCCTAGGCTGTTGATTTTGTTGGTTTTTAGTAAAAATCTACTGTGTCTATTTCTTTCGGCTGAAACCCTCTGATAAGTAGGGTTTCAGGGATAGCAAAGACCAACATTTTTTGCATGAACTAGACCCCAAAAAGGGTACAGAGTCAACCCCCTCCCCGCAAGCGAGGAGCTTGCTCTGATGTACCTGATTTGATTAGGAAAAGCTATAAAGAGTGTTTGAACTCCATTAAAGAGTCTTTTAGCTCCATTAAGGCATGATGTAAAAATAAGTTGTACAAAATTTATTTGGAATAGCTTGCTAAATCTAGCTTTCACACAAAAATTGTTCAGGTTATTTTTACACAAATCCTAATGAGTCTTTTACTAGACATAACGCACACTAATCATAATTGGTGTGCGTCTGCGGTTAGATTTTAGAAATTCTCAAACTTAGCGATCGCATTCTTCATCTTATCCACCACCTCATCTACAGCGATAACTCCCAATTCCCCAGAGGCGCGGGTACGGATACTCAAGGTGTTGGTTTCCACTTCCTTAGCTCCCACCACAGCCATCACGGGTATTTTTTCTTTCTCTGCATTGCGAATCTGTTTACCCAAGCGATCGCCACTAGTATCAACTTCTGCACGGATGCCTAACGCTCTCATTTTCGCCACCGCATCTTTGGCAAAATCTAACTGTGTATCACCCACTGGCAATAATCTAGCTTGCACTGGCGCTAACCACAAAGGGAAATCGCCCGCATATTCTTCAATTAAGATCCCAATTAGTCGTTCCAGTGAACCAAAAGGCGCACGGTGAATCATCACTGGACGTTTGCGAACCCCATCTTCGGCGACATATTCCAAATCAAAGCGTTCTGGCAAGTTGTAATCTACCTGCACAGTTCCTAACTGCCACTCCCGTTCTAGGGCATCACTAAAGATAAAGTCGAGTTTGGGGCCATAGAATGCCGCTTCTCCAATACCTTCAAAGTGATCCATCCCCAAGGTTTCAACTGCACGGCGAATTGCACCTTCGGCTTTGTCCCAAACTTCATCTGAACCGATGTACTTATCACTAGCTGGATCGCGGAAACTGAGTCTAGCTTTAAAGTTCTTCAGTTGCAGACTATTGAACACCGACAAAATCAAATCCACCACACTGAGGAATTCACTATCTAGCTGTTCTGGGGTGACGAACAGGTGAGAATCATCCACAGTAAAACCGCGCACCCGCGTTAAACCGCCCAATTCCCCTGATTGTTCGTAGCGGTAAACAGTACCAAATTCCGCCAGTCGCATCGGTAGTTCCCGATAAGAGCGTAACTCACTCTTATATATTTGGATGTGGAAGGGGCAGTTCATCGGCTTCATGACGAAGCCCTGTTCCTGTGCAGCAGCTTCTTCATTATCTGCCATCAAAGGGAACATATCTTCTTTATATTTCTGCCAGTGTCCAGAGGTTTTAAATAAGTCTACTCTGGCAATGTGAGGCGTTACTACGGATAAATAACCCCGTTTTAACTGTTCTTGCTTAAGGAAGTCTTCTAAAGTACTCCGCAACAGAGTCCCTTTGGGTGTCCACAAAGGTAAACCCGGCCCTACTAGATCAGAAAATATAAATAATCCCAGTTCCTTACCCAGTTTCCGGTGATCTCGCCGTAGCGCTTCTTCTTTGCGTCGCTTATATTCAGTGAGTTGTTCTGGACTTTCCCAAGCGGTAGCGTAGATGCGTTGTAATTGGGCTTTAGTTTCATCCCCACGCCAATAAGCACCCGCAACGCTTTCTAATTCAATTGCCTTGGGGTTTAATTCACTGATATTTTCCAGATGAGGCCCCGCACACAAATCCCACCATTCATTCCCCAAGTGGTAAATCGTGATTGGTTCTTCTTTGATATCTGCCAGAATTTCTAGCTTGTAAGGTTCCTTAATTTCCTGAATCCGGCGTTCGGCTTCTTCGCGGCTGACTTCTTCTCGAATAACCGCTAACTTACGATTAATAATCTTCGCCATCTCTTTCTTGATGACTTTGAGATCATTTTCGCTAAATGGTTCTGGATTGTCGAAGTCGTAGTAAAAACCGTTTTCAATCCAAGGGCCGATTGTAACTTGCGCCTTGGGAAACAGCTTTTGTACCGCCATTGCCATTACATGGGAAGCAGTGTGGCGAATCTTTTTTAGGTTCTCCGATTCGCTGGTACGCGGTAAATAAATTTTTTCAACTTGTTCTGACTGTTCGGACTGATTTGATGAATTTGGCGACATTGGCTGCTGAACCATTGGCGAAGTGATTACAAAAGGTGATTTATCTGAATCTGTAGGCTTATTCAACTATAACGACTTTGATTTTTGCTTTTTTCACCTTTATCTTCCAACTACTGACTTCATTTGTGATAGGGGATAAAGATAAATTTTTGATTGGTTCGCTGAGGATCAAATTCAGGATTCCACGCGTAGGCGTAGCCCGTCGTAGACATCGCTAAATTATCTTATCAATTGCAACTTGCTGTCAGCTATACCTATAGATGCCTCTCCAAAGGAACTGTACAAACCCAATAGCAAGACTATATAATGAATTCTGTGTAGTTTGTTACATATTTTTACATGCTCGAATTATGAGAGAAATAAAAAAAGTGTTAAGAAACGTAAATAACGTTAATATTAGTAAGAAAGTTTGAAATATCCTTCTCATTTATGTCAGACTCAAATTTACCAGGGAGTGATTTGCTAGAAACGGTTTTAGAACCCCTGCTGGAAGATTTTCAGCATTGGTTTAAGCGATCGCGCCATTTACTCGAAACCGAGCAACTATCATTTATGAGTCACCAAGAGCAATCTGACTTGCTTTTGCGGGTTAAGCAAGCGCAGAATGAACTAAATACGGCGAAAATGCTATTTACTGCTACTGATAAACAAGTCGGGATTGATATGGCAACATTAATGCCTTGGCATGAATTAGTAACAGAATGTTGGAATGTTGCAATGCGCTTTCGCCAAGCGCGTGAAGCTTAAGCAAGAGATGGAAGCATTTGCTAAATTTTGGCAGACTACTTAGCGATGTCTCAAGACTTGCCTCTTTGCGTCTACACAAGAGAGTAAATCAGCCGTCAAAGAAATAGCAAATAACTCTTAACACTTTCTTAACATTCTTTGGACTAACAAAATAATGTATCCTATGCTACCGTAAGTGGAATAACGGTTGACAAATAGCTTCATATAAATGTAACCGCACAAAGGGTGCTTCAAATACTCGTCTTAACTGTGAGTCACAGTGTCGGCGAAACAAAGCGTTACAAAATCAAAATAAAGTTTTAAAAATTGCTGTCCTGGAGGAAAATCTAATGTTACACCTGCTTTACATTCTTGCTTTTACAATCCTTGCATTTATAGCTGTTGGCAACTTAATTCGTAACCTGATCATGTTCAGTTTTGATCGGGAGCGAACTTACCCGACGAATTCCTCGCCAATGAATAATCAAGGTAACTATGGTTATTATTCATCAAAAAAACAGCTTGTACCCCATCCAGAGTTATTAGATAGCGCTGGCAAGTTAATTAAAGAGCCACTTTTGGTAATGCGTTCGATTAACGTTGAAGATGCGCGTCAACATCTCGATGCACTTTACGAAGCATCCCCAGGACGTAAAAGAGAAAATTCTGAGGAAGCATAAAAAAAGTTAGAAGTTAAGAGTTAGGAATGTAGTATCCTGAAATTCATCACAGTTTCAGGATGCTACATACTTAATGGGTGGATGGTGTGATGAGATAATTCGTGAAGCACTCAATGAAGCTACTGGAAGGTAGTTTTCAATACTCTGGTCGTGATTAGAAGATACAAGTACCCGAACAACAGCCATCTAAACTGCGTTCTTAGTACAGCTTTGCGTAAAATCGTGGCGAATTCAGAGGTGAAATTTAAACGCAAAGTAGCGCAGAGGGGCGCAGAGAATTCGCTACGAATTAATGAAATAATGTACTTAGAGAACATTTAAAACCTGCTGGAAGGTATAGTTTTTCCATTCAGACTTAGGTTAATTCTGACGAAAAATCAAGGTTCCAGTCATGTACTCAGATGCTTTGCAGTACTTAACATGAGAGCAAAAGACACTTTTAAAACATCCTCTTATGGCTGATCGCAGCCTGATTGTGTCCGGAGTCTTGTAATTAATCAACAAGAGTAAAATCACTGGCGATTAGAGTGGGAGTATTCAGTGCAAATGTTGCGAATTGACCTCCTTCGAGGGTTCTTAGGGTTATGGGATCAGTATAAGGACTAAATCCAGCTGCTGTACCATTTACGTTATAAAACAGGCTCCGAGTCCCCGTACTGTAAACAATGTTGGCAGTACTTCTTTCACCATCTGCGTCGGTAGCCACAGAAGCAAAGATCAAACCAGAAGAACGCAGAAGGGTAAAAGTATCTCTCGATAGTTCGATTGTGTCCGTATTACCTGCAAGTCGTCGGAAGTCGTTGATTGTATCTATTCCGAGGTCAATCGCCGCAAAGGGTGAACCAGTGTCAAATACAAACGTATCGTTTCCTGCTCCCCCAAATAAATCGTCGTTACCACTATCTCCTTGAAGGGTATCGTTCCCCCCTTGTCCCCGTATAACATCGTTACCACTACTGCCAAGGAGAATATCATTACCGCTTCCTCCGTATAGGTTGTCATCAAGACTGCCCCCATCAATTTTGTCTTGACCAATCCCACCATAAAGGAGATCAAAACCCGCTCCTCCATCAATAAAATGATCGCCAGCAACACCAACGAGTTCAACAGTGTCATTACCCGCACCCGCAAAAACAACCTGATTGCCAGGCGTAGTTAGAGTAGAGGCATCAATGTTGTCATCGTCGTCGGTTCCTTCTCCCCCTGGGCTTATTATGCCGTTTGCTTTAGCGATCGCAAATTTTATGACATCAGCCACATTCTCGCTGTTACTATCAAGAGTTGTCACAATACCCCGACCTAAACTGCCAACCAGCCCGTCATAAATACTTTTAACACCACTGGTAGCCAGAAAAACAGGAATAATATCATTTGCGATCAGAGCCGCCTGCACTTGTGCAATATCGGGATAATCTTCATTGGCACTGCTCACACCATCTCCGTTATTAGCCACCACAGTGGGATCAGTCGGACGAGCCTTTTTCAAATCCCCTGCAACGTGATAGCTGGCATCGGTAGCTAGGATAACAATACGCTTTGAGCCAGCTCTGTAACCAATACTGTTATCTAAGGCAGTGTTTAAAAGTGCTTCTAATTGTGATTCAGGTTCGTCAGCACCGCCACTAGCAACAAAACCACTACCAGGAATGAGAGGATCGCCAGTGACTGTTGTCTTGATTAGTGCTGCATTAGTAGTTAAAGATACCTCTTTTTGATAAACATAATCACCAGTACTACCTAAAGGTGGTACTGGCTTATCCTTGAAAGAGGCAAGACCAAATTGAAGATCGTTACCAAAAATCGTAGTTAAGTTGGGGTTAGTTACTCGGTTTACTACCGCAGGAAGTAATACCTTCAATCTGGGTAAGTCTTCCAGATACGATCCAGTCAAATCTTGTAGAAAAACGATGTCAGATGTGGACATATATTACTACCTAACTAAAGTAAGTTTTTCTCCTTAGTTCTAGTAATACATGATGTATTATCAAAATGTCAAGCAATGTGCTTGACATAAAAAAATTTTGCCTAGTTTGTTGATATATCTCGGTTTCAAGCATTTTTGAGCATTTGATGTATTTTCCCTGCCCTATATGGGTTTGAGGCTTTTTTATGCCTCAAAATGTTTAAGTCCCGTTAGGACAGCAAGGTATAGCAGTCGCCAAAGCCGTTAGGACAGTTCGCGGTAAACGCGCCTTCAACAGCGTATTTTGTGATTTTATTGTTGTCCTAAGCTCCCTGTCCGTTGCTATATGTCAAACTATTAAGCATAAAATAGGGAGTAGATCATTCACTCTCCCTAATCTCTCTATGCTTCAATAACTACCCGCAAATTACCGCGTTTTTTCGCAACGCGACAAGCAGTCGTAGTGCCAGAACGCTCGAATTCTAAATCGAGGATAGTCGGGCCGACTCGTAAATTATGAAAGGACAGGCGATTAATCGATTCTGGCAAAGCGGGGTCGATTATTCGCAAGCAGTTATTTTGAGCATCAGGCACCAAGTTAACCATCATTTGCAGCAATTGGAAGACACTGCCAGTAGCCCAAGCTTGGGGAGTGCAGGCAACTGGATACTGTACAGGGGCATTATCACCATTCCGTTCGTAGCCGCAGAAGAGTTCTGGAGGACGTTGATAAGGCTGCTGACTAGTCATGTCGAATAAACCTTGGAAAATTTCCAGGGCTTGATCGATCAGACCAAGCGATCGCAATCCCATTGCAATCAGAGCGTTATCATGGGGCCAAACCGAACCAGTATGATAGCCCATTGGATTATAAGCGGGTGACAAACTACTCAGAGTCCGAATGCCCCAACCATTAAACATATCTGGTGCTCGCAACCGTTCTGCGACACTATAGGCTCTTTCGTGGTTGAAGAGGCCCAATTGCAGACAATGACCAGGATTTGAGGTAATACTGTCTACTGGCTTGCCATCTCCATCCAAAGCCAAAGCGCAGAAATCCTGGTTTTCTACCCAAAAATCTCGATTAAAACGAACCTTAAGATTTCTGGCCTCTTCTTGCCAACGATCTGCCAAATCAAGCCGCTTTTTCATCCTAGCTATTTCTGCTAGACGCATTTTTGCAGCATAGACATAAGCTTGCACTTCACACAAGGCAATTGGGCCGTTGGCTAATTCTCCCTTATGGTTTACAATACAGTCGTCAGAATCTTTCCAACCTTGGTTAACAAGACCGCGTTTGGATTTACGGAAGTAACTGAGGTAGCTGGTTTCTTTCATATTGCGATCAATCCACTCCATTGCTGCTAGAGCATTGGGCCAAAGTTGCTCTAGGAGTTCGTGATCGTGAGTCCAAGAATAATGTTCGGCATACAGCATCAGCCACAGGGGAGTCGCATCAACTGTACCGTAGTAAGGTGTATGAGGAATTTCTTGACAACGAGCCATTTCTCCTAAACGTAACTCGTGCAAAATCTTACCCGGTTCTTCTTCGCGCCATTCGTCCTCGATTTTACCTTGGTATGTCGCCAGTAATATCAGGGTTTCTTTGGCGATTTGCGAGTTTAACATCAGGGCTTGAGAAGCTGTAATCAGCGAATCTCGCCCAAATAGTGTCGAAAACCACGGTACTCCAGCCGAAACTGTCTTATGCTTACCAAAAGACTGACGCAACAAATACATATCTTGCTCGGCCCGTTCAATCACTCGATTGAAGATGCTTTTATCTGAGCTAATGCGTGTAATTTGCTGTACCCAGTTTTGCTCCTCCATCAACTCAGCAGCTTTCGCCTGTCCTAAGGTAATGGCGGCGCTCACGGTTGAACTGGATTGGTTGTTTCTCAAAATATTTACTCGGTAGCCCAGCTTTTGAGTTTCGTGAGAAGCCAACTCTAGCTGCCAAACCGCAGTGTAACCCTTGAAAGAGTCTGGTTGTCGATGTTGGAATAGAATCCGGGATTCCATTACCGAACCATCCAAACCTTGATAGGCGAGTGTCAAAGATTCTTCCCTAGAGGCAGATGGCTCTTTGGGTATAGGTGCAACGCCATCGACCTGAGAAAATGTTCCTTCTTCAGCCGTCGGTTCTACTAGACGTAAAAGCCTACCTCGTTTTTCTCTGTCATAGCCCCGGACTTCAAATAAATCAACAAAATCCGCGTCAAAGCTGATGGTTAGTTCAAAATTGACAGTGGTTGTGCTGTAGTTAGATACTTCTATTTCTTCAAATAGTGCCCCATTCAGCACCATTTCCCGGCGAATTCCCACAGTTTCGGCTTTCAGACGTTCGTCGATTCTGGGGTTGGTACACAAAGCTGAGAGTGAAAACCCTTTTTCAGCAGTACTACTGAGGAGTACAGGCGATCGCCCTTCAATTTGTAACTCCAAGCGATTGAGAAATCTCGTATCACAACAAAACAATCCCATACTGGGATTGCCATCGTTAAGCGAACAGCCAGAAATATTCCCGATAGTATCCGTCACAAAAAATAAATCATCATCTTTAACCGTCAGTGTCGGTTGTGGTCTTTCACTTACAACACAAGGCCACTCCGGGATAGGTAATTGTTCGGCAGGAATAAAAGTTTTGCCATCTAGGAAAATTTTTTCCGGGGTCATTAAGGTATCCGGTGTCATTAGCAAAAGTTCCGTGTATAGGTCTATATTTTTGTGGTCTTCTGAGTAGAGGTTGCTGACCCTCACAACTTTCAAAAAAAAAGACGCTTTCTAAAACAAGTTTTAGCCATTGGAGCCAAAATAATACTTAGTTCCTGCTGACAACATAGCAGCGCTCAAACCTGTATAAGTAGATATTTATTCTTTATTAGTATACGATTTTGTCTTAAATATTTATGGGATTTGATTAGACTAATTTATGATAAACCTCATCTATGTTGAGAACCGTAGTTTTTGCCCTCACCCTAAATCCCTCTCCCAAGTAGGGAGAGCGACAACTTTGCGGCTCCCCTTCTCCCAAATTTGGGAGAAGGGGTTGGGGGATGAGGGTTTATTTCTTTTCATACGGAAAGAACTACAGTTTTCAAGATGGACGCGGTTTAGTTAATTAATTGATTAAATTATGTGAATGTAGCAGTAATGTTTTTTGGGTGAGAAAATTTATTTAGTTGGCATAAATTAACGTAGGTAAAGTAGGCGGTGTCTACAACGGGCTACGCCAACGCGTGGACTATCAATCACTAACCAGTGTTTGTTAGTAAACAAAAGATACAATTACTAGTTGTTTGGTACTTAGCTGTGAAATATTTTAGTTGTGCAAGCATATTTCAAAGTTGGTCGAGAATGTATATTGGGCGTAGTAGGTTGTCAATCAACAAATCAAGTTGTATGTATTCCTCCTAATTGGTAACGAAGTGTTGCGCCTGCTTTGGCAGAAAGTGCTTAAGCGCGTTCTTTACATATTGCAACTCTCTATTTAACTTGAGAGTCCCTTGGAATTTGTACAATGCAGCTGTGACTTTTGATCTTGTCGAGGTTGAGCGTTTAACAATAATTCATGAGCATTTCGACTTCTGTGCTGAGTGATCTGCTAAAGTCCCTACCATACTTGCGGCCCCAGCTATATTTTAAGGCTTCATTAACGGCGCTCTCCCATGCGATGGAAGATCAAGTTTTGGCTGCGACTTTAGCACAACCCCTTGTAATTGCGAGTTTCCAGCGAGAGCGATTCTACCGCCAAGAAGCTCATCGCTACCTACGACTTGCCTTGCGGAGTAACCAAATATACGTATTATCTGCTCCAGAAACGGATTTCATTAACAGTTCGGAACACTATGAAAAGGTCGCTTTTGAGCCAACGGATGGCTTAAGTCAAGAGTGGCATTTGGTAGTGATTGCTGACAATTATGCGACTTGTCTAGTTTGTCGGGAAAGCCTTGGTTCTATTGCCAAAAACAAGCACCTACCGGAACTAAGCCCTAATCTGGATATAGACACAGCGCGAAGATTTGAGGGAGTTTGGACATCGGAAAGGGGAGTTAGCCTCAAAGCAGCCGAATTGCTGTTAGAGAGAATTTTGGTTTACAGACCAGAACTGGCAAGTAAAATTGAGGAGGCACGTCAGAGGTTTGGTATAGGAGAGCCGCGAAGCCACTCTGGAGCAGAACAGATCAATGAATATGCTTGTGACATCGATACAGATCCCTTTGTGCAGCGCTTAGTAACTTATTTGCAAGCTAGTCAGTACAAATTGCACAAAGCCTACCGTTCCATTGCTGCCCAAGCACGAAAAGAACGATTAGTCAACTCGATTAGCACTGCCATTCGGCGATCGCTCGATCCTCACGAAGTTCTCCAGGTGGCGGCACAAGAATTAGGAGAACACCTAGAAGCTTGTCGCTGTCTAATTTACCGCGCTCAAGCCACAGATAGCCAAGCCATAATTGAACACGAGTTTTTGAATCCCGGTATTTTATCGGTTCTTGGGCAAACCTGGGAGTTAGAGAAAAATTCTTTATTTCAGGACATAGTGGAACAAGGCGAAGGTGTTTGTATTAGCGATACCCTGAATGACCCTCGTGTTAACAATTCGCCAGCCCTCTCCTTGATTGCCAAAAAGTTTGCCATTCGTTCTTGGCTGATGGAACCAGTATTCTATCAGGGGCGATTATTGGGCATCGTGGAGTTGCACTATTGCCGAATGCCACCGCACGAGTGCCAACCTGGGGAATTGGATTTGGTAGAAGCGATCGCCACCCAAGTGGGAGCAGCTCTCATCCAAGCGGAAGCTTACGCTAACCTAGAAGAACTTAACCAGCAGTTAGAAGCCCTAGACCGCACCCGCAGCAACCTCATAGCCATCACCGGACATGAACTGCGTACCCCCCTATCCACCATTCAAGTGTGTCTAGAAAGTCTCGCTAGTGAGCCTGATATGCCCTTGGAGTTGCAGCAAATCATGCTCAACACTGCTCTTTCCGACTCAGAACGGATGCGAAAACTGGTACAAGATTTCCTCACACTTTCCAACTTGGAAAGCGGTCGGGTGGAATGGCATCCAGAATCCCTTACTTTACAAGAGTGTATAGATTTATCACTCAGCCGCAATCGCACGCGTTCTTCAACGGAAAAGCCGCCCAAAATTAAGACTGAAATTGCCGAAAACCTACCTCTGGTAAGAGCTGATGGTGATTGGCTAGTAGAGGTACTGGCAAAACTCATGGACAATGCTTTTAAATTTACGCCACCCCAAGGAGAAATCACCATTAAAGCGATTTACAACAGCCATGAAATGGTGGAGGTGACTGTAGCTGACACTGGACGCGGCATTGAACCAAATCGTTTAGAAGTAGTTTTTGACCGCTTCTATCAGGAAGAGGGAGCGCTGCGCCGCACCACTGGCGGGACTGGACTTGGTTTAGCAATTTGCCGTCAAATTGTTAATGGCTGGGGTGGGGAAATTTGGGCAGAGTCAACTGGCAAAGACCAGGGTAGTCAGTTTCACTTCACCATCCCCATTGTTCAGAATAGCCACGAGCAAAAACGGGCAAAAGTCAAGAGTAAATAGGTATTTAGTTATTGGGCATTGGTCATTGGGCACTTGTACTGAGCGAAGTCGAAGTATTGGGCATTGGTCATTGGGCACTAATTTTTAACGAGTCGCGGAAGTCCCCACCTTCTCTGCGTACCCCTCCGGGGATCTTGCTACGCGCAGCGTGTCGCAGACAGACGCTAACGCGAACAATGTACTCATAAGGTGGGGATTGTGAGCACTTCGACCCTTCGACAGGCTCAGGGCATCGCAAGCTCAGTGACCACGGGGGATAAAGATTACATCTGGAATTGATTTTTTACACAGTAAAAACTCTCTTCTGGATGTATGACGAATCCCCAAAATTTTCTGGTAGGATATATACTGTCTTGACCCTCCGGGTTCAAAATCGCTCTTTGAGGGAAACCCTCAAGACCGCGTTTTTCACCATCAATGCCGCAAGCGAAAACCAAGCTAATAGGTATATGTCACATCGCCCTTGGCGTCTCCCCTTCTCCCAAAGGGAGAGGCTAGCGCCAAGGGAGAAGAGAAACCCTTCGGCTTCGCTCAGGGTAAAAAATTTGGGTCTTGGGAACCAGGACTCCTGCCCTTGGAGGGAATGTTAGACCAAAAAAACTACGGAGTAATAGATGGCTATTCCCGATGAATTGGGAAGCTCAGACTTCAGCCGTAGGCAAGTCTGAGTAGTTCACAAAATGACAAAGAACAAAGAACAAAGGACAAATGACTAAAAACTGTTACAGTCTATGACGCGATCGCAATATGATCCTGGTTGCGGTGTTAGGATTTCCTAAAAACGTTGAGAGAATCACTTATGGCAGAAACACTCTCTGGACAAACCCCGCTATACGGTGGCAGCACCGGTGGCTTGCTCACAAAAGCAGCATTAGAAGAAAAGTACGCTATCACTTGGACTAGCCCGAAAGAGCAAGTTTTTGAATTGCCTACAGGTGGTGCTGCTACTATGCGGCAAGGTGAAAACCTGCTGTATATAGCTCGTAAAGAATATGGCATCTTTTTGGGCGGTCAACAACTCCGTAAACTCAAAATCACAGATTACAAAATCTACCGGATTTTACCCAACGGAGAAACTACTTTAATTCACCCGGCTGATGGTGCCTTCCCCGAAAAGGTAACTGAAGGTCGTGATAAAGTGCGTTATGTAGACCGCCGGATCGGACAAAACCCCAGTCCCGCGAAACTTAAGTTTAGCGGTGTTACTCCCTACGACGCTCCGTAACTAGCTATTAGTAGCTAATGGGTAATTAGTAATGGGTAATTGGTAACTAAAAACCCATTACCCATTACCAATTACCAATTACTTTTAAAAAATAATGATGTTTCCGGATTTCTCCCAGTTTTGCACCCTAGCCCAACAAGGCAACTTCGTCCCGGTATATCAAGAATGGGTGGCGGACTTAGATACGCCCGTATCTGCTTGGTATAAAGTATGTGCTGGTCAGCCCTATAGTTTTTTGTTGGAATCGATCGAAGGTGGGGAAAAACTGGGACGCTATAGTTTAGTTGGTTGCGATCCTCTGTGGGTTTTGGAAGCAAGGGGCGATCGCACAACCCAGAAAAACCGTGACGGTTCACAGGTCGTTTTTCCAGGCGACCCTTTTACAGCTTTAGCCGAATGTTTAGCACCTTTTCACCCAGTCAAGCTACCACAGCTACCGCCAGGAATTGGCGGTTTGTTTGGGTTTTGGGGCTATGAATTAATTCACTGGATTGAGCCGCGTGTGCCAATTCACGCACCAGATGAGCGAAATATCCCTGATGGGTTGTGGATGCAGGTAGACCACCTATTGATTTTTGACCAAGTGAAGCGGAAAATTTGGGCGATCGCTTATGCTGATTTACGTGAAGAGAAAGTAGATTTAAAAGCAGCATATCAACAAGCGTGCGATCGCGTCACCCAAATGCTCGAAAAGCTATCTTTGCCCCTATCGCCAGAAAAAACTCGATTGGAATGGAAACCGCCAGAGAGCAGGGGAGCAGAGGAGCAAATCAGCAAAGGAGCAGAGGAGTACAATAGTAATTTCACCCGCCCTGATTTTTGTGCTAGCGTCCAAAAGGCCAAAGACTACATCAAAGCAGGCGATATCTTCCAAGTAGTAATTTCTCAGCGACTATCAACAGCATACACAGGCGACCCCTTTGCTCTTTATCGCTCCCTACGTCAGATAAATCCTTCGCCTTACATGGCTTACTTTAACTTCCAAAATTGGCAAATCATCGGTTCCAGCCCCGAAGTGATGGTGAAAGCCGAAACCGATTCAGATGGTGGAGTCATAGCAACAGTCCGCCCAATTGCCGGCACACGTCCACGGGGTAAAACTACCCAGGAAGATGCAGCCTTTGCGAAGGATTTACTCGAAGATCCTAAAGAAGTTGCCGAACATGTGATGCTTATAGATTTAGGGCGGAATGATTTGGGGCGGGTTTGTCAAAATGGTAGCGTCAAAGTTGATGAATTAATGGTAGTTGAGCGCTACTCCCATGTGATGCACATAGTCAGCAATGTTGTGGGTAAATTAGCACTTGGTAAAACAGCATGGGATTTATTGAAAGCTTGTTTCCCAGCAGGTACGGTAAGCGGCGCACCCAAGATTCGGGCAATGGAAATTATCCACGAATTAGAGTCTAGCCGTCGGGGTGTTTATTCGGGTGTGTATGGATATTACGATTTTGAAGGACAATTAAATACTGCGATCGCAATTCGCACAATGGTAGTACATGATAATACGGTAAGCGTGCAAGCCGGTGCAGGTTTGGTTGCTGATTCTGAGCCAGAAAAAGAATACGAAGAGACGCTGAATAAAGCTAGAGGTCTATTAGAGGCGATTCGTTGTTTGCGTTGAACTGGTCACTAGGCAATAGTACACCAATTCAGTAATCTTGGAAGAAACTCTCCCCCAATCCTACAAGGGTTGGGGACGAGGGTTAACGACTGTTGCCATAATATATAGATTTACCTAGAATTATAGTAAGTAATTCTGGGTAAAGAATGGATAGGCTGATTAGCATTGGTGAACTAGCAGAGTTGAAAGCCGTAAGCGTTGA
>Ga0335394_10004158_pt1 | contig 16455 bp, 16 predicted proteins | sample MAT03_FD_205741 | JGI IMG/M metagenome (GOLD analysis project Ga0335394, IMG submission 205741) | Freshwater microbial communities from Lake Fryxell liftoff mats and glacier meltwater in Antarctica - MAT-03 (spades assembly) (version 2) ... | reverse complement strand
TGCGTGGTACCGGGTTGCCAAAACATCGATACCGAAGTCTATGAGTTGGAGTTACACGACAAATTGGTACTGGCACCCAACCCGGCCCATGACAAGGTGCGTTTCGAGCTGCCCTTGCCAGAAGCGTATCCTCTGCACGGAACTGTGCAAGCCATTCTGTTGGATGCACGAGGAAAAGAGGTGTTGCGCAACACCATTGCCAACACCGGCATGGGTTTGAATGGAAATTTGGATGTTTCTGGGCTGCCAAGTGGGATGTACTTTTTGCATTTAAGGGATGGGGAGAAGTGGTTGGCTGGTGGGAAGGTCATCGTCGAATGAACCGCAGAAAACCAAGACACTGAGCACTCGCACTGAGTTGGTCGATGCGTGTCGAAGCGTGGTGGTGGTGTAACGAGGAACGGTTGTGCCACATAGGTTGACGCGATCTAGTTTTGCCAAAGTGCCATATCCTGAACAGGAACTATTCGGCAGCCGTTGATCTGGAACCTGCGTTGAGCACCATGGAGATCACGGGCAAATTGGACCAGTTGGGGAATATGCTCATGAACGCGAGCGGCATTTGGGAGGACCTCACCGGCAATGACCGTTCAGAATTGATGAGCTATGCCATGGCGGGCGACCCCAGCATTGGGGCTCTTTCTTGGGCGACCATGTTGGCCTTAGGCGAGTTGGATAGCCTGCCAAGCCCAACCTTACCAGCTGTGCAAAAATCCAGACAGACCGTTCGAAACGAAAGGGCCTCTTCCGGTTTCCACCCCACCATTGCGGCCTATCCGAATCCGGCTGCGGACCGCGTACAGATCTCCTACTTGGAGGGCATGGAACAGGGCAGTTTGGAGGTCTTCGATGCACAAGGGCGACTTATGACCACGCTTAACTTGAACGGTCAAAAGGCATTCAAGGAGGTGGTGGTCCAGAATTACCCGTCCGGCCTTTACTTGGTCCGCCTTAGTCGGGATGGGTATTTGTTGGGTGAAACCAAATTCAACGTGACCCGATGAGGGCATTGAAAATGTGGGCATTGGGTCTCGGCATGTTTGCCGGGACCCTCCCCGCTTTTTCACAAGGTGGATTTATAAAGCACTATGGCACAGAGCAAGCGGGCTACGGAGCCTTGGCAGGGGCAATTCGCTCAGTGCCGGACGGCTATTTGTTCTTCTGCGATCAGAATTCAAGCGACGGTTTTCATCGCACCCATGCAAGTATTCGCCGTCTGGATCTGGAAGGAAATGAACTTTCCTTCGTTGATTTGTTCAACGGTCGGGATGTTCAGGCCAATTTCGGTCGTGTGGATGCTGTGATCTCCCTTTCAGATACCGCCTTCGCGGTTCCGGTCGTGGACAATTCGACGGGTTACCGATACCGGAATACCATCTTCTACTGCAACTCGAACGGGATTTTAACAGACTCATTGGTCATTGCGCAAAATAATCCAGCGGACTCTATTGTTACCATAACGAGGAACATTGCACCTAGCCCATCGAGTGGGTACTATGTGGTTGGCGCGGTTGACTCCCTTTCACAGGAGTTGGATACGCACACGATTATCTGGAAGATCAATGGATCTGGCCAAGTTGTTTGGCAAAAAGAATTCGGTTTGGGTAGTCAAACGCACGAAGGCATTTCCATAGAGGAGTACATGGGCAATGGCGTTGCGGTATACGGTTATAGAGGGCAGCCCTTTGCCCCACTTGATGCGAATTTTCTGCTCCGGGTGGACTCCAATGGCACCGAACTATGGCGGCGGTATTTCGGGAACCGGGCCAGAGCCAGTTACGGGGTGGTGAAGCAGACGAACGATGGTGACCTGATCACGTGGTGTACATACAGAGAGTTGGACTACCCCACTTATGAATGGGCCCAATTGATGATCACCCGCTGGACACCGGATGGGGATATCGTATGGCAAAAGAAGAGCCACTACGGTTTTGGCACCGCTTCCTTGGACCTGGCCGTATTGCCGGACAACTCCATGATAGGGTCCTGCGGCCTCAACTGGGACGGTGGCCTATGCAAGTTCGCACCCAATGGAGATAGCCTGTGGACCCGAACATTCAGGCCCTTTATTGGTGTAGGTTCTGTGGGGATGTGGGATGTAGAACCCACCCCCGATGGCGGCTTCATTGCGTGTGGAGAGATAAGTCAATCCATGAACGACCCCAACCCGGGACTCTACACTGTGTTCATTGTTAAGACCGATAGCTTCGGGTGCGTGGTACCGGGTTGCCAAAACATCGATACCGAAGTCTATGAGTTGGAGTTACACGACAAATTGGTACTGGCACCCAACCCGGCCCATGACAAGGTGCGTTTCGAGTTGCCCTTGCCGGATGGCTATCCTTTGCAAGGAACCGTGCAGGCCATTCTGTTGGATGCACAAGGCAAAGAGGTGTTGCGCAACACCATTGGCAATACCGGCCTTGGACTGAATGGAAATTTGGATGTTTCCGGGCTGCCAAGCGGGACGTACTTTTTGCATTTGAGGGATGGGGAGAAATGGCTTGCTGGTGGTAAGGTCATCGTCGAATAGATCCCTGCTTCCAAAGAGCCTGTCGAGGCGTGTTGTGATCGAGCAACGAACCTCCCTACCCCGCCTTCTCCGCCTCCAAATAGCTTTTGCGCATATCGTAAATGATGCCCAAGCTCACGGCCAACCCACCGAGGGACTGTTCCACCATTTGCCAGATCACATCCACCATAATGTGCATCATATCATGTTTCGCGAACGACATGCCGAGCACGAAGATCAATAGGTACACGAAGAACCCGACCACCCCACCAACGGCCATGGAAGTCAATGGGAAGGCGGTCTTCAAAGAGATCCATTCCATGTGGATGGCATGATGGATACCAATGGTGAGCCCTAACCCGATCACCAAGTAGACCAGACCCGCCAAACTGAAATACAAAGGTTTGGGGATGGGCAACTCTTGCAGATCGGTAAGTGCGATACCATGCCAGACCCACGAAAGAAGGAACATGACCAAGCCGGCAAGCAGCGTAGGCAACAGAATATGGCGTCTTATGAGCACCGCCTAGGTATTAAGCACCAAAATTACAACGCTCAAGATGGACCTTGGTCACCAATAAGCCCGTACTTTGCTCCTGCTCATGGAAAACGTTCGTTTCCCCATAAGGGTTGCCTCCATTGGCCTACTAATTCTTTCAACATTAGTGGGCTGCCGGAAGGATGTGGAACCCTCCCGTTGGGACATTGATGCGTTGGTCCCGATCCTGAAAACACGTTTCACGTTATCGGATATACTGCCCGATTCCGTACGAACCACGGCTGCGGATGGGACCATAACGCTGGTCTATTCCGACGATCTTTTCGCGTTGGACCTGGACACCGTTCTGGCCATACCCGACACCAGTTTGATCTATCCGTATGCATTCCCACTTCCGGGCAATGATTCATTCGACCTGCCCGCTGGCTTTCCGGTGATCAGTGAGAACAATTTGATCCGGTTCGATTTCGACGATCTCGCGTTGCGAAAATTGATCCTGCGCGAAGGGAAGCTCAAACTGACCATGCGCAACAAGATCGCAAGTCAGGTATTCGGGACCTTCGGGTTGAATGGTGTCACCTTCCCGGACGGTTCCTCGTCGTTGACCGCCTCGGTTGGACCTGGAACAGCGGCGGATCCAACGACTTCGGAAGCGGAAAAAGATCTCGCGTTTTCCATTTTCGACCTGCGTGGTCCGCAATTCAACGATGTGAACACACTGGGTTCCAACGTAGGTGCGCAGCTGGATCCCAATGGGACAGGAGCATTGGTCACCAACCAGGACAGCATTATCGTAAAAGTGGCCTACGAAGGGCTCGTGCCACAGTATGCATCGGGGTACTTCGGGAATCGCGTGATCACCCTAGGGCCGGAGTCCAGCACGATCGACCTTTTCGCCAACATCATTGATGGAACCATTGACCTGGATCGGTTGCAAGTGCGGCTGAACGTGGAAAGCGGGATCGGGATGGACCTGCGTGTTCGTCTGCACCAATTGCGCTCGGTGAACAGTAACACCGGCAATAGCGTTGATCTACAGCACGCCATCATGAGCGGTCCGATCAATTTGAATCGGGCATTGGACCTTGGCAATACCTTTCAACCCAGCCACTACCAAACCACTTTGAACAACGATAACAGCAACGTGGATCAGTTCTTGGAGATCCTGCCCGATCGGTTGGACCTGGCTTTGGACCTTGAGATGAACCCTTTGGGCGACATCAGCAACGGACATGACTTCTTCTATTACGACAGCAAGTTGCGCGCTTCCTTGGAATTGGAATTGCCCTTGGATCTGATCGCTACTGGCTTGACCTTGCAGAACTTCGTTCAGGTGGATCTGCCGGGATCAGCGGAAGGCCATGCGATCCGGAACGGAGAATTGCACCTATTCACCACGAACGGATTCCCGCTCGATGCCCAACTTGTACTGGACATCGTGGATGCTGACAACAATGTCGTGAGCCCTATTCCAGTGTTCGGGTCCCTACAAGCCGCAGCCTTGGATGCGGATGGACTCGTACAAACTCCGGTGGAGTCCAAAAGTGATGCGACGCTGTCGGCTGAGCAGGTCGATCTATTGTATGGGGCTACGCGGGTCCGTGTAAGGATCGTCTTCAACACGGCGGACCAAAGCCAGCATGTGCGCTTGTTGGACAGCTATTTTGCGGACCTGCAGATCACCGCCAAAGTGAATTATCTGTTGAATGGGGACGAGTAGGTGGCTAGTGTGCGTTGTGCTTTTCAGTTCGTTCCACGGAATGGCACAACCCCTTCTCTTACCGGCAGATAGCATTACTGACCTGAACCCATGGTGGAGCAATTCGATCACGGTTTTGGGTTATGCTGACTTTAATGCAAACACGGTTTACAACGAACTGCCGGTGGGCATCTATAAGGGAGGAGAACTTTCACGCAGCATCCGGGATCGTTCATTGAACGCCTTGAACACGGAGCATAATACCGCCGGGTATGTTGCAGAAGGACGGTTGACCTGGGCAGGATCCCTGTGCCGTGAGGAACGTGGCAAATGGCGTCCGCTGATCAGTATTGCCCACCATGAGCTGGGCGGCGTGCGCTTCACCAAGGATCAATATGCGATCACGTTCTTCGGCAATGCGGCCTACGAGAACACGACCGCCCAGCTTTCCCCGTCCGGCTTTGAACAGATCCGTTACCAGACCATTGGCATTGGAGCGCAACAGCGAAACACCGGTTCCATGGTACGCTTGGACCTTGTCCGGGGAAATGCCTTCAGCTCGGTGGATGTCACGAATGCAACCCTGTTCACTGCCACGGATGGTCGGGAGTTGCGCACGGAGGTTGCGGGGGAATACTTCGCGAGTGATACGGCTGGTGGTGGTTGGGACCGTTCGAACGGACTTGGTGCAGCGCTCAGCGGCCAATGGAACACGTCATTCAAGATCGGTGCTCGGCAGGTCCGGTTCGGGATCGGTGTGGAAGACCTCGGCTTTGTGGCATGGAACAAACGAAGTGTGGCGATCAAGAAAGATACCTTGGTCACCTATGACGGCTGGCAAGTGGACAACATCTTCGCGCTGGACGAGGTGATCATTGGGAAAGACGTTGTTTTGGATACCTTGGGTCTTCGGTACAACCGTGGATCCGTTACCCGGCTCCTGCCCTTTCGTGCGCACCTGATGCTCGGGATCGACCTAGGGAACACCGGCCATTTGGCGCTGAATGTGGACCAACGGTACATGGTTGGGTACATTCCACAAGTCTCGCTCATGGCGAGCCGTCGGTTCGGCCAACGTACGCAATTGGGTGCAGTGGCAAGCTACGGAGGCTTCGGTGCCTTGCGGGTCGGTCTGGCGGCCAAACACCGGATCGGGAAGCATGTGCTTGTTCAACTTTCCATGCCCCATGTTCCGGGCTTCTTCATGGCCAGAACACGCGGCTTGGGTCTTGCGTTCGGGGCGGAATTTGCTTTTTAGGGTGAAGGGAATTCACTACAGATCCTATTTTCCATGAACTGGATCCTACTTGTTATCGCGGGGCTTTTTGAAGTCGGTTTCGCTACCTGTTTGGGCAAGGCCAAGGAGACTGATGGAACTGCTTCCACTTGGTGGTTGGTCGGCTTTCTGGTTTGCTTGTCCATAAGCATGTTTCTTTTGTACAAGGCCACTCAGGTACTTCCGGTGGGTACTGCTTATGCGGTCTGGACTGGGATCGGTGCGGTGGGCACGGTGATCATGGGCATCCTTTTCTTTAAGGAACCGGCAGATGCTTGGCGTTTGTTCTTCCTCTTCACATTGATCGCTTCCTTGATCGGGTTGAAAGTGGTTTCGCGCTGAACATCGATCACTGCTACTAGATAATTCAGAACATGAAGATCTCGATCATCGGTTGCGGGAACATGGGTCAGGCCTACGCCCGCAGTTTCAGGAAATACGGACTGGTGAAGGCGACTGATCTCTTGTTGGTGGTGCGCAATGAAAGTCATGTAGGTGCACTCTCCGCACTGGGTGTTGTTTCGCAGAAATTGACATCGGCGATCGGCGAAAGCGACCTTGTGATCATGGCTGTAAAGCCACAGGACTTCGGGAATGTGGCACCGGCGTTGGCCAAGTTCATCAGACCGGAGCAAGTGGTCCTGTCGATCATGGCGGGCATCACGATGGAGCGGCTGCAGCGCAGTTTGGGCCATGTGAACGTGGTACGCGCCATGCCGAACTCGCCGGCGCAGATCGGCATGGGGATCACGGCCTACGCAACCGCCACCGAACTAAGCATGCACCAAACCCTGATGGTGGAGCAATTGCTGAACAGCACCGGCCGGGCCTTGCATTTGGGCGATGAGACCATGCTCGATGCCGTAACCGCCTTGAGCGGAAGTGGACCAGCCTACTTCTTCCACATCGTGAGCAGTATGATCGATACAGGGATCAAACTTGGGCTGGAACCGCATGTGGCCAGCGCTTTGGTAAAGCAGACCATGTTGGGCAGCTACCATCTGCTGGACCACAGTGATCGAACGGCAGAGGAGTTGATCAAGGCCGTAACGAGCAAAGGCGGCACCACCGAAGCGGCGTTCAAAGTGCTTTCCCAAGAAGACCTTTCCGGCACTCTGGATCGGGCGATCAGTGCAGCAACACTACGGGCGAAGGACCTTTCGGACTCGTGAACTATTGAATTGAGCATACGCACGGTCTCTTTCAAAAACTAGCGGGTCTGCGACCCGCGCCCGCCTTACGGCGGGTCCACAAAAGGAACCACAGATTATTTGGATAAACACAGATGGACACAGATAAGCACCTTGTCCCAAAGCGGCTTTATGAACGCAGTTAACTTGTTAGATCCAAGTTGAGATCAGTTGTTTCGCGATCACCCAGTGCATCCTGTGCACGGCAAAAGAGCACTAGCAGCATTTGATGGGTGTTTCAGACCTGATGGCTCTAGGCATTTTCCCAACAAACACGTAACTTGTTTGGATGAAAAGCAAACTCACGATCACCCTTGATCAGTCACGCATTGCGAAATTGCAGCGCGCAAGCCTGAAACTGGAACGGTCCATTTCTGACCTTGTGGGAGAGTTTGCCGATCGATTGGAATTGAACGATCAACACGAATCAACGGATTGGATCGATGAACTGAACGGCATTCTCGATGGGAAGATCGAGCAAAAGGAATTGGATGCCGATCCCAAGCTTGCTTATATCCTTGGAAAAGGGAAGCACCCGAATTAATTTGCCTGAACTACAACACCGTAACCTCCGTTCTTCTGTTCTGCGCCCTACCCTCTTCAGTATCGTTGCTTTCCACGGGTTTGGTCTCGCCATAGCCCTTTGCGGTGATCCGGTCCGCTTCAATTCCCTTGCCGATCACATAGTCGCGAACGGCCTTTGCACGTTGGTCGCTCAAGGTCATGTTCGCGGCATCGGCACCCACGTTATCGGTATGTCCACCAAGCTCGATCCGTAATGTGGCGTTGGTCTTAAGGAGACCCACGAGCTTGTCCAGTTCGGTGTTGCTCGCTGGCAATAGATCAAAGCTGGCCGTGTTGAAGAAGATGTTGCGCAGGGCGATCACGCTACCACTGGTCAACGGGCTCAACGGCACGTTCAAGGTGTACGGTTTGTCAGGCGTGCCCTTGGCCACATCATAGTTCTCCGAAAAGAACAGGTAGCCCTCGGTGCTCGCGTTCAAGGCATAGGTCCTTCCCGCAGGAATGCACACCAGGAATTCACCGGTCTTCGGGTCGCTATAAGCACCGGTCACCAACTCTCCGGTGGCCACATCGTACAACTGCACATCGGCTTCCACCGGGGCTTTGGTGTTCTTGTCGGTGACCACGCCACGTATGTAGGTGACGGCTTCAGGACGCGCTTCCTTGTACAACTCGAAGCTGTAGAGGTCCAGGTCGCCTAGGCCACCGGGACGGTCGCTCGCGAAGTAGGCCACATTTCCATCGGCGTTCACCAAGAGGCTGTTCTCATCGGCACTGGTGTTGATCGGATAGCCCAAATTGAGCGCCTTCCCCCATGTGCCATCGTCTTGTTTACGGCTCATGTAAATGTCCAATCCACCGAAACCGGGGTGCCCGTTGCTGCTGAAGTAGAGCGTTTTCCCATCCGGATGGATCTGCACACTTGCTTCATGGTAAGGGGTGTTCACATTCTCGTTCAACTTTTCCGGTTTGCTCCACGTGCCATCATCCTGCATGGTGGTGGTGTAAATATCCATGCTGCGAATGTCACCCGCACGTTGTTGGCCTCGTATGTAGTAGATCGTTCTGCCGTCGCTTGCCATGCTGGGTTGCGTTTCCCATTGCGTGGAATTCACAGGTGGGCCTAAGTTTTCCGGTTGGCTCCAACGATCTCCTACACGCCTGCTGATGAAGAGATCGCAACTACCGAGCCCCCGCAGTTTGTCGCCGTAATTGTCGTCTTCCAATGCACATTTCGTAAAGACGATAAAGCGACCATCGGGCGTGAGGGTTCCTGCTCCTTCGTTGTAATGGCGCGTGTTCACCGTAGGGATCGGCATGGACTTTTTCCAAGTTCCATCCGTATCGCGGTGGCTCACCATAAAGTCCTCTTGCATACCCCATGGAATGATCTCCGGCGCTTTCACACGTCTGGTGTAAATGAGAGTGCCATCATCGGCGGTAATGCAGGGGAAATACTCTGGATCCGCACTGTTAACACCCGGCCCTAAGTTCTTGGGGTCGAAGGGAACCGGCTGTAGTATCGCCTTGGCTGCGAAGGTGCAATTGGCGATCCCCAAACGGGCGCGGGCCTTGCGCTGCGGCTCTTCTTCCAATGCTAGATAACCCTTGTAATTCGCTTCGGCCTTTTCGTATTCTCCACCACGAAATTCCAGATCCGCCAAGTGCAATTGCGCAACGGGAAAGAATTTGGGAGCCAAGGTCATCACCTCACGATAGAGGCGAATGGCTTCTTGGTCCTGGCCCTTTTGTTCGGCGATCTCGGCCAACATGATCCGCGGTTCAACGAACTTGGGATCGGCGCTGGCGGCTTTGGAGAATTCACTTTCGGCACAATCGAACTTGCGCATCCGCATGCATTCGGAACCGCTCTCATAGCGTTTGATCGCGCCTTTGTCGGTGGTGCTGTAACCACCGGGTTGTGCGGCAACCGGTATGGCCGTGCAGCTTACGAAGAAGCAGACTGAAGCGAATAGGAAATCCTTAAGGGCTGCGATCGTGGCTCTTGGCATACTGCGAAATTCAGTGATCAAGGTATCCCCAGGATCTTGTGTGTTTGTAGTGAGATGCGCCAACGCGGGTGCTCCATCACGAACGTGGTGATCAAGGGCATCATGGTCTCGCGTTTGCTCCATTCCGGTTGAAGGTACAAGTGGCAATGCTCCGAAACATGCGCGGCTTGTTCTTGCGCCCATTTCAGGTCGTGGTTGTTGAAGACGACAACCTTCAATTCATGTGCCGCGCTGAATGCTTCAGGCAAAGCCGCCTTGAATTTCTTCGGGCTCAAGCAGATCCAGTCCCAGGATCCGCTCAATGGAGATGACCCGCTGGTCTCGATATGGGTGCGAAAGCCGGCGGCGTGAAAGGCATCGGTCAGCGGGCCGAGTTCATGCATCAACGGCTCACCACCTGTCACTACCACCAACCTTCCGGGGTGTACTGATGCTTCAGAGATCAGGTCTTCCACACTGCGCGTCGGGTGCTGGGTTGCATCCCAGCTCTCTTTCACATCACACCACGTACACCCCACGTCACAGCCGCCCAAACGCACGAAATATGCTGCCTGTCCGGTAAAGGCGCCTTCACCCTGCACGGTGTAGAACGCCTCCATGACCGGGTACCGCACAACAGGACCAGAACTACTGGACAGGTGCGGACTTGGATGCTGGATGGTTTGAATGGGATCTTTCACAAGGGGTCAAAAAAAGCCCACATAAGCCGGAGTTCATAGAAACCCAATGATCAAATGGGCGGGTCGGACAGAAAGAGGTCAGAGATCCGCGATGTTCCCGAAGGATATTCCGGTGCAAGCACTGGAACGCGGCCCGCCTTTGCTCTTTGGATCTTCCGACCCTGAGTAAAAAGTGTTGGTCTCAAGAACCTATGGCCTATGTGGGCTGTATTTTGATCAGCCTACTGCTGAGAAAGAACGAAGTAACACGACGAAAGTAAAAGGGAAGATCGTAGAATGCAAGTGTTGTGGAAAATTTGTTGGTGTGGCGGATCGATCGTCCAGCTTGAATTCGTGCGATCCTAATTCAGGATCCTGCGCTTTTCTCAAGAGAAGAGCATTGCACAAATGCTACTCCCCCTTCTGCCCCACGAAATTATCTTCCTTGTCCTCGAACAGGATGTTGAAGGTGGTGAGTGATCCGTAGCAGCGTGTGATGTATTGCTGCAGCTCCACCTTCTCTTGGTCCGATAGTTTGTCGTGCGCGTTGATCTTCTGTTCCAATACCCGGAACCGATCCCGGATCATCACGATCTTGTGGAAGAAGTCTTCGATCGGTAGTTCCTTGGACTTGAGGCTTGCATCGGCGGGCTTCAGCTCCATGGTTCCGCCATCAAAGCGCGGGTGCATGCTCACGGGTCTTTGTGGACTTTGCATTTCCTCCAACACTTCGCGCAGGGCATCCTTTACGCTGTCCATATCCAACGGTTCCTGCTCAATGGCAACGCCGCTTCGGATCACCTTCAGCCCTTCGAAGGAGCGGCTGATCGGTTGTTCGCCTTGTTCCTTGAAAAAGCAATGCACGGTGCGTTCGTCGAGGTCGAAGATCACACCTTCACCCATGGTGGGGTGGTACACTTTGGCACCAATGCCGATCGCGTGCAGTTCCATGTATGATCACAGAATTTCCTTGATCGTGTAGGTGTTTTCTTGGAAGTCGACCTTCTCCCCTTTCTTGAGTCCGCTGAGGGCTTGGATCAAGGGGGCCTTGGTGCTTACGCCGAGGTAATGTGTACCATCCACGATGAAATCCTCAATGCTTGCGGCGATCAGGAAATGGTGTTTCTCCGTGTGTACCACTGCTCCGTACTGGACAACATCCAACCGCACGGAAGGGTTTATGTCCGTCACCCGTGCCATGTCGGCCTGCACATGATCGAGCTGTTCGCCGAGGGAGTTCATCAGTTCCACATCGGAACCACGGGTGCTTTCGGTCTGGCTGGCGCTTTCGGCATTATCGTCGCCAATGGTCACCGAGCGTAGGTCCTTGATCCGCTCCTTCAGGTCTGCGGCGGTTTCTTCCAATTTCTTACGCGCGGCATCCAAGACGCTGCTTTTCAATGCTGTGGGTTCCATGGTCTGTGGGGAGTGTGCGTGCAAGGTAGAAAGGGAAAATGAAGGGGATGAAAGGAATGAGAAGAATTAAGGGAATGGGACGAATGAAGGGAATGAGGAAATGAAGGGAATGCGGGGAATGCGGGGAATGCTTTGTTCCGCAGTCGAGCACGACGGGATGCGGAATCGCTCAGCACAAGTGAGAGGAATGAAGAAGGATACGCCCATACTCAGACTCCGCTTGAAGGTGCCCTACTCCGCCAACCGGACCACAGGATACCGCCGATAACCCGGTTCGAAATACGGGGAACGCTGGTACACGAAGTACAGCTGTGCCCAGGCATCTTTTGCGAATGCAGGATCCTTGGCGCGTTCGGCTTCCAAAGCGGTTTTGAGCGCGGGGTCTTTCTGAAGAAATTCTGATGCGATGTCCTCGAACACGTAGTCACTGAACCACTCTTTTTGTTGAAGGATGCTGTCGAAGAAGCCCCATGCGAAAAAGCTATCGGCGCAGCGCGGTTCCAGCACTTCCATGACGAGTCGATCGGTGGCATTGCCCATGGGGATGACCCAATCACCCGGCTGGATGGTGACCTCTTCCTTGGTCAACTCCGTTACAATATTGTAGTGCAGGTAATGTCCTTCGTAAGGTGATGCAACGGTTTCAAAGTGCTTGATCCGGTACACTTCAGCGGAGACCACGCTGGCATTAGGCGCTTGGGACATGGGTACTCCGTCCAACTTCAGGCGTAAGATCACTTCATGCCATGCTTGGGGTACCAGATATGCTTGCGGTTTGCTCAAGCTGAAGGCGGGTTTCGCACGACCCAACCAAGGCACGCGCGTTGTTTGCGGACGTGAATGGTCGTACCGGATGCGCTCCAGACCGGTCACATCACTTTTGAGCTTTTCCACGGCGTAGCCTTTCCATTCCAATGTGGTCCGCTGGGTCGTGTCCAGCATCCAATTGAAGCCAAAACCGGTGGCCGTAGCCGCAGTCGTCTTGGCCTTTGCACGCGCTTCCTTCAACTCCAGGGGATGTTCGTTCATGGCGGCCAGCGTGGCGAGTTGCAGTTGCAGCGTGGCATTCACGCGATCTTCGTAGGGTTTTAGCATGTGCGTTTCACTCAGGATCCCGATCCGTTGGCGCAAGGTCGAGTGTCCCGTGCTGTAACGGGGGCCATCCACAAAACCGATTAGTCCTTCATCCGGAGTGGCACCTTCGGTTTCGAAATATGGGCACATGGGGATCTTTCGGTTCGCCATCCATTCATAAAGCCGAGGCACCAGCACCTTTTGGGTGAAGGCATTCAGCTTCGGATCCTGCTTATCGGCTTGCGTGGTGAGCAGCTCCATCACATACTGGTGGTCCGCGCCGTTGCTCACATGTGTCTCGAAGTAGAAATCGGGGTCCCATTGGTCCATGGCTGCGATCAGCGACTTGGCATTGCGGGAATCGGTCTTGATGAAATCGCGGTTCAGGTCCAAATTCCGGGCGTTCCCGCGAAAACCAACCTCGTCCGGTCCGTTCTGGTTGGCACGGCTTGTTCCGCTACGGTTCTTGGCACCGCTCACGTTGTAGACCGGAACGATGCACACGGCGGTATTCGCCAACAGGCCCATGTGCTGGTCACTGTCCAACAAAGCTTGAGCTAGAAGGAGGCTGGCATCCACACCATCGGATTCACCAGGGTGGATGGCGTTGGTGATCCACAGGATGTTCTTGCCGGCTGCGCGAATGCTGTCCGGAGTGAAACCGCTGCCATCGGCAAGCACGAAGAGGTGGATCGGTGATCCGTCATCATCAAAGCCGATCTCCAGCAGTTTGGCCCCGCTGTATGGAAGGTCCAGCGCAGTGTAGCGCTCGATCACCTGCTCCCACGTAAAAGTGGTCGTGCCATGGAATTCCCACTGTGCATATAGGTTGAGGGATACGACCGAGAGCATGAAAAAGCCGAGATACCGCATGCCACAAAGTTGCAATGCGGAACGGAACCAATTGTGTGGACTGCCTCACGCCGAAAGGAAGGAACCGTGAATGGACGGAAATGACGTGCCTACGGCAGCCAAGAACGGAAATGGGATCGTCTTTATTCACGTCCATTCCCGTTTGAAAAAGAAATGCCGCTCAGAACCTTGGAAAAGGCGAACCCCGGCTCCAAGGCAGCGGAACCGGGGTTCTACAACGCGGGATCGATGAAGACCCCATGAAGTTTTCGTTATGAAAATTCAGGCCATCGGGTACACCAAGGTGTCTGCTGGATAAACATCCTCCGCAGCGGCAACCGCTTGTTCGGTCTTGCCGGTTTCGTCAATTACCGGGATCGCTTGGGCGAAGAGTTGCTCATCGTCCGTAAGGCAAAGAAGAAGGGTAAGAGTTTGGACCGGCCACATGGTGTTCTTTGGGTTAGAAGGTGAAGTGGTCAATTCCTTAGAGTGCTGCAAGATTTATCGATAAGCGAGCAAAAGTCAAGACGAATGGCCGATTATCTTCGACGAAAGGGAAATTGGATCGACGAATTTAGATCCGAACCGGGCTGCCTTTGAGGCCAAAACCCCAACCTCGGTCCATTCCATAGTGGGCAGATACCTTCAGCCGCTGAAAAGCAAGCACCCTTCCATTTTGAACGCGGCAACGAACAACCCTGAAAAGGGCTTATGGAAAGTGATCGGTGCCTCCTCCTTGGGCACCTTGATCGAGTGGTACGACTTCTACATCTTCGGCAGCTTGGCAACGGTACTTGCCAGCCAGTTCTTTCCGAAGGAGAACCCCACGGCAGCGCTGTTGAGCACCTTGGCCACCTTCGCGGCTGGCTTCGTTGTCCGTCCTTTCGGTGCCTTGGTCTTCGGGCGGATCGGCGATATAGTAGGCCGGAAATACACGTTCTTACTGACCTTGGTGATCATGGGCGGCAGCACCTTCGCCATTGGCCTGGTGCCGGGTTATGCGAGTATTGGATATGCGGCACCGATCCTTGTGCTGGTGTTCAGACTTTTGCAAGGGTTGGCCTTGGGCGGCGAATATGGTGGAGCTGCCACATATGTTGCGGAACATGCTCCCGCAGGTCGAAGAGGCTATTACACCTCGTGGATCCAGACCACGGCGACATTGGGTTTGTTCGTATCGCTTGGCGTGATCCTGATCACTCGACAGGTGCTCGACAGTGACCCATCGGCTTCGATCGCCAAGTTCAATGACTGGGGCTGGCGCATTCCCTTCCTGCTTTCCATTTTATTGGTGGTCGTTTCGGTCTACATCCGCATGAAGATGGAGGAAAGTCCGCTGTTCGCCAAACTGAAGCGTGAAGGGAACACCGCAAAGAACCCGTTGAAGGAGAGTTTTGCCCGCAAAGCGAATTTGAAGTTGGTCCTTCTGGCCTTGTTCGGTGCAGCCATGGGCCAAGGCGTAGTGTGGTATACGGGCCAGTTCTACGCGCAGAGCTTTTTGGAGAACGTGTGCTTTGTCGACTTCGCACAGTCGCGTACGATCCTGATCTGGGCGATCCTCTTCGCCACGCCGTTCTTCGTGTTCTTCGGCGGTTGGAGCGATAAGGTGGGTCGCAAGTGGATCATGCTCGTTGGAATGGCGCTGGCGGTGCTCACGTATCGGCCTTTGTTCCGGGCCATGGAGCACATCACCGGACCGGAACTTTCAGCAAGCGTTGTAGACCAACGGGAAAGCTCGGAGCTTGGATCACTGGATCCTTCAACCAAAACACTTGTTACGACCCACCATTTTCCGGATGGTACCGTGATCACATCTTCGGGGCCACCTACCGTGTCGAATGAATGGCCAGCCTACAACGCGCCCGGCGTAAAATGGAACAAGGTGATTGGCAACGGTAGATACTGGTCCTTGGTCGGTATCATTTTCATCATGATCCTATATGTGACCATGGTCTACGGTCCTATCGCCGCATTTTTGGTGGAGCTCTTCCCAACCCGTATCCGCTACACGAGCATGAGCCTGCCCTACCACATCGGGAACGGAATATTCGGTGGGCTTACCCCGTTCATCGCTACGCTGCTGACGACGATCTATGCCAACGATGCACTTGTTGGCCTTTGGTACCCGATCGTGATCGCTGCCGTGTGCTTTGTGATCGGGGCGTTGTACGTGTCCGGTCGAACGGGTCCATTAACCAACGAAACGAACGAATAGTCATGGACCAACTGAAACGCGCAGCCGGCATTTTGTGGATGATCCTTGGTCCGTTGGCGATCTACTATTTGGCGCAAACAGCCGCCAGCGAGATCGCGAAGAAGCCCGTGATCGACACTAAGATCCAATGGGGCGTATTCGTTGGTGTCTTTATTCCAATTGCCATCGGCCTTGTGCTTTTTGGTTGGTATGCGTGGAAGGGGGAATACGATCGGCAAGAAACTTCGAAGGGGTTGAAGAAACCGTGAATACTTCGACAACGCTCAGCAGAACTGAACGGGAATAGACGGAAATAGGATCTCCCATTTCTCGTTCACTTACATTCATCTATACGAAGCTGGACCAACGAGTTTCCGGTTGAAGAAATACGAGGGGCGCTTACCGAACGAACACCCCGGCTCATAGGGATCCGTGAAGACGCGATCGTCCGTGTGGTATGAAGGGGAAATAACGAGGAGACCTACATTCGTCTCCACGGCCTTTTCCAAATGGCCGAACAGTTCCATGGCCTACAACAGGATACGCT
>Ga0335394_10004143_pt1 | contig 16497 bp, 7 predicted proteins | sample MAT03_FD_205741 | JGI IMG/M metagenome (GOLD analysis project Ga0335394, IMG submission 205741) | Freshwater microbial communities from Lake Fryxell liftoff mats and glacier meltwater in Antarctica - MAT-03 (spades assembly) (version 2) ... | reverse complement strand
ACCGGGGTGAAGGGGGATGACGGTCGTTCTCGACGCGAACGTCTTGCTCCGCCTTACAGACCCGACCGCGACCCAGCACGTCACTGCCGTCGCGGCGCTGGCCGCTCTCCACGTGCGGGGTGATGTACTCCGCACCGTCCCGCAGTCCCTGTACGAGTTTTGGGTGGTGGCGACTCGGCCAGTGAAGGGAAACGGCCTTGCCCTGTCCGACGCCGAATGCGCCACCTCGGTCGCCGGGTTCCTAACCACGTTCCCGCTGCTCGACGACCCGCCCGGGCTGTTCGCCGGGTGGCTGGCTCTCGTCACCGCCCACGGCTGTCATGGCAAGGTGGCCCACGACGCCCGATACGTCGCTGCCCTCGGCCTCCACGGTCTGACGCACCTGCTCACCTTCAACGTAGGCGACTTCACCCGCTTCGCGGGCGTCACCGTCATCGACCCGGCGAGCGTCGTTGGACCCTGAACGGTCAATCCGTCAACGCGAGCGCCAGTTGCCGCCGCTCAGCGGGCGTGAGCCCCGCGGCCGACGCGTTCCGCGCCGCCGCCCGCGCCGCAGCCGCTGCGCGAAGGTTGCCCGCCTTCTCGTGCGCCAGCGCCAGGTACGCCAGCGGCCGGGCGTCGCCGGGGCGCAGGTCGCGGGCCTCCACCAGCGCCTTCACCGCCTGACACAACACCTCCTCGCGCGACTCCACCTCGTCGGCCCCCGGCTGCTCCGCGAGCCGCAGCAGACCCGCGGCCCGGTGGAACGCCTCGGCCGCGCGGTTGCCGTCCTCGCGGGCGATCTCCATCAGCCGCGTGTGACAGTGGACGAGGTGCCCGCGCACCGGCCCGGCCCCGTCCTGGGCGTCGGCGACGAAACGCTCGAAGTGCGCCCGCGCGTCGGCCGGGCGGTCGAGCTTCCACAGGAGCTCCGCGAGGTGCGCCCGGAACATCGGCTGGTCCGGGTGCCGGCCGACGTGCGCCTCCAGGTGTGCGGCGGCGGCCGCCTTCTCGCCGCGCTGCAGGCACTCGGCGGCGAGCGTCAGCGGGTCGTCGTCCGCCTCCAGCGTCGCGCCGAGTTCCGGCGGCGGTGGGCCGAGGAGCGTCTGACAGCCGGCGGCCGACGCGAGCACCCCCACGAGCAACAGCCCCCGCATCGGTCGCCCTCCCCGAAGGGTGGGATCGACGGCGCGGGTTGCGCAGGTTCAGACGGCCGCGGACGGAGAGGAAAGATGCGCGGGAAGATGGGTAAGTGCGACGGGTCGTGACTGTTGGGAGTTGCGAAAGCCCGGGGACGGCCGTCCCCGGGCCTGAGGCCCGTCAGCGCATCGGCTCCGGCTCGCTGATCAAGCGGCCGTAGCGGGCCAACAGCATCTGCACCGCCTGCACCGTCTGCCACTCGTTGAACCCGAGCCGCACCTCGGTGCCGTCGTCGTTGGCGTCGATGTTCTCGACGGCGTTCGTCAGCCCGCGGTGGAGGTAGTCGAAGATTTCGCTCAGCCGGGCGGCCTGGGCCGGGGTCAGCTTGTGCGGCAGCGGCGGCAGGTCGTCGTCGAACGCCGACCACGCCTTCGGGGTGGCCTCGGCGTCGAGCGGGGCGGGGGCCGGCAGCCGGCCGGCGGCCGCCGCGGCCAGTTCGTCGGCGCGGATCGTCTGGGCGTGGGCGCCGCCGTTGGCCGGCACCGCCGACGCCCGACGGGCGGCGATCTCCTCCATCGTCCCGAACAACAACATGCTCCGCCCGATCGACACCTGGTCGCCGGGCCGCAGCCGCCGGATCTGTACAGCGGCGCCGTTCACCCGGGTGCCGTTCGTGCTGTCGAGGTCGGTCAGGATGATGTCCTGATCCTCGGTCTGAATTTTCGCGTGGTAGCGGCTGACGCGCTCGTCGTTGAGCCGCAGGCCGTTCCCCTCCTCGCGGCCGATCGTCACCGGGATTGGGAGGTCCTTGTAGACGCGCCCCTTATCGACGCCCTCGAGTACGAGAAAGGTGACGCTTCGCATGACCGAGTCCTTGCGGCGGGGGGCGCCGGCCGGGGCGAACCGGCCGGTAGCTTGGGTATAGCACAAACCCGCGACGGGTGGGCGGAACTGTGTCACACTCCGCCCGACAAGGATTCTCGCCGGGCGGAACGCCGGTGTCAACTTCAGAGCGGCGGGGTCTGGCGGTCACGTCTTCGGGCGACGGGCGTACAGCTCGTTCACGAAGTTCCAGTTCACCACCTGGAACCACGCCTCGACGTACTTGGCCCGGACGTTGCGGTACTTCAGGTAGTACGCGTGCTCCCACACATCGACGCCGAGCAGGGTGTGCTTCCCCTCCATCAGCGGGCTGTCCTGGTTCGGCGTGCTGCTCACGCCGAGCGGCTTCCCCATCGGCCCGCCGACCACCAGCCACGCCCAGCCGCTGCCGAACTGCCCCAGGGCGCGGGCGGTGAACTCCTTCTTGAACCCGTCCATCGTCCCGAAGCTGGCGTCGATCGCGGCGGCGAGCTCGGCCGACGGGGCGCCGCCGGTGCCGGGCTTGGCCATCATCCGCCAGAACCAGCTGTGGTTAAGGTGCCCGCCGCCGTTGTTGCGCACCGCGGTGCGGATCGCCTCCGGCACCGTCGCGATGTTGCGGACGATGTCCTCGATCGGGCGGGCGGCCCAGTCGGGGGCGTTCGCCAGGGCGGCGTTCAGGTTCGTCACGTAGGTCTGGTGGTGGCGGTCGTGGTGGATGGTCATCGTCTCGGCGTCGATGACCGGCTCCAGGTCGCCGGCGGGGTACAGCAGGGGCGGCAGCTCGAAGCCCTTCTTCGGCTGGGCGAGGGCGAGGCCGGGCAGGACGATTCCGGCGGCGCCGGCGGTGGCGGTCTTGAACAGGTCGCGGCGGGTGAGCATCGGTGAGGCCTCGGGGCGGGGAGGGCGACGGTCCGCACGGCTGATGGTAGGCGCCGGTGGTCCGTGTTGGAAGCAAAAAGCCAGCCGTGCCGGAATCCCGCCGCCCGCTACGCCCTCCAACGAAGGATCTGCCGCTCGCGCCGGCCTGCGGTTGAGCGGAAGTCGGCGGAAACCTCCAGGAACGAAATTCGCTGGTCGCACAACCCGTCGGACGGACACAGGGTTCGGCCCGGGAACGACCCGGAAGACCGGCGCCACGCCCACGCGGGGCGGCGGGAAGGCGGCGGTTCCGCCCGGCCGGGCGTTGCACGGCGGGGCGGCGCGGGTAGGGTTCCCGACACGTACCCCCACGGACGGGTTGCGCCCGAGGCGTGTCGGGCGGAGCGGGTTGCGCCGGAGGCGCGACCCGACCCGCGCGTGGGGGGGTCCGGCCGGTTCCGGCCCATCCCAGGAAAACTTTGCGGGGTTCAGCCCCGTCGTGAGTTAGAGCGACGGCCTCCGGGCCGCCCGCCCGCCGTTTCACCCCCGGGCCGCTCCGAGCGGTTCTCCAGAGCTGCCCAGGTACAGGACGCGCACACCATGTCGAATAAGTCCAAGAAGTCGCTGGCGCAGCTCCTCCGCAAGTGGGTCTCCCGCGGCAGCCGTGTGTCGGCACCCCGGCCGACGGCCAAGCTGCGGTTGGAGGAGGTCGAGCACCGGGTGGTGCCGGCTACCACCCCGGCCGTCACCTCGACCGCTGCCATCGCGGTGCCGAACACCGGCGGGGCGTTCAGCCCGCAGGTGGTCGTGGACCCGACCAACCCGAACACGCTGGCCATGGTCGTGGCCCAGCCGGCCGGCATCCTGGCCCAGATCAGCTTCGACGGCGGCGTGTCGTGGACGAAGCTCCGCGACACCAACAGCGCCGGCCCGAGCAACGTTCCCTCAACGTTCCAGGGCGACGCCTCCCGCGGTATGCTCATTGACCCGACCAGGCCGATCAACGCCAGCCTCACCCGCGACCAGCGGGCGTACACGAACGCGTCCGAGCCGACCATCGCGTTCACCCGGTCGGGGAGCGTCTACATCGCGTACATGCAGCACAACGCGGCCAAGACCAGCGGGGCGCTGCTGGTCGAGCGGTTCGACATCAACCGCACGGCGGAGACGTTCACCTACGTGGACCTCGACCGCCCGCGCGACTGGGACGACATCCCGTCCACGCCGGCGAGCGAGCGGTGGGACTCGGCGACCCTACGTGACGGCAGCGGCGCCCGCGACAACCGCGCCTACGTCCTCTACCAGTGGGTCGACAACGGCACCGTGGTGAACCGCCCGGCCAACCCGTTCATCGGCGTGGACACCAACCTCGGCACGTACACCGACCCGACCACCGGCGAGACGATCAACGACCCGTTCGTCGCCGGCGGCGGCGGCGACACCATTTTCGTCGCCTGGAACATGGTGTCCAGCGCCCCGTCCATCGCCACGAACATCCCGATCAACGCCGTCGGTGACCTCGGGTACGTGCCGAACGCAGTCATGCTGGCCGTCGGCCGGGTGGACCCGGTGGCCTTGATCGACCGCCCGGACCCGAACGCCGCCGTCAGCGCCAGCAACCCGCGGCAGGCGGCGTTCCTGTTCTCGACCCCGGTCCCGGTCAACGACGGCGGCCACTTCCTCGGCACCGGCAACACGGTGGCCAACGTCAACACCAGCGGCGCCGCGCCGACCGTGGTGTTCACCCCGGCCACGATGCAGAACGGCGTCATCACGCCGGGGACGATGTCGGTGGTCTGGGGTACGGCCGGCGCCCAGATCATTCAGAGCTCGCTCAACCTCAACAACGGCGGGACCGCGGTCCCGGTGTCGGCCAGCTACACGTTCCGGTCCAACGACAACCCGGACTCGACCGACGGCTCGCCGTTCATCGCAGACGCCTTCGAGGCCGTGTCGCCGGCAACGTTCGACACGGCGAACACGACGACGTTCGAGCTCCGCAACGTCAACCTGACGCCGTTCACCGCGGTCAACGGCGGCAGCTTCACGACCCTCGACGACCTCGACGTGACGATTGCCCTATCACACCCGAACCTGAATCACGTCTCGATCCGGCTCATCTCGCCGGACAACATCCCGATCACGCTGGTGCGGAACCGCACGGCCGGGAACAACTCGACGCGGATCAGCGGCGCCGGGGTGACGTTCGGCCTCACCGGCCCGGACCTCGGCGTGGCCGCCGGCATCCAGGGGAACTTCGCCAACCAGCCCACGGCGTTCCCGGGGAACCCGGTCGGCACGGTGTTCAGCGACGAGGCCGCCCGGATCATCCACGACCCGAACAACCCGGCCAACCTCATCGGCAGCTACCGCCCCGAGGCCGGCAGCCTGGCCACTTACTACGGCCGCACCGCCACCCAACTCAACAGCGGCGCCAGCTCCTACTGGCGGATCGAGATCACCGACTTCCGCGACGACCGGATCACCGTCAACAACGTCCCCGTGGACCCGGTCCAGTTGCTCCAGTTCTGGTCGCTGACGTTCACCTCGCGGCTGGACAACTCGAACGCCGGCGGCCGCGTCGGGGTCGATAACTTCATCATGGCCGGCACTCCGCCGGCCCGCGTCACCACCGTGCCGCTGACCGCCAACGCCACCACCACCACCGGCCCGCTCGGCGGCGACCAGACGTTTTCGACCCTCCCCGGCGCGTCCCCGACGTTCGGCATCGGGCCGGGCGTGTCGGTGGCGTACGACACCAGCCTCGGGTCGTTCAGCCGGTTCGCCGGCCGCATGTACATGGTCTACACCGGCGGCGGCGGCACCAACACCAACGTCTTCCTCATCCGCTCCGACAACAACGGGGCAACCTGGTCCGCACCGCTCCGGGTGAACCAGGACGCCGCCGCCGACAACTTCTCCGAAGGCATCCGCTCGCAGTACCAGCCGACCGTGACCGTGGACCCGGCCACCGGCATGGTCGTGGTCAGCTGGTTCGACGCCCGCAACGACGCCAGCAACACGCGCGTCGCCACCTACGTCGCCACCAGCATCGACGGCGGCGTCACGTTCAGCGAGGGCGCCGCGGTCAACACCAAGAAGTTCGCCATCGACGCCATCACCGGCAAGCGCGTCGACCTGGAGCCGGTGCCGACGAACGTCGGCGCCATGCCGACGTACAACGCCGGGCCGTACCAGTACGGCGGCACCGGGGTGCGGCAGTCGGTCGTGGCGTTCGGCGGCGTCATCAAGCCGTTCTGGTCCGGCAACAACAACTCCGGCGGGTCGAGCATCTTCACCGCGAACGTCCGCTCGACGGCCGGCCCGCGGATCATCGAGAGCGACATCGGCGCCGTGTCCGAGCGGAGCGCCACCGGCACCGACGACGGCTCGGCCCTGATCCTCGACGAGGTCGGCTTCCAGCGGTTCATCACCGACGCCTTCGGCAACTTCCGCCTGTCGTACAACGACACGTTCGCCGCGGACGGGACGCGGCGGGTCGACGGGTTCCGCGTCGTCTTCGACCGGCCGGTGTACTTCGGCCAGGGGACGACGCAGGGGAACGCCGTCGCCGCCGCCGAGGGCTTCGGGGCCGAGGACATTGAGGTCCGGTTCCGCGCCCCGACCGGGGTGATGGACACCGGCACCCAGGGCGCCCTCGTCCCGCTCCAGGGCGTCGTCCCGATCGGCGGGTTCTCCGACAGCGGGTCGTACTTCGCCACCGCGTTCTTCGCACAGTTCGAGACCCCGCAGACGGCCGTCGGCACGTACAGCTACGCCATCGACCCGACGCTCACCGACCGCGTCCGGTCGCGGACGTCCGCCGTGTTCGGCTCCGTGGACACGCCGTTCACCCTGGAAGACCCCGGCATCATCGAGTCGAAGATCGTCATCCCGCCGCTGGCCGGCGGCCTGACCGTGCAGGACCTGCAGGTCGGGTTGAACATCTCCCACACGTTCCTGTCGGACCTGATCGTGACGCTGGTCGGCCCCGACCCGGACGGGGACGGCCCGCTCACGTCGACCGAGCTGATCCTGTTCAACCAGGAGGGCGGCAGCCAGGACAACATCGTCAACATGCGGTTCTCCGACAACGTGACGGACCCCAACAACCACAGCCCGTACTTCTTCCTGCCGGCCCCGAACTTCAACAACTTCAACGGCATCTACGCCCCGTACGAGCTGGACGACCCGTTCAACCCGCCGCGCGGCCTGTCGGAGTTCACCGGCCAACTGATCAGCGGCATCTGGACCCTCCGGGTGGAGGACGTGTTCCCGACCGACACCGGCACCCTGAACTCGTGGACGCTGAAGTTCCGCGACAGCAACGGCAACCCGCTCACCATCGAGCGGACCGGCAACGGCATGGACCAGGACGCCGACTCCAACCAGTTGGAGCCGGAGCAGGACGTGTACACCGTGCCCCGGTCGCTGGCCGGCGACCGCTTCACCGGGCCGTTCGACACGGCCAGCCGGCCGATCGTGGCGCCCGGCGCGCACGTCGTCCGCACCTACGCCGGCGGCCAGCTGCCGACCGCGGTCTCGGCCACGCCGAGCAGTTCGTTCGTCCTCGACGTCACCCTCGACCGTGAGGTGGACGTCAACACGCTGACGCTGGCCGGGATCACGTCGGTGGTCGGGCCGAACGGGCCGGTCACGCCGACCGCGATCTTCCCGACGAACCCGGTGAACCAGGGGACGAAGACGTTCCAGCTCCAGTTCGACTCGAACGACCCCGTGCTGGCGGCCGGGAACTACAACGTCACGCTCAACGGCCGGGTCTACGTCGTCGACGACACGGCGCTGAACAGCACCATCCGCGAGGTGTTCGTCCGGTTCGACCGCGACATCAACCCGGCGAGCTTCACCCCGGCGAACGTGCTGCGAATCACCGGCCCGGTCGGCGGGGTGTCGCTGGCCGGCGTCACCGTGACCGCGGTGGACGAGGCCCGGGTGCCGCTCGCCGCCAACGCCCCCGCCGCCCGGCTGTTCCGCGTCACGTTCGACCAGCCGCAGCTGGTGGTGGACGTGACCGCCCCGCAGTCGGTCATCAACCTCTCGCTGCTGAACCCCTCGACGATCAGCCCGCTGCTGACGGACCTGCGCCTCACCGGGCCGGACGGCGTCATCAGCCTGGCCGGCGCGGTGCTGACCCGCAACTCCGGCACCAGCTACACGCTGACGCTGCCGACGCCGCTGACCGCCGGCCGGTACGTCCTCGACATTACCGCGACGCCGAACACCCTCGCGAGCTCGCCGATCACGAGTCTGCCACTCAACCGGCTCGACACCCTCCCGTTCTCGCTGGCCGCGGTGCCGCCCAACGGGGCGCTGACGATCGGCGACGTCAGTCGGGTGTTCGGGCCGAACGGCCCCGTCAGCCTCAGCGGCGCCCAACTGCTCGACGGCCCGCTGAACTACCGCCTGAAGTTCCCGTCGGATTTGGTGCCCGGCGACTACACCATCCAGCTGAACCCGGACTCGCTCCGCGGCGTGGCCGTGGTCGGCAGCGGGGTGCGGCTGTCCGGCCCGTACGCGATCGAGTTCGGCAGCAACCCCCGCGAGCCGAACGACACCCTCGCCGCCATCCGCGCCACCGACCGGTCGCAGTTCGTCGGCGCCCTGGCGGCCGCGTCCAACACCATCGTGGTTCCGGTGTCGTTCACGTCGGCAGGCGTCCTCACCCCGCTGGACGTGCTCGTGGTCGGGCCGAACGGGGAGGTTACACCGGCCGTCGTGTCCGCCCTCCAGCCGCCGCAGGCGGGCGATCCGGCCGGGACGGTGGGCCGGTACACGCTCACGTTCGCGGCCGCGCAGCCGGCCGGGCAGTACGTCATCGACTTCACCCCGGTCGGTGGCGGGACGGTGCGCGTCGCCGGGAGCGGGCTGCCGCTCGACAACAACTTCAACGCCGGCATCGACCTGGTGACCGGCCGGTCGGCCACCGGGGCGGACATCGTCGGGCGGAACTTCGGGTCGCAGTCGCAGCCGGTGGCGATCCTGCCGGCGACCGCGGCCCCGACTCCGGACCGGCCGGACGGCGTCGACACCACCGTCGCCGAGATGGCGATCGTGGTGAGCGAAGACTTCATCATCACCCAGGACCAGCTGAACAAGATCCAGGTGCTGCTGAACATCAACTACCCGGACGTGTGGAAGCTGAAGATCGAGCTGGTGCCGCCGCCGCAGCCGCAGCTGCCGCAGGGCCAGCAGATCGACAGCATCCTGCTGTACAACGGGGCGGACGACCGGCCGCCGAACGCGCCGCCGAACCAGACGGGCGGGGCGAACTTCCAGAACACCCGGCTGCTGGACCGGGTCGACCCGAACGACGCGTCGCTCTTCCCGTCCATCCTCGACGGCACCGCCCCGTTCGCGTCGGCGTTCGGGTACAACCCGCAGACGCCGCTGAGCGTGCTGGCGGACCCGACCCGGCCGTTCTCGGCGAAGGGGACGTGGATTCTGCGGGTGACCAACAGCGGCACGGCGGCCGTGGCAGGGACCGGGGCGCAGATCAACAACTGGACGCTCACCCTGCCGCGGTCGGTGCCGGAGTCGGGCCTCGGCGAGCGCGTCGCCGACCGGTTCCAGGCCGGGTTCCGGGTGTTCGTCAGCGACGCCACGAACGAACTCAGCCGCGACGCCTGGACCCCGGTCGGGGCGGCCTCGGCGAACGAGCGGGCCAACACCGGGCGGGTCACCGCCACAGCCGTGGACCCGTCCGACCCGAGCGGCAACACGGTGTATATCGCCTCGGCGAGCGGCGGGGTCTGGAAGACGACCAACTTCATGACCACCGACATCGACGGCCCGCACTACGTCCCGCTCACCGACTTCGGGCCGACCTCGGCCATCAGCATCCAGTCGCTGGCAGTGTTCCCGCAGAACAACGACCCGTCCCAGACGATCGTCTTCGCACTCACCGGCGAAGGGAACACACTGGGGCTGCCGGCGCTCAACGGCCTGACCGACCGCGGCCGCACCGCGACCGGCGTCGGCGTGCTCCGGTCGGCCGACGGCGGCAAGACGTGGGCGGTGCTGGACAGCACCGACAACCGCAGCACCGACCCGAACGCCGCCCCCAGCACGGTCGGCAAGGTGTCCGACCCGGGCCGCGACCGGCTGTTCGTCGGCACCAGCGGGTTCAAGGTGGTGGTGGATCAGAACCTCACGCCCGAGGACGGGGTGCTGGTGTACATGGCCGTCAGCGGCGGGACGGCCGCGGCCTCGGGGGTGTGGCGGAGTAGCGACAGCGGCCTCACCTGGGAGCGAGTCCGCGCCGGCCAGGCCACCGACGTGGTCCTCGCCGCCGGCAGCGCCCTCACCTTCGACCCGATTGCCCAGACGACGATAGACGACGGCAACCTCCAGCGGCTGTACGGATCGTTCCGCGGCGAGGGCGTGTTCTTCACGGACTCGGCCCCGAGTGCCGTCGGGATGGCGTTGTTGCAGGGGAACCAGTCGGGCCAGTTGCCGAACGTCCGCGACGTGGGCCTGACCAACTCGCCGACTGGCGGGTTCGTGGTCACCACCCCGGTGCAGGGCGTGAACGCGCAGGGTCAGCCCCTGACGCCGAACGGCGGCCAGGGCCGCATCGCCATCGCCGCCCCGGCGCTCACCAACAACCCCCTCCTCAACTTCTTCTACAAGGACTGGCTGTACGCGGTCGTGATCACCCCGACCGGCGGCCTGGGCGGCCTGTACGTAACCAAGGACGCCAGCCAGACGACCCAGAACTGGACCCGCGTCCGGGTGCCGGTCATCCCGCTCGTCCCGCTGCCCCCGGGCGTCAACGCCACTAACGACGAGACGCAGGCCGACTACGACCTGTTCGACGAGCCGATCTTCTCCCAGGGGAACTACGACGTCGCCATCAGCGTCGACCCGCTCAACCCGGCGATCATCTACCTGTCCGGCGTCGGCATCGGCACGAGTTCGTACGGCGTCTTGGCCGGCGGCGTCGGCGCCGGGTCGTTCATCGGCGGCAGCATGAAGATCGACCTGACCAAGATCAAGGACACGCAGAACTTCACCAACTTCAACAACAGCGACCCGGGCGGCGGCGTCCAGGGGGCGACCACCGGCGGCCTCGTCCCGCGGCTCGCGGTCGGGACCACCGGCCGGCTGTTCAGGGGGTTCACCGGCAACATCTACGGCACCGACTTCCTCAACGCTTCGCGCGACCCGAACAACCCGTTCACCACGAACTCGACACTCCAGGTCCAGAACGTGGGGGTGATGACGAACAACGGCACCGACGTGTCCTGGCAGCCGTTCTTCGAGTCGCTCTTCCCGGGCAACCTCCGCGACGGCGGGTCGGCGTTCGCTCCGACCGAGCGGACCGGCCTGTCGAACATCCACCAGGTGTTCCCGTTCCTCGACCCAGTGACCGGGCAGACGCGGTTCATTTACTCGGGCGACCAGGGCGTTTACACCGGCGTGGACCGCGGCGACGGCGTGCTGACGACGGCGTCCGGGTTCGACCAGTTGGTGTTCGGCAGCCGCAACGGCAACCTCCAGCTCGCGCAGTTGTACAGCGGGGCGGTGCAGCCGAGCCAGCTTGCGGCCGACGTGGCCGGGGCGCTGTTCTACGGCATGGCCCAGGACAACGGGTTCCTGGTATCCGACCCGCGGGTGCTGGCCAACGGTAACCCGAACTGGCGCGGCCCGGCCGGCGACGGGGCATGGGTCGAGGTGGACGCCACCGGCTCCGGCCGGGCGTACCAGTACCGCTCGCCCTCGGACTTCGGCATCGACGGGTACGTCAACAGCAACCCGGTCACCGGCGGGCTGCCGCAGGAGTTCCTGCGCGAGTTCATCCCCGGTCGGTCGAGTGGCGAGCCGGCGTTCGGCGGCGGCATCCCGCGGACCAACGGCCTCATCCAGGCCGGCGACTTCCAGCCGTTCGGCGGGCAGTGGCTGGTGCAGGGCGGCGTGCCGTTCGCCATCAACCCCCTGAACCCGAACGCCCTGGTCATCCAGTCGCAAGTCGGGCGGGTGTTCCGGTCGACGACCGGCGGCCAGAGTTGGGTGGAGATCGCCGCCCCCGGCGTGGTCGGTAACGCCGCGCCGGGCGCGCTGGCGTTCGGGGCGTTCAACCCGGGCAACCCGAGCCTGGAGAACAACTTCATCTACGTCGGCAACGCCGCCGGCCAGATCTTCTCGACCCTCACCGCGGGGACGAGCTGGATGAACATCTCGGCGGGGCTCGACGGCAGCCCGATCCGCCGGATCATCCCCAACCCGGCCGCCCCGAGCCGGGAGGTGTACGTCGTCACCAACGAGGGCGTGTACTACAAGGCGGACGGCAGCACCACGGCGGCGTGGACGAACATCACCGGGAACCTGTTCAGCCTCACCCGGGCGGCGTTCGGAGACGCCTCCGACCAGGTGCCGGTGCTGCCCGACCCGACCACCGGCGGCCGGGCGATCAACACCCTGGCCGTCGACTGGCGGTACGCCGACCCGACCACGGCCGTGCCGGTCCCGCCCGAGCTGTACGTCGGCGGCGTCGGCGGGGTCTTCAAGTCGGACGACTTCGGGGCGACGTGGCGGGTCTTCCCGTCGATCACGCACGAGGGGGCCACGTCCGACGGCGGCTACCTGCCGACAGTCGAGGTGACCGACCTCGACCTGTCGATCGGCAACCTGAACCGCACCAGCGGCCAGTACCTGGCCGGCGGGCTGAACCTCCTGCTGGCCTCCACCTACGGCCGCGGCAGCTGGGCCATCCGGCTGAGCGACAACCTGCCGCCGAAGACGTTCATCAAGGGGCCGGCGGTCACCGCCGTCAGCATCCCGACGCAGCCGGCCACGAACCCGGCGAACACCATCTCGGTCATCGAGGTGCAGTTCAACGGCCCGGTCGACCCGGCGACGCTGCGGCCGGAGAACTTCCGCCTCCAGACGCTCGACGCGTCGGGGGTGCCGACCGGGGACGTGCCCATCCTCTCGGTGACGCCCGTGACGGGCGTTCCGAACCGCTTCCAGGTGTCGTTCCAGCAGCGGACGCAGAGCGCCACGCAGCAGTACCGGCTGACGGTCGGCAACGACCCGAGCGGCAACCAGGTGCCGACCATCACCGACCCGTCCGGCAACCGGATGAACCAGAACGGGGACACGGAGAACGGCGAGCCCGGCCCGAGCCCGCAGGGCGACCAGTACGTCCAGCAGCTGGTGCTCGACGCCGTGTCCGACCGGCTCGACGCCACCTCGTTCCCGGCCGGCCTCACGGCCGGGGCCGTCGGGCTGGTGACGGTCGAGCAGAAGAACCCGAACGGCACCCGCGACACGGGCGCGACCTCGGCGCTGACCGTGACGACCACCGGGCCGGGGACCGTGCAGTTGTTCGCCGACGCGGCCGGCACGGTGCCGATCACCAACCCGCAGTTGGTGGCCGGCGTCGTGACGTTCTACATCAAGATGACCGTCGCCGGGTCCTACCCGATCCAGGTGACGACCACCGGGGCGGTGAACGCGACCGGGTTCACCACGAATGTGACCGCGGCCGAGGCGGCCAGCGCGACCCTCAGCCCGGCGACGAGCGGCGTCTTCGCGGGCAATCAGGTGTCGTACACGCTGACGTTCCAGGACCAGTTCGGCAACCTCACGAACTTCACCGGGCAGGCGACGATCAGCTACGCCCCGCCGCCCGGACAGATCGGGGCGGCCGTGTCCCCGACCAGCCCGACGTCGGTGGCGATCAACACGGCCGCCGGCCAGAACACCTTCCCCGTCACGACGCAGCAGGCGGGCACGGTGTACGTGACGGCGTCGGTGCCGCGGCCGGCGTCGGTGCCGGGGACCGGGCCGGTCTCGTCCAACACCGCGACCATCACCGTGACCGCGGGGGCGCCCTCGTCGGTGTCCGTCACCCCCGTTGGGACCGGGCCGTTCACCGTCGGCACCCCGGTGACGTTCACCGTCACCGTGTTCGACGCCAGCGGCAACGTCGCGGACGTGGACGGGACGCTGGCGGTGGACTCCGGCGGCGGCACGGTCTCGCCGGCGAACCCGACCATCACCAACGGGCAGGCGACGTTCACCGTCACCTACACCACGCCGGGGTCGTACGTGGTCTCGGTGTCGGGTTCGGCGGCCGGCACGTCCGCGCCCATCACGGTGAACGCCCTGCCGCCGCGGCCGAGCCCGACGTCGCAGCTCTCGGGCGTGTTCGCCGCCGCGACCGACGCCTCGGTCCGCGACGCCTTCGGCAACGTGATCCAGGACGGGTCGCCGCTCGTGAGCGTGTTCAACGCCAACGGCACCGGGCTGACGACGCTCCACCCCTTCCCGCCGGGCTTCGCCGGCGAGGTGGACGCCGGGAGCCCCGGGTTCACCGGCGGCATCCGCCTGTCGGTCGCGGACGTGACCGGCGACGGCATCGCCGACTACGTCGTCGGCTCCGGCCCGACGATCACCGCGACCGTGATGGTGATCAACGGGGCGACCAACAAGACGATCTTCACCCTGCGGCCGTTCGCCGACTTCAAGGGCGGCGTGTTCGTCAGCACCGGCGACCTGACCGGCGACGGCGTCGCCGACATCGTCATCACCCCGGATCAGGGCGGCGGGCCGCGGGTCACGATCCTCGCGGGCCGGTCGTTCACCCAGGTGGCGAACTTCTTCGGCATCGACGACCCGAACTTCCGCGGCGGCGCCCGCGCCGCGATGGGCGACGTCAACGGGGACGGGTTCGCCGACCTCGTGGTGAGCGCCGGGTTCGGCGGCGGGCCGCGCATCTCGATCTACGACGGGGCGGCGCTGAACCAGGGGACGAAGCTGAACGTGATCGGCGACTTCTTCCTGTTCGAGCAGGCGCTGCGGAACGGGGCGTACGTGGCCGTGGGCGACGTGAACGGGGACGGGTTCGCCGACCTCATCGGCGGGGCCGGCCCCGGCGGCGGCCCGCGGGTGCTCATCCTCGACGCCAAGACGCTGCTCGAACAGGGGTCGCAGATCTCCATGATCAGCCCGCTGTACAACAACTTCCTCGGCGACACCGCCAACCGCGGCGGCGTGCGGGTGGCGGCGAAGAACCTGAACAACGACCGCTTCACCGACATCCTGGTCGGGGCCGGCGAGGGCGGCGGGTCGCGGGTCGAGGCGTACAGCGGCGACGGGTTCGGCCTGCTCCAGTCGTTCGACCTGCTCCCCGGCTTCTCCGGCGGGGTGTTCGTCGGGTAGGCTCGGGCGGGGCGCACGAAGCCCGGGGACGGCCGTCCCCGGGCTTTTCGCGTTCCTACTTCCCCGCGGCGGGCTTGATGCGGAGGTTGCGGTAGTCCATGCGGTCGCGGTCGGCCTCCAGCCCGATCGGCCCCGTCGGCGGCAGCTTGAACATCGCCTCCAGCACCTCGCCGTTGCAGGTGCAGTGCGCCGTCAGGCCCTTCGCCACCACCACGACCTCGTTCCAGTCCTGGGCCTTGTACTTCGTCAGCATCTTGTACGGCCCCGCGACCGGGTAGTCGCGCACCTGCAACTGCGGCCCGCGGACGAACAGCCCGCTGTCGGCGTTCACCGCGGCGCGGAACTCGACCTTCAGCTCGAAGTCGGTGCCGAACGCCGCCTTCGTCCACAGCTGCTTCAGCCCCTTGCCGGGGTTCACCGTCAGCACGCCGTCCTTCGCCGCGTACCGGCCGTCGGACGCCTCGGCCTTGCCGTCGAACGACTCGAACTTGTCGCCGGCCTTGTAGCCCCAGCCGGTCAGGTCCTTGCCGTTGAACAGCGACACCCAGCCGTCGTCCGGCTGGGCGGCGGGCACCTGGGGAACGACGGCGACGAGGAGGGCGGCGACGGCGGCCGCGGCGAAGGGGCGGAACATGGGTCGGCTCCGGGGTGAGGGAGCCGCGATTGTCGCACGCCGCGGTCGGCCGCGGGAGGGAAAAATCCGGCGGACGTTCGGCCCGCCGGCATTGTGTCTGGCGGGGTGCCCCCCCCGGTCACCAGACAGACATGAGTCGGCCAGACGAAACAGCGTTGGAGCGTCGGCGGGGCGGGCGATCGGTCGGAAGGTGCGGCGGGGTGGGCGGTTAGGACTGGATCAGGCGGCGGCTCGTTCCATCGCCCGCATCACCGAGTCGTACTGCCGGGTGGTGGTGCTACGGTCCACGACGGCGAGGGCGTGGACGACGCCGGGGAGGAAGAACAGGCAGCTCAGGGCGACGTTGGTGGCGAGGTCGGCGCGGGTGCCGCTGGCGAGGACCGCGGCGGGGGGGCAGATGAGGGCCAGTACGGAACGCATGATGATATCCTCCGGGCCGCACGCGGCGGCTACCGGGAAGACGCTGTAACCACCGGTTCGTTAACAGACGCTGAATGAAGTTGTGACAAAGCGGTGACACTTCCCGCCGCCGGCGCGAAGGCGTGCGGGTCGTGTCGGACGTGGGACACCCGTGGGAGATCGACCCCGAAATGCGTACAATGGGGGAAGCGGCCGTCGGGCGACATCCCGTCGCCGGCCCGAGGGCGGGAGTGGCATGAAGATCACGATGTACCACCGCACGTACCCGGTGAAGGACGCCCCGGTGGCAGTGTCGCTGGTGCCGTACGCGGCGTCGCAGCGGCACACGTACACGGCCAACGGCAAGATTTACGAGGCGGTTCAGAAGGAAATCAAGGTCGAGGTGCCCGACGACGCCAAGCTCGACGTGATGAAGA
>Ga0335394_10004141_pt1 | contig 16498 bp, 8 predicted proteins | sample MAT03_FD_205741 | JGI IMG/M metagenome (GOLD analysis project Ga0335394, IMG submission 205741) | Freshwater microbial communities from Lake Fryxell liftoff mats and glacier meltwater in Antarctica - MAT-03 (spades assembly) (version 2) ... | reverse complement strand
TGTTATTCAGGACACGCTTCAGGTGTCCGCCCCCTTTATCAGCAAATGGAAGCGCATCTACGCGGAAACGGGTGCTGATGGCCTCCGCCTCCGGTATCAAGGTGGGATCAGCCGCTTATCCGAGGCAGCGCGGGCAACCACCCTCCAGTGGTTACAGGCACAGAAGCATGCGAGTCTGCTGGTGCTGCAAACCTATCTGAAAGAGACATTCGGCGTGGAATACCGCTCTCCACAAAGTTACTACACCCTGATGCACGCCGCAGGATTACGCTGGAAAAAGGCGCAAGCCACGAATCCCAAAAAAGAAGCGCCCATCATCGCGGCGAAGCGCGAAATGATCACCACCTATGTCGAGACCTATCGTGATGAACTGGTGTCTGGGGAACGGGTGCTGCTCTTTTTTGACGAATGTTTTCTGCATTGGGGCGACGTCTGTGGCTACAACTGGGAGAAAAGCAACGAACGGCTGGTGATTCCGGTCGGAAACATCCTGGAACGACAAGCGTTCTATGGTGCGCTCGATGCACGGACGGGTGAAATGCATCTGATGCCCTATCCTACCGCCGAACAAGCGGCAACCACCGACTTTCTGAGCGAAGTACGGTATCGCTATCCTGAGAAAAAGCTCACGATCTGTTGGGATAATGCCTCATGGCACCAAGGGCCTGAGCTGCGCGCCTATTTGGCCAAGGTGAACGATCACCTCCCGCCCGACGAATGGCCGCTCACGCTCATCAATTTTGCGCCCCATGACCCGACCCAAAATCCGATCGAGGAAGTCTGGCGCCAGGGCAAGCTGGCGATCCAACAGCTGCGGCTCGCGGCAACCCACTTTCGTGAGGTGATCACGGCGTTTGAGGCACAGGTCGAACGCAAGATTTTTGCCTTCCCCAAGCGTCAGATGTATGGGGATTTACAAATCGTTTAGGCTTGCTATAGCACCCTCAATGACATGATGGCGCTGCAGTGCGAGCATGAGCGCCGTCGCACCCTGCGTATCGCCCCCGTTCACTGGGCAACCCGCCGCGACCAGTGGCGCGACCACCTCGCTCGCGCTCGCGAACATGAGCGGCGTACGTCCATCGGCGTCACACGCATCTGGGAGCGCACCGAGATCAAGCAGCATCTGGACACAGGCGGCGCTCCCCGCAGCGGCGGCAGCAAAGATCGGGATGGCGACGCCACGCACGTCTGCTTCGCTGCCGAGTCCGCCGACTGCGTGGGGCGACCCCCCAGCCTGCAACAAGAGCCTCAGGCATGCGACGCTGCCGTGGCGCGCGGCTATCGCGACGACCGTCTGCCCGCCGGCTGCTGCGGTGATATCGCTGTGCCCGAGCAGCGCGCTGACCCGCGCCGGGTCGCCGGAGCTGGCGGCATACCAGAGTGCATCGACGCCCGCAGCTGACCTGCGACGCGGGTCGGCCCCACGGGCAAGCAGCACTTCGACACAGACTGCCGATCCGTTCTCTGACCCCGCAGCGACCATCAGCGGGGTCACGGAACCACGGATGGGAGCGTACTGCGCGTCATACAAATCGTGAACAGCCTCGCTATCGCCGCCGGCGTCGAGGATGTGGGTCAGCTCGGTGATGTCCCCTGCACACGCCGCACGGTGGAGTGGCGGGAACGCCGACTGGTCATAGTGACGAAAGATCATCTGGTGGCCTCCAATGAGCTCCTGCGATGATTCGGCGCATCACGCCCTCCTCCCATCATCGTGCGCCTCGTATGTCGGGGCGATCCTGGGTATCGGGGAGCCGCATTGCTCGCTGCCAGCGCGCTGAGGGCTTCAGCCGACTCGTTCGAGTACCACAGCTGGACGCTGGCGGGCCGTCTTCGTCTGGTATTCCGCGATCCGCTCCAGGCTCACGGTGTCATCGCGCTGCGCCAGCGCCTGCAGATCGGCGCTGAGCGCCTGCGCCTACGCGGCGCGCTCCGCCGCGTAGGGGTCATTCGTCGCTGGTGATACGTCGGCCACATCAGACCCCCTTGACTGATAGCCACGACATTCTAACTATGCTACCTGCACCCAGATCCCAAGATCAATCGTATAACTACAAGGCGGATTATCCATCATCTCGACATGCAGCTCACCGCCATTCGGGCAAAAGCTGCTTACTGAGTTATTTGTTGATGAGATGACGATTGGTGCGCCTCCTGGCATAAACTTGTGCAGTGTCAACACGGGCAACCCACCAATGACCTTGATAGAGTTGCCTAGTGTGCCCATCTGATCAGTCGCATAGGTATCCTGGCTATTACCACGGTCGAGCGGAGGGTCGATGATAGCGTCGATCCGATATAGACCTTTCGGCATATTTGGACCAGGCAAGAGCCGTATGTATCGTAGGGCGCTTGGGTCCCTCTCTATAGTATCTCGTTCTCGCACGTCTATCTGCTCCTGTTTGCACAAATCCTTCCAGATGGTATCGGGCTCCTCAAGCTGTTCGTTTGTAGCGATCTGTACATGATCCTGAAGGCGTATGATCCGATCCTTCCACTGCCCAAGCAAGATCTCACGTGCCTGACTACGCGCAGTATCGAGATCGGCCTGGGTTTGTGGAACTAGTGCTAGCTTGACGAAGATAGCAGTAGTCGCATAAGTGTCGATGTTCTTTTGTGAACCCGTCACTCGGATCAGAAACTCTTGGCCGCCGTCGAGCTTAATGGTCTTTTGCCCTGTGAGTATACCAGGTCGCTGGAGCGCATCAGGGACAGGGCCATCGTAGTCGTCGTAGGTTCCGATTTGGAACGGCTTCTGGCTGTCGTTTCCCTGGATTGTCATCTCATCCTCCTATATTGATATTGCGACTCACGATGAAACATCACGGTTATCGGTTAGTAGTGTCATATTGGCATCGAAAACCAACCAGCCGATTGTCACTACCTGGCGCTAGTCCTCCGCGATAGGTTGTCTGTGCGCCAGTAATGTCACTTTGGGCATTACCACCTCGAACAACCACCAACTCTTCTGCAGTAGCGGTGTCTGTCCAGAGCTGTGGATAGCGTTGATCAGTATAGGGAATTGACCAAGAGATGGTCCACTCGCTTACATTACCCGTCATTCCGATCAAGGTGCTCACTGACAGATCATTGAGTTGATTGACGGGGATTGGCACACCGCCATTGGCCTCACCAATGTTCACGCCTTTGGAATCCGGGATCTCCTTTCTTGATCCTTCAATGCCTGCATAGATTCGTCCGTCCGGCCCACGCGCGGCCCATTCCCAATGTATCTCATCAGGTACCTGACCGCCCATCCATTGACAGAACTCACGGGCTTGCCTAAGCCTGACGTTCGTGACCGGGAAATCAGCGATGGTGGGATCGCAGACATTTGCTGTCTCGTACGCTGGATCGGTTGGGCATCCGCCTGCGCGACGGCAGAGACAGAACTGCTTATTGCTCACCTCGTATGTGTCCATCTGATAGGCTGTGATACTGGTCTGCTTGCTGGTAAAGGGGTCCTGATTCGGTGTACTGGAGGGACCTAATGTTAGAGTCCCTTCATGGATCCTGACCACTGGGTTGAGCGCACGCGACTCGCGATACAGGTTGTAGAGATACACCTGCACAATCGCGAAGAAGAGCAGGGTCATGAGCAAAACTGCAGCAACAGGCCCTAAAAGGCGTTCAAACTGACGCAACCGCTCAGCACGGTTGCTGGCAGCAAGATACGATCGGAGGGTAGAGCTAATACCAAGCGCTACTGCATACTGGCGCTGCCAGGCAATAGCGTGGGTGAGCATGCTGCCGCTGAGGAGCTCGTCGTCCTGTTTGCCACTAGACCAGCTTTGCGCGCGCCGCTCCCATTCCCGGCGCAGCAGTTCGGCCTCACGATAGGTACCAATCCATTCGATCAGGGGCCTCCAAGCGTGAATCAAGGCTTCGTGGATGAGATCTACCTTGCGCTGCTCTGCATCGTCTGCTTGTTCGATCACGAGCAGGCCACCACTCAATCTCTCGATCATTTCGTCAAGGAGCTGCGGCGGATCATCATCCGAGCGTAACGCGATGATTGGCTGAGTTCGGCGAGTAGTTGCCGCCTCAGTAGCGAACTGGAGGAGCCGGAGGAAGATCCGATGCACAAGTTGCTGCTGCTCACGCTGCTGAAGATGCGATTGTATGAGCAGTTCACTCAGCGCTGCGTCAGCGCGCTGCTCAAGTGCGACCTGTAGCCCGTTGCGGGCAGGCCTGTCATCAGTAGCTACTTTGCCAAGATCTTGATAGCTCTTGACAGTGAGGAGGTCGTCGCTGCGGCTCTGCCAGACAAGCACAAGCGTCTGCTGGAGGAAAGGCAGAATTGCCGCAGCCCGCCGATCGCCGATGCAGTCAATTAGCAGCGCAGCCACTAACTCTGTCTCAATCCGTAGCCCGGAGCCAACTGCTGGCTCAACGATGGCAAGCGCAAGTCCTTCTGCTCCCAACGTCGGAAGTGGCATCAGGCCGGAGCGTAGATACGCTCCACAGAGAGGCAAATCGCTGAGGAGGTGATGGTAATACTCAGCGCGCATCGCGATTACAATAGTGCAGATGCGAATAGCACTTAATGTGGCGAGCGCCTGATCAGCGGCCTCGATCTCTGCCTCGGCGTGCTGGATAAACAGCTCTTCGAATGCATCGATCACAATCAGCAAGCGCGTCGCGCCGCGCCGGGTAGCGAGCAGTGACTCGGCCCTTTGGGTAGGATGATCCAGACCACCGAAAAGATCGCTAAGCGCAGCCCGCAGATTGCTGCCAGGACGGAGTATGGGTAGGGCATACCAGTCCCCCGTGTCATTGAGGGGGCTGCGCTGAAGGGCAGGCAGCAATCCTGCGCGCAGGAGCGAGGTCTTGCCACTACCTGAGAGACCAACGAGGGTCAGCACGCGCTGATGGAGAAGCTGGGTAGTGAATTGGACGATCTCACTTTTACGACCACAGAAGCCAGCGTTACTCTGCTCATCGAATGGCTTTAGGCCAGGGTACGGGCATGTCTCCGTGAGAGCGGACACATCTGGGTGCATCTGTGATGGACGGTGCTGATTCACCGTGAGGTTGACCGTGATGAGATCGCGGCCTGCCACACTGCCAATGGTCACATTGCCAAACTGGTTGCCGCTTCCAAAGGTAATTTGGGCTTGGTTATCGAGTTGGAGTCGCTGCCCAGCAAGCGTGTGCAACAGCACGCTCAGGAGCGGTTCTCTTTCAATTTGGTATTGAGCTTCAGCAGGGCTAAGCTTTTCAGATAGTAGTTCCGCCAGTAGGGTAGCGAGGCTACCGGCAGCTGATCGTAACTCGCGCGGCAGTTCATTCGCAAGGCCAATTTCGATCATTGAAGCATCCATCACAGCTCCCCGCGATTGTTGGTTCCGCTATTGCTGCGATACCCCGTAAAGCGCTGCACTGCGAAGAGGCAGATCCGACCGTCGCATGCCCTACGTGATGAGACGGTTACCCTCCAGCCATCCGCCGCAACATGTCAGCAATCTGAGTGACGATCGGCAGCACCGCCGGCAGCACCGCAGCGATGTTCTGCGCCGCCTGCTGCAGCCTCTCGGCGCTGATCTGCACCAGCGTCTTGTTCGGCTGGGCCTTCGTCGCTTGCTCAACGGCGGCCTTTGCCGTCTCGGCGACCGCCTCGGCGTCACTGGCCTTTTCCGCCGGCACCTGCTGCAACTCCGCGTTCAGCTGCGCGATCAGCGCCTGGAGCTGCACCTTCGTCGCATCGTCACCGTGCGACGCCGCACCGATGCTCTGCGAGACGTTGGTCAGCGTTGATTTGATATTCAGGATCGCGCCGCTGAAGTTACCGGACATATTGAATTGATCGCCGCTCACAAACGTCCCCTTTCGTTTGTCGATGTTGCCCTCGGCATAGTCGCCGCCACTGGTGTCCACATGGCGCACGCTGCTCCGCGCGCCACGCCCGATCGCAATCCCACTGCCGCTGATGTCACCGGTCGTAATCCGGTCGCCCTGGGTGATTTCGGTGCGATGAATGTCGCCGCCGGCCACATCGCCGATGCTGACATCGCCGAACTGACCGCCGCTGCCGAAGTGTACCCCGCCGCGCTGGCTGCTCTGATCTACCGTGACATCGCCATGCACATTGCCGGTGACGGCCGCGCCGACCTGGGCGTTGCCGCCGATGCTCTGCTGGTGCTGCCGCAGCATCGCCTGGCTGTAGGCCGGGTTGACCTCGCGCACTGCCGTACGCTCGGGGGGGCCGCTGCCGACAGCACCACGGTTAGCTTGATGAGGTCGCGGCCCGCAAGGTCGCCGATGCTGATGTCGCCGATCTGGTTGCCTGCATCGATCTTGATCAGCGTGGCGTCTGCCCTGATCGGGTGGCCGGAAAGTGAGCGCAGGGCAGCGCGCAGAACCTCGCTCTGCCCCAGCCGCTGTGCGGCCTCAGCCGGCAACAGCGTGTTGTCGAGCATGGCCGTAAAGATTTGGGCAAGCAGCAGGGCCGTATGCTGCAAGTCGCCGGGCAGCGCCTCATACAGCTTCTCAGCAAGGGCCTCTGGTTGTTGCGATAATTGTAGCATTGTTTACCCAGATGAAATCTCAGAGTTGGTATTGGCCTCGCTACGCGGCCCCCGCAACGTGCTCTAGTCCTACCCTGGGAGTGGGACTGGGACGCTATTGATGCCGATCAGGTTCGCTGCTTCTTTGGCGTCTGGCGCTAGATTGCGCAGCTCTGCCCCAGGAACAGGTGTCTGGTTTCCAACAAAGGTCGCCGCCAGGCCAACGACTACGCCGACGCGCGGCTTGAGTGAGCCAGGCGGTGGGCCAGGCGGTTTAACTGCTTTCTGGAACATAGTTGATACGACCGACAACCGCTCCGCGACCAGCGTATTATCCGGTTCCTCGATCACATTGTCCGTGAGAAACAGTGATTGGTACAGTGCGTTGACTGTGCCGTCGCGTAGACCTTTGATGACCGCGCTTCCAACCACAAGGCGTGTAAATTGGTTGCCTCGCACCTGGCATACTCCCGCAGCTCCCTCAAAAGTTAGCTTGCTGCCTGTTATGACAGCCGCCAGCTCCTCTACTTGTTTACCTGTGAGCTGATTGCTCGGTGCGCCATACATGCTGACGATACCGCCAAACACGTTGGAGTCTAGGATCGTATGTGTCCCGCCATTTCCTATGACCAAGGCAAGGCTTGTCTTTTCTTGTGAAGCTGGCGGTAGGAAGTTAATGTTGTTGCGAATAAGTTGGATCCGCTCGGTTAGGTCGCTGATAAACACCCCTCTGGATGCATTATCGCCAGTGAGGCTGCAGTCCTCCATTATCACATGCGCCGCCTCCTCGATCCTAACTATATTCTGCACTCCAAAGATGATGTTTGTTGTTGTCACACCGCGCAGCATCACCACAGTACACTTTTCGAAGGTTATCGCATTCCCGCGGTTATCCCCTTTCACTTCCATTGCCAAATGTTCCAGGGTTACTTGACCGCAATCCCGGAAATGCAATGTATGTTGAGCACTGGATTGGATGGAGACACCAGACAGCGTGAATGTCAATGCACGTTCCACGAAGAGTTGGTCCCACAGAATGATCCGAGCACCGGGCGTACAGGCGTGGATGTTGACATTAATGTCGCCATGTGCGGTATTGCTAATCGTTAGCCCCTCCGGTAACTCGTGGTCGCCGGGCAGCAGGCAAATGCACCAGTCTCGTCGCCGCTGTGACTGGAGCGTCTTGACGGCATCGGGCAGCGAGGCGAAGTGCCCGCCCTTACCAACCGTGACCTCGCACTGCTCCTTGCTGGTCAGATTCGTCAACGAGGGGAAATGGTTCCGGCAGTCCTCTAGTACAGCGAACCTATACTCGGGTTTCTCGCTGCCGTTGAGGACAAGTGTCCAGCTGACAACCGCGAGTGGGCAGCGGTAGCGGATGATGCCTGCTGGCGCCGCATCGGTTAATCGCTCGACCGAGCCATCGGCGCTGCGCGCGGTAAAGTTCCAGTAGTCACCTGGTTGAAGATCCGAGCCGCCGAATTGAATATGGATGCCGTCACCTAGATTCATGTCCGGTGTGCCGACCTCGTCGAAGGTTGTATCAGCCCAACCCCAACCATCCCAGCGACGGAGCAAAAGGTGGCGGTCAACCATATACTCTTGGGGGGGAAGCTGATCGACCAGGCTCACGGTCAGTAGATCTGGATCTGGGGTGGCGGCCAGCATGGTCAGGTGGCCGCGCGCCGGGCCAAGCTCGCTGGCGTCGTCGCAGATCTCCACCAGGTCGCCAGCCTGGAGCGCCGTGGCCTGGTCGCGCCCCAGACTGGCGAGCGTCAGTGTGTCACGATTGGCACCTACAGCGAGGACACGGACGGCGAATGCGGCATTGTCGCGCGACCATTTGAAGCGCGCGACGCCGCCAACAATTGTGGCCTGCTTGGCCGTGGTATAGCCGCGGCTGAGACCGCGCGATAGTTTCAGCGTGGTTCCGGTCAGTTCGAGGATGGGGACAACCTCTGCCTGGCCGTCTACATCCTGGATCAGCACGACGCCGGAGCGATTTAGTGCAGCACGCTGCACGCTGTCGAGCTTCTTTGTGAACTCTACCTTTAGCTCGCCGGCTTTCGCATCGGCGGCGAGCGGGATTCGGAACGGCCCGCCGGTTGCCGTATCCAGGACATCGCCGCCGTCGTGGATTTCGACCCGGTAGAAATGGTTTTCGCGGCCAGTGTAGGTTCCGGCATCCGGGATTCGGCAGGGGTCGAGCGGAAGCATATCCTGGGGCACTAGTGTGGTCAATTTGGCCTTACTCGGCCCTGGGAGAAATGCGGAGGCGCTGGCGCATGAGTGCTCCGTCCGATTTTCACGTGTAGGTAAAGGAAGGACTTTCACCTGCGCGATGGTTTTGAGCCGAGTGGCCGTATCCGGCCCGCCAAGGGCGATCTCTCGCAACTCGTCATCTTCGAGGTAGGTAATCAGGCGCTGCCAGGCCTCCAGGTAGACCAGCGCGTACAGTGTTGCCGCGTTTTCCTTGGTTGGTAACGACAAGCTCGGCGGGTCGGGGAAATCGGGCTGGCTCAAGTACGACGCGGGTGAATCTAGCTGACAGAGTAATCCATGCACATAGGCACGTCCTTCGGCGCCCGGCCCGCCACCGATCACAAAGTCGCTAGGACCGCCGCTTGCTGGGCGATCAATGCGAAAGGCCGTACCCGGTTCGGGAACGCCGCAGACGCCGATGATATCGATTAATTCCTGACGGAGCAGCGCCTCCCGATCGGCAACATCCTCATTCCAGTCGGAGTCGAGCCAGACGCGCCCCTGCTGGTGGAGCACACCCGTGTAGTGCTTGCGCTGGTCGAAGCTCCAGCGGGAGAAATCACCTTTCATTGGGCTTGCTCCTTATGTTTCGGCGATGACCAGGGCCGACAGGCCGACCGGTAAGAATTCTCGTAGCTTGATCTGCAGATTGCTGAGCCGCAGTGTATTGAGCAGCCCCGCGAATGCGCCGGCCTCTGCCCCAGCCTCACTGGCGGTCAGAATCTCCGGTGGACAGTTCGTGGCGAGCTGCAGATAGTCGGGCCGCCCAAAACGACGCGAATTGAATATCGGCGCCAGGCAGTTCGATGGTTGCGCACAGACACACGCATCACTTGGCACGCAGCGATAACGGCGCGGCAGGATCGAGCCGCGCTCATAACGACTGAAGCGGATACATCCGGTCTGGCGATCGTCTACAACGGCCAACTCGGTCAGTAGACACTCGCTGGCATTCAGAACCTCACAGCGGATGCGACCCAGCACGGTGACGCGCTCTAGTTGCACATCCCGCGCTGCTGCATCCGATGACGAAGGTGTCGTGCTAGGCAACCCACCTATCGCCAATCCATCACGCTGATCGACGATTGAGTCGGCGATGGTCAACTGGCTGACCCCGGCGCTCAGACGAAGCCCGCCGCTGATGCAGCGGCACAGCAGGTAGGCGGCTTGGTGGTCGCGAGCGGCGTCACTTGCGACGAGCGAGCCTTCGCTTCTTGCGGTCAATGGATCAAGTGTGCAGGCGCGTACCAGCATCTGCTTGACCTGATCCTCAAGCCGCAGCGGCCCGCCGCTGATCAGTAGGCCATCCAGAGTCAGCGAATCCAGCGGCGAGACGAACCGCAAACTTGCTGGAGCCGGCACGCCGGGGGCGCTGTAGAACGTAAGACAGGGGCGTTGGCCAGCGGCGGCGCGAATGGTGACCCGTGAGATCGCCGGATTGTTGAGCACAATCTCGTTGGCCTCGGCGTAGGTCGCGCTGTCGATAATTTCAATCAGATCGTCCGGTTGCGCCTGGGCCAGCGCATCGGCCAGGCTGGCGTGGATGTGGTCGCTGGCTATTCCCGCGGCGAGGCCGCTGGCGGCGTCGCCTGAGCGCGCCACCAGCCGGGTCGGGAGGCTCGTTGGATCGAGTTGGCGATCAAAGGTTCGCGCGCCCACCCGGTCGCTGAAGGCTTCCACATAATCTACGCTCAGGCTTTTCGGCCAGGCAGGCGGATCGCCTATATTGCTGGCTGTAAGCAGTGGGTCAGCGGGAGCGAAGGCAAAACCTCCAAGCTCAGGATCGATCCCTAATTCGCCGAAGCGAAGCAAGCTATTCCGCTCACAGCGGCAGAGATTGAGCGCAACCGGCTGGCGCTGGCGCAACGGCCACACGCCAGGGATCGGTAATACCTGCCCGGCGCTGGCGCGGGCGAGTGTCAGCCCGCTGAAGGATGGCTCCTTATCGTTAGATAGGCTCATCCGGGCGGCAGGGTCGGCCGGCACAACATAGGTGCTGCCATCGTCGGCCACGAAGAGCTTTACTCCATCAGCGCCAACTTGCACCCGCTCGGGCAGATAAACCAGCAGGCTCTTTCCTACGCGATTGGTGACGATCAGCTCGGCGGCGGGGATAAAAGGGACAAGCATCTCTCTCGGCAGGGGGCGCAGCCAGATGTAGAGCAGATCGGCCGGCGGCAGATTGTCCTGCACCGCACCCTGGCTTGGCGCGTAGCGGAAAGCCGGCCAGGGATTGGCGGCGATGTCGAGATCTGGATAATCGGCGGCGTTCTGTCCAACGTAATTGGCGGGATCCTGATCAACGGTGGCGATGGCGCCAAGCGCCTGGAATGTGCCGGTGAAGACCCCGACTTCTATGAGCACCTGCGCGGGTGCCGCCCCGAAACGGGCCGGGTCGGCCAGGCGCAGCCCGCCCGGCTTGCGGTTCAGCACGGTAAACTGGTTGGCCGGCGCGGTGCTGCTGGTCAACATCCGGGCCGGGTAGACCTGTTCTTCCGCAGGGCGTGCCAGGGATAGCGGGTTCATATCAGCTTCGGTGTAGGCGCTGCCGTCGTCGGCGATGAACAAGGTCAATGGTTCGTCGGGCGTAACCTTGGCGGCCGGCAGGTAGATATACAGCCCATCGGAGGTGTGCAACGGGCCAGTTTCGGCGAGGCGCAGCGCCAGCACCGCGCCGGGGAAGCGCCCGGCCGGCGAAGGCGGTAGATTGGCCCAGCCTAGCGCCGCCTGCCCGGTTCGCACGGTCACAATGAGCTGCCCCTGGCCAGCTACCGCACTCCCCGGAAGATACGCGGGAAGATACGCGTTGGGTCGGTTCTGCGCGGCGAAGAGGGTGCTGACCGCGCCCAACTCGGTGGGTGGGTTGCCGTTCTGCCATTCGGCGCTGATCACAAAGTGGACGCCGCCTTGCTGGAAGTCTCGCGGTTCCATCAGACGCAATCCCTCTGTTGGGTGAAGCGACAGGCCCGACCCTGCATTTCCAGAGGCCCACGGTGATCGGCTATTCGTCGTAACACTCGACGGCGGCGCATCGCTGGCGAGCAGAACCCCAAACTGCCGTACGCCGATGTCGGTCCCGAAGGTTTCCCAGGGGGCATGGTTGAACGCGGCGCGGCTCAGCGGCTCGCCGGTCTGCTTGACGAACAGCGGCGCTTCGCGAAACAGCGGGTCGAAGGTGAAACAGGCGGCGTTCGCGGGAGCTGCTTCCCCTGGCTGCGCGGCAGCAGGCGTCACCCCTTGTAGCGCAAAGGTCTGCAAGCGGCGCACAAACAGCCCCAGGTTCTTGATCTGGTAGCGCCCCGGCGTGCCCCAGGCCACCCGCCCAATCTCCGGCGATTCTGGCGTGATGCGTGGCTGATCAAGCTGGCGGGCGGGCTTCACATCGGCGGCGTGGGCGAATGGGTCGTCGGCGTGGCCGAGCCGGCTGAGCCGATACGGATCGCGCAGGTTGGGCATCAGCGGGCGGTCAAGCCGCAGGTGGTTCATATTCTGCGACCAGCCCAGGTTTTGAAAGAACTCGGCCAGATCGACCGGCCAGCCGCTGATCGCCTGTCCGAGCGCTCGCAGCATCGCCGGCGTGCCTTTGCTGCGCCGCCAGATAACGGTGTTACAGACCTCAAGCCGGTTGCTCTGATCGACCGGGTGGGCGAGCAGATTTGTGCCGACCAACGATCCGATATAGGGCACAACCCAGTCCTCGGATGTCTCGATGAAGAAGTTGTCCCACAGCGCGTCCAAATCCTGCCGCACGTTGGCGACCTGCTCGCCTACTACGGTGAGCAGGGCCAGTAGCGGCAGTCCCTGTTGTTCATCATAGACCCGATAGTGCGCCGGCACGCGGGAGTACAAGCGCAGGGCAAAATCTTCGGCATCATTATGGCTCATAGGTCGATGAACCCTCCCTGGCCCAGGGTGAGCGTCAGCTTGCCCTTCTGGTTATTCGTATCTTCCGGATCATTCGCGATCACCGCAAGCTCGGTCGGACGGATAAAGATATCCGGGCGCACCATAGTGGGAGGATCGCCCACTTGCCGGAACGTCGTGATCGTGGCGTCGCGCACACCTGGAACCGCCTGCAATGCCGCGTAGGCCGCGCTGAGGTGCAGGCTCTGACCAAAGTCGAGCCGCTCGAAGGCCAGAAAACCGACTGTCCCATCGGGGTTCAGCTCAGGGCCAAGCGCCGCCCGCGCCGCATTGAGTGTCGCTTGCCGCGGGTAACGATCATCGATGTCGATCATTGCCGCCAGGTCGACATAGACCGGCGTAAAGTCAATCATACGCAGTGCGACATTTGGGTCGCGCCGCAGGTCGAGGAATGTGCGCAGCCGGCGAGCGAAGGTGGACTGTTGTGACAGTGGCGTTCGGTCGGCGGTGGCGATGGTGAGCTGGATGTATGGATTGGCGATCGCCTGTAGTGTCGCCGGGTCGCGCAGCATCCAGGCCGCACTAGCCTTGGCGACGCCGGGGTAGCCGCGCGCCAACGCGGCGTAGTCGTCGACGCTAACCGCGCGCCCAAAGGTGCGCAGGCTGGCGGGCGCGTTGGTGCGAATCTGGTCGCTCTGTTCCCTGTCCGCACCGCCAAGCGACGCCACCGGGTTGGTCACCTTTTGCAGGCCGGGCTGATTGTCGATCAGCTGCGCGATCGCTCCCGCAGCCACATTGCCGGAGGTGCCCATGCCTTTGCGATAGCGCGCGCGGATATTATCCTTGCCACTTGGCGCGCGTGCACCATTGATAGCGTCACCAAAGCGCACGGTCGTCTGCTCGGCGTCATCCTGGGCGGTCGTGTACTCCTGAGCATTCGGCGCGCGCTCCAGCAGCGTCGGCTGTTCGTTCCAGCGCACGCCATTGACCGTGACCAGCAGGGTGCTCTGGACGGCCGACAGACCCTCTGGGTCAACGGCGGGCAGGTAGGTGAGCGGCTTCTGCTTGAGCGCAAATTCCTGGAACGCGCTGCCATTGCCGCTGCCGAGCGCCTCGTCGCGCACTGTTTCGCCCTGCGACACATCGACGATATTAGCCAGCAGCACGGCGCCCGCCCGCGCGAATGGTTGTGACAAAGGATTCTTCAGCCTGACCCTGGTAATATTGTAGGTGGCATCCACAACCGGGTCGGCGGCGAGGACGCCCGGCTCCGTGGCGACCGTTTGGGTCGGCTCCCCCGCTTTGGTGTCGTACAGCTTGCCCTGGAGCACGACCGACTGCCCGGCCTGGAGTTGGCGATACTGGCCAGCCAGGATCACCGTCGCGCCGGCGAGCGGCTCGGGCAGGGGCAGGTTGTTCTGCAGCCTGAGCGCCTGGTTGCCGGTGAGGATAACCGTGGTACGGAGCGGGAAGATTTTTTCCGGGATGTTCTCGCCCGTCTTGAGCGTTAACCGGGTAACTTTGCTGTTGAGCGTATAGCCGACCTTGTTCACCGTCCGGGCGTCGGTCAGATGGAAAATCTGCTTGTCGTTATCCCTCAGCAACACAACCCAGCCAGGACTATCCGGCGTGCCTTTGGCTTCGCCATAGGCGCCGTCGAGGAACACTTCATCCGAATTGCCCGGCAGGAAAAACCAATCGTTGGAGAGATCATCCCAGTTTTTGCCCTCGTACGGGCCGTGAACATTATTGACCGTGCCATTGAGCGCCGGCGGCAGCGTGTTCCAATCCGGGGCGTTGCTGCCGAATGGCGCGGCCGTTACCCGCAGCGCATACAGCGCCACCTGCGTCTTGCTCTGGTCATAGGTTGTGCCCTCGCTCTCACACCAGGTGATCGTCGTCGTGTCGGTCGGCTTATCAGTATGGGCGGAATTGAGCTGGCGCGGGCTCGCCTTTTCGGTCTGCGGATTTCCCTCATTTTCGACGACGAGCAGGTAGTCGCCGACCGCCAGCCGGTTGTTGACGCCTTTCAGGACGACCGTGCGGGTGGTTGCGCTCTGGTAGGGCCGGTACTCAAAGTCGGTTCGCTGTGCGCGCGCATCAAGCGTTGCGATGTCCACACTGCTGAAGCCGCCCGACGGGAGGGTGATGGCGACTACGGCCGGTGCGCCTGAAGCGCTCGATGTCGCTTGGGCCGGCGAGGCGCCGGCTCTCGCCGCAGCGCCGCCGCGCGGGAAGGTCGGCACGTAATTCGCCGCTGCGTTGCCATACAGCACGGCGCCGGCGCTTACCAGTACGGACGGGTCAAACGGAAGATTGCCGAAGAAGTGGCCGTAGATATTCAGCGGCGCAAACTGATTGGTCGGCGCGACTGCCGAGAGCGGGATGGCGCTGTGGTCGCCGATCAGGCCGGCGGCGGCGTCGGTCTCGAACACGGCGGGAGGCTTGCCGGGCGCAGCGCGGCTGCCTACGCGGAAGCGCGCCGGAATGCTGATCGACTTGCCCTTCTCAACGGTGAAGGCCACGCGCGCGCTGGCGGCCGCGCCGGGGTTGGGCCGGTAGTCGATGAGCCCGGCCAGCCGCGCGAGCGAGTCGCGCTGGGTCGCGGTCGGCAGCAGCGCCTCGTTGGCGATCCGCTCCTGGTAGAAGGTCAGGATATCGGCGAGATAGGCCCAGAGCTCGATTGCCATCGTGAGATAATCGCCGGCGCTGCCTTCGCGCCAGCGGCTGAATGGGTTTAGCCCCGCGACGTTGGCTGGGGCCGTATGGCGCACCGCATCCAGAAGCGTAGTGTTGAGCAGATCCGGGCGGCGCGCCGCGCCCAGCATCGCGCGGCGGAAGCTGGTGAACGTGCCGATGCGGTAGCGGATGGCTGAGAGGCCGGGCTGGTTGTCAGGCAGAAGCGGCGCTGCCGGCGGCAGAGCCGGCAGGTCGCAGCACCCGGCGGACGGCATTGCCGGAAGTTGGCAGAGCGGGTCGGTCGGTGTCATACGCCGCCTCCCTTCACCTGAAATGCCAGATTGCCGTGTTCGGGAAAGTTTGGATCGTTATCCAGGCGGATGATCTCATTGATGCCCACCTCCAGGAAGCCCTGGCGATGGTTGATCGCGGTATCACGGTCGGGATATGCCGCGTGAAGGCGGGCCAGCCGGGTAATCTGAGCCGACTCGACACCCGGGACAGCCATAATCGCGGCGTACAGCTGGCTGACATACAGCTTGTCACCAAAGGTGAAGTTGTCGGGGTGGAAGAAGCCTCTCCGCCCGCTGGCCAGATCGGCGGCGCTGAGCGCCTGTTTCAGCTCCTTCAGGACGTCGCCGGCGCGGAAGCCGGGCGCCAGGCACAGCGCAATTCTCAGCTCGATCGGCACGTAGACCGCGCGGGTGACCTCCAGGTCATAGCCGGCCATTCGCCGTGTCTCCAGGAAGCCCAGCAGTTGCCGGCGCAGCTCGGCGCTCAGCCCTTCCTCAGCCCGCGGATCGACGGCCAGCGTCACCGTGAGCCAGCTGCCGGTCCAGCGAAACGCGGCGTTGGCGCGCTGGATCGGCTGCTGACCAGCCACCGTAAACGCCTGGGCGGCGGCCTGGTAGTCGGCGGCGGTGACGGCCACCAGCGGCGTATGAAAGGTCGGCGGGCCAAAGCGCCGCGCATGGTCGCGCGACTCAAGGTCGCGGCCACCGCGCGCGGGCAGCGGGTTGGTCACTGAATCTAGCCAGAGCAGACTCTGCGTTCCAGCTGGGCGCGCCATCACCAGGGTGTCGGCCGCCAGATTGCCGATTTCTCCGCCGCCGACGCGGTAGCGCGCGTCGATCTTTGCGGTCTCGGGTGGTCTTTTGCCAAAGGTGTTGTCGCCAAAGACGATG
>Ga0335394_10004138_pt1 | contig 16504 bp, 9 predicted proteins | sample MAT03_FD_205741 | JGI IMG/M metagenome (GOLD analysis project Ga0335394, IMG submission 205741) | Freshwater microbial communities from Lake Fryxell liftoff mats and glacier meltwater in Antarctica - MAT-03 (spades assembly) (version 2) ... | reverse complement strand
TCGATCGGCACGAGCACGCGCTCGAGGTTGTTCAGGTCCATGACAGGTCCAAAGAGGGATGTGCTTGCGCCGCGCAAAGGGACCATGATCGCCCCGGCGACGCAAGCGGCCGCAGGCTCCGACCAGCCCCGCCGCCCTTGACCGCGGCGGCCTCTCGGGCTACCCCGATGAGTCTCGGGCCGCGTGCCAGGAGGTTGCCCATGGCCGTTTCCGTCGAGTCCCCTCCGCTCCAGGCCCCTCATCCGACACCGTCCGTCGGGCGCAGTCCGCTGCGCAAAGAAGGCGTCGAGAAGGTGACCGGGGCCGCCCAGTACATCGATGACATCCACTTCGAAGGCGTCTTGCACGGCGTCACGGTGCGGAGCCAGGTCGCCCACGGCCGCATCCGCGGCATCACCTTCGACCCGACCTTCGACTGGTCAGACGTCGTCGTGGTCACGGCCAAGGACATCCCGGGCGACAATGTCGTGACCCTGCTCGATGCGGACCAGCCCTTCCTCGCCGCCGACATCGTCATGCACCCGGAAGAAGCGGTCGTGCTGCTCGCGTGCGGCGACCGCTGGAAGGCCAACGAGGCGCGAAAGCGCGTGACGCTCGACATCGAGCCGCTGCCCGCGGTCTTCGACCTCGACGGGTCGGCGAACAAGGACGTGGTCCTCTTCAAGGATGACAACTGCTTCAAGCGCATCGACATCGACAAGGGCGACGTCGACGCGGTGTTCGCGAATGCCGCCCGCGATGGCCTGACGATCGTCGAAGGCACGTACACGACCGGTGCCCAGGAGCAGCTCTACATCGAGCCCCAGGGCATGGTGGGCGTGGCCACTGCCGAGCACGTCACGGTGTGGGGCTCATTGCAGTGCCCCTACTATGTTCACAAGGCGCTGAAGCCCTTGTTCCACCTGCCCGAGAAGCAGGTGCGCGTGGTCCAGGCGGTGACCGGCGGTGGCTTTGGCGGCAAGGAGGAATACCCCTCGATGATCGCCGGGCACGTCGCACTCTTGTCGCTCAAGGCGGGCGGCAGGCCGGTCAAGATCATCTACGACCGCGCCGAGGACATGGTCGCCACGACCAAGCGCCACCCGTCGCGCACGCGCCATCGCACGGCCGTCACGAAGGACGGTCGCATCGTGGCGATGGACATCGCGTTCGACCTCGACGGCGGCGCCTACGCGACCCTGTCCGCGGTCGTCCTGTCGCGCGGCACCATTCACGCGGCCGGGCCCTATCGCTGCGACAACGTGCGCATCCGGTCGCGCGCGCTGGCGACGAACCATCCGCCGCATGGCGCCTTTCGTGGCTTTGGTGCCCCGCAGAGCTGCTTTGCGATCGAGCGTCACCTGGACGAGGTCGCGCGCGTGCTCGAGCTCACGCCGGTCGCGGTGCGGCGCGCAAACCTCCTCAATACCGGCGACTACACGGCGACGACCCAGCGCATCGAGGAGCGCATCGACCTCCAGGCGATGCTGGATCACGCGCTCGAGCTATCTGGCTACGAGGCCAAACGCGCCCGCTTCGCAGTCGAAAACGCCAATCCCGGCGGGCGCTTCAAGCGCGGCATCGGGCTCGCGACCTTCTTCCATGGCTCGGGCTTCACCGGCTCTGGCGAGCTGAACCTCGCGTCGGTCGCGGGCGTCGTCGCGCGTCCGAGCACTGCCGGCGGGGGCGTCGAGGTGCTCGCGGCGTCGACCGAGATCGGACAGGGCACCAATACGATCTTCTCGCAGATCGCCGCCGATGCGTTGGCGCTGCCGTACGACCGCATCCGGGTAGCACAACCCGATACCGCGAACGTGCCGAACTCGGGCCCGACGGTCGCGTCGCGCACGACCATGGTGGTCGGCAAGCTCGTCGAGAATGCGTGTAGCGGGATCCTGGCGCGCCTTCGTGGCGAAGGCTTGTTGGCCGCGGCGGAGGCCGGCACGTACAGCCCCGACAGCTTCCAGGCGGCGGTCGATGCCTGGTACCTGAAGCATCCGGACGACGGTCGCCTCGAGGTCGCGTCGCAATACCAGCAGCCGCCCGGCATCGACTGGGACGACAAGAAGTACAAGGGCTCGGCCTACGCCTGCTACGGCTGGGCCACCTACGTCGCCGAGGTCGAGGTCGACGTCGTGACGAGCGAGGCGAAGGTCGTGCACTTCTGGGCGGTGCAAGACATCGGCAAGGTGATCCATCCGTTGTTCGCTCAAGGCCAGGTCGAAGGCGGCGTGGCGCAGGCGATCGGCTGGGCTTTGTACGAAGGCATCGTCTGGAAGAATGGCCGCATGATGAACGGCCAGATGACCAACTACATCATGCCGACGGCGGCCGACGTGCCGCCAATCGACGTGCACTTCATCGAGGTGCCGTTCGCGTATGGTCCGTCGGGTGCCAAGGGCGTCGGTGAGCTGCCGATGGACGGCCCGGCGCCGGCGATTGCGAACGCGCTCGGCGAGGCGCTCGGGGTGCGGGTGGACAGTATCCCGGCCCTGCCCGAGGACCTGTTGAGACTGATGGGAGGCACGGCGTGAAGCGCTTCGACTTCAGGGTGAATGGGGTCGCGCGGCAGGTCGAGGCGTGGCCGCTGGCGCGTCTCCTGGATGTGCTGCGTGAAGACCTGCACCTCACCGGTACCAAGGAGGGCTGCGGCGAAGGCGAGTGCGGTGCCTGCTCGGTGATGCTCGGCGGTCGCCTGATCAATAGCTGCCTCGTCCCGATAGCCCAGGTCGCAGGACAGGATGTGACGACCATCGAGGGTCTTCGCAGGGATGGCGAAGGCTGGACTGCGGGTCTCGCCGACGGCGTGAGCGGGGCTGGCGCCGTTGAGGTAAGCCACTTGCACCCGGTGCAGGGTGCGTTCATCAGCCATGGTGGTGCGCAGTGTGGGATCTGCACGCCGGGCATGATCCTGGCGACCGTGGAGCTGCTCGAGAAGCACCCCGAGCCCGACGAGGCGCAGATTCGCGAGGGCCTCTCGGGCAACCTCTGCCGCTGCACGGGCTACATGAAGATCTTCGATGCGGTGCGCGAGTCGGCCCGCCAGATCGTCGCGGCGAAGGCCGCCAGCCGCTGGGTCGAGGAAGGAGGCACGCCATGAGAGGCAATGTCCCTGCCTACGAGATGGAGGTTGCGGGCACGCTGGCCGACGCGCTGTCGCTGGTCGAGGCGGGCTACCTGCCGTTCGCGGGTGGCACCGATGTGATGGTCGTCTTGGAGGCGGGCAAGCTGCCAGTCGGGCGCTACGTGTCGGTGCTCGGGCTGCCGGAGCTGGCGGGCATCGAGGTCGACGCGCACGCGCTGACGTTCGGCGCAAATACGACCTATCGCGAGGTGCGTGAGCACCCGCTGGTCACGGCCGAGTTTCCGATGCTGGCGCAGGCGGCGATCGAGTCGGGCGCCATCGCCATCCAGAACCGCGGTACGCTTGGCGGCAACATCATGAACGCGTCGCCCGCGGCGGACTCACCGCCCGCGCTCATTGCGTATGGTGCCGAGGTCGAGCTGGTGTCCCGCCTCGCGCGTCGCTGGGTCGCCTACGATACGTTCCACACGGGCTACAAAGAGACGCTTGCCAGGCCCGGCGAGATGCTCGCGCGGGTGCGCATCCCGCGGCGCGCGGCCGGCGACTGGCGGCAGGTCTACGAGAAGGTCGGGACGCGCAGCTGGCAAGCGATCTCCAAGGTCTGCTTCGCGGGCATCGCGCGCCTGGAAGACGGCGTCGTGCGCGATGTGCGCATCGGTCTCGGCGCGGTCGGGCCGACGGTCGTGCGCGCCGATGTCACGATGAAGGCGCTCATCGGGCAGCGACCTGATGCCGCCCTGGAGCAGGCCGCCAGGACCGCGATGGGGTTTGACGCGCGACCGATCGACGACATCCGCTCGACGGCGTTCTATCGGGCCACGGTTGCTGCCAACCTTGCGGCCGCGTTTGTTAGGGCCTTGGTGTGAGCGGCCCTCGCGAACGAATCTCCGTCGACGGCCTCGTCGCCGAGGTAAGTGGGCCGGAGTCGGGCATGCCGGTTTTGTTCGGCCACAGCCTGCTGCTCGACAGGCGCATATTCGCGGCCCAGGTGGCCGACCTCGAGCGTGATTTTCGCTGTATCAACATCGACTTCCGGGGCCAGGGCGAGAGCGCGCCGGCGCCCCGCGGCTTCGCCATCAGCGACCAGGCCGAGGACTACGGCAAGGTCCTCGATCACCTCGGCATCGAGCGCGCGGCCATCGTCGGCCTGTCGATGGGCGGCATGGCCGGCATGCACTTCGCGGTTGCGCACCCGGGTCGGGTGCGGGGCCTGGTGCTGCTCAACACGAGCGCCGATCCGGAGCCGGCCGCCGTGCGCGCGAAGGAGATGGCACTGGCCGTGACCGCGCGCCTCTTCGGTGCGGGGCGCTTCATCCAGAAGCAGGTCGCGCCGCTGATGTTCGGCGAACGCTTCCGCGCCGAGGCGCCGGAGGTCGTAAACGAGTGGCTGCAGCGCATGGCGTCGCTCGATCGGAAAGGGCTCTACCGCGCCGTGGTGATGGTGTTGTCGCGTCCGGGCGTCGGGCCACGCCTGGCCGAGATCCGGATGCCAACCTTCGTCATCGCGGGTGACCAGGACGTGGCGACGCCGCAACACCTCGGTAAGCGCATCGCCGATACCGTGCCCGGCGCCGAGCTGCGAATCCTGCCGCGCACCGGCCACATCTCGACGGTGGAATCCCCGGAGCTCACGACCAAGCTCATCCGCACCTGGCTCGAGCGCATCGCGGCAGGTGCCTGAAACGCTGACGGCCGAGCAAGAAGCTCGGCCGCTGCGAAGGCACCCGGTAGCGGCCGAGATTGCTCGGCCGACACCGACGGGGATCAGAGCCCGAGGTACAAGGGGGTGATCTGCGGCGAGGTGCCGATGCGGGTTACGGTGGTGCTCGGCCAGTCGATGGTGTGGGTGTCCCACATGTCGTCGCCGCGCAGCGTGACATTGTCCCACTGGTCGCGCAGCACGCCGTAGATGTAGATGCGCACGGTCACCTGCGAGACGCCGTAGTCCCAGTCGTCGTAGTAGTGCACGCCGACCTGGTAGGTCACGTTCTGCTCGGGCACGTCGATGTTCAGGTTCTCCGGGCCAGCGCCGTCGGTGTCGTCGCGGTCGAGGCTCGGGTCGTCTGAGGGGCTGTTGATGAGGCCCCAGTTGGGGTGGGTGTTGCGCCAGTAGCAGTCGTAGATCGGGTCGAAGTAGACACCCTGCGCCTTGGGGTGGAGGAAGTGCAGGTCGACGTCCGAGCCCACCGACGCGTAGTCGAACGGGCCGGTCACGTCGGTCTCGTCCAGGTCGCCCGGGGTGTGCCACAGGAGCTCGACGTGGATCGCCTCGTCCGAGGTCACGATCACCCGGGCTTCGGCCGGCGAGCAGCTCGCGACCCCGAACGCGTCACGGACGGTCAGGCGGAAGATGTACTCGCCGACGACGTTGGCCTCGAACGTGGGCGAAGCGGAGTAGGGGCTCGGCCCGAACGTCGACTGCGAGCCGTTCGGCTGCACGACCGTCCATTCGTAGGCGGTGATGTTGCCGCTCGGCGCCGTCGACCCCGTGCCCGACAGGTGCAGCTCAGTCTGTGGCAGGACCTCGTCGCCTTCGGCCACCGTGATCTTCGCGACCGGGCACTCGCCACTTGTACCGAAGCCGTCGACCGACACGTCGAGCTGCGCGAGGTAGGCGTTCGAGGAAATCCGAAGCTTGCCCTGGTCGAGCACGAACTGACCATCCGAGCCGAGCTGGGCCACGGCCGACGGGAAGTAGGTCACGGGTAAGCGCACCCGCGTGCTCGGGGCGATCGTCAGGGGGAAGGGGCTGACCGCTGCCTCGTTCACGCCGAAGACCCCATTGGCATCCTCGAGCATCTCGATATCGTTGATGACCAGGTCGACGTCGCCGCACGACTCGATGTCGAGGCCTATCTCCGAGCCCTCGCCGACGAGCTTGCCGCCGAACGCGACGTGGGTCGGGTTGGTCTTGATGCACGGTCCGGCGAGGTTCGCGAAGAGCTTGAGTTCCGCGCCGGTCGTGTCGGTTGTGCCCGTGTAGAAGAGCAGCGTGCCCTGCGCCGCCTCGGCCCCGGTCGCGGTGTAGGTCACGTCGACCTTCTGCGAGTTGCCGGCCGCGACGGTCAGCGGCGGGTTCAGGAGGATGCCGGTCGACGCGCTCTCAGCCGTGACGTTGTAGGTCACGCCGGCGATGCTGGCGGTGTAGCCGAGGTGCCCGGCGAACAGGATGCGGTCGATTGCCAGCGACGCGCCGCCGGTGTTGAGGAGGTTGGAGGTCTGGGTCGCGGTCGCGTTGGCGGAGACCGTCTTGAAGTCGAGGATCGGCGGGCTCACGACGAGGCGGGCCAGCGAGACCTCGGGCGCCACGTAGAACGTGAACTCGGTGGCGCTGTTGAGGGTCATGTTCGTGCGGATACGGACCATCGCCGAGGCGCGTGCGCCATCGGTGACCGCAGCCGGGTTGTAGGCGACCGAGAACGGGTGCGAGAGCGCGTTCGGGTCGACCTGGATCGGCGCCGCCAGCGACGGCATCGGCAGCGAGATGATCGAGAAGGCGCCAGCCGGCGAGCTCTCGATAACGATCTCGTTCACCATCAGGGAGCCCGTACCGGTGTTGCCGATCAGGATGCGCGCCGGCAGCTCGGCGCGTGCTGTCACGGTCCCATTCGGGAGCACCGGCCGCTGACCTTCCGTGACCTCGATCCTCGGGATCGTGTTCCCGACAATCGAGTCACCGCAACCACCGAGCGCCGCCAACACACCCACCGCAGCCGTCAGGATCAAGTACCTCAAGAGCCGTTCCTCCCTACGCCGCCTCGCGTGGCGCGCATCCTTCCGTGAATCCGCGGAAAAAGAAAAGGGACGGTTCGCCTTTCCTCGCATCGGGACGCGATTCGGGCGTGAGGCCTTGCAGTGGCCGCCCGCGTAGGCCCGCGTTCGCCGGTCGCGCCGGTGTCGGCGCTACACGGATGACTCTCGACTGAGATCCAGCCATTGCACCACCGACGTCGGGGCGCTCCCTCCCTGCGGGCTTCGCCCGCTTTGATGGTCGGTCGCATCCCCGACGCTCGGTGGCGCTTCCCCGTGAGCGTCACTCGAGAGTCATCCGTTTAGCCTCTAAGGGTTGGCGCCGAGGTTCCGGTAGTCCGGGGTGATGCGCGGCGTGGTCCCGCCACCGATGCGCGTCACGTTGCCCGAGGGCCAATCGATCGTGTGCGTGTCCCACAGGTCGTCGGTCTTCAACTCGACGTCGTTCCACTGGTCGCGCAGCACGTTGTAGACATAGACGCGCACGGTCGCGAACGCGTTGCCGTAGCCCCAGTCGTTCCAGTAGTGAACGCCCGCCTGGTAGCGCAGGTTCTGCTCGGGAACGGCCATGTTCAGGTTCTCGGGACCGCCGCCGTCGGTGTCATCGCGGTCGAGGCGCGGGTTGTCGGAGGGGCCGAAGGTGCCCCACTCGGGGTTCTTCTCGTCCCAGTAGCAGTCGTAGACGCGCTCGAAGTATTTGCCGAAGGCACTCTTGTGGAGGAAGTGCAGGTCGAGGTCGGAGCCGACCGAGAACGTCACCGTGTCGCCGCCCGCGTCAGTCTCGTCCGAGTCGCCCGGCGTGCGCCACAAGAGCTCGACGCGGATCGCGTCGTCGGACGTCGTGTTCACCGTGTAGGTGGCGGGCGAGCAGCTCTTCGTGCCGGCCGAGTCACGCACCGATAGGCGGAAGATGTAGGTGCCGACGATGTTCGTCTCGAACGTCGGGTCGGCGCTGCGCTCGCTCGGGATGAACGTCGACACCGAGCCCGTCGGCTGCACGACCGACCACTCGTAGCTCTGGATGAGCCCTTGCGCCGCGGTCGACTCGAACCCGGACAGGTGCAGCTTCGTCTGCGGCAGCACCTCGTCGCCCTCTTCGACCGTGATCTTGGCGACCGGGCAATTGCCATCGGTCCCAAAGCCGTCGACCGGCACCTCGAGCACTGCGAGATAGCCGTTCGATACGACCTCGATCTCGCCTTGTTCGAGCACGTATTGCCCATCGACCCCGAGCTCCGCGATGACCGACGGCTTGTACGTCACCGGCAACCCGACCGAGGCGCCGGCCGGGATCGTCACGGGGAACGTGCCGAGCGCGTCCTTCTTCACGGCGAAGACCCCGTTGCCGTCTGCGATCAGCGCCAGATCGCTGATGACGAGATCCATCCCGCCGCACGACTGGAGCTCGAGCTGGAAGGTGGCCTCCTCATCGACGAGCCGGCCGCCAAACGACACGCGCGCCGGGTACGCCTTGATGCACGGGCCGTCGACGTTCGCGAACAGCTTCAGCTCCGAGCCAGCGCTGCTGGTCGCGTCGTCGGTGAAGAACACCAGCGACGCCTTCGCGGCTTCTTCGCCGATCGCGGCGTACTTCACGTCGATGTTGAGCGCACTGCTGGCCGGGACCGATAGCGGCGGGTCGAGCACGATGCCGCCCGCCGCGCTCTCGTCCGTGACGGTGTAGTCCACGCCCGCGATGGTCGCGGTGTAGGCGACGTGACCCGAGAACACGATGCGCTCGATCGCCAGCGCGGCACCACCGGTGTTCAGGAGGTTCGCGCTCTTGGTGGAGGTCGTGCTCATGGCGACCTCGCCGAAGTCGATGATCGGCGGCGTCACGATGAGGCGGGCGAACGTGACCTCGGCCACCACGTTGAACACGAACTCGGCGGCGCTGTTCAGGGTGCTGTTCGTCCGGATGCGAACGATGCCGGTCGGTCGTGCGTCGCCCCGGACCACGCTCGGGTCGTAGGCGATCGCGAACTGGTGCGCGAGGGTCTCCGGGAAGAGCTCGATCGGCGCGGCCTCCGAAGCGGTCGGCAGGGACACAATCGAGAAGGCGCCCGCGGGCGTGCTCTCGACCACGATCGCCTTGATCATCAGCACGTCCGTCCCGGTGTTGGCGACCTGCACGCGCGCCGGCAGGTCAGCCCGCGTGCTGAGCGTGCTGTTTGGCGCGACCACCTGCTGGCCTTCGGTGACGGCGATCTGCGGGATCCCTTTGGGGTTGATGCCGCCGCTGTCGCCGCATGCGGTCACCATCGCTCCGACCAGTGCCGTCAGGATCAGGTTCCTCAAGTGCCACCTTCCTACGAGAGCGAGCGCAGGGTTCCAAGAACCCGTGTCGCGGGCAAGAGACTCGACAAGGCACCCTAAAGCAAACGAGCGGCCGAGTTTCCCCGACCGCCCGTCATTCATGAAGCCGCCTCGCGCGACCTCTTCCCGTCAGGGGAAGAAGCCCGAGCCACGGAAGTTCGGGGTGATGCGCGGCGTGCCGCCGATGCGCGTCACGGTGCCACTGGGCCAGTCGATGTAGTGGGTGTCCCACATGTCATCGTTATTGAGCGAGACGTCCGCCCACTGGTCGCGGAGGACACCGTAGATGTAGATGCGCACAGTCGTGAACGCTTTGCCGTAGCCCCAGTCGTTCCAGTAGTGGGCGCCGACCTGGTAACGCACGCCCTGCTCGGGCACAGCGACGTTCAGGTTCTCGGGGCCGGCACCGTCGGTGTCGTCACGGTCCAGGCTCGGGTTGTCCGATGGGCTGAAGATGCCCCACTCCGGCCCGGTGTTCTCCCAGTAGCAGTCGTACGAGAAGTCGAAGTAGTTGCCGTAGGCCTTCGGGTGGAGGAAGTGCAGGTCAACGTCCGAGCCGACCGAGAAGTAGATCTGGTCGCCACCGGAGTCCGACTCGTTGATGTCGCCAGGCGTGCGCCAGAGGAGCTCGACATGGATCGCGTCGTCCGAGGTGACGACGACCGTACGCTCGGCCGGCGAGCAGCTCTGCACGCCGAGGGCATCGGTCACGTTCAGGCGAAAGATGTACTCGCCGACGAGGTTCGTTTCGAACGTGACGTCCTTGACGTATTTGCTCGGCGCGAAGTCCGTGACCGAACCTCCGGGCGCCACGACCGACCAGGTGTAGCCGTTGATCGCTCCGGCCGAGGCGGTCGAGCCAGCACCGCTCAGGTGGAGGTTCGTCTGCGGTAGGACCTCGTCGCCCTCGGCGATGTCGATCTTGGCCACCGGGCACAAGCCGTCGGTGCCGAAGCCGTCGACCGGCACGTCGAGCTGGGCGAGGTAAGCGTTCGAGTCGATCTGGATCTTGCCCTGATCCTGCACGAACTGACCGTCAGTCCCGAGCGGCGCGATGGCCGACGGGAAGTAGGTCACCGGTACTTCAACGGTGTCCTGGGCGGGGATGGTCAACGGGAAGGCCCCGAGCGCACCCTCGTCGACGCCGAAGACGCCGTTGCCGTCCTCGATCATCGCGATGTCGCTGATGATGAGGTCGACGTCACCGCAGGACTCGATCTGGAGGGCGATTACCGAGCTGGCACCGACGAGCTTGCCGCCAAAGGCGACGCGGGTCGGGTTGGTCTTGATGCAGGGGCCCTGGAGGTTCGCGTAGAGCTTGAGCTCCGAGCCGGAGGTGTTGGTCGCGTCGTCGGTGAAGAAGACCATCGAGCCCTGGGCAGCCTCGGCGCCGGTCGCGGCGTAGGTGACGTCGACCTTCTGCGCGCTGCCCGAGGGCACGGCCAGGGGCGGGTTGAGCACGATGCCGTTCGAAGCGCTCTCGGCCGTGACGTTGTAGGTGTTGCCCGCGATGGTCGCGGTGTAGCCGAGGTGGCCGGCGAAGATGATGCGATTGATCGAGAGCGCCGCGCCGCCGGTGTTGAGGAGGTTGGCGGTCTTGGTCGACGTCGCGTTGGCCTGCACCACCGCGAAGTCGAGGATCGACGGGCTCACCACGAGGCGGGCGACCGAGACTTCAGGCGCAACGTAGAACGTGAACTCGGTGCCGCTATTGATCGTGAGGTTCGTGCGGATGCGCACGGTCGCCTTCGCGCGCGAGCCGTCGGTGACGGCGGCGGGATTGTACTCGACCGCGAACTGATGCGAGAGCGAGTCCTGCCAGATCTCGATCGGCGCCAGCGTCGAGGGGGCCGGCAGCGAGACGATCGTGAAGGCGCCCGTGGGCGTGCTCTCGACGATGATCTCATTGACCTGGAGCATCCCTTCGCCGGTGTTGCCGATCTGGATGCGTGCCGCCAGGTCGGCGCGCGCCGTGACCGTGCCATTCTTGGTGACCGCCCGCTGACCTTCAGTGACTTCGATCTTCGCGATCGCGCCGCCACCGATTCCGCCGCTGTCGCCGCAGGCGCCGAACGCCGTCAGGACACCCACCACCATTGCCGCCGTCAGAATCAGGTACCTCAAGGGCCAACCTCCTACGCCGCGTCGCGTGGCGCGGATATTTCCAAGAAACGAGCGCGAAAGGGAAGGAATAGAACCGGAGGCCCGGAATTTTTTTGACCGCGATGTGAAGGCCGGTCTTCTGAGCGCCAGAGAGGTCATTCGCAGGCCGGTCGGTACCGTTCCCGGTGAGCGCGTGGGCCTGAGCTGGAGGGTGCGGTGAGCCCTGAGTTGGATTGTGCGGTGGGCGAGGGCTATGCTGGCCGGAGCCCGGCCTGATTGGGCGCAGCCGGCGAGGAGGACCGATGTACGGTGAGGGCGAGCCCAACCTGACGATGAAATACATGAATCGCTTCGGGTGTATCGGCCCCGCATGCGAAGAACACTGCTGTGGTGGCTGGCGCATCGACGTCAACAAGGAGCACTTCGACAAGCTCATGGCGATGGCGGCGTTCTCCGCCAAGCCGATCGCGCGCCGCTTCAGCACGGCGTTCACCATCTTGCCGAAGAAGAACAAGAAGGACCAAGAGCACTACGTCCTCAAGCAGCTCGACGATGGCAACTGCATTCTTTTCCGGGACGGCTGGTGCGACCTGCACGGTACCTTCGGCTACGAGGCGCTGCCGCATGTGTGCGCGTTCTATCCGAGGAAGCTCAAGTACGTCGGCGACACGATGGAGCTCAGCGCGACCGGCTCGTGCCCCGAGGTCACGCGGCAAATCATTCTCCCCCCGGATGGCACCGACCTCGAGCCGATCGACTTCTCGCGCGTGCATCGCAAGGTCCTCCAGGACGGCATGGATCCCCGCGATCGACGCCCGTTCTTCCGGCTGTTCATCGAGGTGCGCGACTTCGTGATGCAGCTCCTGCGCGACGAGACGCTGACGTGGGACCAGCGCCAGTTCCTGACGGTGTGGTTCGCGAAGCGCACAACCGAAGTGCTCGCGAAGAAGAACAGCGACCCCGATACGACCCTTGTGAAACGCGAGATGGAGCTCTTGAAGAGCCCGCAGGTGCGTTACGAGATCAATAAGCGCTACGCCGATCTCGAGGCGCCGGCAGCGCTCGTGCTGATGATCGTGCGCGGCATCGTGCGCCCAAGGCCCAAGGGCGGCGGGCGGCCGCTGTGGAACGCGCTCACTCAGAGCGTCATCCAGAGCTACACCAAGCTGCCCGCGATGTTGCCGCAGTCCGAAGATCCCGAGGAGCACGATCGCGCGGCTGACAAGGCGGCGCGCGAGCCCGTGCCCATGTCGACCCACGAGGTCTTCGGTGAGTACAAGCAGCGCCGCGACCGGTTGCGCGCAGTGCCCGAGGTGAAGGCGCGTATCGACTCGTACTTCCGGAACTACAGCCTGCACACCTGGTTTCATCGCATGCCGACCGAAGAGGGCGACATCCTCACGTACGCGCTGCGCACGCTGACCCAACAATCGACGATGAAGTTCCTGGTCTACTCGCAGACCCACCTGCAGGACTTCGTGACCGATCTCGAGAAGGCGCAGGAGGCTGAGCGGCCGGCCGCCCTGGCGGCGTTGCTCGACGCCGTCGAGAAGGCCGCAGTGTCAGTGTTCTATCAGATCGCACGCCACATCGAGCATGGCGTGCTCCTCAAGTGGTTGGCCGACATGCTCAAGAAGATGAACCTCTACTCCGCCGCGGGCGGGGTCTATCTGATCCATTTCTGAACTGAAGTTGATCGGTTCGCTCCGCGGCCGTCCGGTCACGGGGCCTCGGGCTTGGGCGGCTCCTCGGCCGGTTTGGGTGCTGGGGCGGCGGCGGGTGACGGGCGTTGCGGCTGCGGGTTCATGATCACCTGCTTGGCGTTCTCGCCGGTCGGGCGCTGGTCCTGCGAGCGGAAGCCCTCGGGGCGCTGGACCTGGGCGTTGGGGGCAGGGCGGCGGCCGCCGTCGAACGGGCCACCGGCTGCGATGCTGGTGACCAGGTTCCGCGCGACCGCGAGGTCCTGACCCCAGCCGGCGTTGGTCGGGTCCTTCACGGTGAGGGCCTCGAGCACGGTCACGGCGCGCTGCGCGAGAGGCTTGGCGTTCGCGAGGTCGCCCGTGCGCGCGCGCAAGAGGGCCACGCGGCCGGAGGTCTGCGCCAGGTCGTACTGCCAGCGGGTATTGCTCGGGTCCATCTGGGCGAGTCGTTCGGCGGTCGCGAGCCCACGCTCGTAGCTCGCGAGCGCATCGGCCAGCTTGCCCATGGCAAGTGCGGCGTCGCCGAGCCGGTTCTCGCCGACTTCGACGTCGCGTTGCAGCTCGACGTCGCTCGCGTCCTTCGCGGCGAGCGCCAACATCTGTTCCTGCGCCTTGCCAAACGACGCCACCGCCAGGTCGAGCGCGCCCGCCTTCAACTGCAGGTCGCCGAGATGGTTCAGGTCGACCGCGAGGTCACGGGCCCAGCGCATGTTCTCCGGGTCCTGGCGCACGAGGCGCTCCATGATGGTGGTCGCGCGTTGCCAATGTCTCTGCGCCGATTCGAGCTTGTCCTGCAGCTCGTCGATCTCTCCCAGACGCGCATGCGAGACCGCCGTGCGGTGCCGCCAGTCGAGGTTCGACGGCCGCTTTTCGAGGAGCACCTGCCTCAGATCCTGTGCCTCATCGAACGCTGCCCGCGCCGGGTCGACCTGCGCCATGTCGAGGTGCGCCGTGCCCAGACCGTCGAGCGCCACCGAGAGATCGAAGCGCGCGCGCTCGTTCAGCTCGGGCTCGGTCGCGAGCCGCACGAGGCCACGCGCGAGGTCGACGGCCGCCACGAACGCAGTCTCGGCCTGGCGCAGGTCGCCCAGCAGCGCCGCGAGATCGCCACGGTCGAGCTCGCTCTGTACGAGCGCCCGCCGGTATGCGAGGTCCGCCGTGCCGGTGCCCTGGTGGGTCGCGAACAGCGCGGTGCGGATCGCGCGCGCCTGGCCGAGCTCGACCTGGGCGGCGGCCAGATCGCCCTGCGTGCGCAACAGGAGCCCGCGTTGGCGATGGCTGTCAGCGCGGTCGGCGCGATAGTCGGGCAGGTCGCTCGCCGCGAGGAGGGCGCTGCGCAACATCTCAGCCTTGTCGTACGCCGCCCCGGCTGCCACGAGGTCGCCGCGGGCGCGCGCCACGTCGCCCATCAAGGCTGTGACGGCCGCGCGGTTGCGCATGCGCGCCGGGTCTTCCAGCGTGTGCGGGTTAGGACCCTGGGCCGTCAGCACGCCCGCCGTGTCGTCGTAGTGCTGGTCGATGGCGCTGGCGACGCTGCTGAGGAGGGCGAGCTGGCCGAGCGGCTCGAGGCGGTCCTTGAGATCGGAGACCATGTAGCGCACGAGCGCCTCGGCGCTGTCGCGTGAGCGGCGGGCTTCGCCTTCGGCCACCTCGGCGCGCTTCAGGGCAGTGGTCGCGGCGTTCATCGATTGCACGGCCTCGCCCTCAGCCTGCATCGCCCGGTCCCGTTCGTCGGCGATCTGCACATACGACACGACGCCCAGCGCAATCAACGCCACGAGCCCGAGCGCCGCCACGACCAGCGCCGCCTTGTGGCGACCGGCCCAGCGCTTCACGAGCGTCCACGGCCGATAGTTGTAGGCCTGCACGCGCCCGCCGGTCAGATAGGCGCGCACCTCCTCGGCCATCGCGCGAGCGTCGGGGTAACGATAAGCGGGATTGCGCGAGAGCGCCTTCTCGGCGATGGCGGCGAGCTCGGGCGGGGCCTCCGGGCACTTCGAAGCGACCTTGTCGAAGGTGCCGTTGACGATCTTCAGGAGCAGCTCGATGGCGGACTTCGCGAGGAACGGCGCCTCGCCCGTCAGGATCTCGTAGAGCACCACGCCCAACGCCCAGACGTCCGAACGCTCGTCGATCTGCGCGAGGTCGCCCTGCGCCTGCTCGGGGCTCATGTACATCGGCGTGCCGAGGAGCGTGCCGTCGTCGGTCGCTGCGAGCCCGCGGCCTGCGTCAGTCTTGCGTTGGCCGATGGGCTTGCCGGCCACGGCAGCCGCAGGCGATACGGCGGGCTCGGGTGAGCTGGGCGACTCGGTGTCAGCGCCTTGCGAGACCCCGTGCACGTCTACTGTCGTGGCCTCGGTCGCGGCCTCGCCGGTTGCGACGGTGGCTTCGTCGCCGCGCAGGTCTCGAGCGTGCTTGGGCTTGGCGAGACCCCAGTCGAGCACGACCGTCTCGCCGAACTCGCCGACCATGACGTTCTCGGGCTTGATGTCCCGATGGATGACACCGCGGCTGTGGGCGTAGGCGATCGCGTCACACAGGTCGGCGTAGTGGTTCAGGAGCTTCATGCGCGCGCGCAGCCCCTGGCCCGCGACCGATTCGAGCGCGTGGGCGAGGTTGCGGCCGCGCACGACCTTCATCGTGTAGTAGAGCGTGCCGTCGGCGCGCGTGCCGAGCTCGTAGACCGGTACGATATTCGGGTGCTCGAGCTGGCCGGTGAGGCGCGCTTCGCGCAGGAAGCGTGAGGCCGCGAGTGACTCGCGCGGATGGGTCGGCGAGCGTGAGCCGGCCGGGCCGCCGCTGCGATGGAGGAGTTCTTTGACGGCCACCTCGCGCCCGAGGTGCGCGTCGTGCGCGATGAGCACCCGGCCGATGCCACCGCGGCCGAGCTCGATGGGGTCGGCCGTGACGCGTCCGTCGCGACGGGGCCCGCCATAGCGACCGGGATGCTCGAGGGTGACCGCCAGGGAGGTCGCCGCGTCGCCGCCCTCGGGCGGGGTCGTCATCGTGACGTGTTCCTCGTCGGCCGTGGAGGCCACGGTCGCGGCCTTGCTGTGCGCCGCAGGCAATGCATCGAGCGTGAGGTCGCTCACGGTATCATCGCCGTCGAGTTCGGGTCCTGAAGCCGGGGGACGGGGAATGTGGGCCTTCTGGGGCTGCATGGGGGCGCCTCCGCGCTGGGTGACCCGTCGGGTTTGGCGCAGCCTACGCCAGCGCGGTGCTTTCAGTCGAGCCGACGACGCACGACGCGGTTGCCTGCGCTGCTCGCGACTCGACTCAGGCACATCTGCCTTGACAGCCCGCTCTGAGGAGACATGCGCGAGCGGCGCAGGCCGCGCCTGAATCCCCTCCCGTCGAGGTTCCAAACATGCGCCACATGCAACGCATCAGGGCTTGCGCCTATCGCCGACACGGCCGCCGAGACCGCGGCACCGGACGCGAGCGTCGACGCCGCGCCTGACACGAGCGCGGACACCGACCCGCCCGACACCGGCTCGCCCGACAGCGGCACCGGCACACCCGATACCGCCACACCCGACACGAGCGCGGACACAAGCACACCCGACACGAG
>Ga0335394_10004137_pt1 | contig 16506 bp, 9 predicted proteins | sample MAT03_FD_205741 | JGI IMG/M metagenome (GOLD analysis project Ga0335394, IMG submission 205741) | Freshwater microbial communities from Lake Fryxell liftoff mats and glacier meltwater in Antarctica - MAT-03 (spades assembly) (version 2) ... | reverse complement strand
TGCAGCAGCGGCGCCGGCCGCGCCTTCGTCAGCGCGCCGACGAGCCGGGTCTGGGCGCCCGAGTTGTAGTGCTCGCGGTAGCGGCCGGTGGTGAAGAAGAACGGGTACTTCGCATCCGGCTCCTCGCCCGCGGCGCGGTGCGTCACCGGGAAGAACTTCGCCTTCCCGTCCGCGTGGTGGAACCGCTCGGCGAACAGCCGCGGGGTGCCGGGGTGGTCCTCGGTCGGGCACGGCCAGAACACGCCGTCCTCGCGGTCGATGCGCTCGTAGGTGATGCCGGCGTAGTCGGCGGTGCCGCCGGCGGTGGCGCGGCGGAACTCCTCGAACACCTCGGCCGGCGCGGCGAAGTTGAACTTGTCCTGGTGGCCCAGGCGGTCGGCCAGCTCGCGGAGCACGTCCAGGTCGCCGCGGACTCCGGTCGGGGGGCGCGCGACGCGGCGGCGGCGGATGACGCGGCCTTCCAGGTTCGTCATCGTGCCTTCTTCCTCGGCCCACTGGTAGACCGGGAGGACGACGTGGGCGTGCGCGGTCGTGTCGTTCAGGAAGCTGTCGCAGACGGTGAGGTGTTCCAGCGATGACAGCCGGGTGTCAATGCGGTTCAGGTCCGGCGACGCGACGGCGACGTTCGAGCCCATCACGAAGAGGCTGCGGATGCCGCCGGCCGGGCCGCAGGCGTCCAGCAGCTCGAACGCACTCTTCCCCTTCCGCGGCAGCGAATCCGGCTCCACGCCCCACACCGCGGCGACTTGCTGACGGTGCGCCTCGACTTCGATCAACCTGTAGCCGGGGAGCTGGTCGGCCTTCTGGCCGTGCTCGCGGCCGCCCTGGCCGTTCCCCTGACCCGTGAGCGTGCCCCACCCGCTCGCCGGCTTGCCCGGCAGCCCGATCGCGAGCGCCAGGTTGATGAAGGCGTGAACGGTATCGACGCCCTTGCTGTGCTGTTCCGCCCCGCGGCCGCTCAAAATCATCGCCGACCGCGCGGTGCCGAGCCAGCGCACGAGCTTCCGCAGCGTCGGCTCGCCCACGCCGGTGAGCCGCTCGACGTGCGCCGGGTGGTACTGCAACGCCGTGCGGCGGACCGCGTCGAAGCCGGTGGTGCGGGCGGCAACGTATTCTTCGTTGACGAGCCCCTCCTCGATGGCGAGGTAGAGGAGGCCGTTGGCGAGCGCCAGGTCGGTGCCGGGGGTGGTTTGCAGGAACAGGTCGGCGATCTTGGCGGTCGCCGTCTTGCGCGGGTCGATCACGGCGAGGCGGCCGCCGGCCTTCTTCTGCCGCTCGAACCACTGGGTGATGGGCGGGAGCGTGTCGGCCGGGTTCGCCCCGACCAGGAGGATCACGTCCGCCTTTTCCAGGTCGTCGATGGGGAAGGGGAGGCCGCGGTCGATGCCGAACGCCCGGTTGCCGCCGGCTGCGCCGCTCGACATGCAGTAGCGGCCGTTGTAGTCGATGTTGGCGGTGCCGACGGCGACGCGGGCGAACTTGCCGAGCAGGTACGCCGTCTCGTTCGTCAGCGCCCCGGAGCCGAAGACCCCGACCGCGTCCGCGCCGTGTTCGGCCTTCGTGCGGCGCATCGCATCGGCGACGTCATCCAGCGCCGCGTCCCAACTCGCCTCGCGCAATTCGCCGCGGTGGCGGACCAGCGGCGTGGTGACGCGCTCGGGGTGGCGCAGCAGCGTGGTAGCGGTCCACCCCTTGATGCAGAGCTGGCCGTTGTTCACCGGGAAGTGCGGGTCGCCCTGCACGCCGGCGGGTGCGTCCGAGCTGCCGTCGCCGACCAGCATGCCGCACTGGTAGGCGCAATACGGGCAGTGCGTGCGAATCGACAGCGGCGGGGCGAGGGGCAGGGCGGTCATCGGGTCACGCCGCCGGGAGGGTGAGGAACACGGCGGAGCCTTCGACCTCGACCGGGTACGTCGCCACGGCGCAGACGTTCGGCTGGTCGCACTCGCCGCTCCCGGCCGCGAACCGGAAGGCGTGCAGCGGGCATACGACCTGATGCCCGACGAGCATCCCGTCGGCGAGGGGGCCGGCCTTGTGCGGGCAGGTGTTGGCGGTGGCGAACACCTTGCCGTCGCGGGCGCGGAACACGGCGACGGCGCGGCCGGCGACGACGAACGGCCGGCCGAGGCCGACGGGGAGGTCGTCGAGGTCGCACAGGCGGACGCGGGCGGCGCTGCCGTTGCGGCCGGGCGTCTTCAGCGCGAGGGTTTGCATGGGAACTCCTGGCGAGCGGCCCGCGTCAGCGGGCTGTTGCATCAGCATCACGAAGCGCATTGGAACAGCCCGCTGACGCGGGCCGCTCGCCGGGGCGCGCCGGTCACGTCAGCATCGGCAGCGCCACCGTGCGCGGCTCCGCGAACTGGCCCGCGTACACCGGCTGCTCGCGCTCCAGCCACGGGTCGCGGTACGCGGCGATCGTCGCCTCGACCTCGCGGTCGAAGTAGTCCCACTGGCCCGTCGCGTTCTCCAGGATCACCCGCTTGATCGTGTCCAGGCCGACGCGCGGGACGAAGTCGTAGCTCCGCTCCAGCCATTTGGCGTTGTCGCGGTAGTAGATGAGGAACCGGCCGATCACCGTCAGCGCCTCGGCCTGCGTCTTCAGTCGGCAGAGCACGTCCGTCTTGCGGACGCTCGCCCCGGCGGCGCCGCCGATGGAGACTTCCCACTCGCCGCCCTCGGTGGCGATCACGCCCACGTCCTTCACCGTCGCCTCGGCGCAGTTCCGCGGGCAGCCGCTCACACCGAGCTTCACCTTCGCCGGGAACTCGAACCCCTGGTAACGCTTCTCGATGGCGATGCCGAGGGCCGTGCTGTCGTTCGTGCCGTACCGGCAGAACTCGCTGCCGACGCACGTCTTCACCGTCCGCAGTGCCTTCGTGTAGGCGTAGCCGCTCGGCATCCCCAGGTCGGCCCACATCTTCGGCAGGTCGTCCTTCTTCACCCCGAGCAGGTCGATCCGCTGGCCGCCGGTCACCTTCACCATCGGCACGTCGTACTTCTTCGCCACCACGCCGATCTTGATGAGGTCGTCTGCGGTCGTGACGCCGCCATACATGCGGGGGATGACGGAGAACGTGCCGTCCTTCTGGATGTTGGCGTGGACGCGGTCGTTCACGTACCGCGCGTCGCGCTCGTCCACGTACTCGTCGTTCCACAGGCTCTTCAGCAGCGACGCCAGGCCCATCTTGCTCTTCTCGTCCACGCCCGTGCCGAGCTCGCGGAACACCGCCGACACGCTCTTGAGCGCGCGCTTCCGCACCTCGGCGACGAGCGTCGGCTTGTCCATCGGCACCGCGGGAACGTACCAGCCCTCCGAAGGGTCCGCCTTCACCGCACCCGCGACGGCCTCAATGAGCCCCTTCACCAGCCCCTTGCAACTGCCGCAGCCGGTGCCGGCGCGCGTGGCCTTGCCGACCGACGGGACCGTACACTTGCCCGCCTTGATGGCCGTGCAGATGGTCCCCTTGCTGACGCCGTTGCAGTCGCAGATTTGGTGCGAATCCGGCAGGTCGGCGAGCGACACGTCCTTCTTCGCCGATCCCGCCGTGAAGAAGATTTCGAGCCGGCGCTCGGGAACCGGCAGGTCGTTCTTGAACAGCTCCATCAGGTTGTCGGCCGGCCCCAGGTCGCCGAGGAGGCACGCGGCCGAGAGCTTGCCGTCCCTCACGATCGCCTTCCAGTACACCTGCCGCGCCGGCTCGCTGTACTGCACCACCTCGTCGGTGTCCTTCAGGTCGCCGATGCGGCCCATGCTCGCCAGCTCGACGCCCATCACCTTCAGCTTCGTGGCGATCTTCGAGCCGGTGTACGCCTTCTCCGGTGCGGTGCCGGTCAGCACCTCGGCGAGCACCTTCGTCTGTTCCCACAGCGGGGCGACGAGGCCGTACACCATGCCGCGGTGCTGCACGCACTCGCCGACGCCGAAGACGTTCGCGTCGCTCGTGCGCATCCGGTCGTCCACCACCACGGCCCGCTCGCACGTCAGCCCGCACTCCTTCGCCAGGTCGACGTTCGGGCGGATGCCGGCGGAGATGACCACGATGTCGGCGGGGACCGAACTGCCGTCGGCGAACTTGACACCGGTGACGTGCGTGTGCCCCTGAATCTCCGCGGTGCTGGTCTTGGTCAGTGCCTTGAGGCCGAGCTTCTCGATCGTCTGGCCCAGCACCTTCCCGCCCGCCTCGTCGAGCTGCACGCTCATCAGCCACGGCGCCATCTCGACCACGGTCACGCTGGCGAGGTCGTGCGTCATCAACCCCTTGGCGGCTTCCAGGCCGAGGAGTCCACCGCCGATGACGACGGCGTTCGTCTTCCCCTTCGCGTAGCCGGCGATGTTGCGGCAGTCGTCCAGGGTGCGGAACACGAACACGCCGTGGAGCGTGACACCCGGCACCGGCGGAACGAACGGCTTCGACCCGGTGGCGAGAACGAGCACGTCGTAGGGCTGCTCCACGCCATCGGCATAAACGATGCGATTGTCGCGGTCGATCCGCGTCACCTTCTTCCCGGCGTGGAGCGTGACGTTGTTCTCGTCGTACCACGCCAGCGGGTTGAGGAAGATTTCCTTCGGGTCTTGCGTGCCGTTGAGCACGTTCGAGAGCAGGATGCGGTTGTAATTCCCGTACGGCTCGTCGCCGAACATCACGACCTCGAACCGGTCGCGGTCGAGGGCGAGCACGTCCTCGACGAGCCGAGCGCCGGCCATGCCGTTGCCGATCACCACGAGGCGGGGGCGCTGGGGGGTGGTCACGCGAGCGCTCCTTCGGAAGCGGCGGAAGCCAGGGACAACATGCGGGCGCGGTGGGCGACGACTTCACCGATCACGACGACGGCGGGGGCGGCGGCCCCGGCCGCGCGGGCGGCCGCCGGCAGGAGTGACAGGGGGCTGTCAATCACCATCTGGTCCGGGAGGGTGCCGCGGCAGACGACGGCGGCCGGGGTGTCGGCCGCGAGCTCGTTCCCGATCAGCCGGGCGGCGATGGCGTCGAGGTGCCGCAGGCCCATGTACACGACCAGCGTGCCGACCCGGGCGAGGGCGGCCCAGTCGAGCGTGCAGTCGGGCGAGTCGGGGTCGAAGTGGCCGGTGACGAGCGTGACGCTCTGTGTCGCGTCGCGGTGCGTCAGCGGGATGCCGGCCGCGGCACACGCCCCGACCGCCGTCGTCACGCCCGGCACGATTTCCACCGGGATGCCGCGCTCGGCGAGGTACTCGGCCTCTTCGCCGCCGCGGCCGAAGACGCACGGGTCGCCGCCCTTCAGCCGCACGACCGTGAGCCCGGCGCGGGCGCGGTTCGCCATCACCTCGTGGATCGTCTCCTGGAGCGTCGAGCCGACGCAGTAGCCGCGCTTGCCGACGTACACGCGCTCGGCGTCGGCGGGGGCATGGCCGATCAGCTCGGGGTGGACGAGGGCGTCGTAGACGACCACGTCGGCCCGGCGGAGGGTGTTCAGGCCGCGGACGGTAACCAGGTCCGGGGCGCCGGGGCCGGCGCCGACCAGGAAGACGGTGCCGGGGGGTGTGCGTTCGCTCGGCATCACGGCGCACGATCTCCGCGGCCGCAGCGCGTGCGCTGCGGCGGTTGGGCCAGGGGATACGGCGGAACGGGTTGCGGAAGGGGGAAAGCAAGTGGCGGACCACACACGCGGTTCACCCCGCGTCCGGCCGGGTGCCAGCGCCGGAATGCGTGGGAAACCACGTCATTTCCCGGTGACTGCGGGTAGGACTCGGGTGGGAAGTTTTTTTCGGGCGAGATTGTGAAGGGCGTCGAGTGCCCGCGGACCGTGCGACGGGTTGGGGAGCTCGCCCGTGATGCGGGCAGTAGCTCGGGACGATCGTCGGCCGTGGCGTCTATATGATCCGCAACCTTCATGTGCGGTCGTAAACGCAACCCGGCGGCCCCTTTCGGAGCCGCCGGAGGGCGGACATCGTTCTCACGTACTTTCGTCTGGCCGACTCATGTTCGTCTGGTGACCGGGGTGTGACTCGGCCAGACACAAGTGTCTCAGCCCGAACGACGCCGTTACGGGTTCGCCGCGTCCAGGAGGCGGAATGTCGCAAGGTCGGCGGGGTGAACGGAGCGGGCGTCCAGCCCTCGTGCCTTCGCTTCGCGGAACGCCTGGGCGGCGGCGTCCGGCTGCGGGGGCGACTGTGCCAACCGCAGCACCGCTAGGTGGAAGTAGCGCAGGGCGCTCGGGTCCATCGCGATCGCTTCCATGAGGTCTCGCTCGGCGGCCGCGAACTGCCGCAGTGTGATCCGCGTCCGGCCGCGGGTGTCGAGCAGGTCGGCGGATACGCCGGCCTCGCGTGCTGCGCGGTCGAGCAGCTCCAGCGCCCGCGGGGCGGTGGCGGCGTCGGCTGCGAGGAGCCACGCCAGGTTGTTCAGGGCGACGACGTTCCGCGGGTCGCGTTCGAGCAACTTCGCGTACACCTCGGCGGCCCTCTCGGGCTCCTGCCGCAGCGTCAGGAACTCGGCCTCGGCCAGCCTCATCGGCCCGTCGGCGGGGGCGGCCGCGACGGCCTTGTCGAGCCAGCCGCGGACGAGGTCGAACTGGCGGTCGGTGGCCCCGCCCGCCCGCAGCACCGCGAGCCCGGCCTGGGCGCGGACGCGGTCCGGTAGGTAGCGGCCGAACTGCTCGACCTTCGCCAGCGCCTCGGCCGGCTGGCCGTCGCTCGCCAGCACGCCGGCGACGCCGACCACGGCTTCCGGCCGCGACGGCACCAGCGCCGCGAACCGCTGCGCCGCGGCCGCCGCCATCGCCCGGCCGGCGGGCGTCCCCTTCACGCCGGGCATCCGACACAGTTCGTCCAGCAGTTCGGCCGTGCGGGCGGAGCGGGCCAGGTAGTCGCCGGCGCCGGCGTCGGCGGCGCCGGCGTACGCCTCGGCCAGCGCCAGCGCCCGATCCGCCTTGCCGGCCCGCGCCTCGTAGCGGGCCACCGACGCGACCGCCCGGAACTCGCCGGGGTAGAGCGACCGCAGCCGGCCGGCGAACGCTTCGGCCGCAGGGAAGTTGCGGTCCTCGGTCAGTTCGTCGAGTGCGGCGACGAGGTAGTAGAGGTTGCGCGGGTCGGCCTTCATCAGCGCGTTCAGCCCGTCGCGGGCGGCCTTCCGGTCGCCGGCGACGCGGTGGAGCTGCGACAGGTTGTACAGGTCGCGCGGCGACTGCGTGGACTTGTGGACGCTGTCCAGCGCCGCGGCCGCGCGGGCCAGGGCGGCGCGGCGGTCGTCGCCTTCGAGGTAGCGGGCCAGCGTCGTCAGCACGCCGGCGGTTGCGCGGAGGTCTTCGACCGTCGCCCCGCCCTCGTTCGCTTCCGCGAGTAGTTGGGCGGCGCGGGTACGGCCCTCCGGCGTGCCGCGGGATGCGAGCAGCATGGCGAGGTTCCGCTTGGCCCAGCCGGAGTCCGCCGGGCGGGCGGCGGGGTCGGCGGCGAACGATTCGAGCACGCGCACGGCCGCGTCGCTGTCGCCCCGCGACAGGGCGACCGCTAGCCGGGCCTGCGTGAACGCCCGCTTCTCGGCGGGGTCGGCGGCGGCCGGCACCCACGCCTTCCCGGCTGGCGACTCGGCGAACACCGCGGCGGCGCCGAAGAACGTCGAGGGCGGCAGCTTCGCGCGGGCGGCGGCGAACGTCGCGTTCACCTGCTCGGCCTTCGCGCCGTGGTGGATGGCGAGCCGCAGCCAGTCGTCGGCGGTGGCGGTCGGCGTGGAGGTCGCGGCCGTGAGAAGCGCTTCCGCGGAGGCGGGGGAGCGGGCGGCGAGCCACGCCGGGCCGCCGGGCTCGCGCTCGACGTGCGGCTTGCACCACGCGACCACCTGCGGTGCGGCCGCCGGCGGGACGCGCTCGACGACGCCGGCCATGAGCCGGCGGAAGGGCTCGCCGGCCCAGCGCGGGTCGGCCGCGAGGCGGGCCACGGCCTTCCCCGCCCGGTCGTCGGGGCCGGCCTTCACGAGCGACACCACCCACGCCCGCGTGGACTCGATGCCGGTCGGTTCCAGGTGGAAGGCACGCTCGGTGAGCCGCAGCGACTCCTTCACGTCGCCGGTATCGGCCTTGAAGCGGGCGAGGGCCAGGCAGGCGTCGGCCCGGTTCGGGGACGCTCCCACGGCCGCGGCGAGCTTCTCAGCGGCGGCCGCTGACACCCGGGCGTCACAGACCAGCACCGAGGTGCCGGCGTCGCCCTCGAGCTTCACCAGCGCCCCCCGCGCTTCGGCGGCGACGTCCGCCTTGCCGGCGTCGGCCGCGCGCTCGGCGAGACGCACCCAGCCGGCGGCGTCGGTGGGGCGGCGCGCGGCGATGGCGCGGAACAGTTCGACGGCCTTCGCCCGGTCGCCGGCTTCGTCGGCCACGTCGGCGAGACCGTAGAGGAGCCGAAGCTGATCGGCCTCGGCCCAGCCGTCGGTGCGGTCGGCGAGCGCGGCGACGGGGCGGACGCGGCCCGGTTCGCGGGCGTACAGCCGGGCGCGTGCGATGCGCACGTCGGGGCCGTCGCCGGCCGCGGCCTGCGCCTCGTCGATCACGGCCAGCCCCGCGGCGGTGCCGCCGGCGTCGGCCGCGGCGTGTGCCAGCGCCGCCCACAGTCGCGTATCACCCGGACGGCTGGACGCCGCGCGGCGGAGCAGCTGTACGGCCTCGGCGTACCTTCCCTGCGCGGCCAGTACCTCAGCCCGGAGGACGACGGGCTCGCTCGACCCGAAGCCGAACCGCGGCGCCAGCGTCGTGACCGCGGCGTCGAGCTTCCGCCAGTCGTCGGGGCTGGCGCTCGCGTGTCGGAGGCGGTGCGCCTTCATCCTCACCCACTGGCTCACGACGGCACCGGGGGCGAGGGGCGACCCGACGGCGATGTCCAGCTCGCGCATGCTGTCGTCGAACCGGCCGAGGTTCTGGAACAACAGCGCCACGCCGACGCGGGCCGCGACGTGGCCCGGGTCGGCGGCGACGACGCGCTTCAGCGCACGTTCCTGGTTCTCGGCGTCGCCGGTCCGCTCGTAGCAGGTGGCGAGGAGCAGGTTCGCCTGCGTTTCGAGCCCCGGCGGGCCGCCGCTCCCGCCGCGGAGTTTTTCCAGGTGGTCGATCGACTCGGCCCACTTCTCCTGCCGCATGGCGAGGCGGGCCTTCAGGTACGTCACCTGCGACGGCGGCAGCCGCTTCGCCTCCAGCCGGCGGAGGATGTCAGCGGTGCGGGCGGTGTCGCCCTGCTGCACGAGGAGGTCGGCGAGCGGCACGAGGAGGTCGAAGCCGTCCGGCGTGTGCTTCAGCCCGTCTTCCAGCGCGGCGAGCGCCGCCGGGATGTTTCCGCGGATGAGTTCGAGCCACGCCAGCGCCCGCACCAGTTTCAGCTCGCGCGGGTAGAGCCCGGCGGCGTCGCGGAGGATGGCGTGCGCCGCGGGGATATCGCGCCCCTTCTGAAGAATCTCGGCCAGGAGCAGCGAGGCGTCGGCGCTCTCCGGGTCGAGTTCGAGCACGCGGCGCAGGTCGCGGCACGCCGGGTCCAGGTTCACCGGCCGGTTCGCCCGCTCGTCGTCCTCGGCGGCGTAAGTCTCGAAGCGGGCGCGGACGAGGTACGCCTGCGGCTCCAGCGGCACGGCCGCGACCATGCGGTCGAGCACGGCGCGGGCGCCGGCCGGGTCGGACTGGTTCTTCCACAGCAGCTGCGCCAGCCGTTGGTAGGTCAGCATCGCGTCCGGCGCCTTGGCGATGGCCGACTCGAAAGACTTCCGGGCGTCAGGTATCTGGTTCAACCCGTGCTGCGCGGTGCCGAGCTGCTGCCACAACGCGCCCTCGTCGGGGAACTTCTTCAGAAGCGCGTCGGCGTGGGCGGCGGCGTCGGAGAAGCGGCCGACTTTCAGGCAGTGGGCCAGCGCCTGCCGGCGGGTGTCGTCGCGGTCGGGGTCGAGGCGCAGCACCTTGTCGTAGAGGAAGACGAGTTCGTTCAGCCCGCGGCCGGTCGTCGCCCGGGTGCGGATCAGCTCGATGAGGCGGACGTGTGCTTCCACGTCCGTCGGCTCGAACTCGAGGTACTGGCGGAGGTAGTGGATTGCGGCGTCGGTCTTGCCAGCGTCGGCGGAGCGGTCGGCCTGGCGGCGGAGGGCGTCCGGGATGCGGCGGGCCTGAAGCGCATGGGCGGCGGCGAGCGACCCGCCGAGGCCGAACACCACCAGGACCAGCTTGAGGAGGAACCGCCTGTTGATCGTCGGCATGGGTGCGCGTCCGTGCGGCGGCCGCCCGCGCCCCCCGGCGGTGCGGCCGAACGCGGATGCTACGACTATTCGGCGCGGCCGGTCAACCCCACCGCCGGCTGCGAGTTGTCACGGTTGCCGAAGCGTGGTAGCATCTGTGTAACCCACCCCAGACTCGCCTCCGGGTTGTTCTCCCTGTGACCATTCGCACCTTTCAGCCCGGTGATGAACGCACCCAGGCCGCCCTGTTCAATGGGGCGGCGTTCGCCTTGCCCGGGTTCAAGCCGGCCACCGAGGACGACGTCCGCCGCCGCACCCGCGGCCGCGGGTTCGACCCGACCAGTCGGTTCTACGCGGTCGAGAACGACCAGTTGGTCGGCTACTGTGTCCTGGAACCCGACCAGGGGCGGGTCGGCTACCCGTGGTGCCGACGGGGGTTCGAGGCCGTCGGTGGGGAACTCTACGACGCCGCCCTGCGGAGCGCCCGCGAGCGCGGCCTGCGGACGCTGTTCACCGCGTACCGCCGCGACTGGGACGCGGTGCTCGGGTTCTTCGCCGCCCGAGGCTACCAGAAAGTCCGGGACGTGGTGAACTACGCCGCCGACCCGGTAGACCTGCCGACGATCGCCAGCCGCGGCGGCAACCCGGTGCGGCGGCTGACGCGGGCCGACCTGCCGGCGCTGGTGGCGATGGGCCGCGGCGTCGTCCGGGTGTCAGCCGAGCAACTTGAGCAGCACGTCTTCAACAGCCCGCACTACCCCGCGGAAGCGTACTGGGTCGTGGACGGCAGCCACGGCCCGGTGGCCGTCGGCGTGGGGCTCGACAACCCGAACTGGCCGGACGTAAAGAAGGTGGACGCGCTCGCCCCGTGCTTCCGGCTCGGCGCGTTCGGCACCGAGGGGCTGAACGCCAAGCGGGTGAACGGCCTGTTCAGCTACGTGGTGACGAAGCCGGAACACGCCCTCCCCGCGGGGCTGGCACTGCTCGCGGAGGTGAACCAGGAACTGACGGAAGGGTCGGTCACGTCGCTTGCGGCGCAGTGCCCGACGGATGCGCCGCACCTCATCGGCTTCTATACCCGCTACTTCAAGGAACAGGGCCGGTTCCCGGTCCTGGAACTGACCCTCTGAGCCGCTTGCGGCGGTGCACCGCCGCGAGCGGCGACGCCTAAGCCGCCCCGCGCTTCGGCCGCGCCTTCAAGTCGAACAGCCCGAAGATTTCGTCCTCGGTCAGCCCCATCGTCGTCGGCTTGTCGGCCGCGGCCATCAGGTCGAGGAACACCTTCCGCTTCGCCTCCAACAGCGCCGCGATCCGCTGCTCGATCGTGTCCAGCCCGGTGAACCGCGTGACCGTCACCGGGTGCCGCTGGCCGATGCGGTGGGCGCGGTTGATCGCCTGGTCCTCGACCGCCGGGTTCCACCACCGGTCGAACAGGAACACGTAGTTCGTGAACTGGAGGTTCAGTCCGACGCTGCCGGTGCCGTAGCTCATCAGCAGTACGTGCTTGTCCGCGTCGGCCTTGAAGCGGTCGAGGATGGGCGTCCGCTCGTGCTGTGGGATGCGGCCGTGGTACTGGAGCGGCCCGAACGGCTCCAGCGCCTTGGCCAGAATCTCAAGCGGCTCGACCCACTGGCTGAACACGATCGCCTTCCGCCCGCTCGCCGCCACCTCCTCCATGTCGGTGACGAGCCGCTCGAGCTTCGCACTCTCCCCCGTGAGCGGGTCGAAGTTGCAAATCTGCTTCAGCCGCATCACGAGCTGGAAGACGTGCTGCAGGCTGATCGTCTCGCCGAGCTCGTTGAGGTGAACCACGCCCTCCTCCTCGGCGAGGCTGTACGCCTGCCGCTGGGCGGGGGTCAGGTCCACCTCCAGGTCGCGGTAGAACTTCGGCGGCATGTCCGACTGCACAAGGTCTTTCGTGCGGCGGAGGATGCAGTCGGCGGTGTACTGCGGCAGGTGCTTGGGCGGGCAGTCCGCCGGGATGCGGCCCGGGTCGATGAACGCGAACAGGCTCACCAGGTCTTCGTGGCTGTTCTCGATCGGCGTGCCCGAGATCGCCCAGCTGCGGCCGCGGCGGATCGACCGCACCGTCTGCGCCGTCTTCGAGTCGCGGTTCTTGATCCGCTGCGCCTCGTCGAGCACGACGGCGTCGAAGTAGATGCGCGGGTCGGCGGCGATGTCCGCGTCGCGGGTGAGCGTCTCGTAGTTGATGAGCTTCAGCGGGCAGTTCGAGACGAGCCACGTCGTGCGGCGCTGGTCGGCGTCGCCGTCGAACGTCTCGAACGGCAGGTCGGGCGCCCACATCTTCAGCTCGCGCCCCCAGTTGTGCATCAGCGGCTTCGGGCAGACCAGCAGCGCCTGCCGAATCTGGCCCTGATGGAACAGCAGCCGCAGCGCCAGGATCGCCTGAGCGGTTTTCCCCAAACCCATTTCGTCGGCCAGCAGCGCCGCGTGCCGCGGCATCAGGAACGCGATGCCTTCGAGCTGGTACGGGAACGGCTCGAACGGCACCGACAGTGAGCGGCCGTCGAACAGGCCGTCGAGCGGCGGTTGCAGGAGCAACAACAGCCGGTCCTTGAACAGCACCGTGTCCGCCGTCGGCTTCGGGCGGATGCGGGCCTTCGGGGGTGCGTTTGGGTCGTCGGGGAGCGTGGGCAGGTCGACCGCGTGCCGGCCTACAGCGGGTTCCGTGTGCAGCCGCGGCGGGGGCGTGTACTCGGGCGGCGGAGCGGGGAACTTCCAGCCCTCGGTGGTGACGCTCAGCGTCAACTGCCCGGCCGAACGCACCCACGGCGCATCGGTGAGCAACCGGGCCTCGCGGACGGTGGCGTCCAGCGGGCGGTCGAAGCGGGGGAAGGGGAGCACGTCAATGCTCAACTCGTCGGCCGGCGAGCGGCCGGCGTTAGCCGGCTGTTCGGTCAGCGCCTCACGCAGTTCTTCGACTACCGGTTGATCGTCACGCGACACGGCCGCTCACCCCCAGCTTGCGGGCCTCGGCCACGGCCTCGCGGATCCGCGCGAACGGCTCCGCCAGATCGACCGACGGGTCCGCGGCGTCGAGCCGCGCCACCAGGGTGGGTTCGTCGGCCGCGAACGCGGCGGGGAGCAACAGCGCCAGCGAACTGCGCGGGTGGGTCAGCGTGCGCGTCTCGGGCGGCAGAACCGCGGCGTCCGGCCACAGCGCCACGACCGGCACCTCGACCCGACTCCGCAACGCGAGCACGGACGGCGTGTCGGTGACGATCAGGTCGGGTTTGAGGGCCGTCTTCTCGACGAGGGTTTTGCCGATCACGTCGGCGTGGAGGTAGTCCAGCAGCGTCGGGCCGTACAGGGCGGTCTGCACGCGGTTCGGCTGCACGGCCGAAGACATGCGGAATTCCAGCGGCCGGCCCCAGGCGTTCGTCACGAGGTAATACCCGGCCCAGCCCGCGGGTTCCTGCTGCACGGTCAGGAACCCGAGGGTCGGTGGCGAGGCGGTGCGGTCACTCACGCGGTGTCCTCGAAGCCCCGGTGTCGTAGCAGGTGCCTCCCTTCATCGGACCCCGCCGGCGGGCCGCTTCACCGCCTTCCGCGTCGCTCTAACCGCGGTTGGGGGCAACGTGTGGGTTGTTCCGCCCGTGATACCCGACTTCTCCGATCAACTATGACTCACGACTGGGCTTCTGATTCGGGGTGGTTCCGCTATAACACACTCGTTACGCCCGCCGATGCAGTGGCATCACGGCTCAGAGGACGGGAAGGATCATGGGAACTGAGACGACCCCCGCGACCGAGCCGACGGTGTCGCCGGTCGAGGCCATGAAGGAGACGAGCAATTTTCTTCGCGGCCGCATCCTCGCCGAGTTGGCCGACCCGGCGCTGGATCACCTGTCGGACGAAGCCAAGAACATCATCAAGTTCCACGGCAGCTACCAGCAGGAGGACCGCGACGCCCGCAAGCGGCGCGACAAGCCGGGCGTCGGCAAGGCGTACATGTTCATGATCCGCCTGAAGCTGCCGGGCGGGGTGCTGACGCCGCATCAATACCTGGAGATGGACCGCCTCTGCGGCGAGTACGCGAACGGCACCCTCCGCTTCACCACCCGCCAGAGCATCCAGTTCCACGGCATCCTGAAGGGCGACTTCAAGACGATCATCGGCGGCATTAACGACGCGCTGGTGTCCACGCTCGGGGCGTGCGGCGACGTGAACCGTAACGTCGTCGCCTGCCCCGCACCGCTACCTGACCCGGCCCGGAAGCAGATGCAGGAACTGGCGCAGGCCGTGGCGGCGCACCTGGCCCCGCGGGCCGGCGGCCACGCCTACCACGAGATGTGGGTGAACGGCGAGAAGCAGCCGGCCCCGGCCGGGCCGAAGGACGCCGAGCCGATCTACGGCCCGACGTACCTGCCGCGGAAGTTCAAGGTCGGCTTCGCCCTCCCGGACGACAATTGCACCGACATCCTGGCGCAGTGCCTCGGCTTCCTGTGCGTCCGCGGCGCGGACGGACAACCGGCCGGGTACAACCTCTACGCCGGCGGCGGGCAGGGGCAGACGAACAGCAAGCCGGACACGTACCCGCTGCTGGCGCAGCCGGTGTGTTTCGTCCACGCGGATGAGGTGGTGGCGGCGTCCGAGGCGGTCATCAAGCTGTTCCGCGACCACGGCGACCGGACCGACCGGAAGCGCGCCCGCCTCAAGTACGTGATGAAGGACTGGGGGCTGGACAAGTTCCGCGAGGTGTTCGCCCGCGACTACCTGAAGTCGCCGTTCCGGCCGGTCGTGGACGCCCCCATTACCGGCCTCGACTTGCACCTCGGCTGGCAGCCGCAGGGCGACGGGAAGTGGTTCCTGGGCCTGAGCATCGAGAACGGCCGGGTAAAGGACGAGGGGAACTTCCGCCTCCGCGCCGGGCTCCGCGAGATCGTGACGCGCGTGGGGTGCAGCGTCCGCATCACGACGCAGCAGGACGTGCTCCTGTGCGACATCACCACCTCAGACCGGCCGGCGGTCGATTCGCTGCTAAGCGAGTACGGCATCCCGCGGCCGGAGGGGCTGAGCCAGGTGCAGAAGTGGAGCATGGCCTGCCCGGCGACGCCGACGTGCCCGCTGGCGATCACCGAGAGCGAGCGCTCGATGCCGGCCGTGGTGGACCAGCTCGAACCGATCCTCGCCGAGCTGGGGCTGGACCAGGAGCCGATCAGCGTGCGGATGACCGGGTGCCCGAACGGCTGCGCCCGGCCGTACCAGAGCGACATCGGGCTCGTGGGCCGTGGGGGCACGAAGTACACGCTGTACATCGGCGGCGACTCGTACGGCCGGCGGATGAACGTCGAGTTGCAGGACTCGGTGCCGATCGAGCAGATCGCGCCGAAGCTGAAGCCGATCTTCGCCGCGTTCCGCGACGAGCGCACGCCGGGCGAGCTGTTCGGCGACTACTGCGAGCGCGTGGGGCTGGAGAAGCTCAAGGCGCTTGCGGGGGCGAAGTAACGATCCGCGGCTCGGGTCTTGTAGGTCGGGTCGAGTCTTCGAGACCTGACGGCGGTCACGACCACGCACCCGCGGTCGTAGTGATCGACCACCTGCGTTCGTGGTTGGGATCGCCGTCAGGTCTCGAAGACTCGACCCGACCTACAAGACGAACGCGACCGGGAGTCGTGCGATGCGAGTCGTGAAGCTGAGCCGGAAGGTGTTCGCAGACGACGCGGAGGTCGATGCGTTCTTTCAGGTCGAACTCCCGCGGCGTACGCCACCCGGCCTCTTCTTCTGCAAGAACGAGATTGCCGCGGACGGCCTCGAAGAGGGCGAAACGATCCTGTTCACTTACCGCGGGCTTCTGCGGTACGTCGGTCGGGCGGCGTCCGGTCGCCGAGCCAACACGACCGGCACCCAACCCGACTACCCGAATTGTTTCGAGGTCGATGTCGGGTCGCTCCGACGTGGTGCGGCGTCGCGGTCGGAGATCGAACAGCCATTCCAGACGGCTGGTGTGGCCGTATCGTTGGACGGTCAAGGTTGGACTCGGTTACCCGACGGTGCGACCGCTGAAGCCCTGGTCGAGGAATTCGTCCGACGGGTAAACGAGGCGTAGCCGCGCGATTCGAGAATGTTCAACGTGAAGCCATGTCACCAGACGACCTGCGCCGCCAGATCGTGTTTCACCTCGAAGCGCTCAAGGCGGCGGGGGTGCAGTTCGTTCCCCGCGCGCCGGCGCGTGCGTTCGCGCCAGAGCCGGTGCGCGAGGCGGTGAAGCAGGGCATCCCCGTCCCGCCCCCAGCCGCTCCCGCCGCGCCCACCGCACCGTTCACCCCGGCTGCGGTTCCCGACAACCCGCCTGCCCGGCGTCAAGCAC
>Ga0335394_10004134_pt1 | contig 16515 bp, 8 predicted proteins | sample MAT03_FD_205741 | JGI IMG/M metagenome (GOLD analysis project Ga0335394, IMG submission 205741) | Freshwater microbial communities from Lake Fryxell liftoff mats and glacier meltwater in Antarctica - MAT-03 (spades assembly) (version 2) ... | reverse complement strand
CCCAATAGCGGTTTGAGTGTGAATGAAGATAAAGGTGTATTAGTTGTGAAAGTTGTGCCAAATTCACCAGCTGCTAAAGCAGGGATACGTGCTGGGGATGTGATTCAAAAGCTTGGCGGCCAAACAGTCACAGATGCCAGCAGTGTCCAAAAGGCAGTAGAAAATAGCCAAGTCGGGGGCGATTTACGCATGGAATTACGTCGCAATGGGCAAAGTCTTAACATAGCTGTGCAACCTGGTGCTTTCCCCACTCAAGTGCAATAAAAAAATTTTCCGATCAATTGAACAAAAGTTAATTTTTTGGGATGGGTATTTTGCCCGTCCTTTTATTATCGGTAATTTGGCGGACATGATATAAAAGGGACTGGGGATTAGGGACTGGAGATTGGCTCACAAGGTGATAAATACAAACTTTTACTTGCCAGAAGTGCTTCTGCTGTCTCGCAGCTTAGGGGCTTAGAGAACAAGTAACCTTGAGCAAATTCGCATCCAAGTTGCTGTAACCATTGAAGTTGCTGTGGTGTTTCGATACCTTCTGCAACAACGGCTAGTTCAAGTTGATTGCTTAAAGCAATAATGGTACTAACGATCTGATAATTGCGGTTCCCTTCCTGCATCTGACTCACAAAGGAGCGATCAATCTTCAAATTATCAGCCGGTAAACGATGGAGATAATTGAGCGATGAATAACCAGTACCAAAGTCATCAATGCTGATTTGAATCTTTCTGTCCTTTAATTGGGTTAATAAATCAATTGTTTTAGTGATATTCTGAATTAGCATACTCTCGGTGATTTCTAGAACGATGAAATCGCCTTGTAAACCCGTTTGGGCTAGTATTTTATCGATGTCTTCAATTAAGCTGGCTTGGCGAATATCTTGAACAGAGAGGTTAATACTAATCTTGAGCGGAAAGTGACTAGGAAACTTGGTTTTCCAGTTTGCCATTTGTTGACAAGCTGTGTAGAACATCCAGCGATCAATTTGCACAATTAGCCCCGTTTCTTCGGCAATAGGAATAAATTGCTCCGGTAAAATAAAGCCGCGAGTTGGGTGTTGCCAGCGTACCAATGCCTCAAATCCAATCAGCCGATATGCTTGCAGCTGCGTTTCTCTACAAGACGCTTGGCAAATGCTTTGGCTTTGCTCGTCGTAAGCATCGCCAAGTATGTCAACAATAGGCTGATAGTATATAACGAACTCTCCTCGTTCTAGAGCTTTACGGATATCGGTTTCTAAAGTTAGTCGCTTTACGGCTTGAGTGTGCATTTGTATATCAAAAATTTTGTATGAATTTCTTTCTTCAGCTTTGGCTCTATACATGGCAATATCGGCATCTCGCAGTAAATCGGAGGCTTGAGAATAGTCCTTTGTTCCTAAGGCAATACCGATGCTTGTACTGATAACCACTTCGGAATCATTAAGTATCAATGGTGTTTGAAAATCTGTCAGGATACGTTCAGTAATTTGAATAGCTTTTTCAAGATCCGAAATATCTTCCAGCAGAATTACGAATTCGTCACCACCGATCCGAGCGACTAAATCACCCCCCCGCAGATGAGTTTTTAGCTTCTGAGCAATGGTCTTTAGTAGTTGATCTCCAGCTAAGTGTCCTAAGCTGTCATTGATCACTTTGAACCGATCTAGGTCGAGAAATAAGACGGCGTAGCAATAGGTTTCTAATCGTTTAGCTCGGTTAATGGCTAGTTCCAGCCGCTCCACTAAAAGTGTCCGATTTGGTAAATCCGTCAATGGATCGTGCAAAGCGTTGTGAGTAATCAGTTCTTGTGCATGTTTGCGATCGCTCACATCTAATAAAACACCATGCCAGATAATATCCCCGTTTTCTTGAGACTCTGAACGAGCACTTGCCTGTACCCACTTAAGTTGGCCAGAGGGTGTAACTAATCGCCATTCATAAGAAAATGGTTTTAAAGTTTGAGCGCTTTCTTTGGCAGCCACATAACATCCAGCCCGATCATCAACGTGAATTTGTTCAAAGCAAAGAGAGGCATTTTCTAAAATTTGATCTGGTGTTAACTCTAGAAGGTCTAGACAGCCTAAACTGATGTACTCAAAGGCAACAGAACCATCAAAATGATGCACAAAGCTGTAAATGATTCCCGGAATATTAGACGCTAATGTTTGTAGCAGATTTTGGGCTTGTTTGCGCTCTACCCGCACTTGAGCATCCCGAAGTTCTCGACGCACCGCTACTGGCAATCGATTTAAGTTGTCTTTCATTACATAATCATGAGCACCCGCTTTCATCATTTCCACAGCAGATACTTCGCCGATTGTGCCGGAAACCAGAATGAAAGGAATATCTTTCTGACTCTGCTTGGCTATTTCCAGAGCCATAGGAGCATTGAATCCAGGCAATCGGTAATCTGAAATGATCACATCCCATGTACTGTTATTGAGGGCTGTGTATAGCTCTTGGGCCGTTTGGACACGTTGCCAGATTGGATTGAAACCACCGTGACGCAGTTCACGGATAACTAACATGGCATCGGTTTCTGAATCTTCAACCATCAGGACATTCAAGGATTCACTCATATCTCATACCTCATATCCTCATACCTCAAGAGAGAAATGAGAAATATTTTCTTTTAACAATACCCACTTAGTTAACTCAGCACTGCCCTTAATATAGTTCAGCAGGAGCTTGCCTACCTTTAACCAGTTGCTCTGAGCAAGTTGTCTGGTTAATTGAGATGGTAACTGGATTTACGCCGTACTGTACTAGTCTAAGTAAATTAAAACTTACGCAAAATATCTCTCAAACTCTTATTTCTCCGTGTCCTCTGCGCCTCTGTGGTAGCCTGCGGCAAGCCGCTTCTCTACGAGACGCTCTCGCGTTTGCGTCTACGTTATTCTGTAACTTTTGCGTAAGTCCTATAAATGAATTAATCAGGGGTTCGACTATTGTATAATCAGGTTTGTGAGTCAACCCTGCATTTCCCCTCAGTGTATCAATTGAAGGCGGTTGAACCATGCTAGAAATTCCAGAATATCAAATTTGGACAAAAATCCATGAAAGTGCTAATTCACGGGTCTATCGGGGAATTCGTGAATGGGATCATTTGCCTTTAATCTTCAAGATTTTGAAGAAAGACTACCCCACCCCAGAGGAAATCACACGCTATAAGCTCGAATACGAAATTACGCACGGCTTATCATTAAAAGGTGTTATCCAGGCTTACGGCTTGCAGCAATATCAAAGTACTTTTGTGATCATTCTGGAGGATTTCGGGGGGGAATCTTTAACAAAAATTATAGCTACAAGAAGATTTTCTTTAATAGAGTTTCTGAAGTTAGCTATTCAGATCACTGAAATCTTAAGTGAAATTCATACTGCAAATATTATTCATAAGAATATTAATCCATCCAATATTGTTTTAAATCTAGAAAGACAACAACTTAAAATTATTGACTTTGGGATTTCAACTGCCCGATCGCGGGAAACATTAACTCTCAAAAATCCAACAGTATTAGAGGGAACATTAGCTTACATCTCTCCAGAGCAAACAGGTAGGATGAACCGTTCTCTGGACTACCGAACTGATTTTTACTCTCTAGGTGCTACCTTCTATCAACTGTTGACTCATCGACTACCGTTTGAATCTAGTGATGCCCTGGAATTGATTCATTATCACCTGGCTTGGGAACCTGTTCCACCCCATGTTATCGATCCAGAAATTCCTGTGATAGTTTCAGAAATTGTCCTGAAACTATTAGCGAAAACAGCAGAAGAACGCTATCAAAGTGCGTGGGGAATTAAAACTGATTTAGAACAGTGTCTAATTCAGCTACAACATACGGGACAAATTGAGCCTTTTTTGTTAGCGCAACAAGATATTTGTGATAAGTTTCATATCCCGGAAAAACTCTATGGCAGAGAAAGGGAGGTTGAGACATTATTAGGAGCGATCGCTAGAGTCGCAGCTAAGAGAGTTAATCAGGAAAACTCCATTTACCTACATCCCCGTAGCGATCTGTCTGCTTCTCAAGTTGAACTGATGCTGATAGCAGGATACTCCGGTATTGGCAAGTCAGTATTGGTGCAGGAAATTTATAAACCAATTACGCAACAACATGCCTACTTTATTTCAGGCAAATTTGACCAGTATCAGCGCAATATCCCTTACTTTGCGATCGCTCAAGCCTTTGAGTCACTCATCAAACAATTACTGACTGAAGAGGATGTAAAACTGTGTGAGTGGCGAGACAACCTCTTAGCTGCCCTCGGCTCAAATAGTCGCGTCATTACCCAAGTAATTCCAACATTGGAATTACTTGTCGGTAAGCAACCAGACGTACCAGTTCTACCGCCAACAGAATGCCAAAATCGCTTTAACCAAGTCTTCCAAAATTTCATTCACGTATTTACCCAGTCAGAACATCCACTCGTCATCTTTTTAGACGATCTCCAGTGGGCAGATAATGCCTCGTTGAAGCTGATTCAACTGCTAGCTACCTCCACTGATAAACAATCGTTGTTGTTGATGGGGGCATATCGGGATAATAAAGTGAATAGAGATCATCCCCTGATCCAGATGGTGGAGGAAATTCGCCAAGCTGGAGGAGTAGTGAACCAACTTTTTCTAGCAGCATTGAGCCTACCTGATATCAATCAGCTAATTGCCGATACATTGCACTGCCAACCAGACGATTCCCTGCCCTTAGCGGAACTGGTACAACAAAAAACTGGTGGGAATCCCTTTTTCATCAATGAATTTTTGAAATCTCTGTATACTGAAGGGCTAGTAGAATTCGATCGCCAAACCAAGAAATGGCAATGGTCGATAGAACTAATTCAGAATCGAGGAATTACCGATAACATTGTAGAGTTGATGGCAGGCAAGATTCAGAAGCTCAACGAAAAGACACAGCAAGTGTTGCAGCTATCTGCCTGCATTGGTAACTCTTTTGATTTAGAAACCCTGGCATTTGCGGCTGAACTATCCCAACAAGAAGCCGCGCAAGCTTTGGGAGTAGCGATCTCCCAAGGGTTAATTCTATCCCTGAGCAATGCTCACAAATCGGTTGTATTGGATGTGCCACTCCCTAGCAACCCTACCATTGAATATAAATTTGTTCACGATCGCATTCAGCAAGCAGCTTATTCTCTAATCCCCGAATCAGAACGGAGAAATGTTCATCTGCAAATCGGCAAACAACTGCTCCAGCAAGCTTCTGCCCAGCAGCGAGAGCAAAATATCTTTGAGATCACCAATCAACTCAATTTAGGTAAAGAGCTAATTAAAATCCAGTCAGAGCGGGATGAACTGGCTCAACTAAATTTGATGGCAGGGGAAAAAGCAAAAGCTTCTACAGCATACAACTCTGCTTTAAAATACTTCCAAATAGGTTTAGATTTGTTGGCAGATAATTGCTGGCAGAATCAGTATGACTTGGCTCTAGCGCTGTATAGTCTGGCATCAGAAACAGCTTACCTCAATGGCGAGCTAGAGCTAATGGAGCAACTGGTAAGCTGCGTGCTAGAAAATACCAAATCGCTGGCAGCCAAAATTAAAGTTTATGAGGTAAAAATTCAAGCATATTGCGGACAGATGCAATTTCTGGAAGCACTGGCGATCGGTCTTCAGGCTCTAGAGGAATTAGGCGTGCATCTGCCAGTTGCACCAACTCCAGAGGAGATTCAGCAAGCATTCTCCAATACTGCCCGCACCTTGCAGGGTAGGCGGGTGGAAGATTTATTTGATCTACCAACCATGACAGATGCGATCGCTTCCCTCAGCATCCGGTTACTAGCAAACTTAAATGCCCCAGCCTACCAAGCAGCCCCGGCGCTATTTCCACTAATCATTCTGGAGATGGTGAATTTATCAATTAAGTACGGCAATCATGATCTTTCTGCCTTCGCCTACGCCGCCTACAGTAACATTCTGGGCAGCGTGCTTTTAGAGATTGAAACGGGTTATCGGTTTGTGCAGTTGGCACTGAAGCTACTAGAACAATCCAGCAACTTACTTATCCGTTGTAAAACCCTGTTCATGGCCAACGCCTCTGTGCTGTTTCGGAATGTTCACCTCAAAGAAACGATTAAACCATTACAAGAGGCTTACCAAATTGGCATTGAGACGGGAGATTTGGAATTTGCCGCATACAGCATTTTGCACCACTGCGACCACTGTTTTTTTACGGCTATGCCCCTACCCGAATTAAAACAAAAACTGGAAAGCTACATCCAAGTACTCACCCAACTGAAAGAATCTACTAATGCCAATGCCCTCAAGGTTTACCAACAGACAGTCTTAAACTTGATGACGACATCTCCGGCTCCCGAAGTTTTGATCGGTGAGGCTTATGATGAGTCACAAGAACTGCCCCTGCTGCAACAGGCTAATCATCATAAAGGGCTGTTTTATCTTTACTTCAATAAGCTGTTTCTTTGCTATTACTTCCAGAATTTCCCCCAAGCCGTTGACAATGCCAATCAAGCAGAAAATTATCCAGATGGGGGTAGGTCAAATGCTGTTTTCCCCATCTTCTATTTTTATGATTCCCTGGCGCGATTGATGGTTTATCCGCAGGTGAATCAGGAGGAGCAAGCAATGATTCTCCAACGGGTAGCTGACAGTCAACAGAAGATGCAACTTTGGGCACACCATGCCCCAATGAACTATTTACATAAGTGGTACTTAGTAGAAGCAGAACGGCATCGGGTATTGGGTGAGGTAGTAGCAGCAATGGATGGCTACGATCGCGCGATCGCCCTGGCGAGAGAAAATGAATACCTCCAAGAAGAGGCTCTGGCAAACGAACTAGCAGCAAAGTTTCATCTGGCAAACCACCGGCTAACGATAGCCAAAGCCTATCTCCAAGAGGCGAAGTATGGTTATTTAAGGTGGGGAGCAACTGCTAAAGTCCAAGACTTAGAAAGACGCTATCCCCAACTGCTAGAACTGCGATCAGAAAGAACCGGAACACGTCAATTTGACACTACACAATCGACTTCAAGTAAGTTAGAAGCACTTGATCTAGAAACGGTATTGAAAGCTTCCCAGGCTATCGCTAGTGAAATTTTATTAGATAAACTCCTGGCAACACTGATGACCATCCTGATTGAGAATGCCGGGGCGCAAACAGGATACCTAATTTTACCAACACAAGACGAATGGCGGATTGAGGCGATGTCTACGACGGGCTACGCCTACGGGTCAATTGGCAATGAGACAGTAGCCGTTTTGCAATCAATCCCCCTGGAATCGATATCAGCAGACAGCACTCCTTACTTACCAACTGGCCTGATTAATTACGTGATTCGCACCCAAGAAAGCATCGTTCTCGACAATGCTGCTCAATTCGGCAACTTTCAATCTGAACCCTGGATTGTGCAGCACCAATCGAAATCAATTCTTTGTGCTACTCTTTTGAACCAGAGAAAACTGACTGGAATTGTCCTTTTAGAAAATAATCTCACCACCGGCGCCTTTACCCCAGAGCGAATTGAAATTTTCCGTTTACTTTCTACTCAGGCAGCTATTTCCATTGACAATGCCCGTCTGTTGAAGCAGGAGGCAGAACTGAATCAATCTTTACGGGCTGAAATTGCCGAACGCCGAAGAGCAGAGAAAGACCGCGATCGCCTGATCGCCATCCTTGAAGCATCCACCGATCATATTGGCATGGCCACCCCCCAAGGCAATATTTTTTGGAATAACGCTCAAGCTAGAAAATTGGCAGGCATACCACTGGATGCAGACATCACTACTATGAACATCCCCAACTACCATCCTCAGTGGGCATTAGAGATTATCCAAAATCAAAGCATTCCCGCAGCGATCCAAGATGGTAGCTGGGTTGGTGAAACCGCTTTGCTGGATAGTAATGGCAGAGAAATTCCGGTTTCCCAAATGATTATTGCTCACAAAGCCACAGATGGGAGTGTGGAATATTTTTCTACAATCATGCGCGATATCAGCACCCTGAAAGCGGTAGAGGCAGAAGTCCGCCAACTGAATACTGAGTTGGAAGAACGGGTAATCCAACGAACTGCCCAATTGCAAGCTGCTAACAAAGCGTTGGAGGCTTTTTCCTACTCTGTTTCTCATGATTTACGGGCACCGTTGCGAGCGATCGTTGGTTTTTCTAGAATGATGCAAGAAGACTACGGTCAGCAACTCGATGCAGAAGGCAATCGTTATCTGAAAATTGTACGAGAGAATGCCAAACGCATGGGTGAGTTGATCGATGATCTGTTGAACCTATCCCGCCTAGATCGTAAGGAAATGACCCGGGAACCCGTTTTCTTCAATGAGATGATTCAAAAGGTGCTGAGTGATTTAGCCCCGGATTTGAAGGGTCGTCAGATTGAGTTTGCGATCGCCGATTTGCCTAGATGTCAGGCTGACCTTTCACTGCTCAAACAAGTTTGGATAAATCTGTTATCGAATGCGATTAAGTACACCAGCTACAAATCTCCTGCTTACATTGAAGTGGGCTATGAGATTATGGATGGGGAAGGAGTGTATTTTATCAGAGATAATGGAGCAGGATTTGATATGCGATATGCCGATAATCTGTTTGGGGTATTCCAACGTCTGCACAGTGAGCAAGATTTTGCAGGTACGGGGATTGGACTGGCGATCGTGCAACGCATTATTCAACGCCACGGCGGGCGTATTTGGGCCGAAGCAGCAGTCAATCAAGGCGCGACTTTTTATTTCACCCTTCAAGGGTAAACTAACCCATGACTGACCAACCCATTGATCAGCCCACTGACCGATCTTCGGAGCAACCAATTTCTATTGTGTTAGTTGAAGATAATCCTACTGATGCCGAGCTAACTATCCGAGCATTGCGTCGCGCTAAAATCAGCAATCACATTCAACTGCTCGAAGATGGAGCCGAAGCCCTCGATTTTCTCTTTTGTCGGGGAGACTACGCCCACCGTAGCATGACGAATCAACCCAAAGTCATTTTGCTGGATTTGAAACTGCCAAGGGTAAGTGGATTAGAAGTTTTACGGCAACTCAAGTCTGACCCACGGACACAAATGATTCCGATTGTGGTACTGACCTCTTCTGCTGAAGACCAGGATATGATCGAGAGTTACCAGCTTGGAGTGAATAGCTACATTGTCAAACCTGTTGATTTTGAACAATTTAACCAAGCAGTCCAACAGCTTGGTTTTTATTGGGTCTTATTCAACCGATCGCCACTTTCTTAACTGAACCTCGCATGACTTGAAGTCACGCGATTCCTGCTTCACAGATCCCTGCCTGGATTACTCCAGGACTTACAAGTTCTCCACAGGCGTTTTAGAAGTCTCCGACGCACCGGCGGCGACTTTTAAACAAGTACCTAAAAGTTAAGTATGTTTAACCTCTGTACCTTAAAGATTTTACCTACTAGAGGATCGATACAAAAGTATCTATTTCCTAATAGAACCCTTTATCTTTAGTTGTCGTGGTTCAGTATTTAGCTTGGTTTTCGCTATGTATATACTGTACCAGAATATGGAACGCTTAACTCATGACTGGAAGTCACGAGTGTGCAGCTTACAGAAATCAATAAATGCAGTTGCAACTTAATTTTAAGCCAGAGCTATGGTTGGTTGCTGCCAGCGTCCCACTGCCTTACCAATTACTGCTAATTCTTGCATCAAGTTATCGAAACGGTCTGGTGTGAGAGATTGAGGCCCGTCAGATAAAGCTTTGGCAGGATTGGGGTGAACCTCTATCATCAGGGAATCTGTGCCAGCTGCGATCGCAGCCATTGCCATTGAAGGCACAAACTCAGACCAACCTACGCCGTGGCTGGGGTCAATCATAATTGGCAGGTGAGTCAGCTTTCGTAACACTGGCACTACTGATAAGTCCAGCGTATTTCGCGTATATTGGCGGTCAAAGGTGCGTATTCCCCTTTCACACAAGATAACATTAGGATTGCCAGATGCCAGAATATACTCGGCTGCCATCAACCAATCTTCAATAGTAGCCGCCATTCCCCGCTTCAAAAGAACTGGTTTCGGCTGCGCTCCCACTTTTTTGAGCAAGGAGAAATTCTGCATATTTCTTGCTCCCACCTGGATTACATCAGCAACTTCCGCAATTTTATCCAGGTCAGCAGCATCCATCACTTCTGTGATAATACCTAGTCCGCTTACTTCCCGTGCCCTTGCTAATAAATCCAAAGCACTCTCGCCGTGTCCTTGGAAGGCGTAAGGTGAAGTCCGGGGTTTGTATGCCCCGCCACGCAAAAATTTTGCTCCGGCTGTCTTGACGCGCCGTGCAGTCTCCACAATCATTTCTTCATTTTCTACGGAGCAAGGCCCAGCAACGACTACCAAAGGCTGGTGTTCACCAAATACCACTGCTCCATTGGGAGTATTAACCACTACTTCTGAAGCTTCGCCGTGGCGGTACTGACGGCTGGCTCTTTTGTAAGGCTGCTCTACCCGCAATACCTGCTCAATCCAGGGGCTAAGTTCCTGAATTTGTAATGGATCTAAGCTGGCGGTTTCACCTACTAGACCAATAATCACTTTGTGTTGACCAACAATTTTTTCTGGAGTTAGCCCCCAGCTAGTTAGTTCCTCATCAATCCGGTTTATTTCCGCCTCTGGGGAACCACTTTTCATTACTATAATCATGTGAAAGTTCCTGATTATTAATTGAGTAATTTTTTTTAAATTGGCTAACCTTATTGTTACCTATTGCCTTAATTACGAGTAGTTAAAAATAAAATTTATGGTTCTACCGATCCCCTTATGCAAAATCGGGTTGAAAATCCTTAAAAGCTTTACCCCGTAAGTATTTCAACCAAAATAATATGTTGAAGCTTGATAAGCCTTGCCTTATAAGACTTTCACCCTGATTGAGGTTTAATTACCATAAGGGGATCGGTAGAGCCAAATTTATTTACAAAATATAGCGCTCAGTCAGTATTTTTACTACTGAATAACTGGATATAGGGTAACGCGATGTGCAACTTATTCTTAGAACCCCTCTCCAAACCTCTCCCCCACAGGGAGAGAGGTTTGGATTCTTGCTCCCCTTCCCTAAGAGGGAAGGGGTTGGGGGTTAGGTTTAAGAGAAAGTTGCACACGGCGTAGGGTATAAAAAATTATATGATTTTAAATTAGCAATGTTGAAGTTATAAAATTTTAACTTCAACATTCACTTCTTCATTTACCCAATACCGCAGTTATCTAATACCTGAGCGCCGTTCATTATGAGTTTTTTTGCCGAGTTTCGCGCCAAATTGCCACCATTCGTCCCCAATTGGTGTTGAACTCACCCAATCCCAGCAAACTTCCGACTCTTTCTTCATCCCAAGAGGCAGAAAGAACGCCATAAGTTATCCCTAAGACCCCCAAACCAAATAATCCCATGTTCACCAATAACACGGCGATGGGAGGTAGTTGGATCTCGGAGTAGATAGCAAGCAGATAGCTTACAACCAGGGCGCTAATGCCTAAAGCTGTTGGTACGCCACAGAACCCAGCTACCCGGCGGATCATCCTCTGGCTGACTACTTGGGGAATAGCCATCTCTTGTTTGGTGTAAGACCGTCTTCTATCAGCCTGTTTGCCAGATTCTTGTGGCTGTGTTGCTGGTTTACTTTGAGTTTTTGCCGGTTTTTGGCGCTTTTTGTTTGGTTCAAAGGGCAAGCGACTGCGTTCAGATTCTTCAGCAGACATAAGAGGTAATCCCTATCCCCGAATACCGAGACGAGCGATCAAAGCTTGATACTTTTCCCGGCTTTCCTGAGATATATAGGCTAGAAGACGCTTGCGCTGACCAATTAGCTTCAACAGTCCCCGCCGGGAAGAATGGTCTTTTTTATTTGCCTGGAGATGTTCGCTGAGGCGGATAATGCGCTCAGTTAGCATGGCAACTTGGACATCGGACGATCCCGTGTCGGTTTCGTGAACTTGGTAGTTGGAAATTATTTCTTGTTTCCGCAGTTGCGTCAGAGCCATGATCGATTCAATTTCTAGTTTTTCTAAATGTATGTAGCAGTCTCCCATAATATCACAGCCATCAAGCTGGATGTGGAATCATCTTTGCTGCTACGCCTTGCAATCTAGGAGACTAAGTAAATCAGGAGACATCCAGTATCCTCTGGTAGTAGACGCCCTACTGAATCGGATTCGGATATACAACATTCTTTATTATCTACAAATTACGGTTCTACCGATCCCCTTATGCAAAATCGGGTTGAAAATCCTTAAAAGCTTTACCCCGTAAGTATTTCAACCAAAATAATATGTTGAAGCTTGATAAGCCTTGCCTTATAAGACTTTCACCCTGATTGAGGTTTAATTACCATAAGGGGATCGGTAGAGCCAATTTTACTTGAGTGCGGAAATAACCATCTTCACTTTTTACCATTGGGATTTCTTTCCACTCAGAAAAAGACCCAATTAAAGCTGCTCCTTCATTACGAGTGTTTTTAAATTTACTTGGTTTTGAGTTTTTATAAGACAGAAGACTTATTTTCTGTAGCTTCAATAAATGCCTCAAACTCGCCGTTAGGCGTCCATTGAATAGCCCCATCTCGTCCTGTAAAAAATAGTTTGGTTTGGCTTTGATTTAGTTCAGATAAAGTTTTTATATCAAAGTTGGCAGAAGAAGCGATCGCTACTTTGGGTTGCAGAGCAATAACTAAATCTTTTAAGGACTGAGGGGCACACCATAACACTTGGGGACGAGGTAAACTCCCACTCTTAACTAGTTGTTGTACCTCTTTAGACTTTATATTACCTACTAATAACCAATTCTGATCTAGAATTTGCAATTGTAAAATAGGTAATTGATCGTTGATTAATTGCGCCACTATTGAACCCGTTTTCACAGATTGACCGACTGCTAACGCTTGGTAAGATCCTTGATATTTTTGTAGTTCTTGTTGAATTGCCTGAGTCGCAATGGAGTTTTCTGGCTTGGGAGAATATTCATAAAAATTCTTGATAGGTAAACGTTGCAGTAATTCCAACCAAGCATTACTTTCATTGCCTTGGAAATCAGTTGCGATCGCCCAATTGATTTGATTTACACCCTGCTGTTGCAAAAACGGTAAAATTGTGAAACGTCCTGTACCTTCATCGCCACTATTAATTACAGTTACAGTACCTCTATCTTGAACAACTACAATTGGTTCCGTACCAGATTCTAATACTGTTATCCTAAACAATGTATTTGTAGAATGCCAAAGGGGGATGAATACTAAACCAATGGCAATCACATTAGCAACCCACCACCGCCTCTGCCACCAAGGCACTAGCCAAACCAATATAATCAGTGCATAAATCGCCAGAAGTTGCCAAGTAGATATACTACCTACAGCAACAGAATTTCCGGGCAGCTTGCTAAAAAATTCCACTAGTTTAATTAGCCAATCAGTGGGGTAATGCAACACCACAGCTAAAAAGCTTCCTGCCTGAGTCCAAATTAAACCCACTAAAGCACTGATGATTCCACCTATACTAATAATCGAAATTAATGGAGTACTAACCACATTCAGCAACAAACTATAAGATGGTACAACCCCAAAGACAAAAAGTTGTACAGGTAAAGTCCAAATAGTGGCAGCTAGAGGAACGGCAATCAAGGCAGCGATCGCAGGTGGTAACCATGCTAGGCGATTGACTAATGCAGGTACTGTTACGACTAATCCCAGTGTTGCTAAAAAACTCAATTGAAAACCTAAATCCCAAATCCATAGAGGATTAAACACTAATAACAGAGTTGCTGCTAATAGTAATGAGCCGAACTGTTTGACTTTTCTTTTTAATAGCAAACCAACTAATGCCGCAAAACCCATAATTACGGCTCTGAGAACCGCAGGCTGAAAACCTGTTAAACTCAGAAAAATGATTAAAGCCAAAAAGCCAAGGGTAAATTGCGTTCCTTTTCTTGCCCGCCTCGTTAATTGTAAGATCACACTCAAAATCAAAGAAGTTTGGAACCCGGAAGCTGCTAAAGCATGAGCTAATCCGGCTTGTACAAATAAGTCGCGGATATCATAGGGTAAATCAACAGCTTTGCTTCCCAACACCATTGCACTGACAAGAGGCCCTTCAGGGATACCCAACCAACGAACTTGCGATCGCACAATTCGCTCCCTAATTTTCCACCATCCCCATTTACGTTCCTGATCCAAAACATTTATTTGTCGCCCAATCAAACCGGCAAACGTTCCTTCTTGCTTGAGAAACTTCTGAAAATCGAAACCACCAGGATTGGAAGCCGCCTTTGGTTTGTACAAAATACCAGTCACAGCAATTTGTTGACTAGGGTATAACCCAGTAGCCTGAAGTATAGGCACCGTCACATACAATCTACCTGTAACCCCTTTTGGGACGCCTGCGGAACCTTTGTCATTTTTGATTTCATCTAGCTGAGTCACTTCCAGCCAAAATTGTCCTCGCTGACTCCGAGTTAAGCGGGGATTACTCGCCACTTCGCCACGAACAATTACAAGTTGTTCTTGATTACTGCTATTTCCCGGCGGAACGAACTGACTAATATCTTTTGCACCTGGTTGCGGCACTCGCCATTGAAAATATAGAGTTGCCAATAATCCCACCAAACCAGCAGCTAGCCATATTCGAGGATGGGGATTAGTTTGCCAAGTGTTAGGCACTGCCTTATTTTTGCTTCCAGCACTTTCTGGTTTCTGAGCAAGTTGCCGTGAAGTAGTGCGTCTTCTAAAAAGAATTGCTCCCACTATCCCCAGAACCAAAATCCACACACCACCCCAAGGAACTGCTGTAAACAGCAACCCAAAAATGTAGCCAAGACAAATAATTACACCACTGGTTTGAATCATAAGATTTTTTCTAAAAGCACCTGACAACCAGAATTTGCAGCTGACTTAAAAATAGCTAGAGCAGCAATAGAGAAAAATCGGCGTTACTGAATTTGGCTATGAAATTCAAAAATCAAATATTCCAAACTCTTATTATCTGCGCTTGGAGCGCCTATGAGTGAGTTTTTCATCTCTTTAACCAGCAACAGCGAAAATTTTTTATCCTTGTGGTGAAATATAGTCCATCAATTTTATACAAATAAAGCCAGCACAGGCGGGCTTTATCCTTGTAGCTTTAATGTTCTAGACTCAATATTTAAGCGTATTTTTGTCCTTTAGCAAAAGCGGCATCATAAAGAGATACCTAGCTTAAACCTCAGCAGAGCATGGATAATTGGCAAAACTCTGCGTACCTACCCTGCGGGAAAGCGAAGCGCCTATGCGTTTACTTTGCGTTCCTCTGCTTTTAAAACCTTACGTTTTTACACAAAGCTGTGCTTAGTTCGAGTAGCCGCACCCTTTATAATATTGGGCTTCCTGTTGAACTTACAGTATCTTTGAGTAACGGAAAACCCAACTTCTCCCTTTGCTCAACATATAAATGAGCTACCTTCCTAGCTAAATGCCGAATCCTGGCAATATAGCGAGTTCTCTCCGTCACGGAAATCACACCTCTAGCATCCAGCAGATTAAACGTGTGCGAACACTTCATTACATAATCTAAGCTAGGCAAGACCAATCCTCGCTCCGTCAATTGGGTAGCTTCCTGCTCATACAAATTAAATAGTGTCAGTAGCAACTCAGGATTCGATGCTTCAAAGTTGTATGTACACTGCTCAATCTCTCCCTGGAGGTAAACATCACCATAAGTAATGTTGTCCGTCCAATGAATTTTAGTAATTGCCTCTACTTGCTGGAGATACATTGTCAGGCGCTCTAAACCATAAGTAATCTCAATGGACACAGGACGGCAATCAATTCCCCCACACTGTTGGAAATAGGTAAATTGAGTAACTTCCATCCCATCTAACCATACTTCCCAGCCAGTGCCCCAAGCTCCCACCGTTGCATCTTCCCAGTTATCTTCTACAAACCGAATATCGTGGTCTTCAGGACTAATACCTAAAGCTCTTAACGAATCAAGATAAATCTCCTGAATATTATCTGGTGATGGCTTAATCAGAACTTGGTACTGATAATAGTGTTGGAAGCGGTTGGGGTTTTCGCCGTAGCGTCCATCAGTAGGACGACGACAAGGCTCAACGTAAGCAACAGCCCAAGGTTCCGGCCCCAATGCTCTTAAAAAAGTCTGGGGATTCTTAGTACCAGCCCCCTTTTCAATATCGTAGGGCTGGGCAATAAGACAACCACGTTCGCCCCAGAAATGATGCAATAAACTGATTACCGACTGAAAATTCACGCTTGTTCCATCCCTAGTCAACACAGTGCATAAACTATTGTTGCCTAGAACCCCGCACTGTGGGGAGTTTCAAGGAGACACAGAAGGAGTCCAAAATATTTTTGGAAAAATAGTTGACATAACAAGAAGGGTTCGTTATATTGAATAAGTGCTTGAAGCGAAGCGCAAAAGAGCGACGCTTTTAGGACACCGAACCTTGAAAATATTATAGTTTGAAAGCAATTATACAGCAAGTAATTTGCGTCAAGAAAATAAAGATAACTAAGCTGAAGTTAAAAAAGAGCAGCTATTGCTATTGAGCTACAAACA
>Ga0335394_10004132_pt1 | contig 16519 bp, 12 predicted proteins | sample MAT03_FD_205741 | JGI IMG/M metagenome (GOLD analysis project Ga0335394, IMG submission 205741) | Freshwater microbial communities from Lake Fryxell liftoff mats and glacier meltwater in Antarctica - MAT-03 (spades assembly) (version 2) ... | reverse complement strand
GCGTGGGCTCGGGGGGCTTTGTTGCGGGCGGGGTGGTCGTGCCTGCGGGCGGGGTGCCGGCGCCGGCTTTTTGCTTCTCGAGGGCCTGGGAGGGGGTCAGCTTGCCGTTTTTGCGCAGTTGCCACATCTCCTCGCGGGCCTTGCGTGCGGCCTCGAGCTCCTCGGGGGTCTTGCGGAGCATCTTGCGCGAGCCGGCGGCGATCTGGTCGAGGATGAGGCTGGCCTGGCTCTCGCTGAAGCTGCTACGCAGCGTGATCTCCTTGCCGGCGAGGGTGAACGAGGCGTCGTCGTAGAAGCCGCGGACCATGCCACGCACGAGGAAGGGGACCTTCTCGTCGATGAAGCGCGGGAGGTCGTCCTTCCACTGGTTCTCCATGCGCTTGGCGGAGACTTCGTCGACGAACTCCATCTTGATGACGAGCTCCGGGGCGGCCTTGCCCTCGGCCATGAGCTCGACGCTGTCGGGGATCTCGAACGGGCTCTTCTTGATCTTGACGCTGGCGAGGATGTCCTTGAGGACGAGTTGTAGGCCGGCGCGCGGCTCGCGAGCGGCGAAGGTCTTCATCTTGGCGAGGTTGGCGACGAAGTTGCCGGAGGTCTTCTTGCCGTCGTCGCCGTCGCGGGCGATCGCGGGCAGGAACTCCTCGCGCACGTAGACGGCGACCTTGTCGTCGAGGAACACGAACCACCGCGGGTCGCGGTCCTTCTCGGGGTCACCCTGCGGCGCCGGGTTGCCCATCTTGCGCCCGTCCTTCTCGACCCACTCGATGGTCTCGCCGTCGGCCGCGACGGCGCGCTCGATGCCGGCGATCATCTCCTCCTGCGAGAGCTTGTACTCGACCGCGAGGAAGGTCTGGGTCAGGTCGCGCAGGTTCGGGCTGGCGATCACGAGGTAGTTGAAGTCCTTGAGGGCATGAAAGCCGCCGCCGGCGATGATGAGCTGGAAGTCCGGCAGCGGCGCCATGATCTCGACGACGCTCTCGGCGAACGGCAGGCCGGCGACCTTCTTGGCGTTAAGCAACATGTAAAAGTTGCTGTTGGCCGGGCCGAGCTCGTCGACCTTGGTGGTCTTCTCGCCGAACACCTTGGGCTTGGGTGGCTCTGGCGGCTTGTCCTCAGGCTTGGGACCTTCACCCTCGGGCGGCAGGTCGGGGCCCATCGGCGGGGCGACCTCGGGCTGCGGAGGCGGCGGCTCCTGGGTCTTGCCGAGCTCCTGCTCGGGGTCGACGAAGTCCATCTCGGTGAGCTCGAACTCGATGTCCGGCAGCTCGATGTCGACGTTGAAGCCGCAACTGAGGCGGGCGACCGTCGACACGTGCAGGGCGACCGAGGCGGCAGTCGCGAGGATGGTTCTGCGCAGCGGGGTCACGACGGCGGGGGGCGCCAAGGATAGCACGGCCGGCGGGGAGCGCCCGCCCGCTAGGAGCCGTAGTGCTCGACGATCTCTTTCACGTGCTCGCGGAAGCGGGCCTCGTGTTGGCGCGAGAACTCTTTCCAGGTGCACAGGGTGCGCGGGTCCTCGACGCGGTCGATGAAGAGGGAGCCGGCGAGGTGGTCGCACTCGTGCTGGTAGGTGCCGGCCGTGATGCCGCGGATGACGGCGTCGATCGGCTCGCCCAGGCGGTCCCACGCTTGCACGCGGATCTCGACGAAGCGGCGGACGATGCCTCGCATGTCGGGCACCGACAGGCAGCCCTCGAAGTTCTCGAACTTGGTCTCCGAGAGGGGCGTGAGGACAGGGTTCACGAGCACCGTCAGCGGGATGTTGGGCTTGTACGGATAGCGCGGGTTGTCCTTGACCTCCATGACGCAGACCTGGACCGGCTCGTGGACTTGGTTGGCCGCGAGGCCGGCGCCAGCGGCGTCGTGCATGGTGTCGATCATGCTGTCGATGAAGGCCTGGAAGGCGGGCGTGCGCAGCTCGTCGCGGGTGACGAGGCGGGCCTGCTGGCGCAGGATGGGGTGACCGATCTGGGCGACCTTGAGGATGGCCATGGGGGTGCTCTCGGGGGCTGGATGAGTGGCTGAGTGGCGGCGAATGAGAACGGCCGGAGCCTTGGAGGGGTCCGGCCGTCACTTTGGGCCGCGTGGGGCCCGGTCCATGAACAGCGACTAGCCGCGGACGACGCGGGCCTTGAGGGCGACCTTGCCGTCCTTGATGTAGACCGAGAACTGCACGTCCTTCACGTCGGGGCGCTTCATCAGCTCGGCCGTGTTGGCGCGCAGCTTGGTGGCGAACTTGTCGTAGGTGAAGTTGTCGATGCTCTCGTTGTTCTCGACCTTGAACTTCACGAACTCCTCGAAGACCTCCTGGTAGTAGGCCTCGCGGATGGCGTCGTCCTTGGCCGGCTCGGGGCCGCTCGGGTCGTTGTCCAGCGTCATCAGGTTGCCGATGACGGTCTCGCGGGAGCGCAGGGGCTTGGTCGCGGGCATCGTGAAGAAGCCGGGGCCACGACCGGCCTGGGCGGCGGGGTTCGGGACGGAGGGGTGTGCGGTGGTCGCTGCTTCCTCGACGGGTGCATCGGGGAGCTGCGAGGCGGCGCCGGTGCGACCGGGGGGGACGCGGCGGTTGCTGCGGGTCTGGTTGACGGCCTGCATGCGCCGCGAGACGCGGGCTTTGTCGTCGCCGTCCTCGGAGACGCCCTCGTTGGCTTGCAGGCTGGCGCGCAGGGCCTCGTGGTACTGGTGAGCGGACTTGGCGAGGTCACCGACCGGGCCACTGCCGTAGGTGTCGTAGAAGAGCTGCTGCTGGGTGCCGTTACGCATGGCGTTGAACTCGGCCGTGAGTCGCTGGAGCGGGCCGGTGATCTCCATGTTCGGCAGGTAGAGGGCGAGGGCGAGGCTGAGGGCGAGGACGAACACGAGGGCGAGCCAGTGTTCGCCGGTCATGCCGTTGTTGGTGGCCTCGCGCAGCGCGGGGAGCAGCTCCTTCTGGCCGGCGGCGGCGGTCTTGTCGGAGAGGACGACGAGCATGGTGCCGTCGTCACCGGAGCCGGCGGGGCCGGGCACGCGGCCGACGGCGCCGATGCGGGCGTTGGTGCCTTCGCCGACGCGGTGCACGGTGGAGGCGCCGACGGGGGGCGCTTCCTTGGCGTGCTCCGTGGCGAACTTGGTGAAGGCGTCGCCGATGTTCTGGCCGTTGATCGTGCCGTTCGCGAGCGGCGTGTTGCTACGGATGAGCGCGGCGGGGCTACGGGTGCCGAGGATCTGACGGAAGAAGGAGGTCGCGCCGAGGTCGAGCGGATGAATCGCGACCAGGCGGGTGCCGTTCGGGAGCGCCTCGGAGACCTTGACGACCTCGAGTGCGCCGCCGAGGGTCGCGGAGAACTGGGCCTCCTGGTCTTGCTTCACGCCGGCGTAAGCGGGGAGCTTGGAGACCTCGACGATCTTCTCGGTCTCGGCGCCGTGCGAGGCGACGACGGTGCCGCTGCTGTCGAACAGCGCGACGGTCATGCCCGGGTTGTCTTGCAGCAGGCCAGTGTTGGCGACGTTGCTGAGGGCCGACGGCACGTCGAGGATGAGGCCGTCCTTCGGCGCCACCGCGGGTGGGAACAACGCCTGCTTCAAGGCGGGGTCTTGCAGCATCGCTGGGGCGCGAGACACAGGCGATGCCTGTATCTCGGCCGCGAGCGCGGCGACGCCGGCTTCGGTGGTCGCCTGCAGCGCCGCACGATCGGCCTCGGTGAAGCCACCTGCAGTGCCAAAGGACAACAGGAACATCCCCGCGAGGAAGGCCGTCGCGAGGCATGCGAGGATTGCAGCCCAGATCTTCGTCAGCAGCACGATTGGGCCTAGTGTATGGCCTCGCGGGCGGCTCTGGCAATTTCGTGACGTGCTCGAGGTGCTCCGGGCGAGATCACCCACGCGGGGCGCGTCGTCGCGCAACGGGCTGGGGACGCCCGCCGAATCCCGGGGCATGACGACCCTGGCGCTGGCGCTCGTTTTTGCCGCATGTACGGCCCTCGGGCTCGTGCTGGGGCCGTCAACCTGCGCGCTGGCGATCGTCGTGGCGGGAGCCGTGTTGAGCGCCGTGGCCCTGCTCGCCGGGCTCGATGGGCGGATCCGAGCCGGTTGTGCAGCGCTCGCGCTCGGCCTGTGCGGACGGGTCCACGGAGGGGTGGCGGCACGAGCGCCGGGGCCTTTCCCGGAGGGTCAAGGCCTCGTAATGCTGGAGGTAAGCGGGGCCAGCATGCCGAGGGGTGGCCACTGCGAGGTGGAGGTGCGGCCGGTGGGGAGCGCCCAGCGCTGGCGTTTGCGGGTCGATCCCGCGCGCTGTCCGCTGTCGCAAGGGCAGTCGCTGTGGGTTTCGGCCGGAGATCTCTCCTCGCCCGCGACGCCGCGCTGGCCCGGGGACGGGGCGGGTAGATCGCCGGAGCCGATGTTCCAGGCGGAGCAGGTGTGGCTAGCGACCGGCGCATCGGGCGGGTACTGGGACGCGGTCGCACGCCTGCGCGACGCCGGTGATGCAGCGGCTCGCGGTGCGCCGGCGCGTGGGTTCGTGCTCGCGGCGGTGCTCGGGTTGCCAGCGGCGTTGCCACCAGCGATGCGCAGCGACCTACGTAGGGCCGGCCTCGGACATCTGGTGGCGGTCAGCGGGATGAACGTGGCGGTCGCGGCCCTGCTGTTGCGGGCGCCGCTGCTGCGACTCGGTCTGTGGCTGGGTGGTTCGCCGGCGCTGGGCAGCGCGCTGGCGTGGTTGCCGGTTGCGGCGTACGTCGGGCTGACGGGGGCCGCGGCGCCGGCGGTGCGGGCCGCGGTGATGTTCACGCTGGTGCAGCTCGGCGTGTTGTGTGGTCGGCCGGCGCACGGGATGACGACGCTGGCGCTGGCGGCCGCGGGCTTGCTGGCGTGGTGGCCGGCGTGGGCGCGAGACCCTGGCTTTCAGTTGTCGATGGCGGCGATGGCGGTGCTGCTGCGCCCGGTGGCGCCGGGTGAAGCGTCGCCAGGGTTGCTGGCGCAGAGCTGGCAGGTCACCTGGGCGACCTGTCCGATCGGGCTGCTGCACTTCGGACACGCGGGGGTGTGGGGGGTGCTCAGCAACCTCGTCGCGGTGCCGGTGTTCACGCTGTGGGTCGCGCCGCTCGGTACGATCGGGTGTCTGGTGTGGCCGTGGACGGGCCCGTGGGTGCTGACGCCAGCGGCCTGGGGCGGGCAGTTGATCCTCGATCTGGCGGCGGTGTTGGCCCGCGCGCCCGAGGTCCCGATCGACTGGTTGATCGCGGCGGCGGTGGTGATGCTGGTGTCGTGGTGGGCGCGGCGGGGGTGGCGATGCTGGCTGCCGGGGCCGTGGATCTGCGGGGCGACGATCGTCGCGGCGATCTCGAGTCGACCAGCGGTGGGGCCGACGCCGCCGAAGTGGTTCGCGGTCGGTGGGGCCCGCGAGTACGCGCTGGTGGTGCCTGCGGTGGACCGGTCGCTGGCGTGCATCCGTGACCCGAACCTGTATCCGGAGGGCTGGCCGCCGCTGCTGCGGGCGCTCGGCTACCGCGGCGTCGCGGGGCTGGCGATCCGCAAGGGCGAAGATCCGCCGCATGTGGTCGAGCTGCGCACGGAGCTGGCGCGCGAGGGGATGTGGCTGCCGGGCGTGTGTGAGGATGTGGAGATCGCAGTGCGGCCGGCGCTCAAGGCCTGCCTGGCGCGTACGGGGCAGAGCAGCGCGGCGGTGCGGGTCGGCCCGGAGTGTTACGTCGGCGGGGCATGGGCGTCGCTGGCGACGGACGGTGCGCCAGCGCGGGTGCTGCGGGCGCTGGCGGGGGTCTGGCAAGCGGCGGGCGAAAGGATAGACTCGCGCCGGCCATGACGGACCTGACGATCGCGGTGCGCGAGCAGACGGGGGTGGACGCCGGGCGTGTCCATCAATTGCGGCTCGGCAGGCACGTGATCGGCCGCGACCCGGCGGCGTCGATCCAGTTGCGCAGCACCGATGTGTCGCGCCAGCACGCGATCCTCGAGGTCTCGCCGGAGGCGGTGACGGTCACGGATCTCGGCAGCAAGAACGGGGTGCTGCTGCGTCGCAAGCAGGGCAAGGTGGCGATCACCGGAGCGACGCGCCTGGCGGATGGGGCGGTGATCGAGGTCGGTGGGGTCGAGCTGCTCATCGCGCATCCGGGGGCGCAGGTCGACCGGGCTCTGGCGCGCGTCGGTGAGGCGACGATCACACGGATGCAGGGGGCCGGCGGAGACGCGGGGCGGCGTCCCGGGCCGCTGGTGCCGCTGATGCTGACGGCGGTGTTCGCGGCGGTGGTGGCGGCGCTGCTGTGGCTGGGGTGATCACGATGGCGACGGTGCGGGACCTGCCACGCGTCGATGGGGTGCTCGCGCAGCCTGAGCTGGGTGAGCACGTGGCGAGCCCGGCGGTCAAGAAGCGGGCGGTGCAGCAGGCGCTGGCGGCCCGGCGGGCGGCGCTGCGTGGTGGTGAGGACATGTCTGAAGGGACAGGCGAGTCGGAGGGTGAGGCCGGGGTGGCGCGGGCGGTGGCTGCGTCGTTGACGGCGCTGCTCGAGCCGCGGCCGCGGCGGCTGCTCAACTGTACGGGGGTGCTGCTGCATACCAACCTCGGGCGGGCGCCGCTGTCGGTGGCGGCGGTGGCGGCGATGGTGGCGGCGTCAGGCAGTTGCGAGCTGGAATTCGCGGTCGAGGACGGGCGTCGGGGTTCGCGGCTGGTGTGGCTGCGGCCGCTGTTGCGGCTGTTGTTGGCGCCGGGCGAGGAGGATGTACACGTGGTCAACAACGGGGCTGCGGCGCTGCTGCTAGCCTGCACGGCGCTGGGCCAGCCGGGCGGGGTGGTGCTGTCGCGCGGACAAATGGTCGAGATCGGTGATGGGTTTCGCGTCGCGGAGCTGGCGGCGGCCAGCGGTGTGCGCGTACACGAGGTGGGCAGCACTAACCGCACGCACGTCGGCGACTACGCGGCGGCGCTCGACGCCGGGGCCTCGGCGATCTTGTGGGTGCATCTCAGTAATTTTCGTCAGGAGGGCTTCGTCGCCCAGCCGGGGCTGGGGGAGCTGCGGACGCTCGCGGAGGGGCGTGGGGTGCCGTTGGTGGCAGATCTGGGCTCGGGGTCGATCGCCGGGGTCGGGCGCGAGCCGGGCGTGCGAGACTACCTGCGCGCGGGCGCGGGGCTGGTGACCTTCAGCGGCGACAAGCTGCTCGGTGGGCCGCAGGCGGGGTTGCTGGTCGGTCAGGGCGCGCTGGTCGAGCGCTGTCGCCGGCATCCGCTGGCGCGGGCGCTGCGACTCGACAAGACGGCGGTGGCGGCGTTGCACGCGACCGCGGCGGCGCACGCGTGTGCGGGTGGGTTGCCGCTGCAGAGAATGATCGACGCGACGGTGCCGGAATTATCGGAGCGCGCGGCGGCGATCGCAGGGGGGCTTGGCTGGCCGGGTGAGTGCGTGCGCGCGAGCGAGGCGACGATCGGCGGGGGGTCGTTGCCGGGGGACGTGCTCGCCAGCGTGGCGATCGCGGTGCCGGGCAAGCCGGAGCGGGTCGCCCGGCAGTTGCGGGTCGGGTCGCCCGGGGTGGTCGGGCGCGTGCAGGCGGGCGAGCTGCTGCTCGACCTGCGCTCGTTGGTGGCCGAGGATGACGCGGCGCTGGTGGCCGCGTTGCGGTCGCTGACGTGTCCCTGAGGACAGGTTCACAGGCGAGGGCCGGGGATCCGCAGGTCGCCCTGGCGGCGGGAGATCTGGAGGCGGTCGAGGTGCTCGAGGAAGGGCACGACGAACTTGCGCGACAGACCGGTGAGGGTCTTGAGGGTCTGCACGTCGAGGTGGCCGTGGCTGCGCAGGTGGACGCGGGCGCGCTCGAGCAGGGCCTCGTGGTGTTCGCGGGCCAGGGAGAGCTCGGGCGAGACGCGCACGAGGGCGCCGGATCTCTGGAGGGCGCCCAGGGCGTCGAGGGCCTGACGCTCGCCGAGGCCGGCCTGCTCCTGGACCTCGCGCAGGGTCGGCGGGGCGATGCCGGCGCGGTGAAACAGGTCGAGCACGGCCTGCACCTTGGGCGGCAGGGTCGGGTCGGCGCTGCCACCGATGGTGTGTATGAGGAGCTCGCCGTCGGCGCGCAGCAGGCCGCGGGCGACGGCGTGGGCGACGGCGACGGCGGCGACGTCTGGCGCGACCCGGCCCGGGAGGCCGCCGACGACGGCGGCGCGACCGAGGCCGGGCTGCAGCGGGTGTTCGCGCTGGAAGCGTTCGACCTGCGCGGCGGCGGCGGCGGCCAGGGGCGCGAGCACGGCGGCGTCGACCCAGCGGTGCTCGCCGAGGGCGATCGCGTGGCCGGAGGCGCGGATGTCCGAAAGTACAGGTTCGAGGTCGACGAGGCCGGCGCGGCGCTCGAGGGTGTCATGGTCGCTGCCGAGGGCGCCGGCGTCGCGCAGCAGGGCGCGCACGCGGGTGGCGGGCAGCGGCGAGGCGAGGGCCGGTCCGAGGGCGCGCCAGCGCGGACGTTGCCCGCGACCGCGGCCCGGGTCGGGGTCGACGACGACGCCGCCGCCGGTGGTATGGCCGTGGCGGTGGGACTGGTCGCTGTCGCGGGCGCTGCGGACGATGAGGCGCTGGCCATGCCACAGGGGCAGCGGGGCGTCGAGGCGCAGGCGGACGAGCGCGGTGGCGCCGGGCGGGACGGTGATGCGTGATGGGGGGGAGAGTGGGGAGAGTGGAGAGGCGGCTTCGAGGGCTGTCTCTTCGGACATGTCATTGACGATCAGCAGGGGGTCGAGGCGTGCGGTGGTCGAGGCCGTGCCGGCGCACAGTTGCACGGCGGTGCCGCTGCGCCAGGGGAGCTCGTCGTGCGGCAAGTGGGTGAGGACGGCGAGGCAGGTCTGACCGCGGGCGACGCGAGGGCCGCTGGAGATCACGTCGCCGCGGGCGAGGTCGTCGTTGCCGACGTTGCCGAGGTTGAGGGCGACGCGGCTGCCAGGAGCGGCCTGTTCACTGGCGACGCCGCGGACATGCAGGGCGCGCACACGCAGCTCGCGAGGCGAGCGATCGCCGGTGGGGATCAACTGGAGTCGGCCGTCGCGGGCGAGGTCGATGCGCCCGCGCAGCAGCGTGCCGGTGGCGACGGTGCCGTGGCCCTTGACGGCGAACACGCGGTCGATCGGGACGATCGGGCGGTCGCGGATCGGGCGTGCGGGCACGGTGGCGGCGACCCGGCGGATCGCGGCGATGAGGGCAGGCAGGCCCTCGCCGGTGTGGGCAGAGCAGGGCACGATCGGCGCGTCGGCGAGGCCGGGGGCGAGCTCGAGCAGGGCGGCGCGTACGTCGGCCTCGGCGAGCTCGATGGCGCCGGCGCGCTCGCTCGTGGCGCTGGTGTCGGACCTCGCGGAGTCGACCGGCTCGCCGAGGCGGTCGATCTTCGTGAGCGCGACGACTGCGTGGCGCAGGCCGAGCAACTGACAGACGTGCAGGTGCTCGCGGGTCTGGGGCATCACGCCGTCCTCGGCCGAGACGACGAGCAGCAGGAGGTCGATGCCGCCGGCGCCGGCGACCATGGTGCGCACGAAGGCCTCGTGGCCGGGGACGTCGACGATGCTGGCGGACAGGCCGCCGCCGAGCTCCCAGGCGGCGAAGCCGAGCTCGATGGTGATGCCGCGGCGCTTCTCTTCGGGGAGGCGGTCGGTGTCGATGCCGGTGAGGGCGTGGACGAGGGAGGTCTTCCCGTGGTCGATGTGACCGGCGGTACCGAGGACCAGCGCGCGGGTCGAACTGGCCATCCGGGGGGCGAGTGTATCAGCAAGCTGAGGTATCCTCGCGCGGATGAACGACGGCCGAGAAGACGCCCTGCACCCGCGCCTGACGCAGCTCGCACGCGGAGGTGGTTGAGCGGCGAAGCTTCGGCTCGGCGACCTGGTCCAGGTGCTCGAGGGCGTGCTCCCGCCCGGTCAGCGGAGTGAGACGTCGAGAGGCGTGGTGGTCGGGACGGAGTTCGCCGACGACGCGGCGGTCGTGCGCTTCGGCGATGACGGGCGCGGGCTGGTGCTGACGACCGATGTCATCGCGCCGATCGTCGACGACCCGGAGCTGTTCGGCGAGATCGCGGCAGTCAACGCGCTGTCGGATGTGTACGCGATGGGCGGGGCGCCGCGCTTCGTGCTCAACCTGGTGTTCTTCCCCGACGACCGGCTGCCGCTGTCGGTCCTGCACGCGATCCTGCGGGGTGGGGCCCGGGCGTGCGCGCGGGCCGGGGCGCCGGTGGTCGGTGGCCACAGCGTGCGCGACCCGGAGCCGAAGTTCGGGCTCGCGGTGACCGGCGAGGTGCGGCTGAGCGAGGTGCTGTCCAACCGTATGGCGCGCGCAGGTCAGGTGCTGGTGCTGACGAAGGCGCTCGGCACTGGGATCGTGGGCACGGCGATCAAGCAGGGGCTGGCGAGCGCGGCCGAGATCGCGGCGGCGGTCGCGAGCATGACCTGTCTCAACGACCAGGCGCTCGCGGCGGCCCGCGCCCACGGGGTCGGCGCGTGTACGGATGTCACTGGCTTCGGCCTGCTCGGGCACCTGCGAAACATCCTCCGCGGGTCTTCGCTGGCGGCGAGCGTACACACGCGTGACCTGCCGCGGCTGCCCGGGGTCATGGACCACATCGCGGCGGGGCGGGTGCCGGGCGGGAGCCGCTCGAACCTCGAGTTCTTGCGCCCGGACCTGCGGATGCGTGGGCTCGAGGATCCGGCGATGACGCTGCTGCTGGCGGATGCGCAGACCAGCGGCGGGCTGCTGCTGTGCGTCGACGCCGACCGGGCCGCTGCGCTGTGTGACGAGCTACGCGACCGGGGTCAGCTCGGCTGTGCGATCGGCCAGCTCACGGCGCCCGACGCCGACACGCCAGCGGGCACGATGACCCTCGATCACGCTCCCTGACGTACTCAGGTCGCGGGCGTCTCGCTGCCGTCGAGGTAGGCGATCGCGCGGACGATCTCCAGCAGGCGCTGGCGGGTCTTCGGCGAGGTGTGGTGGAACCGGACGCCCATGCCGGGGGCGCCGTTGTCGGCGCCGCGGGTGTTCCACATGACCTCGCCGGTGAGCTCGAGCCGGCGCGGCGGGGGGTCGCTCTTGGCGGTCGACGGCGGCGTGAAGCCGAGCTCGAGCATGGTGCCGACCAGGAGCGGGGCCTCGGTGCGGATGAAGATGCCCATCGACGAGATGTCGGTGATGAACGCGTACAGGAAGGTTTCGCCGGTGCCGCTCGAGCTGCAGTCCACCTCGAGGTGGACCGGGAGTCGCGCCTCACCGCGGCGATTGCCCTCGGAGTTGTTTCCCTCGGGGTTGCCGCTCTCGGCGGTGGGGCTCTCGGGGTCGGTCACGGTTGGCTCACAAGTTACACTGTATGAGCATGGCGGTGATGTTGTCGGTGCCACCGGCGCGGTTGGCCTGCTCGATGAGCTCGGCGACGGCGTTCTCGAGGGTGGTTGCCTCGCGGACGATGCGGCCGATGGTCTTGTCATCGAGCATGCCGCACAGGCCGTCGCTGCAGAGCACGAACTGATCACCGTCTTTGATCTCGAACTTCGAGATGTCGACGACGACCGTGTCACGCATGCCGAGCGCGCGCGTGATGACGTTCTTGTGGGGGAAGTTGCGGGCCTCCTCCTCGGACATGTCGGGGCGGGCGTCCTTGTAGTCCTCGAGCAGCGAGTGGTCGCGCGTGAGCTGCTTGATGCCGTCCTGGGACACGCGGTAGGCCCGTGAGTCGCCGACGTGGGCGACGTACAAGAAGTCGCCGACGAACATGCAGCCGACGATGGTGGTGCCCATGCCGCGCAGGTTCGGGTTCTTCTGCGCGGCGTCGAAGATGCGCGCGTTGGCCAGGCGTACCGCCGCGACCATGCGGTTCTCCGGATAGGACAGGCCGGGGTCGTAGCGATACGGCCACGTGGCGTCCATGTCCTTGCTGTGCTGATAGAACTCGCTGATCACGTCGCCAGACAGCTTGCTGGCGACCTCGCCGCAGGCGTGGCCACCCATGCCGTCGGCAACGAGGAAGACCTTCTCGTCTTCGATGAGCGAGAAGTAGTCCTCGTTGTGAGCACGCTTCATGCCCACATCGGTTTTGGCGGCGTAGCGAAGTCGCACAATGGCTTTCATCCTATCTGAGCGACGCCAGCCCTGGAAGGGGCGGCGCATCGCGCGCGACACCGCACGTGGTAGTTTCGCCGCCTCATGGCCCAGGCCCAGATCCTCACCATCGGCGACGAATTACTGTCCGGCGACACCGTGAACAGCAACCTCGCCTTCCTCGGAGAGCGCTGCCGTCGGCTCGGTATCTCGGTGATCCGGGCGGTCTCGGTGCGCGACCGGATCGACGAGATCGTGGCTGCGCTGGCAGATGTGGGGCGCTGGGCCGACCTCTGCCTGATCTCCGGCGGGCTCGGGCCGACCTCCGACGACCTCACGGCCGAGGCGGTGGCGCGTGCCTGTGGGGTGCCGCTGGCGCGCAACCACGAGGCGGTGGCGGCCATGACGGAGATGTTCGCGAGGTTTAATCGTCCGATGCCGGAGATCAACCGCAAGCAGGCCGACCTGCCGGCGGGGGCCGATATGCTCGCCAATCCGATCGGCACGGCGCCCGGGTTTGCCGTGCGCTTGCCGAACTCGGCCGAGGGCGGCCGAAGGTGCTGGGTGGCCTGCTTGCCGGGGGTTCCACGCGAGATGCGGCGGATGATGGTCGAGCAGATCGAGCCGCGGATAGCCCAGGAGTTCGCGTTGCCGGTCACGCATCGCCGGGTGTACCGGGCGATCGGCCGCGGTGAATCGGCCATCGCGGTGGAGCTCGAGCCGATCGTGGCCGAGGCCCGGACGCGTTCGCCCGGGCTCGCCACCCTCTACCTTCATTACCGGGCGAGCGCGCCGCAGGTGTTGTTGATCGCCGAGGGTACGCCGGGGCCGGACGGGGCGCGGGCGACGATGGAGGAGTTGGCCGAGCTCGACGCGCCGTTCACGAAAGCGCTGCAACCGGCCCTCTACGGCCTCGGTGAGGCCGATCTGCCGGCGCGGGTGATCGCTGCGCTGACGCGGGCGGGCCAGACGGTGGCGTCCGCGGAGTCGTGCACCGGAGGGCGAGTGGGTGCTCTGTTGACCGAGGTGGCGGGCGCCTCAGCCTGCTATTTCGGCGGGGTGATCGCCTACGACAACACGGTGAAGATGGGGGTACTCGATGTTTCTCAGGCAGATCTCTCGCAGCACGGAGCGGTGTCCGAAGCGGTCGCGCGGGCGATGGCCGTGGGGGCGAGGCGGGTGATGGGCACCGACTTCGCGGTCGCCACCACCGGGGTCGCAGGTCCGGGCGGGGGCTCGCCGGAGAAGCCGGTCGGCACCGTCGACATCGCGGTCGCCGACGCCGAGGGCAGCACATACAAGCGGCTGCAGCTTCACGGCGAGCGGACCCTGATCCAGCACGTATCGGCGGTGTGGGCCCTCAAGCTGTTGTGGGACCGGATGGTCTCGCGGGGTCTCGCGCGGGTCGAGGCGATGGACTGAGGCGACAGGAATGTGGTCAGATGCCGGGTCAGCGCACATGGCCCAAACGGGATCGCTGCCGGGTCTGCGCGGGGGCCGAGCGGGCCAGAGGTGTCAAGCGCGGGACGGTCGTTCGCGCTCGACACAGAACACTTGTTCTCCTATAGATCATGCGCGGCCGCTAACTTGCGCGCCAGGACGACACATTCATGGCCAACGTACCGACGACCACCACTACTTCTGTGAGCCAGCGAGACTCTGCGATCGATCTGGCCCTGGCGACGATCGAGAAGCAGTTCGGCAAGGGCTCCATCATGCGCCTGAGCAAGGATGGCAAGCTCTCGACGGGCGACATCAGCGTGATCCCGACTGGCGCGCTGCCGCTGGACATCGCGCTCGGCATCGGCGGGCTTCCGCGCGGGCGAATCGTCGAGATCTACGGCCCGGAGTCATCGGGCAAGACGACGCTGACGCTGCACGCGATCGCCGAGGCGCAGCGCCGCGGGGGCGTGTGCGCCTTCATCGACGCCGAGCACGCCCTCGACATCGGCTACGCCCGCAAGATCGGGGTGCGCACGGATGACCTGCTGGTCTCGCAGCCGGACTTCGGCGAGCAGGCGCTCGAGATCTGCGACACGCTGGTCCGCTCCGGCGCGATCGACATCATCGTCGTCGACTCGGTCGCGGCGCTGACCCCGAAGGCCGAGCTCGAGGGCGAGATGGGCGACAGCCACGTCGGCCTGCAGGCGCGCCTGATGAGCCAGGCGCTGCGCAAGCTGACTGGTTCGGTCGCCCGGTCGCGCACGATGGTCATCTTCATCAACCAGCTTCGCATGAAGATCGGCGTGATGTTCGGGAGCCCGGAGACGACCACCGGCGGCAACGCGCTCAAGTTCTACGCGTCGATCCGCCTCGACATCCGCCGCATCGGCGCGATCAAAGAGGGCGAGCAGGTGGTCGGCAACCGGACCCGCGTCAAGGTCGTGAAGAACAAGCTGGCCCCGCCGTTTCGCGAGGTCGAGTTCGACATCACCTACGGCGAGGGGGTGTCGCGCGAGGGCTGCATCGTCGACCTGGGCGTCGACGACAAGGTCGTCGAGAAGGCGGGCGCGTGGCTGTCGTACAAGGGCGACCGCATTGGCCAGGGCCGCGAGAACGCCAAGAAGTTCCTGCGCGACAACCCCGACATCTGCCAGAAGATCGAGGCGGAGATCCTGGTCAAGCACAACATCGTGCAGAACACCGGCACGCTGGTCGCCGCGCAGAACGAGGCGGCCGGCAAGGGCGAGAGCAAGGGCGAGGGCAAGGAGAAGCCCGGGGCGGCTGGCTCGCCCATGAAGGTGGTGTCCGCGGCGGCGGCCGAGGACGACAAGAAGGCCAAGCCGGCGCCCGCGAAGGCCCTCAGCAAATAGCGCCTCGCCCGGGGGTCTCGGGTCAGGCCGGGACCCAGGTGCCGTGGAAGCCGAGCGGGCTGTGGTGCGGCATGCGGGCGCGGCAGACGGTGTGCAGGTCGGCGGCGTCGAGCACAAGCAACTCGCCGGTATGGTTGGTGGCGTCGTAACACATGGAGATGAGCCAGCCGTCGTCCTCGGCGGTGGCGCCGGGACGCGCGACGAAGATCGGCTCGCCGGTGAGGTTGGGATCGAAGTCGCGGAGGCGAGACGTGCAAGTCTCGGCGTCGACCTTGAGGATCCCCGTGCTGTAGGGAGTGCGGCGCTCGAGCGGGCTGCCGACCGACCAACTGTAGCGGTGCGGGCGGGTCCAGTAGGCGGGGTTGATCGTGCCGAGCTCGCCGGTGTGTTCGGTCAGTTGACGCTCCTCGACGGTGCCGCTGCGGGTGTCGAGGATGTAGCGGGTCAGCCGTGGGCTGGGGAACTGCTCGGCCTTGCCGGTCAGCATCTTCGCGGCGACGCCGGAGGTCGGCATCGCGTCCATGCGATGGGCGTCGATGATGACGTGTGGGCCATCCTCGAAGGCGTTGTCGAAGTGGAAGATGAAGCAGGGGCGGGCGGGGAATGTGCGCGCCGCGGTGCCGCGGCGGGGCAGCAGGAAGATCTGGGTCGGCTCGGGGCGCGAGCGCAAGGTGTCGACGGGGCTGGCGAGGCCGAGCATCATGCGCGGCATGTCGAAGGTGGTCGGCGTCAGGAAGAAGACGCGGTGGTTTTGGGTCAGCGTGAAGTCGTGGATGAAGCCCATGGTCGGCAGCGGCATGCGGTCGCGGTGGATGCACACGCCCTCTGGGCTGAGGTGGTAGAGCATCAGCGCCGGCTTCATGCCCGAGGCGACGCCGAAGTTGAACAGCTCGCCGGTGGCGGGGTCGAGGCGCGGGTGGGCTGAGTAGGGCAGCTCGGGCGCGATGAGGCGGTCGATGAACGAGCGATCGTTGCGCAGGGAACCGCCGAGGTCGTCGCGCGCGAGGGTGTCGAGGGTGACGGGGTCGATGCGGTGCGGCCAGCCGCCCTCCCAGAGGGCGTGCAAGCGGCCGGCGTGCATCACCACCGAAGTGTTGGCGGCGTTCTTGAAGCGCATCCGCAGCAGGTTCTTGTGGAAGCCGCCGGGGATGTTGGTGCCGAAGTTGCGATAGAGGATCTTGCGCGCGGCCTCCTCCTCGAGGAACTCGCGGGTGCGCACGTAACGGTTGCGGTAGCGGATGCCGGTGTCCGAGAACTCGAAGCGGTTGAGATGACCGTCGCCGTCGAAGGGGTGCTCGTAGCGCTGACCGTAGAGCTCCATCCTGCCGGGACCGTTGCGGAACAGGACCCCGCGAAGGCCCGGCGGCACGGCGCCCTCGACCACGGGCAGCGAGACGTCAACCTCGGCGGTGATGGCCTCGGTCTGGCGCAGGTAGACTTCGCCGAGGTCGAGGGGCGCGGCGGCGGCTGTGGCGGTGGGGGCGGACACCGGACCGCGGTGTAGTCCGAGTCACAGGAAATTACCAGCGCGGCGCCGGTGAGGGGCTCGAGTGTCGGCCTGCGGACCCGCCGGATCGGTGCCAGTGGAGCGCTGTTCGGGCGCTGCGGAGCGGGCGCGGTCGTGTTCCTCGTGGCGTGCGCCCGCCGGCCGGGGGGTCTGTG
>Ga0335394_10004129_pt1 | contig 16520 bp, 17 predicted proteins | sample MAT03_FD_205741 | JGI IMG/M metagenome (GOLD analysis project Ga0335394, IMG submission 205741) | Freshwater microbial communities from Lake Fryxell liftoff mats and glacier meltwater in Antarctica - MAT-03 (spades assembly) (version 2) ... | reverse complement strand
ACTGTAAGGATTTTAAATAAGTGGTAATGACAGAGCGTATAGAAATAGCCGTTTTTTCAATTTTACCACTCACAAGTGTTGCCGCGGCCGTACCCTTTAAAAAAGGCTCTAAATGTTCAAAATCACTGGTTAATAAAATTTCTAATAACTTATCAATGGAAGGCTCTTCATCGCGAAGCTTCATAGCGACACTGGAAAAAACGGTTCTTGCTGCATCGACCCAGAAGGGATCGGTATTACCGTGCAGGGGAATTAAGCTTTCTGCCATGTTTTCAAAATCAGAATCACGGGGCGCTTCCCCCCACATATCCCAATTAGCGCATCGACTATCAAAAGGATTTAAAATGACATCACGATGTTCTTCATAGAAATGGGAAGTAAAAGAACACCCTTTGTCATAAATAATTACCCTGTCTCCTCGCCTTCTGATTTGTTCTAAAAACTTCATCATCAGCTGGCTTTTTCCAGTACCTATAGTGCCGTGAATTAGAAAATGCTGCACCTCAGATTGTTTTATAATAGGAACCCCATCAATGACCAAATCACTGGCCATCTTTTCCTTATGAATTTGTTTGGCAAGAACCCGCGCGGGTGCCAACACAGAACCTCTTAAAAAGGTTGACTCCCCTTGTTTTTTGCCTTTAACAATAAAGTACCCTACTAAACTGACAAACCCACAGCAGGTAATGACTAAAGACCATACGGTTGCTTTAAAAACACTAAACCAGATTAAATCCGCTTTGTGGGAAAAATAGGGGTATTTTAAAAGCGCTTTGGAGTTTAAAAGGGCTTGCTTTCCTTGAATGGGCAGGCTCAATTCATAATAATTGTCAAACCAGCCAAGGATGGATGCACGGTTGTATTCATAAAATGTGAGTAAAATCTCCTTAGGTGTAAACCAGTAAGTGAGTACTACAACACCACTTAATACAGCCAAAATCACCACATTCCAGATGGCTTTATTGATTTGAAAAAACATCCTGATGTTATGAAAGGATATCTGTCCACCTCGGGTAAACAACTTGCTTGTTGAATCATTCATGTTCTACTTCCCTACTTAGGTTTCTTATGATGTTTTTGAAGAGGTTGTCCGATGCTTGATTGAACTTTTTGAGCTTTTTGGGTGCCTTCTGTCACAGTCCGCTGTTTTGTTTTTTGTATCTGCGCCATGGCGTCTTCGAGTTTTATTTGTTCACCTGAATTAATACCCAGTCCTTGTGATGAGGCTTTTAAGTTGAGTTGTTCCGATTTTTGCGAATAATCGGCTGTCATCTCTTTTTGAGAGTCCTTGAATGAGGATTTGCTGCTTTGATAAAAGTCTTGCGGATTGACGTTGTTTAGAGAACTTGTCTGAATCATGTGTGATACCTTTTGGTCTAAAAATTCAGACTTAATACGCTCGTTTTCTGCCTGGGCTTGTGCATCATGAGGATGATTTTCAAGTGCTCTAATTTTTTCATGCCCATATTGATTAATAGCCCACTCTACGGCTTCTTGGTTGAGGTTGTGATTGAGCTGGCTGCCATGGGTGGACACAAAATTCTCAGATTCCGCAATGCGCTGACTTTGGGCAATGCTTGCGCTGAAGGACTCACTAAAGGTTTTGGCTTCGCGCAAATCATGACCCACCTGAACGAGAAGGTTTTCAGACTTTGTACCGCTTGAATCGTAATGATGGTTTGCCGCATAGTTTTCTATAATGCTTATATCATTTCTAAAACTTTGCTCATCACGGTTTGAAACACCTAAATCATGAGAAGAAGTATTTCGATTAGAATCGGTTGTTGAATTTTCAATGCCATGATTGGTTGATGTCGATGCACTAGCTCCTCCATTAATGCCTGTAGCCCAGCTTGCCATGTGACCTAAAACAGATCGCTTGCTGTCGATACCAACATGCGCCTCAGCACTGACACCATAGGCATGTCGTGTCAAGCCACTAAAGGCCTCCTCAGTACTAATCCCCTCCCGTTTTGCTACATCTTCTGCAATACTCCAGGCATGTGCCAATGCCTGTTGCGCTTGAACGCTGTCTGATTTGGAGACTCCCTCACCAAGACGTGTATCATGACCGACAGAATCATTAAACTGGGATGCATGATGACTGGTGGCGCTTAAGCTGTTCGACAAATTAAGGGCATCAGATTGCTGGGCATTAAGCGCTTTTTCGGCAGCTCTTGATAAGCTTTGTTGCAGACCTTCACTCGATGCAATGGAAACCGCACTTTGGGTAATGGCAGGGCTTGCATTAAACACGTGGTGCTTGTCACCAGTGAGTGTTTCGGTTGCCCCTGATAAGGCTTGCACGGTACGCTGGCTATTAAAGTCAGTGTAGTTGGTGTCGTGCTTGTTCGCAGACAAACTGTTTGCAGTGGTATTATAAAAACTGTTATTACCTAGACTGTAACTGGCACTGGCTACTTCATTGGCCACTGACATGGACGAGCCTTGTAAATGCTGCATTTGGGCTGTAGCAAGACCTGAAAAAGCCTCCCCTATATTGGATACAAGTCCTTTGGCTATAAAAGGAATGGACATCATTAAAAAACCTGCCACCCCTGCCAGGTCTTGATGGGCTGCGTCAAGGCTGTCAAAGTTCATCAGTGCTATAGTGCTGACACTTCCTAATTTAAATTGACCAAAATTCACCATCAGTGCGTTGAGTATTGAGAACAACACAGGCCATAATTGCAAGGAGAATAAAAACAATAAATAGCCTTTTAATAGTTTTAATCCACCGGTGACGCTTGCAAGAATAAAGATTAAAGGAAAGAGCGCAAACAACATGGCCAGCAGCACGGTATGTAACGAAGGTAAAAACCAAACCGCTTTTTCCGTACCTATAGACCAAGCTGCACGATGCTGTGCTTGTGATTTAGCAAATTGACTGTTTAAAATGGCGGCACTCGAATCCACATGAGCACTGTAGTTTAAGAGTCCTGAATGAATGGCGTTAGCCATCATGGTTTGCAGCGTAATATCCGCACTTGAATTCGTAAGCCCTTGCATGTGCGCATAAGCACTACCTAAATGCACTTCAAATAATTGCTTGTACTCATTGTTTTTCTGATGAGAAAACAATTGCTTGCCAAAAAAAGTATAGGCGTTATTAATTTCTTTTTGAAGGCGCCCTTTTAGTCCAACGGTTTCCTTATTTGCAGCATCGACACAACTTAAGTTAACTTCTGCATTCGTTTTAGGCTCGTGAATGATCACCCTTCGAACTGGCGATGGATGACCAAATACCATACCAAATAACTCATTGCTTTGTTTTAAATCACTTACTGCGTATTTTCGATTAATAGCAATGTCTCCAACCACACATTGCCTGAAATAGGCATCCATATCGGATTTAAGTTCAGGATTTACGATATGAAAGCCCAGGGAGGACTGCATCAAATGCGATCCGAATAAAAGCCCCGTCTTTGAGTAGACCACACTATCAGGGGAACTCAATAAAGACTCATATTGCTGGGTTAGCCCGTATCCTATAGTTGTAAAAAGAGAAGCAATCTTGCCAGCCACCCAAGGTACATTGGCCACCGTGTAAATGGGAGCATTGGGCTGCGCCACGGCAACGATAGAGACGGTGGTTTTAGGTGTTAAGATAAACCAACTCGTTAGCGTGTAAAAAGCTATCCATTTTATCCAAACCAGGGGATCTTTTTTGGTGACAAAGCTTGTCAACGTGAGAATGATTCCCCAAAGGGCTGCAAGCTTTAAAAGAGAGGCAAAAAAATTCCCCTTAACCAACATAGCAATCATATCAAACACCATTTTAAACGCCTCTGGAAAAGCAATCACAAAAATCGTGGTAGTCTCTTGCATCGTCCTTACTCCATATTCGTTTGTTGGGCTACGGCAATTTGCTTTTCAATCATGGCAATGCGCTGTATTAGTTTTAGTTTTTCATCCAATTTATGACCCACCTCTGGGGTGATTTTGGCAATAGCTTGCTGCGCCCTTTTCACTCTTTTTTCCAAAGTCTCAATCATGGCTTCGGTCAGTTCGCTATTGGCCGTGACTCCATGAGCTTCTTCTAAAAGCTCATTCAAATACTGGGCTAATAAGTCGTGGGATATGAGACTTGAGTAATCCGCTAAATCAACCGCATTCACCCCATATTCGGTCGAGGCAAGTACGGTTAAAAACTTGAATACGGGAACATGGCTCATGCTTATTAAGTTGTTCTCTTCTTTAGTTAAAGGATTATCGGCTTTTATGTTGTGGTAAATACCAGTAACAATCTTACTTATCCGCGCCTTTAGGCTTTTTTGGGCAGAAATAGCTAATATCCCCTCATGAACGTGCATGCACTCCAAATCAGATTTCTCGCACTCCCAAATCTTGGCTCGCACCTCACTTCCATCATCACGGCCTAAAAGCGCTTCAATGACATTTTTATTGTTCGCTAAAGAAGGTACATCAAACACATGACCCTCTTTGTCAATAATGATAGTCCCCGTTAAGGACATCACCAGCTCTGAAAGTTCTCTATCACCGCCTATAGACGATTTGGCTTTAAGTAATGACCACACTATATTTTTACCCAACATCACCTGATTTTTTCTTTTAGGATCTTGTTTTGCCTTCTCCATGGCTTTTTCGTACTCATCCCCATTCTTGCCTTTGCCGGAGCACCCCATGCGCGCCGTTACATAATCAGAGCCCATCCCCTCATTTCCCATAGTGACTTGATCGTGACAAATCTTCTCCTGGCTTGCTTGTGTTTTAGGCCAAAGACCGCCTATCAGGTTTTGTGACGTAATGCAGGTATTGATATTGGCCTGATTGACTTTTTGCTCTAAATCCTGGAGATTGTCCTTAATTTGCTTTAGCTCAGGAATAGTGGTGGCCAGTGCCACATCAAAGGCATAGGCTGCCGAATTAGACATCACGGCTTTTCCCAGCTCCTTTAATCTATCCCCCTTTAAAAAAGAGATGCTGCCTGTGTATAAATCAATGCCAGGACACCCCGCTTTGTAGCTTGGCAAATCCAGTTGTATTAATTGAAATTGCCTGACCTGATTCCTCGCTACTAAGGAGCCACTGCCATAGGAACCTGCTGCTTGGGATTCATAAACACCAGGGGATGTGGTATTGCTTGAAAAGCCAATCCCATCAAAAAAATTATCCAGATCATGACCTACATCACTATAAGCCTGATGTGCCAGAGCAAGACTTAAGCACAGACCTACGGTTAAGAATTTATTAAGATTCATAAGTGTTGGCCTCATATTGGGTGATTTTTTCCTTTAACCCTTCAAGACGATTGTTCAGCTCAAAGGAGTCTAAAAAGCCATAAGAGAGTGGATAAAGTTTTAAAGACTGATTGGCTACAATAAAAAGGGCAGGGTAGGACACCTTGCCATCAGGATAGGCTGCCTGTAATAAGCCACTTGGGGCGGAGCTAAACTGTTTAAATTGAGGCAATGGCTGATTGTCTAAGCTAAACAGTTGATGAGCGATTTTCTCTGATTGTACCAATGGCGCTAAAACTTCTGCCTGGTGGTGGCAATGGGGACAAGTGCTCGCATAAATCATCACGAGTGTATGGGTGCGCCAAAATGAGTTCTGTGCTGCCATCGTGTTGAGGCTTACACACAGTAATACAATACTTAAAATCTTATTCATATAACACTCCTTCTCCAAATGTTCTTCGAGCAAGCTCTTTGGCAATAATCTCGAAATTTTCAGTTAAATAATCCTGGGTAAGAAATCCATGGGCAACAGGCATGGTTTGGCCGGTTTTGGGCTCAACTAAAATCAGTGTGGGATAGACTTCTACATGAAGACGTTTGGCCTGACCGCTATCGCGCCTTGAATTAGGCATGCTATCAAGCACCACCCCATCCACACTCACGGGGATGTATTTAAATTGGTACCGCTGGGCAAAGTCTTTCAACACCAGGGCTTGTTTTTCTGAATACGGATCGGCTCCTTTATAAAAAAACATCAAACCATAGTGCTGGGTTAACTCTGAAATTGCTTTTTGGCGATAGCGTCCCTTTTGCTGCTCATTAAGGCTTGTGCCTATTGCGGAAATTGGGTTTTTAACCGTTGAGTCAAGTTCAGGCGCTCGCAGCAGTGCATACTGAAAATTATGTTGAAAAATGCTTGCTTCATTGAGCCAATAGCGCTGGAAGCTTAAAAACACTTCCATGTCTTTAACATCATGAGTCTGCCGTGCTTTATGCAATGACTCCATCGTGAAATAATGCAGTACTTTATTGCGCTCCTGATACGACAATTTAGAAAAGGGGATTTTTTTTGCTTTTTTAACCGGTTGATCTATTTTGGGCAGGTTATACCAAAGGTATCCTTTTTTAGGGACAGGACCCGCAGCATGTGTACTCCCCTGCCCCATAAACACACTAAGCATCAGGATTTGGACGAACAACACGAGTTTATTGTTACTCATAACCCCCTCCTTGCTGCGCCTTAACCTGTTCTTCTGCACGACTGGTAACCTGGGTTTGCTCTGGAAGACGTTTCTTGCTCTCAAACACTTGTGCCAGTTCATTAAGTGCTTGCTGCATTTGAGGGGTATCAAATTGAATTGCAGACACTTCATTAGGGGTTAAACCCCTACAATCCGCATTATTAATCGCACCGCCAACAAACCCGAAATTAATGCCTAACTGTCTTCTTGCTTCTACTTGAATCAAATAAGCAAGCCTGGATTGAAACACACACCAGGATTGACGTTTTTGAACGCATGTTCTGTGGCCTAAGATTTTTTTAAATTCAGAGCAATAGGTGTCAGGATAGGCAATGATCGCACGTCTCTCCCGTTGCGCCTTGTGTAAGTCTTTTTCAGCTTGACTGGTACCCCAACCGTCATGGTTTTGATTACAAAAATTAAACCGATTGGTTTTATACACCACCCGACAGGTGATGTTGGTTGCTTTAAAAATAGCAGCCACACCGTCTGACACTTGATTGTCTCGAACCTCTTCGGCAACCCCGTTTAGAGCGCCCATCTGAACTGCCCCTTCGGAAAAATCATGACTTTCATCGGCAGGTGTTGCAATACAAGAGCCATCCTGGCAGGCCACGTCATCGCTAAGGGTGTTTTCTAAATCATTGCGTCCTTTGTCTTTATGTTCCTTGTCCAGCGTTGCTTCTTTATTGGCATCAGCAAGAGCGCCTAGATACTGACCTTCTTCATTTTGCGAGATAAATTGCTTGCCTTTTTGTTCAAGCTCTCCCTTTTGTGAGGGCATATGGGATTGCTCTTTGGGGTTTGCATCAAAGTTAGGCAAGGTTTTAATATCAAATTCACCTAAGATGCTCTTTGACTCTTGTAATTGGTTTAGTGCGTTTTGCACCTCATCGAAGTAGGAGTCAGCAAAGGCTGAATTTAAGCACAAGGACAGGAGCAGGATGGATAATGGCGCATGGTTCATCGCACATCCCCTTTACGTTTAAGCCATAACAACCCGTCATCAATCGTTACATTGCCATACAGAACATCAAATTGATTTCCTTTCGCAACCACAAGCGCTGGAACCCTGTCAATGCCGTATTGTTCAAAGGCAAAGGGATCAATTTGAACCGACAGGTTGGGGTATTTTTGAGAATATTCAAAAATACGTGATAAAGTTTTTCTCATATCATCTTCAATTAATCCTTTGAGATACACAGGAACTTCATGATTTGATGCATCTTTAAATACCGCTTCCAATAAGGCATTTGGCATAGAAAAGCTCACAAAAACCGATGTAGTGAGGCAAAATGCACTTTGAGCTAAAGCAAAAGTCAAAATCATGAGTGTCTTTTTAAACATGTCATTGTCCCTTTATAAAAATGTACAGTTGCGTTTTCGCCACACCAAAAACCCGTATTGATCCATCTGGTGCGGCTTGATTTTTCCAGTTTCCAAGAGCAAAGAAGAATAGCCGGATGGATAACAATGTGTGCCATCAGCAACCTGATTAACGAGTTCGTAGCGATAACGTGATTTAGGGGTGACAGGATAATTGGTTGGCCTACACGTCTTGCCATCAACACCCACACTGTCCGTAATCATAAAAAATCGGTGCAATTTGAAATTAAGGCGCTGGGCTAACAAAAAAGCCATTTGCACAGGCGATTGGGGCGATATGATATGTCCTGTTAAAGGGTAATGACTTCCCTGGCTTCCGGCACACCAAAATAAATTATCAAGCGGTTTTTTTAAAGTGCTTGATGAACTACTGTCCGCAGCACAGGCCATTTGTGCCACAGGATTGGCAAAAAGAACTGCATCAGGATGAGACATCATGGCAAGGGATGAGTCTTCCCAGGAAGGATCTAACTCCGTCATCCACATAACGTCCAAATCTCCGCCTTCCTGACAACCTAAATCCATTAAAAGGTTAAGCCAGTGCATCAAGGGGTATTTATACCAGTGCACGTGGTAAAACCCTTGACGAGTCGCATTACCCGTTTGTAGGCGACCGCCTTGTCTTAAGCTTTTTGAGAGTTTGAATCCGCCTAAATTCACCATGCAGTAAGGGGTGTCCGTGACATCAACCAGGGCAAACGGCTCCCAGTAACCAATCTGCATCCCAAAGCGTGAACCACATCGATTAATAATCTTTTTAGGATTCTCAGGATCGTACAAACCATTCGCACTTTTTACGATTCTGTTGTCACCAATAGATAAAGGAAATAAGCATTTCCAGCAGATGTCTTTGACTGGATTGACAAAATGCCCCTGGCATTGTGCTCCAAAGCAAAAGGTGGAAAACCCTATTAAAAAAGCAAAGACTAGTTTAGCGTTCATGCACGCGCTCCTTTGATTATAATTTCATGAACCTGCAATACATTCTCTTTACGATACACATGTGCTGGAACCTGTTTAATGCCAAAGGTAGCTGTAAGCTTTCCCCCTTGGTCAAAATAGACTTTTTGGTTTAGCGCTTTTTGGGCATCACCAATGCTTCCTGCAACCAAAATCAACTTGGTATTGGATGTGACTTTGATGTGTTGTGCATAAATCATTTGTGCCTTGTCATCTGCATTAAAAAAATAGAGCTGTGGGTGGTAAAAAGGCATACGGGCTAACACATTAATACTGGTACCCGCTTGTGCTATAAGGTGTCCTTCATTGTCTTTAATATCCTGATAAGCATGGGCTATCGGGGCATACTCATGATGACTGGACTTCACCGCCCTAGGCAGTGGCGCGGCACCAGGTCTGTCTGAGTATTGCTTTGCACGATGTTGCCACTGCTCTTGAATCTCCCTGGTGTTTAGCTGTGCCGCCCGTTCTTGTAACAGCTCCGCCATATTTCGTTCTAAAACTGGCCAAACAGAGCCATGAACAAACGTTTGAGCTATGCTTACGTGTGTAAAAAAGGCCATTAAAATTAAGACTGTCCAATTAGCCATGGTTTTTAGTTCCTTGGTTTTGTTGGATCATCTCGGTCGCAATGTAGGCCAAGATAAAAGGTGTGATGTTTGGAGCTCCCGCCACTCCCTCTTTATCATTTAAAACCACCACATGGTGCTTTTTGGCGTACTGCGCTAACGCTTTAGGCATCGCACTTACAAATCGACTAACCAAAAGGCGCTGACGAACCTCAGAAACCCCTTTATCATTGAGTTCTTTGGCGAGTGTGGTAATGGCTAACCCTTTACTAAATACGACCGTTTTCGGGGTGTTTTTTTGTAACACCAAGACCAGGATAAGCATCAAAAGAACTAGTGTGTTTAAAAGGCTTAAATGTTCTTTTAGAGATTTTAGTCTTGGGAAAATAAGTACCACCCCTTTATTAAAGGCATTTTGAAATTGAAATTTTTTCATTTGCTCGCCTCTTGTTCTTCAAATACCTTTTCTGCCGCCTCAAGCACTGGAAGGCCTACATCCATGTATTTTTTAATGGCATCAAATTCATGGCCTTGGGCTGAAAACAAAATTCTCGAAAAAGGGCTGCTCTGAATAGTAGCCATCAAATCATCCAGATTTGACGTAAGCACCCCAAAACCACCCTTGTATTTTCTTGTGGTTCTAAAACCTTGTACAATAAATTTAGAGGTGGTTGGGCTATCATCTTCTATCAAAAAATACCAGGCTTCATCAATAGTTCTCATGTTCTTGCCTCCTGTTCCTCAAGCACAATTTGCGCTGCTTCAAGGACTGGAATGCCCTTATCAATGAGTTTTTTAATGGCATCAAACTCATGGCCTTTGGTTGAAAATAAAATTCTTGAGAAAGGATCGATAAAATAGCGATGAAAGGTATAACCCTTTCCGTACTTCACCATCATTGAGGCAAACCCAAGGTTGGATGCCTCACCAAATGAGCTGATTAATTTAACTTGCTGGTCGTTAAATTCATCAGGGTATTGCGACAGATAGGTGGTTAAATCGCCTTGTAAAAAAATATGGCTGATACTGGAGCACGACTTGATCGCACGCCCCTGGGCGGAAGCGACCAAATCATCCAATGTTTGGGTTAACACCCCAAAGCCACCATTGTGTTTTCGGGCGGTGCGAAAGCCTTGTACAATGAATTTAGAGGTAGTTGGACTATCCCCTTCTGTTAAAAAACGCCAGGCCTCATCGATGACGCAGCGCTTATAACGACTCCGAGAGGTATGGTAAAATTGGCCTTGGATGATCACAATCATCACAAACATCACAATCTTTAAAAGCTCGTCCTGCTCTTCAAGTCCTCCTAACTCAAACACCACTAAATCCTGATCGCGAAAACTGGGCGTTTCTCCATTAAAAATAGAACCGTAAATGCCTGTTTTAGTGTATTTATTTAAAAGGGTGGTTAAATCAATTAAGCGACCATCGCCAGGATAAAACTGCACCATATCCTTTAATGCCAGAACCACATCATCAACACAGGCCTTATTCTTCTTTTTACCCCAGGCCTCAAGGACTGCATTGAGTAAGTATTCGAGTGAAATACTGTCTAAAGACTCATTAGGTGAGGCCATGATGGCCATCAAATCACGAATTTGGACGTAGTTTTTAACTTCTGAGCCATCAATTTCCACCGATCCTTCAAAATCAAACAAAGTAAACGGATTTAAGGCAACACTGGCTGCATTCACATAAACACCGCCCACGGCTTGACATAAGTTTTTATAAGAATCACCAACGTCGATGATAAATACCTGCTCGCCCCGAGCAAGCGCATTCATGATGCGGTATTGTTCAAAATGTGATTTTCCAGAACCTGTGGTGCCGCACGTGATGTAGTTGTAATTGGAAATCGGGAAACTTTTGTCGTCAAAAGTATCTAAAAAAGCCACTTGATTGCGGTAAGTTGGTAGTAAAATCCCTTGTCTTGAACCTTTAAAATCAGCAACGATTGGCAGGTGCGCTGCTGCATTGGTATTGCTTAGTTTGTGTGTCTCACCCAATACCTCAAGCCCTTTCCATAAACCTTCGCTTGGCATAAAGGGCAGTGAGGTTAAAAACCTTAACCATTGCGTGCATTGAGCTACCTTAAGCTCAAAGCCCATATCACGGTAATTACTCACCGCTTCTGCAACGTGTTTTGTTTTATTGGCTGTATCGGTAAATAAAATCAGGTTATAACAGGTTTCAAATAAACTGATTTCATCTTTAGCCAATCCTTCAGAGACAGACGACCAGTCAGAAAGCTCATCTTGATGGTAGGGATTAATGAAGTTTTGAATGGCATTATTGCTTTTAGCAAGATTATAGGCTTTCGTTTTGGCAGTCCCTGCCATTTTGGTCTGGTTTTTACCCATGATGGTAAAAGAGATTAAAAAAGGGCAGGAAATATTTTTTTGGACTTTGTAGATATTGGAAAATAGGTCGGGAGTTTGCCACAGGGTAAATTGCGATGGGTATTTATTAATACCGCAATTAACCAGAACGCTTTTATACTCATTCCCATTATCATCAAACGTTTCTGCATCGATGCAACCATCATAAATCATTAATGATGCGTTTTCTTTTAAACAATGGTTACTGATTGAAGCACCTTCTTGATTAATGGCATCAGCAGGCGTAGGCCAATAGAAGCCGTTTTCAGGGGTGGTAATGACGCTAACCAGACTTGCCAGCATTTTTTTATCAACAGGCATTGGATTTAAGCCCATCACCTTAAGCTCCGATTGAATACTTTGAGAAAGGGAGAGCATCAGGTGTTGAGAACGCCCCGTTTTTTTTGTTGAAAAAAACACATAGACCCTAAAATCACACAGCGTTGCTGGAATATTGGCTTGGTTTTTGTAGCCCTTTTTAGCCGCTTTCGCGTGGTAATGGAGGCTTTTTTCGGCAAGCACTTTAAAAACCCCACCTTTCTTAAAATAAGGCTCAAATCCCCAATCAAGCACTGAACCAATATAGGGGTGTTTCACCATCATAAATTGAGCGGCCACCTGGTCTGGCACATTGGTTTTAAGAAGCTCGGCCAAAGCCTGCATCAGTGAATTATCAGCACCACTTGCAGGGGCTAGTTCAAAACCAAACCCATAGGACTGTTTGTTCTCAAAAAGACCATCGTTTTGATATTGGTAGGGTAAAAGGGCTTTTAAATCCGCTTTGTCAAACACCAGTGCCTCTTGAGCTTTTTTTCGCGCCCTGGCATCGCCTTCAAGCGCAAAACCCATCCCAAAGAAAGAGGCTGAAAAAGACAAACCGTTGGTTATTTTATCCTTAATGGACTCAAACATGGCGTGCTCCTTGATGTTCTTGTCCTGCTATCCATAAACCATCAGTGCCTTTATGGTCTTCATTCGCCTGAATTGGTAATTTAAAGACCGGCTTGCGGACATAAGCCCCCTTCTCTTCGGTCATAGCATTCACTTCATCCATGGTTAAGCAACTGTCTCCTGCTGTTTTATTACAGGAAAATGACTCATTTACGGTGGAGCAACCTGAACTTAGAATCACTGCAAGTAGTGTAAAAATCTTTAATTTCATGGCTGGACTCCTTGGGAAATTTGGCTGCCTAATTCATAACTAACGCCTTGTTTATTCATTTCATTTAAAAGTGTTTCTGGAATCATTGGCTCTTTAGAAGCATGAGTTATGCTGTCATGCCTTGGAGCTGCCTCCTCATACACTATTTTTTCTTTTTCATCGTCTTCTGGCAGAAGACTAAAGCCGTCTTTAAAAACGATATTGACCAAATTACCCGATCCCACTTGAATAATGGGGTGGTATTGCTCAGCACGCCTAATGTAGTAACTGGATAACTGATCAGCGGCTTTAGAGGCACCTCCAAGTCCTGCAAAACCTGCAACCCTGTCGCTTGGTAGAATAGAAGTGGCGCCATAAGGGGTAATGTTTTGTATGCTTTGCGCAGCTTGCGCGGCTTGTGCAACACCCGATAGAGCACCACTTACACCTGCCCAGGCCATAATTTTTCCATCTCGCATGGTCGCTTTGCCTTTAATGCCCGCCTTGCCCGCAAAAAATGCCCATCCCGTCACCGATTTATCAATAAGAGGTCTATCGTTTTGAGCGCAAGAAAGCTTATCTAAGACCACGTAAGCGCGTTCACTGGAAATATCTCCATAAGTACTTCCGGTAACAAAACAGCCCTTAAGATGAGAGCGCTGATTGTTTGGCAACACCCCGTCTGAAACGATTTTAAAGAGCATCACCCCATTGTTTTGTCGCTCTCCATTGACTGATGCGTCCGCATCAGCGCCTCCTAGAATCACCGCATTTGCAAAAGTACCGCTCGGCACGTAGTTGTCTGGTGTTTTTTGGTATCGGTTCACATGTCGCTTGCGAGACTTATAATTAAAGGACACCGTGTGAATGGGTTTGGAATGTTTCACTTGATGCATTGGCGTCTTGTTCCAGGCGGAAGCCAGCTCTCCAGATTGCGCATCACTTAAAACTTCCTGACCATTTAAGGGCTGTTCAAGGCTTGCGAATTGGCGGCCTTTTAATTCATCCGTTATTTGTTTCGTCAGTTTTTTCTCAAGATCTTCCAATTGGATGGGGCTGCTTTCTTTCTTTTTTAATTGTTCGGTAACCGCTGCGAGTTCTTTTTTTAAATCAGTTAACTCCATTTGCTGGCTTGTTATGGCGCTTTGCGCACTGGAATCTGAAAAAGTATCGTCAATCACCCCTTCAAATACGCTTTTATCGTGGCTTGGTTCGTCAGCATTTGGCTTGCCATCAGAAAACAGGGTGATAATGACAAACAACACAACCACAACAATGCTCGCAACAGTGCCTAAGTTTTTAAACTGCTGATACCGCTCTTTAAAATTAATATTAAACTTAGCCATGGGTGACTCCTTCTTCAATGCGCACCACCGTAATGGTTTCGTTTGGGTATACCACCTTGTCTTTCACTAAAAGCGCTTTGGTGTCCTTGTCTTTAAACCATGTGTCATCAAAGGACACAGGCTTTTTCCCTGTATTTTTAATTTCAAACTTTTGCCCCATTTTTTGAGCATTTGATAAGGTATAGATAAGCGTGGAAGTTAAGTTAGGCTTAATCTGGACGGATTTAAGATTTGGCCTTTGTGCTTTAAATCCTGTCTTTTGTTCTTCTTTTTCAACCGATGAAACCAGGGCAACAAGCTCATTTTCAGGATTCGCTTTGGTGGCCGTGGAACTAGCCGTTCCTTTTGGTTTTGCGCTATTTGGATTGGCCGCCATTAACCCTATGGTTTGACCCGTCATCTCACTGGCCTTAATGAGTGCTGAAAAGTGAGTGCCACGCTTTGTGGTTACAAATAAGGTAAACGGCTTATCCTCTCGTACCTCTAAATAAACACTGCCGTCTTTGTCATTTTCAACCCTTAAATCACCGTCAGGAAAACGAAGAGTTGTGATTTTATCGCCTTCAACAAACATACGATTGAAATCAGTACGGCTTAAAGTTAATTCAATGGTTTCATTTTCTTCAACACTGAGTCTTGTTTGAGCTTGCACATGCGATACACAGCCCAGACAGGCAATGCATAAACTAATAATGGCTTTTTTAATCATCTTGATGCTCCACTGTCTTTTCAAAGGAAATAATGGATAGTCGTCCCAAATGGTAGGCGTACTTCAACTCATAAGTGGCACTTTTAGGAGGCAGCTCTCTCATTCCGACAAAGCGGCGTAAGTGGCCTTTAAGGGTTGATTTAAGTTCTGATGGACTGGAATGAATAGGTTCTAAATCAAAGTAGCTTGATATTTTTTGATTAATCACCTGCTTTTGCTCGCGTAGCAATGCCTCGCTTAAGGTGTGGTAATACCGACTGTCTATGTAGTTAAGAAGTCTCGCATGGTTTGCCTTGATGTTAGATGGGGTTACGTTAAGTCGTGTCAGTATGAAATTTTCTGACATCTGATCTAAATAATGAACGTCCACCCCTGCATCACTTTTCATATACCCTTGATTGCCAAAAAATGGAGTCACTTCAATTTTTTGATGTGCAATAGCATACCAACAAAGCATAGCCAATATGACGTTGCTTAACATCAATGAAGCTGAAATCACCACCCAAAGGTTAACGCTCTTTTTAAGAAGGTATTCTTTAGAGTTATTTAAATAGTTCATCACACTTTCCCTTAATTTTTCCAAAAACGTGTTGCTGAATCGGGGAGCCTTGGTAATACAAACCGTGTTATTGCATGAGGCAGGCGCCAATAAAGTAAAACTATTAAAAAACGAGGACCTCGGTTTTTCTTAATTTTTCTTAATCCATACACCATCGACATAAAACTCAAAATGACAATGATTTTTTGAGTGCTCAGCGCAAGAAACAAAGCACCTATTACGGCAATTACTGCTTCATCAATCGTTAGCCCAATAAATCGCTTGGGATGACTTAAGTGAGAGAAAATAGTATGGGCATTTCTATCGCTCATCATGTTCTCCTAGGACTTAAGCGGCTGGAAACACATAACGTTTCACCAAAAACCCAGGAACAAGGGCTGTCATAAACACCCCGACAAAGACCATAGGGTTTTTTGATTTAAGACCTGCTACAGTCGCCAGGGCTATATCTGCCAAAATGAACATCTTCCAAAATCCTGCATCGCTGCCAAAGATGCCTTTTAAAGATTGCTGCATAAAATCCTTCACCACATCCCCTTCAGCACTAAAGGCTGGATGGCATAACAAAGTCACTGAAATCACACAGGAACATTTAAAAAAACCATCCTTCATTGCTGCTATTTTTTTACTCACTTTCATCGTTTTCTCCTGTTTTGAGACAAAAAAATCCCCTGAGCCTAAAAAGGCTCAAATTTTAATCTTTAAGTATGAAATTAAGAGCGGCTACAACTTTAGCTCAATCTATTTTTTCGCTTTCAACAACCGATTGGTTTCACGCATTTCTGCAATCAATGCGTCCAGCTTCTTTTCGATATTCGCCGACTGATTAAGCATGACAGCCATTTGCAAAGCATTAAATTCTGTTGGTTTTTGATAACTTAATCCCCTGACAAACCCCGGCATTTGGTCATCAATCTGCTCCAAAAACCGCAAGGATGATTTGCCCACTGCATCGGAATTAACTGCGAGAGGGGCGGCATTTAAAGCACAAGCACCTAACAAGCTTGCTGCTATTAAGGTTCCTTTT
>Ga0335394_10004125_pt1 | contig 16524 bp, 1 predicted proteins | sample MAT03_FD_205741 | JGI IMG/M metagenome (GOLD analysis project Ga0335394, IMG submission 205741) | Freshwater microbial communities from Lake Fryxell liftoff mats and glacier meltwater in Antarctica - MAT-03 (spades assembly) (version 2) ... | reverse complement strand
TCGCCAATGCTGGAAATTTGATTTCCGGTAACACGCGTTACGGTGTCAATCTCTCTGGAACAACCGGGGCTCTTGTCCAGGGCAACAGGATCGGTACCGATGCGGCAGGAACGGCCGCCATCGCGAACGCGACAGGTGTGCTGGTACAGAGCGGGGCGACCGGCACGATCATCGGTGCCTTTACGACGACACCAGGCACCCTGGGTGGTAACCTGATCAGCGGCAACTCGGGCATATCGATCCAGCTGGTTTCAGGGACCGGCAATGGCACTCGCATTCGAGGCAACATCCTTGGTCTCGCAAGCGATGGACTGACCGACATCAGCAGTGGCGACGGGATTCGCGTCAACGGGGGTACGGGCGCGCTCATCGGTGGTGATGACGACGACGATGGAACGCTCGACGGAGTGATCCAGGCCCGCAACATTATCAGCGGCTTTGCACTTGGGCTGAACCTTTCTACCAGTGGCTCGGTGTTGAGCACTCAAATTCAAGGCAACTACATCGGAACGGATATTACCGGGACCGTCGCTCGAGCCAACGGGCAGGGAGTCGGTGTCGGTAACGCCCCGGGTACTACCGTGGGTGGCTTGACCGCCGGTTCGGGCAACTTAATCAGCGGCAACGCCGTTGGGGTGTCCATCTACAGCACCAACGGAAACAGTACGGTTCAAGGTAACCTCATCGGAACAAGAGCCAATGGTGTGCAGGCTTTGGCGAACGGTACTGGAGTCTCGATTATCAACGCAGGCAACACCATCGGCGGCACCACCATCGAAGCTCGCAACATCATTGCCGGCAATACGAACGACGGAGTGATCATTTCCGGTTCGTCAGCCACGAGTAACACCGTCATCGGCAATTGGATTGGCCTCAACACGGCCGGTGCTGCGCTTTCCAATGCGACGGGTGTCACGATCAACAACGGAGCCGCCAACAACACCATCGGCGGCACGGCGGTTGCGGCCCGCAACGTCATCAGCGGGAACGCTTCCCAAGGTGTGCTGATTTCGGGCGTCGGCACGTCAGGGAACACGGTTGCGGGGAACTTCATCGGCGTCGATGTGACCGGAGTTGTGGCACTGGCGAATTCCGTGTATGGGATTCTGATTCAGGGGGCGCCAGCCAACCGAATTGGTGGTGTTGTGGCCGGAGCCCGCAACATCGTCTCCGGCAATGCGGATCGCGGGATTGTGATCACAGGGTCCGGCGCGGACAACAACGTGGTGATCGGCAACTTTGTCGGCACAGACGTGAATGGCACGAACGCAATCGGCAACGGGACTGAGGGAGTCATAATCTCCTACGGCGCGAAATTCAACCGTGTGGGAACTGACGGCGACGGCGTGAATGACGCGGCGGAACGAAATGTTCTGTCCGGAAATGTGCGGAACGGATTGCAGATCGAGGGTATCGGGGCGGACCAGAACATTGTGGCCGGAAACTACATCGGCACAACAAGTTCCGGTACGGTGCTGCTCGGAAACGGATTGCACGGCATCATTATTTTCGGCACAGCGAGCGGTAACCGTATCGGAACCGATGGCTCAAATGATGCATTTAATGCAAATGAACGAAATATCATTGCGGGCAGCGCGCAGTACGGGGTTCGGATTCGCGATGTGGGTACATCCGGAAACATCGTGTCCGGAAACTACATCGGGACGGACGTCACGGGTACGGTCGACTTCGGCAATGCTCTGGATGGGATCATTCTGCTGACTGGAACAACCGGCAACCGAATCGGCACAGATGCGAACGGAGTTAATGATGCGCTCGAAGCGAACGTCATTTCCGGCAACAACCGCTATGGCGTTTATCTCACTGGCAGCGGAACCCGGTTCAACACTGTCGCCGGCAACTTCATCGGCACAAGCGCCGCCGGGACGGCAGCGATCGCCAATTCGAATGACGGAGTGCGAGTTGACTCGTCGGCCAGTCAGAACACGATCGGCGGAAGCACTGCGGCCAGCCGTAACGTGATTTCCGGAAACAGCGGTGACGGGATTGAAATCAACGGCAGCGGCTCTGCGAATAATGTGGTCATCGGAAATTATATAGGGGTGAATGCAGCGGGAACCGCAGCCGTCGGTAATACACAGGCAGGTGTCAACGTTTCCGGGGGGGCAAACGGCAACACAATTGGTGGATCGGTGGTGGGTGCCGGCAATGTAATCTCCGGCAGTTTGAGTGTCGGATCCGGGCGTGGCGTGCTGATCAGCGGTGTCGGGACCAGCCTGAACGTTGTCAAAGGCAACTACATTGGGCTGGATGCGACAGGTATGACTGCAGTCGCCAATGCCAATTCCGGTGTGCTGGTCGCAAGTGGTGCGTCAAACAACACGATCGGCGGTCCGAATCCGGCAGATCGAAACGTGATCTCCGGCAACGTGTTGGCGGGAATCGCTTTTCAGTCGACCGGGACGAGCGGCAACACAGCGCAGGGCAACTGGGTCGGGTTGAATGCGGCGGGCACAGCGGCGGTGGCGAACCAGGCTGCGGGCCTGGCGTTCATTGACAATTCGACTGCAAACTCATCCATCGCGAACGTGATTTCCGGCAATCTGGCGTACGGGATCGGAATCCTCAAATACAACACGGCGTTTGGGTCGCACAACAATACAATTCTCGGAAACCTGATCGGGACCGATCCGACAGGCATGAACGCCATCCCGAACGTCGGTATCGGAATCAGTATCGGTGACGGATCTTCCGGAAATATCGTTGGTGGCACTACGCCAGAGCACCGGAACGTCATCAGCGGCAATTCAGGATCCGGGGTCGTCGTTAACAATTCCACGACTGGCAATGTTTTGTCCGGAAACTTCATCGGTGTCAACGCAGCGGGGACGGCGGCCCTGGGCAACAGTGTCAACGGACTGACAGTTCACGGAACCAATAATACGATTGGAGGAGTCGTCTCCGGAGCAGGAAACGTCATTAGTGGCAATCAGCAGAATGGAATCCTGTTTGGAGGCACAGGCACGCGCATTCAGGGAAATTTCATCGGGACGAATGCCAGCGGCACGACCGCGATTCCCAACCAGGGAGGATTGTTGTCGTACGGAGGCTCGGGCTGGAAGATTGGTGGCGACGACGACGATGATGGCAGCGTGGACGGCGTGGTGAAGGCCCGAAATATCATCTCGGGGAATACTTCCCTGGGGATACAACTCGAAACCGGCGGCTATGAATCAGGAGTGATCCAGGGCAATTTCATTGGCACCGACGTCACGGGACTGACAGCGATTCCCAATATCTCAGGCATCGGTGCGCATTCGACTAGTGGCGTCACCGTGGGGGGAACAACTCCTGGTGCGGGAAACGTCATCGCGGGCAACACGCTGTCTGGAATCGCAGTGATCAGTGCAGCGACAGCGGTGACCGAATGGACGATCCAGGCAAACCTGATTGGCCTCGGAGCTGACGGCTCCACGACACTGGGTCATTCACAATTTGGGATCGAATTCAGAAACAATGGGGCGGCGCTCGACGTCACCAATATTCTGATTGGCGGCACGCTACCAGGCTCCGGCAACGTGATCAGTGGGAATGGGACCGGGATTCGCTTTGATGGTTCTACCGTGTTCAACAATGTGATTGCGGGCAACTCCATCGGAACGGACGCTGCCGGTACGACCGCGCGACCCAACGGCGTAGGAATTGTTCTCACCAATGGAGCACATGATACCACAATTGGCGGGATCACGACTGCCGCACGCAACCTCATCAGCGGCAACGCGAACTACGGCGTCCATCTCGACAATGCCGGGACCGGCAATGTTGTTCGCGGTAACTACATCGGCACAGACGCGACAGGGACCATCGCCCTTGGCAACGGACTCGATGGCATTCTGGGGTACTCCAGCGGAACGACGATCGGCGGGAGCCTCGCCGGCGCGGGCAATGTGATCTCGGGCAACCTGCGACACGGGATGGATATCGGTGGTGATTCCAACACGATCTCTGGCAACTTTATCGGGACCAATGCGTCCGGAATTGATGCGCTCCAGAACGGGCTGCACGGTATCTCGTCGTACAGCAACAACTCGATCATCGGCGGCTTCACACCGGCGGACCGCAACATCATCGTTGCGGCCCAGGCGGGCGTTTCTCTGAGCAGTTCGTCGAATACCCGCATTTCAGGAAACTACATCGGCACCGATGTCACCGGCACGCGTGTGCTGGCCAGCGGCAACCCGATCGGAATCAACATGACCGGTCACCCGGCGGCATCCGACATCACGATCGGTGGCGGTGAGCCGGGTGCGGGCAACGTGATCAACGTGGGAGCCGCACCCGGAACATACGGCATCGGTGTCTGGATTCAGCACACCGGCGGTTCGGGCAACAAGGTTCAGGGCAACTTCATCGGCACCGACCCGACTGGTTCGTTCCGCGTCGGCAACAACTGGGGCGTGCTCGTTGACTGGCAGAACGACGTTGTCATTGGCACAGACAGCGACGGTCTCAACGATGCGACCGAGGGCAACCTGATTTCCGGCAACGTCAACGGTGTGATGTTCGGCGGCTTCGGCGGTGGCAGCATCACGGGCACGATCATTGCCGGGAACCTCATCGGCAGCGACGCTACCGGCACTCAGGTGATCGGCAACTCGCAGGATGGCCTGCAGCTGAACAGCTACGGCAGCACGCGGGTCGGTACCGACAGTGACGGCACCAATGATGAAAACGAAAGCAACGTGATCGCGGGCAGTGGCCGGGCAGGTGTCTGGTTCAGCGGCGACAATACGCTGATTGCCGGCAACTTCATCGGCACGGATCGCACGCAGACGCGAACGATTCCGAACACCTATGGCATCATTGCGGCCTTTGGCACAGGGCATACTATTGGCGGTGTTGCGGCGACGTCTCGGAATGTGATCGCAAACAGCACCACCACGGGCTTAAAGTTTGAAAATGGAACTGACGCCAACGGTACGTATGTCAACAATATTTATTACGGCAACCTTGGGTTGGCCATTGATGCCGGCGGAGTCGGGAGAACACTCAATGATGCTCCGGATGCTGACGGTCTGCTGAACTATCCCGTGTTGACCGGCGCGTCCTTTGTTGGCGGCAATCTGATCCTGGAGGGTTTTGTCGATGCCGGACGAACAGTCGAGTTCTTCGTGTCCTCCGCCTCATCCGATGGCATCGGACAGGGGCAGCGATTGATCGCGTCACTCCAGGAAGGTTCCGCTGCTGACCAGAATGCGACTACGGGCATCTATGGCCCGATTGTGGGTGGCCGAACGGTTTCGACCGGGCCGGTGACAGCGAATCGATTCCGATTCCAAATACCAATCCCCGCCACTGTGTTTTCTGGCACACCATTCACAGCCGTCGCTTTGGGGTCAACATCCGAGTTTAGCCCAATACTCTCGGCGGGTGAAGTTGGCAGTTCGCTGGCTCCTCAGATTTCGCTGGATCGGTCTGCGATCAGTTTGAGCACCGGGGAATCCATTGAGGTGCGCGGCAGCTTCTACGATCCGGACTCTCTCGCCTGGACGGCGACGGTTGATTACGGTGACGGCACGGGTATTCAGCCGCTCCATCTGAAAGCAGACCAGTCGTTCGATCTGAAGCACACGTATGTCAATGCTGGAAACTATACCGTCACCGTGAGAGTCACCGACAACTCGCTGACATCGTCGACACGTACACTGACTGTGAATGTTGCCAATGAAGCGCCGACGGCCACGTTCAACTCGTTCACGATTACCAGTCCGGCCAGTGAAGGGCAGCTGGTGACGCTGATCGGACAGTTTGAAGATACCAGTGGAACGTATACCGCCACAATCGAGTGGGGTGATGGCCAGACTTCGGCGGTGACGCAAAATCTGACTCCGGCTGGTCAGATCGTGTTCCTGGGTGGCGGGAAGTATGAGATTCGAGCCACTCACGTCTATCTCGACGACAGCAACTCGACTGGTTCGGCGACTCCTGCGGACGTGTATCGTGTCTGGGTCACGGTCTCTGATAACTCCGGTGGAACTGACACCACACCGATTGGGTTGTTCCTGGAAGAAGTCCGCAACTTGATTCCACAATCGGCGAATGTCGCGTTGTCCAGCACGGCGATCTTCGAGGGCCAGGCGGTTTCTCTGAGCGGCAGCTTTATGGATGCAGGCATTCTGGATGTGCATACGGTACGCGTCGGTTGGGGTGATGGCACTGAATCGCTGATGACATTGCCGGTCGGTGTTCGCTCGTTCGCCGGACTGCCGCAACTGACTCACGTCTATCTGGACGATCCTGCCCTGGGTGCTGATGAGTATGTGATCACTGTCTCCATCGCGGATGACGATCAGCCGGAATCCCCGGTCACGCTCACGCGGACCATCTCGGTCGCCAATGCGGTTCCCGTCGCGCTGAATGCGGTGCTGAACGCCACAGTGATCGACGAGAACGGTTTCGTGGGACTGAGTGGATCATTCTTTGACACCGGATTGTCCGATACCCACACGTTGACAGTGGACTGGGGTGATGGTTCCTCGGAATCGGTGTTTGGTCTTGCGAAAGGAATCTTCTCGTTCAGCGGCGTCTCGCATCAGTATCTCGATAATCCGGCGGCTGGCAGCACTTTCCAGATCACGGTACGCGTCAGCGACAACGATTCGCCGAACCAGTTTGCCACGCTGACACAAACCGTGACGGTGAATAACGTCGCACCGACGGTAGGGGATGTGACCCTGTCATCTGGTGGTGCTCCGCTTGATGAAGGCGATTGGCTGACGATTTCGGGCAGCTATGACGACGTGTCTGGCAAAGACCGTCATCAGGTCCGGATTTTCTGGGGTGACGGGCTTAGCTCGTTGGCCAGCGTGGACTCCTCGACACGGACATTTTCAGCGACTCATCAGTACGGCGACAACGGAACGTTGACGTGGACAGGTCCTGGCCCGATCCCATTTCCGTTTCCACATTCCCCGTCGCAAATTCAGATTGAAGTGACCGATGACGACGGTCTGTCGAGCAGTGCATTTCTCACGCAGCAGGTCGATAACGTCGTTCCGGAAGTTTCCGTGACTCCGGATGCCAACAATAGCGATCCGGCGATCATCCGCTTGAATGCTCTGGTCGCCGATGTTGGCTATCTGGATATGTTGAACATCACCTGGCAGGCGTGGCCAGTCGATGCTCCGGGATCTGTTCAGTCGTTTTCGCAAAGTTCCCCGAACCCAGGCAGTTTGTTCAGTTCATTTACAATCGATCGACGACTGCATCCGAACTACAATTCGACGACTCCGAACGTCTTCCCGGCGGTCGTCTGGCGAGTCGTTGCCACAGCCACGGACGATGACGGCGGCTCGTTCTCGTACGAAACAGCCACGCTGGTGGGAACGAGCGGTAACGACATTCTGGTGATCGATGACAACACGTTTGCATCGGCCGGGACGACCAGCCTGATTGTGCTCGGTCTGGATGGCAGCGACATCATTGACGGAACCAACGTTCTGAGCACCACGCACCAGTTGATTCTGGATGGTGGCAATCAGACCGACTGGCTGTTCGGAGGTGCCGGCAACGACCTGTATTACCTGTGGCGAGGCGACGACAATGCCAACGTGCCGGTCTCCGGTGGCCCGACGCCGATCGAACTTGGAAATGACGTTTATCGGATGGTTCCGAACAGCACGCTCACCGTGATCGACCGGTCAGGCACCAATACGCTGGACTTCGGACTGGCGGACTTCGGAAATCAGAGCGGAGTGTCGTTCGACCTGGATCTTGCAAACTCTGTAACGCTGCAGTCACAGGATGTTTCAGCTCTGCACACGGTCAGTACGCTGGGGCAGTTTCGTTCTCTGGTGGGCAGCCGATTCGGCGATACGCTGACGGGAGCATCCGCTTCAACGGTGGACGGTGGTGCAGGCAATGACCGGTTCACCGTGAAAGCCGACACCTCCGGAGCGACTTTCCGCGGTGGCGCGGATGACGACATTCTGACCGTCACGGGAACGAATATCACAAGTCTGAACTTTGGTGGCGATGATGGTTCCGACCTGCTCGTCAATGCGGGCACGATTTCAGGGCTGACCTTCAATGGTGGGGCCGATGACGACATCCTGCGGAATACCGGCATCATCCTGAGCACGCTGAATTTTGGTGGTGACGATGGCGTTGACAGTCTGTTCAATGAGGGCACCATCTCCTCGCTGACCTTCGGCGGCGGTGCTGACGATGACCTCCTGCAGAACGTCGGAACGATTGTGACATCGCTCAACTTCGGTGGTGACGATGGAGCGGACGTGCTGCTGAACGCGGGCAGCATCACGAGTCTGACTTTCAACGGCGGTGCGGACGACGATATCTTCTTCAACAACGGTGCGACGCCCACAACCCTGAACTTCGGCGGCGACGACGACCTGCTGCTGACAGGCACCGGCACCATCGGCACGCTGAATTTTGGTGGTGACGACGGGGCGGATATCTTTGTCAATCTCAGCACGATCACGACGCTCACGTTTAACGGTGGCGCAGACGACGACCTTTTCATCAATAACGGCACCGTTCCGACCTCACTGAACTTTGGCGGGGATGATGATATCCAGCTGTCAGGTGTCGGTACGATCTCGACACTGACCTTCGGCGGCGATGACGGGTCCGATACTCTGGTGAATGCCGGTTCGATCAGCAGTCTGACCTTCGGCGGCGGTGCCGATGATGACCTGCTGCAGAACAGCGGGATCGTGCTGGTGTCACTGAACTTCGGCGGCGATGACGGTATTGACGGACTGTTCAACACAGGATCAATCGCCAGTCTGACCTTCAATGGCGGTGCGGACGACGACCTGCTGATCAACAATGGTCCAACGCCAACCTCCCTCAACTTCGGCGGCGATGATGATGTGCTGCTCAGTGGAGTCGGAACAATTGCGTCACTGAACTTCGGCGGGGATGCCGGGGCCGATGTGTTGGTGAACCTTGGGACGCTGACCATCCTGACATTCAACGGCGGTGCCGATGATGACCTGCTGATCAACGCTGGTCCGACGGTGACTACTCTCAGCTTCGGCGGTGATGACGATATTCTGCTGAGCGGTCAGGGAACTGTTTTGACGTTGAACTTCGGTGGTGATGAAGGATCCGACACTCTGCAGAACTTCGGCACGGTCGCCAGTCTGATGTTTGGCGGCGGTGCCGATGATGACCTCCTGATCAATACGGGGACGGTCACTGGCACGCTGAATTTTGGCGGCGACGATGACATTCTGGTGAGTTCCGGTGGCATTGCGACCCTGAATTTCTCCGGAGATGAAGGGTCGGATACGCTGCTGAACCTTGGATCGGTGGGCACACTGACCTTCGGAGGCGGTGCCGATGATGACATCCTGGAGAACACAGGAACCGTGCTGGTGTCCCTGAACTTCGGTGGCGACGACGGATCGGATATCCTGTGGAACTCGGGTGCTGTCGCGACGCTGACCTTCGGTGGCGGAGCCGATGATGATCTTCTCATCAACACCGGAACGGTGGGCACGTCACTGAACTTTGGTGGCGACGACGGAACTGACCTGCTGCAGAATTCCGGCACGATAACCACGCTGACATTCAACGGCGGGGCGGACGACGATCTGTTGATCAATGTCGGTACGGGCATGGTGACCACCCTGAACTTTGGCGGTGATGACGGAAGCGATACGCTTCAGAACTTCGGCACGGTGAACAGTCTGACGTTTGGCGGCGGTGCCGATGATGACCTGCTGGTGAATAACGGAACTGTGGTGACTTCCCTGAACTTCGGAGGCGACGACGGTGCGGATGTGCTTCTGAATCGAGGCAGTGTCACATCATTGACGTTTGGCGGCGGTGCCGATGATGACATTCTGTTCAACTCCGGGTCGGTGACTTCTCTGACGTTCAACGGTGGGGCGGATGACGATGTGCTGCTGAATAATGGGAACAATATCGCTTCGTTGAATTTTGGCGGTGACGATGGGGTTGACGTGCTGGTCAACAACGGCAGTTCGATCGTGTCGCTCACTTTCAACGGCGGTGCTGACGATGACCTGCTGATCAGCAACGGTCAGAACATCACAACGCTGAGCTTTACAGGAGACTCCGGTACACGAGTGGCTGGCCGAACCAGCGATGACACACTGATTGTGCGCGGCTCCGGATCGGGAACAGCGACATCGTCCATCCTGTTTGACGGTGGCTATGGCATCGACGCGTTCGAAAACAATGCTGTCGGCTTCGCCACGATCACATTCCAGGGTGGCCTGGATGACGACGCTCTGCTGAATAATGCACCTGGCCTCGCTTCGCTGAACTTCCGCGGGGACGACGGTTCTGACGTGCTTGTCAATCATGGCGGTTCGATCATCTCGCTGACATTCAACGGTGGTGCTGACGACGACATCTTCGTCAACGACGGAACCGGAATTGTCACACTGACGTTCAACGGCGGTGCGGACGATGACCTGCTGATCAACAGTGGCGATCAGTTGGCCACGATGACGTTCAACGGCGGAGCGGATGATGACCTGCTGGTCAATCAGGGCAATCAGATTGTCTCTCTGACATTCAATGGTGGAGCTGATGACGACGTGCTGATCAACGACGGTGCCTTCATCACCACGCTTTCCTTTGGTGGTGACGCCGGCAACGACCGTTTCTGGAACCGTAAGACCGGTGTCGGCGTCAACGCCATTCAGTTTCACGGCGACGACGGATCCGATGTGCTGATCAACGATGCGGCCGGAATTGTCACACTAAACTTCAGTGGCGACGATGGTGCGGATGTGCTGCAGAACAATGGCTCCGTCGCCACCCTCACCTTCAATGGCGGTGCCGACGATGACATCTTCGTGAATGCGGGAAGCTTGACGTCTCTGACATTCAATGGCGGCGCCGATGACGACATCCTGCTGAACCGCGGCACAGGCATCAGCACTCTGAACTTTGGCGGCGACGAGGGGAGTGACACGCTGTTCAATCTTGGGGCTGTAACAAGTCTGACGTTCAATGGCGGTGCCGATGACGATGTACTGCAGAACAGCGGACCGGTGGTCACGCTGAATTTTGGCGGTGACGATGGTTCTGACCTGCTGGTGAATAATGCGTCCGTTGGCACTCTGACCTTTGGTGGCGGGGCCGATGACGACACGCTGCAGAACAATTCGTCCGTGGTATCGCTGACGTTCAACGGCGGGGCTGATGACGACGTACTTGTCAATAATGGCAACAATATCTCCACCCTGAACTTTGGTGGCGACGACGGAACTGACACGCTGATCAATAATGGCAGTTCCATTGCGTCACTGACGTTCAATGGCGGTGCGGATGGCGATACGCTTCGAATCCACGGACGCAATATCGGTACCGTGGAGTTTGAAGGCGGTGACGGATCTGATTCGTTCGCCTACAACGGGACAGGCACGGCTTCGTCCGTGATCACGTTCAGCGGCAGCGGCGGGAACGACTTCTTCGCGATGCGGGGTACAGCCGGGGTCATTCACTTTGATGGCGGCAGCGGCGATGATTCGGTCATGATTGTCGGCTCGGCCGCCATGTTCATGACAGGCGGCGCCGGTGACGACATGTATCGCTTCGTCAATAATCCGCCGGCCGATGTCACGTTGCTCGACAGTTACACGGGCCCAACGGATCGCTCCCGGGATACGCTCGACTTCTCCAGCTTCTCCGGCGGAGTGGTCAATCTTGATCTGAGACTGGTCAACGTCTGGCAGGCTCAGGGGAACGGACAGCTGCGAGTCCTGCTGGCGGACGACATGGCAGTTGAAAACGTCGTGGGATCATCGTTCGGTGACACCATCTACGGCAACGCCCGCAGCAATTACATCGGCGGTGCAGACTTTGATGAGACATTCACCGGTCCAGTGGCAGCGCCGCGTGGGGCCACTCAGTGGGTGCTCCTGGATTTTGGGACCTATACCAATACGGGAACCGTCGATCCGGTCACGGGCTTGCCTGATCTTGGGGAGTATGTGTACTCGTTGATGGAACAGGAGCAGATTCGCCAGAGGGTTGAGTCCGTCTACCGCGGCCCCAATGCGGGTGCCCCGTGGTTTGATCTCCGCGTTGTGACCGACCTGGCGGACATCCCGTCTGCGATTCGATCCAGTTCGCAGTTTGCCACCGTGTTCTTCAATCGAACACCGGACTTCGGCCGACCAGGCGGACTGGCTAGTGAGATCGATCCCGGCAATGCCAATCTGCGCGGATTCGCCGTGGTTCAGGTCAATGGTCTGCTTGGTGGTGTTATTACCGGCGTGGATGCCGACGACGGTCATGTTGAGGACGCAAGTTCCATCGCGGGCTACAAGGGCGACCATTCGAAAATCAGCGACGTGGAAGTGGGTGCCATCAAACCGGCTGCGACAAGCGACAACTTTGTTCGTTTGTCTTCGAAGGTGGCAGCCCACGAACTTGGACACCTTCTGGGGCTTCGGCATCAGGACAGCTTTGGTCCGATCGGCTCCGGTCTGCACGATCCGCCGGGAGCGGGTGCCTACAAACCGGTTTACACCGGTCCGTCCGGTGGGGTTGAAACCTTTGACCACATCATCGGTTCACCGGCATCCGTCGGTTCGACGCGATTTGACGATCTGAACGACCTGTTCTTCGGCGAACGCGAAGCGATCAAGCTGGCCTTTGCCAACAGCGATCCGTCGGCCACGACGCGAAATGAATCCACGTCATCGCACGACACGCAGGCTTCTGCTGAGCAGATGGTTCCGGTAACCCTGGCAGTTCCAAACACGCTCAGCCGTGGCTTGAATCAGCCGAAGGACTTCTTCGTCCAACTGGGCGCGATCAACGGAAGTATTGAGCTCGGTGCGAACGGGCGCAGTCAAAGTGACTGGTACTCATTCACCGGGCGAGCGGGGGAACTGATCAACATCGATATCTTCTCGAATTCGCTTGCACGATACGCGACCGGACCAGACGGAACACTCCTGTCGGACGACTTCATCGACACCATCGTGCGAGTCTATGACGCCAGCGGATATCTCGTTCCGTATTACAACGGTGTGGCGGTCAATGATGACATGTTCGAGCCAACAGATTCATCGCTGATCGACCTGCTGTTGCCAGCAGACGGAACGTATTTCATTGAGGTGGATTCGTTCCATCGATTTGGTGATCCGCTGGGCGATCCGTCGAATCCGATCAACCCACTGAATCCCGATAACCCCAATAACATTCGGTCAGACTCCGAACGAGTCGCTCGGTTTATCGATAGCATTAATGATACCGACACCGGCAAGTACCAGTTGATCATGTACAAGTTTCGGAAGGCCAGTGCCTCCGATGGTATCGACGACCTGAAGGGTTTCGGCGGTGTGGACATCATCAACGGCGGCCCGGGCGACAGCTTCCTGCTGGAATACTCGTTGGGTGCGACAGCCACGGTCTTTGAAGGAAGTTCGTTCAGTCGTTCGGTGACGGTGAATGACCGCGCCGCATCCGACTGGACCGGCAGTACTGTCAACTTCGGCGATAGTTTTGGAACCGTTCCGCTGACTGTCAGCAGTTCCGGGGAGTTCAATCTGAACCACGTCTGGGCCGACAACGGCAATTACGTTGTAACGGTCACGATCGTCAACGACATCGGTCATTCGCTGACACAGATGTCGAATGTCACCGTCGACAACGCGAACCCGGTCCCGTCGATCGACAGCATCAGCGCGACACGAGTCGAAGGCGGCACAATCAGCTTCGCCGGTTCCGCAACGGATCCTGCCGGCTCGAACGACACGCTGACGTACGTCTGGAACTTCGGTGACGGGTCATTAGGTGTCTTTGGTGCAAATTCTGAATACATCTACAGCGACAATGGAACTTACGTCGTAACGCTCACCGTCACGGACGAGGACGGAGGATCGGCTTCGACGACGCAGACCATCACGGTGACCGACGTGAACGAGGCACCGACCGCTGTGGTACTGCAAAATACCACAACATCTTTGCCCGAGAATACCAGCACTGCGAATGCGATCAAAGTTGCTGAGATTCTGGTGACTGATGACGCACTCGGTACGAATCAGCTCAGCCTGTCTGGTCTTGATGCGGTGTTTTTTGAGATCGCCGATCACGCTCTTTGGATCAAAGCCGGAACTGTCCTGGACTTTGAAACCAAAAGTAACTACTCAGTGACGGTGAATGTCGATGATCTGACGGTCGGCGGCACACCAGATGCTTCGAGAGATTTCAATTTCATGCTGCTCGACATCATCGAAGACATGACACCGCCGACGGCATCCTTCGTCGCGATTTCGACGGCTCGCATCAGCGCACTTGGTGTGGTTACGCTGAACTTCAGTGAAGCGGTCACCGGGGTCGATCTGGCAGATCTGTCACTGACACGGAACGGCTCCACAGTGAGTCTTGCCGGTCGCACACTCACGAAAGTCGCACCTGCGCAGTACACAATCGATTTGACAAGCGTCACAGCCGCGGGGGGCGACTATGTGCTGACGCTGGCAGCAACCGGATCGGCGATCGCAGATCTGGCCGGGAACGCATTGACACAGAGTGCCAGTCTCAACTGGTCTAATGTGAAAATCACCGGGTTCCAGGTGCAGAACGGAGAGGCACAGCGGTCGTACGTCCGCTATGTCAACGTGACCTTCGCAGGGACCGGTGGTCTCACAGGACTGATCAATGGTGGTCGTGTCAAACTCAAACAATACGACCTGAAAGGACTTAATCCTGTCGCGGCTGGAACTGGCACCTTGACAGTGGTTGGCAACCAGTTGAGAATTGATTTCGGCGTTCAGGGGATCGGTGGCAATCGGCTCTCGACCAGCTATGACGGATATTACCGGCTGGAACTTGACCTGGATGGCAACGGTTCGCTCGATGACAGCCGCAGATTTTACCGCCTGCTGGGTGATTTCGACGGGAACAGGGCCGTCAACAAAACCGACGTCTCCCTGTTCAACACTGCTTTGACTCAACCTTACAACTCGCTCTATGACATTGATGGCAATGGAGTGCTCAACGCCAACGATCGAACCAAAATCCAGGTCTCCGTTAAAGCCAAACGAAAACTGCTTGACACTCTCATCATTGACAACTGAATCTGATAAGAAAAGGGATAAGAACGTGAACTGCATCGCAGCAAGAATCAATTGGCCAGTCTGGCGGACATTAGTACTGCTGGGCTGCTGCCTCGGGTTGCCCTCCGTCGCCTCCGCAGGTTTTGTGATCAGCTTCCAGAATACCGCGATTCAACAGGGCGGCACAGGAGCCATGAATGTCTATATCCACTCCGATACAGGAAGAGACCCGCTGCTGTATGCATTTGGACTGGCGATTCGCATTATGTCCAATCAATCGACGGTGCTGGAGTTTCTGGCCATTCAATCTCATGGCGAGTTGTCGGCGCCCAAAGCTTCAAACTACGTTTTTTACCCATCAGGAAGTGAGAATCTCGCTAATCCCGGTTCGGCATCGGGAGTGGTTAGTCCTTCTTTAACCGACTATGTCACGCTGGACACCTCGAAGAGCATGATGGGCGGTGATCCGGTCTCCATGACACCATCTTTGACTCTGCTGGCAGTCCTTGACTTAACGTCGCTGACAGCGGCACCTGCAAATATCGGCGACACGTTTAACGTCGAACTTCTGACATCTTCAACAGATACATTCTTTGTGGATGAAAACTTTGACGACATCGCTTTTAGCACCAATTCAGGAACGGTGACAATCGGAGGTGCGACTCCGGTTCCTGAACCATCCAGCCTGGTACTGGCGGTCTGTGCAATCGGAATCTTCGCAGGGTTCCGCCGACGAATGCATTGCGCAATTTCACATCATTCGGGCGCTGCTTAATCCTGGATTGCCCTGTACAAACCTGAAAAATATTGAACTGACCGGCACGGGAGCCTAATGACGTTGGAGTCCGATGTCATACATGGGCGGACGAAACTGCGAAGATTAAAGGTGCCACCTAGGCCAATCGCGTTATGCATCTCAGCGGCGGCACTGGCGGGCTGAATGGTCCGAACCTTCTGCGAGGAAGCGACGTCATCGGCGGAGTCGGCAGTCAAACCGTCTTCGACCACAACACACACGGTCGCCTGACCGGCAGCCAAAACTCAACCAGGTCTCTTCGATGGACTTGAGTTCCAGGCGACGCGAACGGAATGCGGCGTCTGCAGCGATCAGATTGAGATCTGAGCCAACGCGTTTCAGGTTGCCGCCATTCCTGAGGCCCGGTTTACGGCGAACTTGAACGGCTCCAAAATGAGCTTCGAGCGGTAGAAGACTGGGTTTTGGTCAAAAACGGCTATTATCAAATTACATGTGTAGCCAGAAAATATCGGGATTTTCCTGGACTTTGTTTTTCCTGCCGCTGCGAATCCTCCATGAGCAAGCCAGACAAACGCCCCGTGCATGTAGCGGAAATCAAAAAGACGTACAAAGGCAAGGTGCACGTTTCGACGTTCCTCCGCAGGACGTTTCGCCAGGATGGCAAGGTCAAGCATGAGACCGTGGCCAATATCTCGGACCTGCCGGACGATCTGCTCGCTGTCATCAGGAATC